>WBZO01000753.1_pt1 | contig 61278 bp, 61 predicted proteins | sample 5204261 | NCBI WGS metagenome assembly WBZO01 (sample SAMN12412400, study PRJNA552823) | activated sludge metagenome | isolation source: activated sludge from anammox sidestream of wastewater treatment plant... | place: USA: North Carolina | collected 2017-09
AATCCGGGCGCGCAGCATCTACGCGGACTGAACCGCCAACCAGGGCCAGCTCGTAGCCCTGTGCAGCAAATCGGTCGCCGAGATCAGCGCAAAGCGGGAGCACGTCTTTCAATGCATCCACAGAAACGCGCAGGGGTGCCGAGCCTTGGGATTGAGTCATCTCAAGAACACCTTAGTTCCGGTGCTGCGCCGATTTGCCCACTATCCTCACCGCATGGCCGCGTCTTCCTCACATCCCCCTGTCGGCGGCCATCCCATCCCACTGCCGTCGGACATCCGGGCGCCACGCAAAACACCTCCCAGCGAGGAAACCAGCGCCGGCGGCTTGGTCATCGACCGCACCAATGAACCACCAGTCGCCGCGTTGATCGGTCGCCTCGATCGTCGCGGGCGACTCATGTGGTCCCTTCCCAAGGGTCACGTTGAGCCAGGGGAAACCCGTGAGGAAGCCGCAGTCCGAGAAGTCGAGGAGGAAACCGGCATCCGGGGGCGAATCCTGACCTCGCTCGGGGTAATCGACTTCTGGTTCGTCGCTGACGGCCGTCGAATCCACAAAACCGTGCACCACTTCCTCATGGAGCGGGTCGGCGGCGAACTGTCTGCCGATGACCCCGAGGTTGTTGAGGTGCAGTGGATCCCGTTGACTGAGGTGAGCAGCCGCCTGGCATATGCGGATGAACGCCGACTGATGGATTCGGTTCCCGAACTGTTGGCGGACTACGGGTGAGACTCAACCGCATCTTCGCGGTTACCGCGATATCTGGAATCTTTGCGCTGTCGGTCGCGGGGCAAGCCAGCGGTGCCGTTCCTTCAGCAAAGGTCCAGGTGGATCCCGAATCAACCGGGCTGACGATTTCAGTCGACTCCCTCACCCCCGTTGATCCCAGGGAGAAGGACACTCTCCAGCTATCCGGAACGGTGACGAATACCTCTGACGAGGACATTGACGGTGTCAACGTTGAATTGCGGATCTCGCAGGATCAGCTGACGAACCGCTCTCAGCTAGCCAAGATCGCCGACGGCGAGGAGACGCCGAATACTCGCAGCGTCAGCGACGGCACGACCTCCATCAAACCGAAGCTTGCACCCGGTGCCAATGCGCCATGGTCCCTCAAGTTGCCCGTTGCGAACCTCGGCCTAGGAAACAGCGGCGTGTACGGCCTCCGAGTGGACGCCACGGCACAGCAGAACTCCGAGCGGACCGACTCCACCCAGACATTTCTGCCCTGGTTCCCCAACCCAAAGACTGTGAAGCCAACAAAGGTCGTCTGGCTCTGGCCGCTCAGCGACTGGCCGAACCAGAACGCCAACCAGGTCTTCCTCAACGAGCGCACTCCGCAGGAGATAACGAGCACAGGGCGTCTGAGCCGACTGCTGGACCTCGGCATTGCGGCGCGGGCACAGGCTGAATGGATTGTCGATCCGCAAGTGCTCGCGGCCGTTACTGGCATGACCGATGGATATCAAGTTGCCGGTCCCCAAGGCGTCGCAGTCCCAGGTGGAACTGCCCAGCCGGCGATCGACTGGCTTGCGAAGGCCCGCAGCGGACTCAACGCGGCCGCAGTCAATGCCAGCGCCTACGCCATCCCTGACGTGACGGCAATGACCAGAGAGAGAATGACGCAGGAGGTCGTGCAGGCGACGGCAGCGTCGACGGAGACAGTCACCGCGCTGTTGGGTCGACCCGTCACGACGAATCTTGGGTGGCCGCCGGGAACCCGAACCGACTCGAAGACTCTCAGCCTGCTCCAGAAGTCCGGGGTCCGAACCGTGGTCCTAGATCGCGGCGCGCTAACGCCGTCAGAGAACGACCCTGGGAACATCGGATCGGCGGTGATCAGAACTGAATCCGGACCGCTGTCGGCAGTACTGACTGACCGGGTGCTGTCTTCGTCGCTCGGGAACTCCGCGAGTTCCGCGCAAGATGCTCTTCTGGCGCGCCAGCGATTCCTTGCCGAGACCGGCGTCATCACGACGTCCGCCCCGGACAGCGATCGGATCGTGGCGGTGGGGCCTGATCCACGGTGGGACCCGAACAGCTCGGTGGTCGCTGACCTGTTGGGGGCGCTTCGCACCTCGGAGTGGATGCGTAGTGCGACCTTGGCTCAACTCCTCGCCGCAACTCCGAAGGATGTTCCCCGATCACTCGCTCCAATGTCGGCAGGTGCACGGCGGTCCGGCTTGAGCGCGAGCTACCTTCGGAAGATTCAAGAGGCACAGGACAACCTGGACGTATTCGCGTCAATCCTCGCTGATCCCGGGCAACTGACGGAGAAGTATTCGACCGCGCTACTTCGAGCAACGTCGGGCGCATGGCGCGTGGATAGAGACGGTGGCAACCAACTCATCGCGTCTATCGACAAGGAGCTTGGCGACGAGATGGGAAGGGTCCGCGTTCTGTCCGGCGGGGTGAAGAACTTCTCCAGCGAGACAGGGGAAATCCCGATCACGATCTCAAATGACCTCCCCGTCCCAGTTACGGTCGGCATGACTCTGACCGGAGACCCGCCCATCCGCCTGTCTGCCCAGAAGTTCGCACCCATCACAATTCCGCCAAATCGCAAAGTCAGTACCCAGATCACCGCGAAGGTTCGGGGTAACGGCGAACTGCCCGTCAAGGTTCAGCTCACGAACCCCGCTGGCACGCCCTACGGTGAACCGTCTGAGGTGACGTTGCGCAGCAGCGCGTATGCCAACGCGGCAACGTGGGTCGTCGCGGTTGCCTTCGGCCTCCTCACGTTGCTGCTGCTCATCAATTCCGTTCGGCGTCGCAGGCAACGCATAGCCGAAGCAGCCGCCGCCAAATCGCCACCGGCCGACGAGACGGACGTTGACGACACCAGCACACCGGCGGGGCCAAGCGGTGAGTGATCCAGTATCGCCGAGCGAAGACGCCGCAGGCATCGAACAGGTGGACCTCGGAGAGGTCGCGCAGTCCGAACCCAATCAGACACGAGCAGTGATCCGCAGCAGTGCGCTGATGGCGGTTGGCACAATCACCTCTCGAATCACCGGAGTGGTTCGAGACATCACGATCGCGGCTGCACTGGGCTCGGCGATTCTGGCCGACACCTACGCACTCGGCAACTCCCTGCCAAACATCATCTACATCCTGGTGATCGGCGGAGCACTAAACGCGGTCTTCATTCCGCAGTTGGTTCGCCACATGCGCAACGACGATGACGGCGGGGACGGTTACGCCGACCGTCTCATCACGCTGGTTGGACTCATCCTGCTGGCGGCGACTGCACTTGCCGTGATCTTTGCGCCATGGATAGTGCGCATCTACTCAACGAGCGACTTCACTGATCAACAGCTGTCGCTCGCCACCGCCTTCGCCCGCTTCTGCTTGCCCCAAATTGTCTTCTACGGCCTCTACACCATGTTTTCGCAGGTACTGAATTCCCGGATGCACTTCGGCGCCCCGATGTTCGCGCCCATCGTCAACAACGTCGTGATGATTGCGACCGCGCTCGGCTTCATCTTCGTCGCGGGGTCACTATCCACCACCGAGACCATCACCCCGGGCCAGGTCGCGTGGCTTGGAATTGGCACCACCCTGGGTGTGGCCGCCCAGGCCGCGGTGCTGGTGCCCGTCCTAATCCGCGTCGGTTACCGCTGGCGACCGAGGTTCGACTTCCGTGGGCACGGCCTCGGTAAGGCCGGATCCTTGGCAGGTTGGACCATTGGCCTGGTCTTGGTCAACCAACTTGGCTTCCTGGTCATCTCGCGGCTGGCAACCCAAGCGAACTTTGTCGCCGAGCAGACGGGTGGAGTCCCGCAGGGACTTGCCACCTACCAACGTGCCTTCCTGGTCTTTATGCTCCCCCATTCGGTGATCACCATCTCCCTCGTGACCGCACTCTTTCCACGTATGAGCAAGTCAGCGGCAGCGGGCGCGCTGGCCGAGGTTTCGCACGACGTTGCCGAAGGCATTCGGCTGATCTCGGCCCTGCTCATTCCGTGCGTCGTCTTCCTTATGGCATTTGGCCCGATGCTGGGAACGGTGTTCTTCGGGTTCGGAGCGAACCGGGGTGCTCCGGCCACGTACACCGGACTTGTCGTATCGGTCTTCGCCGTTGGGATGCTGCCGTTTGGCATCTTCTACATTCTGCTGCGCGGTTGGTACGCCGTCGAGGACACCCGAACTCCCTTCATCATCACCGTCATCTACAACGCGATCGCGATGCCGTTGACATTCCTGCTATTCAGCCTGGCCCCGAGCACCTTGGCTGTCTGTGCACTCGCGTTGGCGTATGGCCTCGCCTACTGGATCACCATTGGCGTCGCCTGGAGTTGGTTGCGGCGTCGACTTGGCGGACTGGAGACGGGCCACACGGTCATCACCCTCATTCGAATCAGTCTGTCCGCCGCGCTGGCCGTTGCGGCTGCCATTGGCGCGTTGGCGGCCTGGGTCGTCGTCGTCGGACAGGCGGGTGTTGGGGAGATCTACGCACGCCTGACCACGAACCAACTGACATCGCTGACGGCGCTGATCATCGGCGGAGTGCTGACTGTTGTTCTGTACATCGGTTTTGCCCACTTGTTCCGTGTTGCCGAAGTCCGATCGGTTATCCGTTCGCTCGTCAGCCGAGTGAAGCGGTAGCCAAAACCGCATCACGAAAGCGACCGTCTGGCGCTTGTCGATGGTGAGACCGTCGCGCCCCAACCGGAAAAACCCAACGGCCTGACCTATCTTTGTTGTATGTGGCCTCGATCTCGGCGTGAACGCACGAGTCGCCCATACGCAGACGACTCGCACGTCTCTGACACCTCGCTACCAAGCCACATCGGCCGATTCCGGCTGGAAGATCAAATTCTCGGGGCCCACGGCCAGCGCCTGTGGCGAGCCTATGACGAACGTCTGAACCGCATGGTCGCACTGCGACTCGTGGATCCCGCCGATCCGCTCCACGATGACCTCCGCTCCGCGGCCTGCGCGGCAGCGCGGATCGTCGATCGCAGGGTGGTGCGGGTTCTCGACGTCCTTGATTACGACGGCAACTTAGTGATCGTTACCGAATGGGTCGACGGAATTCCGCTTGAACAGCTGCTCACCGACGCCATGACCCCCGCCCAATCAGTCGAAGTGACCCGCCGCGTCGCGGAGGCAGTCGGGCACCTCCACTCCTGTGGTCTCACCCACGGGCGGCTGCGTCCGGCAAACGTGATGATCGACCGAGACGGCGAAGTGCGCGTCCGAGGCCACATGATCGACGCTCGGATCTACGGGATCGATCCAGGCGGAATTCCGAAGGCGGCTGACCTCAGCGGCCTTGGCGCGATCATGACTGCGTGCCTGACGGGGCGTTGGCCCGGGGAGACCCCCACCGCACTACCCGCTGTTCCAATCGTTGCCGGGAAGTACGCGGTGCCCAGCCAACTGCGAGCGGACCTCCCGCAGCGACTGGACTCATTCGTTATTCGAGCCATGTCTGCGGCACCTCGAGCCGAGACCTTGCCGACAAGCAACACCTTCGCTGATGCCAGTACCGCGCTCGATGCGCTGGCGGGCCTGTATGAAGGTTCAGGTTCCCTGCGCAGGCTCAACAAGCGGCCGCGCCCAGGCGACTCGCCCTCCGACCACCGACCTGGTTTGGGCCAAAGCGTCGGCAAGGCCGCTAAGCGCACGGCGGTTGTCGCTGGGGCGCTGGCTGCAGTGTTTGCCATTGGTGTTGCCGGAGCCCGCCTGCTGCCGTCATCCGGTGGATCAGCAGTCGCAGTGACGAAGAACGACGCACTCACGGCTCGGAGCAACGACTCAGCCAGCGTTGCCAACACTGAGGCCGAATCCGTGGGCGAAAGTCCCGTCACGGGTGAGCAGATTCTTCCGATCGTCGGCATCATGACGATGTTGCCCAAAGGCAAGGGTGTGAGCGCGGTAGGGCAACCACAATTCGCGATTGACGGCGATTCGGCGACCGTCTGGCACACCGCGCTGTACAAGACTGCTGCAGTCGGTCCAACCGAAGCCAGCGGCGTGGTGATCGACTTGGGGCAGGTGAGGCAAATAACCGCCGTCAATATCGGGCTACTCGGTAACAACAGCGGCGTTGAGTTGCGGGTCAGCGAACGCCTCGGGAAGAAGGCGCTCGATTACCAGCTCCTGCAGAAGGTGAAGGGCGCGTCAACCAGCATCACCTTGCGGGAGGCCCGTCCGTTGGCGACCCGCTACCTGCTCATACTCCTGACATCAGTGCCAAAGACCACCGGCCAGAACTTCCAGGGCGGCATCTCCTCACTCCAAGTTCACGGCTAGCTGTCGTATTCCGACGTCAATCGCCCAGAATCTGGTGCCCATACTGTCCGTTTCAGTACTCAACCCGTAGTCTGCTTTCTGCGATGGACGGCGACAACGAGGTGCACGACAATGCGACGCGCACCGACCATGAGTTGATCGCCGCCCATGTCGCCGGTGATCCAGACGCCTTCACCGAAATAGTGAATCGCCATCGAGACCGGCTATGGGCCGTTGCCCTGAGGACAACCGGTGATGTGGAAGAGGCTGCCGATGGGCTGCAAGAGGCCCTGCTGTCCGCCTACAAAAACGCCGGGAGCTTCCGCGGCGACTCCGCCGTCACTACCTGGATGCACCGGGTAGTGGTCAACGCCTGCCTCGATCGCCTCCGACGACGCGCGGCCCGCCCAACCGTTCCGCTGCCAGAGCAGGACACCGACTTCGGCAGCAATATGCTCGCCGATCCGAAGGATCCACTGCACGCCCGCGAACTGCGGATAGAAATCCAGCGGGCACTCGCGGAACTCCCACCCGATCAACGGGCAGCGGTGGTCTTGGTCGACGTGGAGGGCTACTCCGTGGACGAGGCTGCTCACATACTCGACTGTCCCAGTGGCACAGTTAAGAGCCGATGCGCAAGGGGACGCGCCAAGTTGGCCACACGATTGACACATGTGCGGAACCCAAGTGCCGAAGATTCCGTCCGATACACGTCCAAAGAGGGAGGTGATGTGCCGCTATGACAAATGAGCATGATCCAGAATCAGCCGGGAACGCCGGTGAAGATGCTGGTGAGAATGCCGATGTCAGCGACATCACGCCCTTGGATCCGCAAACCGAGGCACTCGTCACGAACACGTTGGCGACCCTTCCGACACTGACAATGCCGGAGGATGTGCACCAACGCCTCCTCGCGGCAATTGCTGCGGAACCAAATCCCTACGCCGCTTCTGCCGGGTCCGCGCCCGAAGCGACGGCAGTCACTGCCCTGCCCGCGCAGCGATCACACAGAAGCGGCTGGTACCTCGGAATCGCGGGAGTCGCGGCTGCCAGCGTGCTCGGCCTGGTGGTCGGAACGTCGGTGCTAGACGGCGACACTGGCCCAACGACCGCACCAATCACTGCCGCCGCCATCCCGATGACGGCGTCAACGAAGCAGTACCAAAAAGAGAACTTCTCAGCGCAGGTTGCCGCGTCGTTGCCGGCCTGGCGCACTTCCGCAGCCAAATCAGCGGCCACCGCTGACGTCGAAGCGACCTCCATCGCCACCCCGTCACAGACATCCCAGCCGACTGCCTCGCCAACCGAGACCCTTCGCGCGTTGAGCGTCGACAAACGGCTGCGCGAGCAAGTCGCCGCCTGCCTGTCAAAGGTCAGCAGCCGCGCACCCATGTATGTGGAAATCGCTTCATATCGGTCAAATCCGGCAACACCCGCGGAGCAGATCGCGGTGGCCGCCGTTGACGGGGAGAACAAGTCAGTCGACGTCTACGCGATCGGGGTCGCCTGCAACGACGGCGATCCGCAGCTGGTGCGCGAACACGTCACTCTCAACTCCCAGTAGCTCCTGCGTGCCCCCATCTGGGGAATACCCCGCTCACCTAGGATCGTTCCTGAGTTGACCACTTCCGTGGTCTTGAGATGGACCTAACCGAGCTTCGCTACGGCGACTGGTCCCACATCAAAAAGCGAGGCGCTGTCACGTGAGCAACGAGATTCGAGACGTCATCATCGTTGGATCCGGCCCGGCTGGACTGACGGCCGCGGTCTACGCCGCACGTGCAGAACTGGAGCCGCTGCTCATTGAAGGCTCCGTCACCGCTGGCGGTGCGCTGATGAACACTACTGAGGTGGAGAACTACCCGGGATTCGCCGAAGGCATTCAGGGTCCGGATCTAATGGCGGCAATGCGCTCCCAGGCCGAACGTTTCGGCACCACGATTCTCACCGACGACGCGGTTGAACTGAAGCTCGACAGCGATATCAAGACGGTCGTTGATGGATCTGGCAACGTGCACCAGGGGCGAGCCGTGATCTTGTCGATGGGTTCGGGCTACCGAGAGCTCGGAGTCCCGAACGAAAAACGGCTGTCAGGCCACGGTGTTTCCTGGTGCGCCACCTGCGACGGGTTCTTCTTCCGCCAACAAGAGATCGCGGTCGTAGGCGGCGGCGATTCGGCCATGGAGGAAGCGACTTTCCTCACGCGATTCGCCGACAAGGTATACATCATCCACCGTCGCGACGCCTTCCGCGCGAGCAAGATCATGGCGGATCGGGCACTGGCGAATCCCAAGATCGAGGTCATCTGGGACACCGAGGTTCTCGACATCCTGGGTGAGGAAAAGGTAACCGGGATGGCCCTGCGCAACCGTGTGACCGGCGAGGAATCAACGCTGCCCGTCACCGGCGTATTCATCGCCATTGGCCACGATCCGCGATCGGAATTGGTCGTGGGTCAGGTTGACCTTGACGACGAGAACTACGTGCTGGCCGAAGGTCGCAGCACTCGGACGAACCTAGAAGGAGTGTTCGCTTGTGGTGACTTGGTCGATCACACGTATCGGCAGGCGATAACCGCCGCCGGTTCAGGCTGTGCCGCCGCACTGGATGCGGAACGATGGCTCGCTGACCAAGACGGGTAGGCAATCGACCCGTCTGCTTCAACACATTCGGGAACACATCTCGACCCGAGTTCGTTGAAAGCGCTGATAGGGCGTGGCTGACCAATGAGCCTCGCCGAGCGCAACGTAGTCTCTGCTGCGCAGGCCCAGCGACAAGGAGGCACCAATGGGTGCGACAACGACAGTTACCGACGCCAACTTCACCAGCGACGTGTTGCAGGCGGACAAGCCCGTCCTCGTGGACTTCTGGGCCGAATGGTGCGGACCATGCAAGATGGTCGCCCCGATTCTTGAGGAGATTGCCGCAACTCACGCCGACAAGCTGACGATCGCCAAGCTCAACGTCGACGAGAACCCAGCAACGTCAGCGTCATACGGCATCACCTCCATCCCAACCATGGCGGTTTTCCAGAACGGTCAGATCGTCAAGCAGATCATCGGTGCGAAGCCGAAGGCTGCTTTGCTGGCCGACCTGGGTGAGTTCATCAACTAACGACGGTGGTTGACGACGTCCCGTCACTCCCTGGGCTCCATCTAGTTCAGGGAGTTCGAAACCCAGCAGTAGCCGAGGTCCGAGACCGCCTTGAGCGGCTCGGGCTTCTCGGTGTCTGCGCTGAACAGGATGAGCCCGAGCTATTCAGCGAAGACGTGGACTCTGCGGTTCGCTCTTTCCAACAAACACGAGGAATCGTGATTGATGGCATCGTTGGACCCGCGACATTCCGGCAGCTCGAAGAAGCCCGCTGGAAGCTCGGCGACAGAGTCATCTCGTACTCAGTCGGGCACATGACGGCAGGGGATGACGTCGCGAACCTTCAGCAGCAACTTGACACGCTCGGATTTGATGCGGGTCGAGTCGATGGAGTCTTTGGCCGCGATACGGATCGGGCCTTACGGGAATTCCAACGCAATGCGGGGCTGGAAGAAGATGGAACCTGCGGACCCGAAGTCTGGCGGGCACTGGACCGGCTGTCGCGAACAGTCAAAGGCGGTGCCGCCCGCGCGCTTCGTTCCGAACACCACCATGCGATGGCGCGCACCGGTGTCTCTGACAAGGTGGTGGTGATCGATCCCGGGCATGGTGGCCCCGACTACGGCGATGTCGCTCATCGACTCGCAGAAGCAATTGTCGCCGACGATCTGTGTCGACGAATCGAAGGTCGCCTCGCTGCGATCGGGACACAGGTCCTGGTTACTCGACCTCGTAGCCACGAACTGACCGATGAACTTGACGAGACAGCGCGAGCCCAGTTCGCCAACGACACCGGGGCTGACCTCGTCGTGTCGCTGCACACCGACGCCGAGCCGACCGGCAGTGCTCGAGGCATCGCCACCTATTACTTCGGTAATCCGCACGACGAGTCCATGATGGGTCGACGCTTCGCGGAGCTTGTCCAAGGTGAAATCGTGCGACGCACCGACCTGGTGGATTGCCGGACTCACGGCAAGACGTGGGAGCTGCTGAGACTCACGCGAATGCCCGCGGTACGGATCGAATTTGGGTATCTGACCAACTCAGTGGATGCCCAGCGCCTCGCAGACGCTGACTTCCGCGATGTCCTAGCCGAAGCGGTCTCCGTAGCTGTCGTCCGATTCTTCGCGCCAGAAGACAGCGAAGGCGACAGCTAGCTTGAGCCGGGGAACGTCGAGCACGCTCCCCCTCCGGTGGTTTGTCGAATGCGGAGCCTGCGAAGCTGCGGTTACGATGGAGGGACGTCGTCGGGAGTTGGGATCATGGTTGTGCGTATTGCCAAACTGATCGTCCTGCTCATATTGGCGGCGGCTGTTGGATTCCTCGTTGGCCTCTTGCGTCCTCGGCGCGTGACGAGCCGCACGGACATTGCGACGACGATGAGCAGTCAGCCGCCAGGGGGTGAAGGCATTGGTGTACCCGGCTCATAACCCCGGTTCTCGGCTGGATCCTTGGGTTGCGTCGTACGCCGAGCGCGCTCAAGGCATGACCGCTTCGGCAATTCGTGCCCTATTCTCAGTTGCCTCCCGGCCCGAAGTCGTGTCGTTGGCTGGCGGCGCGCCATTTGTTTCTGCGCTCCCGCTCGACGACTTCGCCGACACCGTCGCGAAGCTGATTCGCGAACGTGGCGCAACTGCGCTGCAGTACTGCACCGGCCAAGGTGACGAGAAGCTGCGTGAACAGATCTGCGGAGTGATGGAACTATCCGGGATCCGCGCTCACCCCGATGACGTCGTTGTCACGACCGGCTCGCAAATGGCACTGGATCTGACCGTGCGTGTGTTCTGCGACCCTGGGGATGTCGTGCTCGTCGAATCGCCGTCGTACGTCGGCGCGCTTGGCGTCTTCTCCGCATACCAGTGCGAAGTCGTTCACGTTCCGACGGACAGCGAAGGCCTCAATCCTGCGGGCTTGAGCGAGGCAATAGATCGCGTCCGGCGAGAAGGCAAGACCCCCAAGCTTATTTACACCGTGCCGACGTATCACAACCCGCTCGGCATCACCCAACCTCCGCAGCGTCGAAGCGAGATCCTGCAAGTCGCGAAGAGCGCTGGACTGTTGCTGCTCGAAGACGATCCATACTGCCTGCTCGGATTTGACGGCGAGGTCCCGCGGGCGATTCGGGCAGACGATGCTGATGCCGTCGTCTACCTTGGTTCGTTCTCAAAGACGATCGCCGCCGGCCTTCGAGTTGGTTGGGCGCTTGCTCCCCATGGCGTGCGCGAAAAGCTGGTGCTCGCATCCGAGGCGGCGGTATTGTGCCCGTCGAACTTCTCGCAGTTGACAGTGTCGGAGTATCTGGCGACCGCCCCCTGGCAGGAACAGATCAAGGGATTCCGTGCGCTCTACCTTGAGCGCCGCGACGCCCTGCTTGAGTCAATGGAACAGTTGATGCCACCGGGCACAACGTGGACAGTTCCCGAAGGTGGCTTCTTCTCGTGGGTCCGTCTGCCCGAAGGACTCGACACCACCGCGATGCTCCCACGAGCTGTCGCTGAACTCGTTGCATACGTACCTGGCACTGGTTTCTACGTTGACGGCCAGGGACGTGACGCAATGCGCCTGTCGTACTGCTTCCCAGAACCCGACCGGATTCGTGAGGGTGTACGACGCCTTGCCGGCGTCATCGAGACCGAGATCGACTTGGTATCGACTTTCGGTCCTGGGGCCAATTCCGCCAGCCACATCAAACGTGGTCCGAACACGCCATCCCCGGAGATGCCATGAACGATCGAATTGTTGTCATCGCCGGGGGACTGTCACCGGAACGCGACGTTTCTCTGCGGTCAGGTCGCCGCGCAGCGGAGGACCTACGGGAGGCGGGCTTCGCCGCAGACGTCCGCGACATCGATGCAAACTTGCTCACCGACCTGCAGGCTGATCCGCCAGTGTGCGCCTTCCCATTGGTGCACGGCGTCGCCGGTGAAGACGGCTCTCTGCCGGAGGTGCTGCAGTCGATCGATATCCCTTTCGTTGGCTCCGATGCGGCCTCGTGCCGTCGGGCATTCGACAAAGCCATCGCCGCATCGCTTGTCCAAGCTGCAGGCATCAATACTCCCGCCGAGATCGCACTGCCGCAGTCGATGTTTCGTGACCTGGGCGCCGGTGGTCTGCTTGAGGCCGTTACCGAGAAGATCGGCTTCCCGATGATCATCAAGCCGAACCGTGGCGGGTCGGCACTTGGTGTGAGTGTGGTTCGCGACTCCGACGAACTTCCGGCAGCAATGGTCGGCGCATTTGCCTACGGCGAGGTCGTGTTGATCCAACGCTTCGTGGAAGGCACCGAGATCGCTGTCGGCATCTACGACGTGGGCGAAGGCCCGGTTGCACTACCGGCGACCGAGATTGTTCCCGACAGCGGCCTCTACGACTACACCGCCAGATACACCGCCGGCACCACTGAGTTCTTCACGCCCGCACGCCTTGAGTCGCACGTGCTTGAGGCTGCGGCGGAAACTGCGGTGACGGTCCATCGGGTCCTCGGGCTGCGCGATTGGTCCAGAAGTGACCTGGTCGTGGATTCCGACGGCAGGGTCTGGTTCTTGGAGGTCAACGTCACGCCTGGAATGACGGAGACATCGCTGTATCCGCAGGGCGTTGCGGCGAGCGACACGTCAATTGGTGACCTTCTGACAGCACTCGTCAAGCGTGCAGTATCCCGGGGCTGACAAGCTATGACCATGACCGCCAAGCGCAGAGCACTCGTCACGGCGATTCTCACCACCCTCGCCGCCTGTGGATTCGCTTTCAGCCTTGCCGCACTGGGTATGGGCGCAGAGTCGGCGATCAACGACGGTGGCACTACCGAGGGCGTCACGTACACGTTTGAGACGTATCGATGCGTTGGCACGAGCAGTCAGTTCCAGCACTGCGGATGGCTCGGGACCGTCACCTCCAATGGAGTTGTCGAAGCAAAGAACGTCGAATTCCGCTCCAACACAAGTCCCACAGTCACGGCCGGAGAGCAGGTGCAGGCCCTCTGGTCGTATCGAGACCCATTGAATGCCTGGAACATCGAGGGCTCGCGTGCGTGGCTCAACACGATTGCGTCGGCCGCAGTTTCCTTTGTGCTGATGGTGATCATGGCAGTGTTGGCAGTCGTCTGGTGGCGACGGTTCGCGCGCGACGGGCAGTCCAAGCCGAAGCAGTCCAAGGATTCCAAGGCGACCGACGCGCACGAAGAACGGAAGGAAACCGTCGCGGGCTAGTTAAGCGCTGCTGCAGGAACCGCCAAGCTCGCCATTCTGCGATCCGGCCGATTACGAGTCGGCGATGACGTCCGAATTGATCAAGCCAACGATGCGATGTAGGTCGTCCACATCGGCGAACTCAATGGTGATCTTTCCGCGTAACTTGCCAGCACTGATCTGGACGCGGGTCTCAAGGACGTCTCCGATTCGATCAGCCACTGCTTGAAGTTCGACCGGGGTCTTAGCAGGGCCCGCCGCCTTGCGCTTTGGTGTCTTGCGTGGCTGCTCAACGGAGATCATCTCTTCAAGGGCGCGAACGCTAATGCCCTCGGCGATCACCCGCTTTGCGAACACGTCCATATCGGCAGCATCAGTGAGCGAAAGCAGTGCGCGCGCATGGCCGGCGGACAGCACGCCAGCGGCAACACGTCGTTGCACAGCGGTCGGCAGTTTCAACAACCGCAGCGTATTGGAGACCTGCGGTCGAGAACGACCAAGTTTGCGAGCAAGTTCGTCGTGTGTTCCGCCGAAGTCCTTCAATAGCTGGTCATACGCGGCGGCCTCTTCCAACGGGTTGAGCGCGACGCGTTGGAGATTCTCCAGCAGTGCATCACGCAAGAGCTCGTCGTCGTCCGTCGAGCGCACAATCGCCGGGATGGTTTCAAGCTCAGCAATCTGAGCTGCGCGCCAGCGGCGCTCACCAGCAACAAGTTCAAAACGGGGATCGGAATCGGTGGATGAACCGAGCCTGCGGACGACGATCGGTTGCAGAAAGCCGATGTCGGCAAGGGACTGGGCAAGCTCCGCGAGTGCCTCGGGGTCGAACTCCGTCCTCGGCTGCTTCGGATTCGGCGAAACGTGCAGCGGGCGGACCGAGATCAGTTCAAGACCCGCGACATGTCCGGGAGTGGCAACAACTCGAATCTTCGCCGTGGTTGACTCCGGTGGGCCGGAATCAATGACCCTCGGTCGGTCGCTGCGGGTCGACTGTTGGCCGTCGGTGGGGATGAGAGCCGCCAAACCCCTGCGACCTTTTGTCTCATTTGTCATATTTAGTCCTTTTTCGTCCCACTTGGCACCGCAACCTTACCGACCGCCAGCAGTTCCTTGGCCAGCTGACGATAGGCGTCAGCCACTGGCGACTCCGGTGCAAAATCAATCGCAGTACTTCCCGCCGCCGGCGCGGCGTGTGCGGCAGGATCTCGAGGGATCGTGGTCTGCGCCAATCGTTCGAAGAAGTAAGCCTGAACCTCATCCAGGACCCTGTCCTGGGCGACGGTGGACTCTCCAACCATTGTGAGCACAACGAGGCTGATCTCCAACGAAGGGTTGAGCGCCGAGCGCACCAGCTCCATAGTTCGGACAAGCTGTCCCACTCCGTCAAGCGCGTAGAACTCAGCTTGAATCGGTACGAATAGCTCGGCGGCCGCAGTCAGAGCATTGACGGTCAGCAGCCCAAGACTCGGCGGGCAATCGAGCAAAACCACTGTGTTTGCAGGCAGTTTCGTCCTTTCGAGTGCCTGCCTCAACCTCAGTTCGCGCCCCGACTCCGACACCAACTCGACTTCCGCTCCAGCCAAATCCACTGATGCGGGAACACATGAAACGCCCTTGACTCTGGTCGCAACAATTGCCTTCTTGAGCGGTAGCCCGTCGATCAATACATCGTAAATTGAGGCTTCCGTCGCTGAGCGGTCAAGACCGAGCGCCTGCGAAGCGTTCCCCTGAGGATCCAGGTCGATCACTAGGACTGGTTGCCCTTGTTCGGCCAACGCGGCGGCGACGTTCACTGTCGTCGTGGTCTTCCCGACTCCACCCTTCTGATTAGCGACGGCGATGACGCGACCCACGCGGCTTGCCCCCTTTACCCGAATCGAAACCCGCGACTTGGACAACCATGGTCGGCTCTTCGAGCCAGTCCTCTCCGCAGATATGTATCTGGACTGATCCTGCCTTAATCGCGGCCATTTCGGGCGCAGCATCCTCGAGTTCCTCGGCAACATTTCGGCCCTTCAGCAGAACAAGTTCGCCACCGGGTTCCACCAACGGAGCGAGCCAGCCGACCAAACGACCCATCGGGGCTACCGCACGAGCTGTCACTACCTGACCGGAAACCGATCCCACCAGGTCTTCGGCCCTGCCCCTGACCACCTGGACACGATCCCTCAGGGCCAGTTCGTCGACCGACAGGTTCAAGAAGTCAACCCGCCGCTGCATGGATTCCACCAACGTCACACGCAGGTCCGGTCGAACGATCGCCCAAACTAGGCCCGGCAAACCCGCTCCAGTGCCCACATCCACCACGGTCGCGTCGTGCGGAACCAGCCCAACATCAGCATCCGTAACCACTGCGCAATTGAGAATGTGCCTTTCCCACAGCCGATCAGCCTCCCGGGGACCAATTAGCCCCCGATCGACCCCCGGCGTGCGAAGCAGTTCGACATACGCATTGAGTTGTTCGATTACCTCCGGATACCTGACCTCCGCCACCCCACGCCAATCCGTCACGTCCAGAGTGTTTCACGTCGTTTCACGTGAAACATCAGCCATTCGCAAGCTGGGGATTCACTAGTAGGGCGACCGGCGGCCGTGCCCAAGTCCGGTTCTGGTGGGGGGACCAACAACGGTTCGCTACCCCGTGGCCTCCCCGAGCCGCCTTCGGCGTCTCGGCCGACGCTCACCTAACGTTGGTCCCCCCACCAGAACCTCACGTCAAGAGCGCACAGCGCATCAACCTGCACAGTCAAGGCCTCCGCAACCACAGATTGGCCTGTTGGAGTGCCCTAATCAGTGGGCGACGAACTGAGAACGTCAACCCGAGCCAAAGCACCCGCAAGTCCTTTTGGGGGGTCGGGTCTGAGGCGAACGTCGGGCGGCGCGGCCGAAGGCCCGCGCCGGGGAGGCCACGGGGTAGTGAGCCGTGACCCGATCCCCCAAAAGGACGCCCCAAGGAACTAAGGAACGACGACCACGTAACGGTTGGGTTCGTCGCCCTCGGATTCACTCTTGAGTCCTGCGGCTGCAACGGCGTCGTGGACGATTTTGCGTTCGAAGGGCGTCATCGGCTCAAGCTTTACCGGGGTGCCATCTGCCTTCGCGCGGTCACAGGCGGCGCTTCCGAGTTCGGTCAGCTGGGCTCGGCGAGCGGCGCGGTGACCCGCAATATCGAGCATTAGCCGGGACCGATCGCCGGTCTGTTGAGTGACAGCCAAGCGGGTGAGTTCCTGGAGTGCGTCGAGCACCTTCCCGTTCGGGCCCACCAGTTGGGTCAGTTCCGCACCAACGATGGCCACCATCGCGCGGTCGCCTTCGACATCCATGTCAATGTCGCCGTCAAGGTCCGCGATGTCGAGCAAAGCCTCAAGGTAGTCAGCGGCGATATCGCCTTCGCGCTCGAGTTCGCTGACCCGTTCGGTCTTCACTTCGGTGTCGTTGCTCGCAGTCATTGGGTTACCTCCTTTGGACAACTACCCCTGGGGGTCGCCGTCGCATACTGGTTGTTTCACGTGAAACGCCGGTTATGGGGTGCCGTGGAGCTATCCGCTACTGGAATTGCCCGATGGCTTCTTCGGTGCTTGCTTGGCAGGTTGGCGTTTGCTCTTTGGCTTACGTTTGGGCTGCTGCCGGTTTTGTACCGTTGTGCCCTTATTTGTGCTGGTTTCGGCGGTCTCTGAGGCGACGACTTCGCCCTCAATCACAGTGCCCGATCCCTTGGATGCCTTTGCGGCCTCTTTCGCCTTCTTCCGCTCTTCGTACGCCTTGAACGCGGGAGTTCCAGGTTGCGGGTTGTTTCTGATGACGTAGAACTGCTGGCCCATGGACCAGAGGTTCGTTGTCGTCCAGTAGATGAGGACACCAATCGGGAAGTTGAAACCACCGATCGCAAAGATGAGCGGGAAGATGTACATGAGCAGCTTCTGCTGCTTGACCATCGGATTGTCAGGTGCGGAGTTCTTGACGATCAGTTGGCGCTGTGTGAGGAAGGTCGTCGCCGACATGGTGATGATCAGCAGTACGGCGAGGATCTTTGTGGACGTCGGGAACGGCGTCTCATCGGCATGGGCAAACGTCGCGTAGATCGGAACGCCGAAAATCGAGGCGTCATGAGCGCTTTGGGCCAGTTCAGGGGTCAACGCACCAATCGAAGTTGGTGGTTGGGCCGCAATGCCCTGCAGGACGCGGAAAAGCGCGAAGAAGATCGGTGCTTGCAGGATGATTGGAAGACATGAGGCAAGCGGGTTTGTGCCTGTCTCCTTGTAAATCTTCATCATTTCCTGCGACTGCTTCTCGCGGTCGCCGGCGTACTTCTTCTGGATCTCCTTGATCTTCGGTTGGATCAACTGCATGCCGCGCTGGGCCTTGATCTGCTTGACGAAGAGCGGAATCAGCGCGATTCGAATGACAACGACGAGGCCCACGATGGACAGCACCCACGACCAGCCACTGTCGGCGCCAAAGATCGGAGCAAGAACAGTGTGGAAGGCGACCAACACCCACGCGACGGCTGCTTCCAGCCACTCCAAGAGAAACACTCAGACTCCGAGGTCAGTTAGTTGATGGTCGTTCCCCGCTGCAACGCGAGGCGTTCCATCAAGATTGATGTCAGGACGCCATGCGCCCTTGGGAGGTGTCGGGTCAAATCCGCCTTCCTGCCAGGGATGGCATCGGCACAACCGATATCCCGACAGCAGGCTTCCTTTGATCGGTCCATGATGACGCAAAGAATCGACTGCGTACTGCGAACACGACGGATAGAACTTGCACCGAGGACCCAGCAGAGGGGAAATCACCCACTGGTAGACCTTGATGACGCCCACAAGCAACCAAACGAACGGTAAGCCGACGACGTGGAGCACTTTCTCGGTGGCTAGGCGCATACCGCCACCCGAGAAATAGCAGTCGTGAAATCGTGATCCAAGTCCGCGCTTGTGGCGTTGGCAGCTGCTGGTAGCGCGCGGACCACAATCCTGGAGCCAGTAGGGAGTTCCTCAAGGTGGGCAGCGACGACGTGGCGGAGCCTACGTGTCACTTTATGCCTCACTACTGATCCCCCAACTGCCTTGCTGACGGCAAATCCGACTTTGGCGGACGCGCTTTGATCCTCATTTGTGGCTGAATCGGCTGCGAGAAAGTGCACGACAAGGTACCGGCGACCCGACCTGGTGCCCCGGCGAACTGTGGTGGCAAGCAGGGCCCGGTCCCGGAGTCGCGCGCGCGCCGGAAGCACCTCAGATGCCCTAAACGCTGAGTTCTGCCCGGCCCTTGCGGCGGCGAGCCGAAAGAATTGAGCGGCCAGCGCGGGTCCGCATACGCAAGCGGAAGCCGTGCTTCTTATGCCGACGACGGTTGTTCGGCTGGTACGTGCGCTTTGACATGACAGTTCTCCTGATCGGCGAGAGCCGATGCACCACTCGGTGCGGTCCGCACTGTGGTGTGTTCGGTGTTCCGGGAATTGTTCGTTTCTTGCGGCGCGAAAGTAACTTCGCTAGTGAAACCTGCATACCAGGGTAGGCCACGAACGAGGCTGCGCGCTCACCACCCCAAGATTCTCCAACGTCCCCCAATACCTGCCGCCAGACGACACACAAACCGACGCGCCGAACTACGCCAGAGAAATTTTCGTGAGTTGTGGATAACCCCTTGATGCTGACCTTCATCAGCATTAGTGTCGCCCATGCTGGCTCACCGGGTTGAATCTCAAAATTCCCGAAAACTTCTTATTTTTCAGGGCTTTTTGGAGCGCTATCGCCCTGACGGGCCAGTGGAACAGCATTTCGTGTGTTGGCGCAGCAGGAACCTGAACGGCCGAAAGAAGAGGGCGTGAGCCCTTCCATGATCAGTAACGAGAGGCTCGCACCACCGTGGAAAACACCGTCAACGTCAGCCATGTGTGGAACGAGACCCTGAAGACCCTCGCTGATGACGACAGCATGTCCCCGCAACAGCGTGCGTTTGTGGCTCTGACGGTTCCGCAATTGATCGACGGCGGCACGATTTCCATTGCTGCCCCCAACGAGTTCACCCGGAACGTTCTGGAGTCCCACCTCAAGCCACACGTGATCGATGCATTGCAGCGCGTGCTTGAGCGACCAATGACCGTTCAGGTCACCGTGGACCCCAATATCGCCCACGACCTAGACGACGAAACCACAGATGACCTCGCCGACGGCACCTACGCGAACGATGACGAACCGGCCCGCATGGGAACCATTGGACACTTGTCAGACAACGTGGTCGATGTCCGCGAACTTCACCGCCCAGGCACTGGCAGCCCGGTATCCCGCAATGACGACACACATCGTCTGAACCCCAAATACATCTTTGAAACCTTCGTCATCGGCTCAAGTAATCGCTTTGCGCATGCCGCTGCGGTTGCCGTTGCCGAAGCGCCAGCGAAGGCCTACAACCCCCTGTTCATCTACGGCGACAGCGGACTCGGCAAGACCCATTTGCTGCACGCCATCGGCCACTACACCCGGACACTGTTCGCTGGTGCCAAGGTTCGATACGTCAGCTCGGAAGAGTTCACCAACGAATTCATCAACTCGATTCGGGACGACAAAGCAGCCAACTTCCAGCGCCGCTACCGCGACATTGATGTCCTACTCGTCGACGACATCCAGTTTCTCGCCGGAAAGACACAGACGCAGGAAGAGTTCTTCCACACTTTCAACACCCTTCACAACGCCAACAAACAGATCGTTGTCACGTCCGACCTGCCGCCCAAGCAGCTGCCGGACTTTGAGGAGCGGATGCGTTCGCGATTCGAATGGGGCCTCATCACCGATGTTCAGCCTCCCGACCTGGAAACGCGCATCGCGATTCTGCGCAAAAAGACCGCTCAGGAGCGCATTGCGGTTGAACCAGAGGTTCTCGAATTCATTGCGAGCAAGATCGCGACCAACATCCGTGAGCTCGAAGGCGCACTCATCCGCGTCACGGCTTTTGCGAGCCTGAATGGTTCGCCCGTCGACGTGACCTTGGCCGAGTTGGTCCTCAAGGATCTGATTGCCGATCAGCACGGGCCTCAGGTCACGGCGCCGCTCATCATGCAACAGAGCGCGGACTACTACGGCGTCACTGTGAATGACCTATGCGGACCGAGCCGCGCTCGGACGCTCGTTCAGGCCCGCCAGGTCGCGATGTATCTGTGTCGAGAACTCACCGAACTCTCGTTGCCGAACATCGGTAAGCACTTCGGTGGTCGCGACCACACCACGGTCATGCACGCCAAACAGAAGATCCACCAGAACTTGGCGACCGACCGAACCCTCTATAACCAGGTCACCGAACTAACGAGCCGGATCAAGGCAGCAGCTCGTTCATAGTCACCAAACACCCCAATGGGCTAACCGTTCCAACCTCATTACGCGCTCCTTACCAGCCATCGGACATTTCAGGGTTTTCTGAAGATCGATCCCGTGGCAGTGTGGCTGCGTGAGAACCGCTTTGAACCCAACCACTCGCTGGGTCGCCATGGCTTTGACCCTGGGAATGGCCATGACTTCTCTCGCGCTCGTTGGCGCAGCACCAAGCAGTGCGGCTACTGCTTCAGTTCAGAAGCTTGCAGCGTTTCCTCCGGCCCCTCGTGGCATCTTCGTTGTGCAGTGCGGTTTCTCTCACGCCGCATCCGACGACCCGATCGTTCACCCCGGTATGACTGGAATGAGCCACCTCCATCACTTCTTTGGAAACACTTCGACCAACGCCAACACCACCGCTTCGTCATTGCTGGGTTCCACGACGCGGTGCCGTGAGCAACGAGACAAGTCGGCCTACTGGGTCCCAGCAGTCATGGTGCACGGACAACCAGTGGCGCCGGTTGGGTCTTCCGTGTACTACCGGGGTGTTCGGAAGAAGTCAGTGCGAGCGCTTCCCAACGGTTTCAAGCTCGTGACTCCGCGCGGAAACGCAACGACGTTCTGGACCTGCAAACTCAACGGGGTCAATATCAAACGCAGCGCAGGGGCCGCCGATGTTCCGACCTGTACGGGTAATGAGCGGTTGAGCGCGCATGTGCGCTTCCAGTCCTGCTGGAATGGCCAACTCGACAGTGCAGACCACATATCTCACGCGGTCTATCCCGGCCGTGGGGGTAAGTGCCCTGCCACCCATCGGATTCGAATTCCGGAGTTGCAGCTCAACGTTATCTACCCACGCTGGATCCGCGGTGGAGCTGGTTTGACGTTGGCTTCTGGCAATGCGGCCAGCATGCACGGGGACGTCTTTACTGCGTGGACCGGTGGCCGTCAACAGGTTTTGGTGAAGAAGTGCCTCAACCGACACCGCCGATGCGGCGCAGCTCAGTTCGTCTAGTTCCACGAATGTTCACCCGTCGTTACACGCTGTGTTCCTGTACCTGCATGTCGTGACGGCCTGTATTCACAGCCTGTGGATAATCCTGGGGATTACTACTGAAACCAGTAGTGGATAAGAACCGAAATTCGCCTTGAACACACTCTTGTGAAGGGGATATCAGAAGGGTGTCCGCACTCCTCCCGTCATCGTCCCCACCTGGCCACACATCTCACATGCTTGTCGTTTATGCCCTCTGGCCTGCGTAGACACTTCTTATCCACAGTATCCACGCCCCCTACTATGACGATGAGTCTCTTAATCAATCAAGAATCCACACACCGAACGACTGGTCCGACGAGGCTGACCAAACTGAACTCTCTTGAACCTTGGAGTAATACACAGGCAAGCGATCAAGCTGTCGATTAAGGCTGGCAGTGAGAACTCTTTGTGGGATCAGCAAAACCTCACCAAATTTCCTGCCAGAACATGACACCATGCGCAGGTAGCAACCTGTGCTCGTCAATCGGCAGTCAATTTGGCGCCGGTTGAGCTAGTTGTTGACATTGGTGTAATTGCAGAAGAAGGGCACACAGTGAAGTTTCGGGTCGAACGGGATGTGTTGGCTGATGGAGTCGCATGGTCCGCGCGGGCGCTACCCAATCGTCCGTCGATTCCCACCCTGTCAGGGTTGCTGATTTCGGCTGAGGATCAAGATCTGACGCTTTCCGGATTTGACCTGGAGAACGCTGCACAAGTTGAGGTTGACGCGACTGTCGATGAACCGGGCCGAGTCTTGGTGTCGGGCCGACTGTTGGCGGACATCTCTCGTTCCCTTCCGAACCAACCGGTTGTGTTCGCGACCGAAGGAAGTCGGATTGAACTCCAGTGCGGGCGTTCATCCTTCGTCCTACCGACGTTGCCCGTCGACGAGTATCCGGCCTTGCCTGATATGCCAGATCCGGTCGGTGCGGTCGGTGGCGAGCGGTTTGCCACAGCAGTCGCTCAGGTTGCGATCGCTGCTGGCAGAGACGACACCCTACCGATGCTGCTTGGAGTACGGGTTGAGATCAATGATTCAAAGGTCACCCTCGCAGCGACCGACCGTTATCGGTTGGCCGTGAGTGAGTTCACTTGGCGGCCGGATCAGCCCGGGTTCGAAGGAGCAGCGCTGGTTCCCGCGAAGATCCTGGCGGATACCGCGAAACTACTCGCCCACGCCACAGAGGTATCCGTCGCTTACGCGCCGGGTTCAGCTGGCGAGGGGCTGATGGGATTTTCCGGCGATGGCCGTCGTACGACAACTCGTCTGCTTGACGGCGAATTCCCGAAGTACCGCCAACTCCTGCCAGAGGAATCATCGACAGTCACCACTGTCGACAAGGCGACGCTGGTTGAGGCAGTCAAGCGCGTTTCCTTGGTCGCTGAGCGCAACACACCAGTGCGGCTGACCTTCAGCGGGGATGAGGTGGCGTTGCAGGCCGGTTCGGGTGATGAGGCGCAGGCGACGGAAGCACTCGAAGGTGCCACTGCCGGTGATGCGATTGAGATCGCCTTCAATCCGCACTACCTACTAGACGGCCTTGGTGCGATTGAGTCACCAGACGTCAAGTTCTCGTTCACTGGGTCAACTCGTCCGGCCGTCCTGACGCCAGCCAGTGGCGACAGCGTCGAGAGCTACAAGTACCTATTGATGCCAGTCCGACTTTCCTCCTAGCTGCACCGTGAGGTAGAAGTTAGGCCTACTGCGGCGGGAGCTTGAGACGCACGATGCAGGTACTGCAACTCGAGCTACGCAACTTCCGAAGCTATGAAGAAGCGGAAGTAACCTTTGTACCGGGTGCAAACGTCTTACTCGGGCCTAACGGCGTCGGAAAAACGAATGTGGCTGAAGCGGTTGGTTATCTCTCGACTCTTGCGAGCCACCGGGTGGCGGCGGACTTACCGCTTGTTCGGAAGAACTCTGATCAGGCAATCTTGAGAGGCGCGGTTTCCCGCGGGCAGCGACGGATCCAGCTAGAAATCGCGATCAATCCGGGCCGCGCGAACCGGCTGCAACTTTCGGGATCGCCGGTCCGCTCCCACGACTTTGTGAGCCAACTACAAACCGTCATCTTCGCACCGGAGGACCTTTCGCTGGTTAAGGGTGACCCGGGAGATCGTCGTCGGTTTCTCGATGAACTGCTGGTGGCTCGTGCCCCGCGGTATCACTCCGTGAAGACCGACTATGACCGAGTAGTGCGCCAACGAACCAGCTTGTTGAGGTCAATCGCCGGTTCGCGCGGAGCAGCATCGCGTTCCGGCGCCGAATCAACATTGACCGTCTGGGACGACCAGTTGGCTAGCAATGGAGCAGCCCTTCTGTTTGGGCGGCTTTGCCTGCTTCATGAGATCACTGAACTCGTGGCGGCCGCCTATGAACACGTGGCGCCAAGCAGATTGGCAGGAATCGCATATCAGCCCCGTTCATTCAACGACCTCCCGCAAGACACGGTCTTGCCGCGGGATCGTGACGCTCTGGAGGAGTTGTTGCGCAAGGAGATTGCGCTTCGACGAAGCGAGGAGTTCGCACGTGGAGTAACAGTCGTCGGACCTCACCGAGATGACGTGCTGCTGACGATTGGTGAGCTACCGGCGAAGGCTTACGCCTCCCACGGTGAGTGTTGGTCGATGGCGCTTGCCCTGAGAATCGCCTCGTTTGAACTCATGCGAGGTCTCGACGACGTTCCTGGTGACCCAGTGCTGATCCTCGACGACGTCTTTGCGGAACTTGATGTCACCAGGCGAAACGCACTGGCGACGGTGGCGATGAATGCTGAGCAGACGATCATTACCGCTGCCGTTGCTGATGACGTTCCAGAAGCCCTAACGGCAAAGCAGTTCCACGTGACGCCGGGTCAGGTGAAGGATGCCTGAGATGGACGCCACCGGAGATGATGATGTGGAGTCGCCAACTGCGGTATCACCGGTCGTCAACCAAGACTCAGCCACTGACCTTGCCGCGCAAACCCTCGCATCTGTCCGACGGTCATCACGAGGTTCGTCGGCGGCGAATGCGAGGCGGAGTCAGCAGAGATCAGGATCAACGGAGCCCCAGTTCACCGGCAGCGGACCGGATGACCGGGATCCATCGCTGCTTGGAGAAAGCATCGACGATCTGCTGCGGACGAACGGCTGGGAGCACAAGTCGAAAGTCGGCGGAGTCATTGGTCGATGGAGTCAAATTGCTGGTGAGGATCTGGCTGCGCATGTGGCTCCGGAATCATTCGACGACTCAACTGGTCGGCTACTGCTCCGGGCTGAATCCACGACGTGGGCAACTCAGGTGCGATCCCTCATTCCGACGCTTCAACAACGCCTTGACGCGGAAGTCGGTACCGGCGTGGTGAAGCTAATCGAAGTAGTTGGACCGAGTTCCGGTAGGCGGAAGTTCGGGCCGTTGCGGGTGAAGGGCCGAGGACCTCGCGACACCTACGGCTAGCCAGGCAACGCGAGATCGGGCATTGGAAACCAGGCGTGGGTCTCCAATGCCCGACAGTGCGTCGAGACAGTGGGTGATTAGTTGGTGGTGCCCAGGATCGATACCGAACCGCCGGGAGGATCTGTCGGCGCGTTCTGCAAGTTGGCGACCCATGGGTGACCCTGCGCGTCCACGGCAACCTTGTCCGGGTAGGCGCCCACGGGAATTCCTTGTTGGCTGACTTGACCGGTTTCGGTATTGACTACCGCCACGGAATTCGTGCCGGACTGGCTGGCGAACAGGTTGCCTGAACCGTCGATCGCGATCCCGTAGGGGTTGCCGACCAGGCCAACGGTCTGGGTGACTTTGGCTGTCCCGGGAGCAATCTTCAGGATCTGATTTCCCATTTCGTTTGCCACCCAGATCTGTCCGGAACTGTCAGCGGCGATGTCGGTTGGGAGTCCGTCCACGGGCACTGCCGCCTCCACGCTCCCATTTGAAGGGTTGACCTTGAGAACCTCACCGTGGTTGTCGGCGGTCTTTGCGGCGATCCAGATTGCACCGTCAGCGCTTGTGAGGGTGCGTTGGATCTTGGAGTGTGGGGCGATGTCGGCGAACGTGTTGACGACCGCGTGACTGGTGCGATCGATCTCCACGAGCGTTGGGCCCGTCGGGGTAGACCTCAACAGGTAGACGTTGCCGTTCGGGCCGACGGTCATGCCGTAGGCAAATTTCGAGCCCGCGGAGAAGGTTGTGACGTTCTTCAGCGTGTTCCCGCCAATTCGCAATACGGTCACGGAGGCATCGTTGTTGGACACCCAGTATTCGTCGCCAACTTTCACGATGGCACCGGGCTGCCATCCGACCGTGACCGAGTCGAGTTGAGCATGCGTTGCGGCGTCGAAGAGGACGACCGAACCATGCTTCTGCGCAGGGTTCGCCATGCTCACCAGGACGTCGTTTCCAGCCGCCAGCAAGCCGGTTGGACTGTTGACGGCAGCAGTTGGCTGCCTCAGGTTCGCAATCTGTGCCCAGCCACTTGTTGCGGCCGAAGGCGCGGTCGGTGAAGCCGTAGCGCTGACCGCAGATGCCGGAGCGGGCGTTGCTGCGGCGGCAGTGAGGGCCTGGGTCGACATTCCGATAGCCGCAACCGCGGCAAATAGTGCAGCCCCTGCCAGGGCGGTCTTCCGTGATTTCATCTGTAATCCAACTTTCAACGAGTTTGGTTGGTCACAGCTTTCCCAACCGAGCCTCAGTACAAACCTGGATTCTGGAAGAAGTTGCGCGTCTGCCCGCGCTGAACCCTTGGATTCGATCCCTGCGACAGGCGGTCTCAACGCTCGGCTGGGACCAGTTCAAATGACCTGAAAGAACTGGGGAAAACCCCCGATTTCACAGTGGAAATCGCCCATACCGGCTAGTATTCACAGGTGTCATATGACGCTAGTGCAATTACAGTCCTCGAGGGCCTGGATGCAGTCCGTAAGCGCCCCGGAATGTACATCGGATCCACCGGCGAACGAGGCCTCCATCATCTTGTTTATGAGGTCGTGGACAACGCTGTCGACGAGGCCTTGGCTGGCTATTGCACTCACATTGAGGTGACGCTGTTGGCCGATGGTGGTGTGCGGGTCTTTGATGATGGTCGCGGAATTCCCGTCGACATCGTTGAGTCTGAAGGAAAGCCAGCCGTCGAAGTTGTGCTGACGGTCTTGCACGCGGGTGGAAAGTTCGGCGGAGAGGGCTACGCGGTCTCCGGCGGGTTGCACGGTGTCGGTGTCTCCGTGGTCAACGCACTTTCACGGCACCTGGAGGTTGAGGTTCATCGTGCGGGCGAGGTCTGGCGCCAGAGCTATAACCTCGGTGTTCCGGAGGCTCCGCTGGCCAAGGGTGAGCAGACGGATCGAACAGGAACAATCGTCACGTTCTGGGCGGACGACGACATCTTCGAAACGACCCACTACGACTTCGAAATCCTCTCGCGGCGCTTTCAGGAGATGGCCTTCCTGAACCGTGGGTTAGCACTCTCGCTGAAGGACGAACGCGAGGCGAAGCCAGTCGCCGATGAAGACCTGGCCACGGCCGAAGTCGGCGACGTAACCGAGGCCCAGCGTGAAGTCAGCTACAAGTACGACGGTGGCATCGCCGACTTTGTCGTTTACCTGAACTCCAAGAAGGGACCTGCTCACCAGCACGTCATCTGGTTTGAGTCGGAGGACACCGATCGGGGCATCAGTGCAGAAGTCGCGATGCAGTGGTCAAACGTCTATTCCGAGTCCGTCTACACCTTCGCAAATACCATCGGGACAACCGAAGGTGGAACCCACGAAGAGGGCTTCCGGACGGCTTTGACGTCGTTGGTCAACAAGTTCGCTCGCGAGTGGGGTGTCCTGAAGGAAAAGGACACGAATCTTTCTGGCGAAGACATTCGGGAAGGCCTCACCGCAATCGTGTCGGTCAAATTGCGCGAACCCCAGTTCGAGGGCCAGACCAAGACGAAGCTCGGAAACACCGAAGCCAAGACCTTCGTGCAGAAAGTAGTGAATGAGCGTCTTGGTGAGTGGTTCGAGCAGAACCCGGCCGAAGGCAAGGAGATCGCTCGAAAGTCCGTGTCTGCGCAGATCGCACGAGTCGCAGCTCGCAAGGCTCGAGACCTCGCTCGAAACCGCAAGGGATTACTCGGCAGTGGTGGGCTGCCGGGCAAGCTCATTGACTGTTCGTCAAATGATCCGCAGATGTGCGAGATCTTCATCGTCGAGGGTGATTCGGCTGGAGGTTCAGCACGAAGCGGACGTGATCCGGGGACACAGGCGATCCTCCCGATTCGCGGAAAGATTCTGAACGTTGAGCGGGCGCGCCTGGACAAGGTGCTTGCCAACAACGAAGTCCAGGCGATGATTTCGGCATTGGGCAGCGGGATCCAAGAAGAGTTCGACATCGACAAGCTGCGCTACCACAAACTCGTTCTCATGGCCGATGCCGACGTCGACGGCCAACACATTCGCACGCTGCTGCTGACGCTGTTGTTCCGGTTCATGCGCCCGCTGCTTGAAGGCGGGCACGTGTACCTTGCGCAGCCACCGCTGTACAAGATCAAGTGGTCCAGAGGCGAGCCCGACTACGCGTTCTCCGATCGCGAACGTGATGCCCTGCTGGACGTCGGTTATGCGGCAGGGAGGAAGCTGCCGAAGGAAGCTATCCAGCGCTACAAGGGTCTCGGTGAGATGAACGCGCCGGAACTCTGGGAAACGACCATGGATCCGCAGCGGCGCGTGCTCTTGCAGGTGACGCTGGACGACGCGGCGCAGGCCGATGAGATGTTTTCGATGCTCATGGGTGAAGACGTGGAATCTCGCAGGAAGTTCATTCAACGCAACGCCAAGGATGTTCGCTTCCTCGATATCTGACCAGTAGGGAATCTGCACCCAACACTCAATGACTCATCGCGCTAACCGCGCGAAATGAAGGGACACAACAGATCGTGGCTGACGACACGACAACCGACGAGGTAATTGATCACGGTCCGCACGGCAGAATTGAACCTGTCGAGATTCAGACCGAGATGCAGCGGTCTTACCTCGACTACGCGATGAGTGTGATCGTCGGTCGCGCGCTCCCAGCGGTCGCCGACGGACTGAAGCCAGTGCATCGGCGCGTTCTTTATGCCATGTACGACGGTGGCTACCGACCGGACCGCGGTTACTTCAAATGCACCCGCGTAATTGGCGATGTCCTCGGTAACTACCACCCGCATGGCGACAGTTCGGTCTACGACGCTTTGGTTCGCCTCGTGCAGCCGTGGTCAATGCGGTATCCCCTCGTCGACGGCCAAGGCAACTTCGGCTCTCCGGGAAACGATCCAGCGGCCGCCCACCGTTACACCGAATGTCGCCTGTCGCCATTGGCCATGGAGATGGTCCGTGACATTGACGAAGAAACGGTCGACTTCACCCCGAACTACGACGGTCGTAACGAGGAGCCGCTGCTCCTACCGGCACGCTTCCCGAACCTGTTGGCGAATGGTTCGGCAGGCATCGCCGTTGGTATGGCAACGAATATCCCGCCACACAACCTGCGCGAACTCAATGACGGGATCCAGTGGTCGCTGGCGAATCCGGAGGCGCCTCGCGACCAGCTGCTGGAAGAGTTGATTCAGCGCATTCCCGGGCCGGACTTCCCAACGGGCGCGCTGGTCGTTGGTCGTCGCGGAATCGATGACGCATATCGCACCGGTCGCGGATCAATCACGATGCGCGCGGTCATCGACATCGAGGAAGACAATCGTGGCCGCACGTGTTTGGTCATCACCGAACTCCCGTACCAGGTGAACCCAGACAACCTGTCGATGCGGATTGCCGAACTTGCCAACGATGGCAAGATCACTGGAATCGCCGACCTGCGCGACGATTCTTCGGACCGCACGGGTCAGCGGTTGGTCGTCATCCTCAAGCGTGACGCCCAGCCGCGAGTGGTGCTCAACCAGTTGTACAAGCACACCCAACTCCAGGACACCTTCGGCGCCAACATGTTGGCGCTGGTTGATGGCGTGCCTCGCACCTTGAGTTTGGACCAGTTCATTACCAACTGGATTGCCCACCAACTCGAAGTGATTCAGCGTCGCACTCGCTACCGCTTGCGTAAGGCCGAAGAGCGTGCACACATCTTGCGTGCCCTCCTCAAGGCGCTCGATTCCCTGGATGAGGTCATCGCGCTGATCCGACGTTCACCAACGGTTGACGAGGCACGCACCGGCCTGATGGGTCTGCTTGAGATCGACGAGATCCAGGCGACGGCGATCCTGGACATGCAGTTACGCCGTCTTGCGGCCCTTGAGCGCCAGAAGATCGTCGATGAGTACGACGAACTGATGCGACTGATTGAGGACTACAACGACATCCTGGCAAGTCCGCTTCGGCAGCGCACAATTGTTGCCACCGAACTTGGCGAAATCGTTTCGAAGTTCGGTGATGAGCGACGCTCAAAGTTGGTTGAAGCCGACGATCTGGGCAGCGATGAAGATCTGATTCCGGTGCGCGATGTGGTCGTGACGATTACTGCAGGTGGGTATGCGAAACGGACACTGACTGAGGCGTACCGGGCGCAGCGGCGCGGCGGGCGCGGGGTGCGTGGCGCGCAGTTGAAGGCCGACGATGTTGTTGATCATCTGTTTGTCACGTCAACGCATGACTGGGTGTTGTTCTTCACCAACCTCGGCCGGGTGTACCGCACCAAGGCTTACCAACTGCCAGAGTTGGCGAGGGACTCCCGGGGTCAGCATGTCGCTAATCTGCTGGCATTCCAGCCGGACGAGACCATTGCTGAAGTAATGGTTCTGAAGGACTACGAGCAGGCACCGAACTTGGTGTTGGCGACGCGCTCGGGCATGGTGAAAAAGACCCGGCTCAGTGACTTCGATACGAACCGCACCGGTGGAATCATCGCGATCAATCTGAAGGATGAGGACGAGGTCATTTCGGCCCGGTTGGTGACGGATGACGATGATCTCATCCTGGTGTCTCGGAAGGGAATGTCCGCCCGCTTCAAGGCCGACGACGCGACCTTGCGCCCGATGGGCCGTTCGACCTCTGGCGTCATCGGTATGCGATTCCGCGGTGACGATTCACTGCTCGCGATGGATGTCGTGAGCGAAGGCGCCGACGTGGTGACAGTGACTGACGGTGGGTTCGCAAAACGCACTTCAGTTGACCAGTGGGCAACCAAAGGACGCGGAATCCTTGGCGTCCGCGCGATGCGTTTGGTCGAAGAGCGCGGTGCACTTGTGGGCGCGCTTGTCTGCTACCCAGGAGACGAGATCTTCGCGGTGGCCAACGACGGGGTCGTCATTCGAACTCGGGTGGATGAGGTCCGTTCAACCGGGCGCGACACCATGGGTGTTGCGTTAATGGGTCTAACCGGCGACCGGAGTCTGGTGGCGGTTGCCCGAGCGGCGGAGCTCGATGAGCCCGAGGACGAGACCCCCGAACTCGCTGGAGAACCCTCGGCGGGTGACGACACGGATGCCGATAGTGTCGGAAATGAAGGCGCATCCGCGATAGACGGCAATGATGACCCTGAGCAGCCAGAAGCCGGACAGGACTCTGCTGAGGACTCCGGAAAGGAAGAGAACTAGTGAGCGGGACACAAACTCAGGCTGAGGCCCCAGCACAACCTGCTGGTGGTCCGCGCCAAGCACGACTCTTCGTGAGTCGGCTTGATCCGTGGACCGTCATGAAGACGGCATTTGTGCTGTCTCTCGGTCTCGCGGTGGTCATCATCGTGGCGGTCTTCCTGTTGTGGCTGGTACTGACCGTCAGCGGGACGTTTTCTTCGATCAACCAGACCATCAGCGACCTGGGTGGATCCGGGTCTGGGCTGGATGTCTCAGATGCGTTCTCGTTTGGGCGGGTCATCGGCTTTGCCCTCTTTGTTGCCGCTTTCGAGATCGTTCTGACCTCGGCACTGGCAACGGTGACCGCAGCGATCTACAACGTCACAGTTGGATTCACTGGTGGCGTGGAAGTGACCCTCTCGGAAGACTCCCTGCGGTCGGCAGCAGCGAACCCGAACCCGTGGAAGCGCAGCCCGAAGCCGCCGAAGTCGAGCTAGCTGCGCCGATTGGGCATCCGCGATTCCTATGCGCCTAGCCTTACCCAGCTAGCTCACTTTGAGCGGCTGTTGGGGATTCAGAATCTTGCTGAGGCCAACGCTTAGTTCAGTCGCGTGCGGAACGTTCGGATTCGTCGCCTGTGTGAAGGTGTTGTAGACAATGATCGTCAGATCCTGTGATGGCAAGTACGCCAGACCGCCTTGGTAGCCCTGCAGGTTTGGGTTTGTGAACAGCCAACCGTTCGTCATGCCGATGCCCATTGCGTAGTAGCGCGGTGCACTGCTCTGGCTGTTGCCCACGTTCGCTGCGGACAGCTGGGCTTCATGGCTGGACTTCGAAACCAGATCTCCCTTGCCGACCGCTTCGATGATGGCGCGCGCATCGTCTTGCGTGGTGCCATAGCCACCGGCGTAGCTGGTCCAACTGGGATTCCAGAACGTTGCTTCCTCCCACACCCCACGTTCACTGGTGTATGAGTGCAAGACCGGATTCGACAGCGCCGCAGTGGTTGGCGGAGTTGTGTTCTTCAGCCCAAGACGGTTCAGGATTCCGTCCTGAATCAAAGCGTCCGCAGGCTTTCCTGTTGCTGCTTGGAGCACCTGGGCGACGATCAGGAGGTTGGTGTCGGAGAACTTCCAATTGGTTCCAGGCGGGAACACTGGCCCACCTTTGACGCCATAAGCGATGACGTCGTCAATTGGCCAGTTCTTGAAAGGGTCCGCGTAAAGGGCTTTTTCGAATGTCGGCAGCGCCGGGTAGTGGTTGTAGCCGCTTGTGCTGCGGGCGAGCATTTCGATGGTGACCTGGTCAGCCGCCGGAAGCTGGGGGTACCACTTCGACAACTTGTCGTTCAATGCGAGTTTCCCGGCATCAACCTGCTGCAGGAGTGCTGTCGTGAGCAGCGCCGCACTGATATTGCCGGCGCGGTGGTGCATGTCGACCGTTGCCGGGACGCCGGTCAGCGAATCTCCGAGGGCCCCGACGACGATCGGGGTTCCGCCCTTCCACACGCCAACGACCGCGGCACCGAGCTTGTCGGTGGTGAATGCTGAGCGCACGAGCTGAGCCGCTTCTTGCGCCTGATCTCCCTGAGCGACACACAGGCGATCCTGGTTTGTGGTTCCCGACGGGCAGGCTTGACCGCCGCTCGCGGACGGGGCATCTGACGTCGATTGGGATGAACACGCGGGGGCGGCGAGGACCAGAACTGACAGCGCAACGCCGATCACCACCTTTCGCATTCGCCGAGTCTCTCATGCTCCAGATGGTGAGGGGCGCGAGCCGGTTGGCGCGGTACGGTCGCCGCCAAGTACGGTATGCGGTGCAGTAGGGGCCTATAGCTCAGCTCGGTTAGAGCGCTTCCCTGATAAGGAAGAGGTCGGTGGTTCAAGTCCACCTAGGCCCACATGAAGAAACTGTTGCTCATTGGAGCTTTGGCAGCTGCTGCCTACGTTGTGTACCGCCAGGTCTCGGCCAACCAGGCCGAGAAGGATCTGTGGAACGAGGCAACGAGCGAGCCGGATCTCCGCTAAGCCGCGTAGCGGCGGGTTGGCGTTGATAGGCGGGGCGAATTCGCTCGCGCCATCGTTAGGCGTCCAATGTGACTGCTGCGTCAAGGGGCCTTAGCTCAGTTGGTAGAGCGCTGCCTTTGCAAGGCAGATGTCAGGAGTTCGAATCTCCTAGGCTCCACTCCTCACCGCCACACGTCGGCTGGCTCGCTCCGTTGGTGGAACCCGGTGGCGAACCGATACGAATATCTTCAAATTAGGCAGACCGGTCACTGCCAGGTGTCGTCCTCGGCCGTCGTTGGCTAGTTTGTTCACGTGTTGTTCACCCACCTGTTGGCCGTCGCTGAGCTCGAAGGGTGGAAGCAGTTCGGCGAACTGATTCTTGCCGGTCTGCTTTCCGCCGCCATCGGTGTTGAACGTTCGCTCACGCGCAAATCCGCCGGGTTGCGCACCTACAGCCTCGTTGGCGTGGGCGCGGCTTTGTGGGTGCTCATCAGCAAGTACGGGTTCGGCGATGTGCTTTCCCCGGGTCTCGTCATCGTTGACCCGTCACGAGTTGCGGCCCAAATTGTCACCGGAGTGTCGTTCCTCGGAGCCGGGCTGATCTTCGTCAAACGCGACGGGGTTCGCGGCCTCACCACGGCGGCTGGCATCTGGGTGACCGCTGCAATCGGCGCGGCAGCGGGTGCTGGCCTGGTGCTGCTCGCGATGGCGACAACGATCATCTACTTCATCATTATTGGTGCTCGCCTGATTCTCGTGCGGTTCGTCGGGGTTACGCCGGACGAATCCCTCATCGCGGTTACCTATCCGAAAGACACCGACGCTTTGTCCAGAGTCCTGAGGTCGATTCCGGACAACGGCTTTGCCTTGGTCGACTTGCTCATTCACCCGGGCTCCGACTCCGCCCGAGATCGGGCCGACCTCACGCTGTCATGTCCTACTGGCAAATCAGTTGCAGTGCTAATCGCGGACCTCGCCGGAATATCCGGGGTACACGTCGCGTCTGTTAGCGAACCGAGCCCCGATTCGGACTGACAGCCCACCCGCAACTAAGCAAAGTAGCCCGCGATTGCCTAGTCTGACGCCGTGCGCGTGTTCAAGGTCTTCCTCATCATCTTCGCAGCGCTTGCGGTGTCCGGCGTCGTTGTGTTGGCAATCACCGTCCTGCAGCCAAGGGTTGAGTCGAACCAGACCCAGACGACCCTCGATCCGTTCTACACGCCGCCGAACCCGTTGGTCGGCAAGCCGGGGGACATCATCCGCTCGGAACCCCTCACGGGGTTCAATATCAAGAACGGTTCCGGTTACCGAATTCTGTACCTGTCGCAAGGTCCAACCGGAGAACTCAGAGCCAGTGGCGGCATGGTGTTCGTTCCCACCACGGCAAGCCCCAAGGACCGTCCGGTTGTTGCCTACGCGCACGGGACAAGCGGGTTTGGGGATGCCTGTGCACCGTCCCGCAATTCCGAAACCCCGGTCAATCAGCCCTTCATCCAGACCATCATCGATCTGGGCTACGTCTTCACTGCAACTGACTATGTGGGCCTGGGTACACCCGGCGACCCCTACTACCTGATCGGCAAGAGTGAAGCGAACGACATCGTTAACTCGGTTCGGGCCGCGCAGAGCTTCCCAGGCAGCAAAGCCAGCAATCGATATGCGGTTATGGGCCATTCCCAGGGCGGGCACTCGGCGATTTGGACTGGCGCACTGTCCAAGAAGATCGCTCCGGAACTTGACTTGGTCGGTGTTACTGCAACCGCGCCGGCGGCAGAGATCGAACCCCTGTTGGAACAGCAGTGGAATACAACGATCGGCTGGGCGATCGGTCCGGAGGTCATGTTGTCGTGGCCGTTGGTCTATCCAAACCTCAACCCTGGTGACGTCCTCACCCCAGAGGGCGACAAGCAGTACGCCGAACTCGCCTATGAATGCCTGCAAACGGCTGGAATGCAGGGCTTTGTTGAGAAGAAAATCGGAATCAACATGTTCAGCAAGAATCCCGGTGACGTTCCTGCATGGCGGGCGGCGATCGCCGAGCAGACGCCCAACCCGCTGCCAACTTCAATGCCATTGCTGGTAAACCAGGCGATGGGTGACGGCATCGTGTTGGCAAATACCAACTCACTGCTACAACAACAATGGTGCAAAGCGGGATCCAACGTTCAGTTCAACTGGCTGGGTCAACTGGCAACCGGAACATTGGGGCCGATCGAGACGCACGGAGACACACTGTTTGCGGCATGGCCGATGGAAACGGACTGGATCCAGCAGCGCTTCGCCGACAAGCCCGCAACGCCCAACTGTGGAATCTCGTCACCGGTGGCGCCGTATTCGAAGTAGTACTGGGGCCGGACGTATGCGTCCGGGTTGCGGGGGTAGGTCGTCGGCCCCCGCGCGCGCATGCCAGGATCAGTGAATGGCCGAAACCCTTACTGCGACCCTGCACACCACCCTGGGCGACATCAAAGTCAACCTCTTCCCGAACCATGCGCCCAAGACGGTGCGCAACTTCGTGGGCCTGGCTGATGGCACCGGAGAGTGGCGCGATCCCAAGACCAACTCCGCCGGTTCGGGACCGTTGTACGACGGGACGGTGTTTCACCGCGTGATTTCGAACTTCATGATTCAAGGAGGCGATCCACTGGGAACCGGCACCGGTGGCCCTGGCTACAAGTTCGCCGATGAGTTCCATCCGGAGCTTCAGTTCGACCGCCCCTACTTGCTGGCGATGGCAAATGCTGGTCCTGGAACCAATGGCTCCCAGTTCTTCATCACAACGGTTCCAACCCCGTGGTTGACCCACAAGCACTCGATCTTCGGTGAAGTTGCCGACCAGGGCTCTCGCGATGTCGTCGACAAGATCGACCAAGTCGAGACCGGATCGGGAGATCGCCCGAAGGAAGATGTGGTCATCAACTCCATCACCATCGAGCGCACCGAGACCTAACACCTGTGAGTCAGGTGCAACCGCCGTCTCCGTCGGCTAATGAGCCGCCAGCCTCGGCCTGCCCGGTGCACCCGGACCGTGAGACTCGGCTGAGTTGCACGCGGTGCGGTCGTCCCATCTGTAGTGACTGCATGGTCGCGGCACCGGTTGGATTCCAGTGCCGCGAATGTGTTGCGCAGGGCGCGGCCGCGGTGACGCCGACTGCTGGTCGCCTGCCCTTCCGAGGTTCCGCGCTCGGCAAACCGGTCGTCACCTACGGCCTCGTCGGAATCTGCGCCGTCGCGTTCCTTCTCTCGTTTCTGGGCGGTGGGATTGAAGCCGTGGTTGGGGACTACGGCATGCGACCTGCGTATGTCGCGGTTGACGGCGAGTGGTACCGGCTCCTGACGTCAGTGTTCCTGCACTGGTCGATCTTGCACATCGGGTTCAACATGTTGGTGTTGATCATGGTGGGGCCCACGCTGGAGGGTGTGCTGGGCCATGTCCGCTTCACCCTGCTGTTCCTGCTGGCGGGCCTTGGCGGTGCGGTCGCGTCGTACTGCTTCTCACCGTTGGCAACAGCGTCGGTTGGAGCGAGCGGTGCGATCTTCGGCTTGATGGGTGCACTCATTGTTGCGGGTCGTCGCCTCAAAGCAGACATCACTCAGGTCATCATCTTGCTGGTCATCAACCTTGCCATTGGCTTCTTGCCCGGAGGATCAATTGATTGGCGCGCGCACCTAGGCGGACTCATCACGGGCTCGGTGGTTGCGGTGATCTTCGCCTATGCGCCCCGCCGCAGCACCAAACTCGTTCAGACCCTCGCCTGCCTCGCAGTGGTCGCGGTCCTGGCCGGGCTGGCGGCTTGGCGCACGCAGGACATTCAAGCCCAGTTGTCCTTGCAGGATCAGACCCCGGTTGTCGCGATCGCGCCACCGTCAGGCACCCTTGTTTCACTGAATATTAACGCCCGTTCACATGGCCCGTACGGAGGAGATCACACATGAGTCAACGTGATGCAGTTGTTTGCGCCGCGGTTCGCACGCCAGTCGGCGTCGGCAAGCCAGAGAAGGGCGCCCTTTCAGGGATCCACGCAGTTGACCTGGCGGCGATTCCGTTGCAGGCGATTATTCAGCAAACGGGCATCGACCCAGCCTTGATCGACGATGTCTTCTGGGGCTGCGTCACCCAGACCGGTGAACAGAGTTTCAACGTCGGTCGGCATGCGGTGTTGGCCGCCGGTTTCCCGGAATCAGTTCCGGCAACCACGATTGACCGTCAGTGTGGATCGAGCCAACAGGCCCTGCATTTTGCCGCCGCCAGCGTCATGTCCGGACAGACCGATGTGGTCATCGCCGGCGGCGTGGAATCCATGTCCCGCATCCCAATGGGATCAAACCTCGCCGGTGGCGATGGACCGTTTAGCCCGAAGCTGGTGGAGCGCTACAACAACGTGATCTTCAACCAAGGCGTTGGCGCGGAGATGATCGCGGAGAAGTGGGGACTGAGCCGCACCTACCTTGACGAGATGGCCGTGACATCGCATGAGCGCGCAGCCGCCGCCACAGACAGCGGCCTCTTTGCCCAGGAGATCGTGGCGGTTGGTGACTTCACCGCAGACCAGGGCATTCGTCCCGGCTCGAATGTGGACAAGCTCGCCACTCTCCCGACGCCATTCAAGGAAGGCGGAGTGGTTAGCGCAGGCAACGCCTCGCAAATTTCCGACGGTGCCGCTGCGCTTCTGGTCACGACCAGTGAGAAGGCAGCTGAGTTGGGGCTCACACCAATCGTTCGCTTCCACACCGGAGTGGTGGCAGGTACTGACCCAGTCATCATGCTGACGGGGCCGATCCCGGCAACCGAAAAGGTGCTCGCAAAGTCTGGACTGAGTCTGAGCGACATCGGTGCGGTTGAAATCAACGAGGCATTTGCTTCCGTCGTCGGTGCGTGGCTGGCTGAGACTGGAGCCGATCCCGCGCTCACCAATCCCAACGGTGGCGCCATGGCGATTGGGCACCCGCTTGGTGCGTCTGGCGCTCGGTTGGCCACGACGCTCATTCACCAGATGAAGCGCAACAACATCCGCTACGGCCTGCAGACGATGTGCGAGGGCGGCGGAATGGCGAACGCGACGATTCTGGAACTGGTGTAGCTACCGAGTTCGGACATCAGAGGAACTCGACGGGTTCCGGGGAACTTGCTGGCTTTGCCGGCAGCCGCCATTCGCGGATTCCGTAGATAACGCCGACTATCAGCAGGCATGTTGCGGCTATCAGCAGGCTGACGGTGCTCGAATGCTGACTCGGCAGACCGCCGACCCCGAACGTCTCGATGCCAGCTGCCGCTGCCACCGCACCGATGCCCGCCGTCATAGCGGTGAAAGTCCGTAGTACACCGGCGGCGGCTCCGGCGAAGCGTGGCAGCACCAGCGATTGAACGACGATATTGCCGAACTGAAATGCCAGCGCCACGAAGAATGCCGCGATCGCGAATAGCACTAGGTAAGGGATGGTGCTCGTCGTGATCGCCAACGCCGCCGTGACGCACGCGCCAGCGATCAGGGTCACCGCAATGAGTCGGACGCCGGAAACCCTAAGTGCAAGTCGCCCGGCGACCGGGCCAGCGATCGCGAAACCGATCGCCGCCGGGATGAACAGCAGGCCCGCCTGCCAACTTGTGAAGCCCTGCACCGACTGCAACCACAGGGTTGAATCGAAGATCAAGATCGCCGCCGCGCAGTTTGCGACTCCACAACCAATGACGAGGGCTGCGAACCCCGGGTAGTGCCAAAGCTCCCGCGGTACCAATGGCCACGAGGCCCGCCGTTCCCAGATAGCAAAACCGACGATCGCCACCGCGCCGACCAGGGCCGTTGCTGCGGTAGGGCTCAGACTGTCCGTTGACGCGTCATCAATGGCGAGTGAGAGGCCCGCGACGCCTACGGCAAGCAGGAGAGCTCCTAACCAATCGAGATTCCGAAGACGCCTGTCCATTAGCAGCGTGTCCCGCTGTTCGCTGAGTTGAACCATGCCCCAGACAAAAGCAATCGCAATGATCGGCACGTTGATAGCGAAGACCCATCGCCACCCGACGGTCGCGGTGAGCAAGCCACCAACGACTGGCCCAGCGCCCATCGCAACCCCAGAAACGCCAATGAGGAAGCCCAGCACTCTCGGGCGCTCAGATGGGGAGGTCGCGTTGGTGACCAAGGAGAAGCCGACCGTGAGCACGACGGCTGCCCCGACGCCTTGCATGGCCCGCGCGACGGTCACCTGGCCGGGACTCCCTGCGATCGCGACGAGTAGCGATGCGATTCCGAAGATCGCGAGTCCCCCGAGCACACACCGTTTGCGTCCCAGTAAGTCCCCGATGCGACTGGACGGAACCATCGAGATGCCCAGGGCAATCATGAAGGCGCTGACGGCCCACTGCAGGTCCGTCGATGTTGACCCGAGGTCGCGCGCCATCGTTGGCAGAGCAAGTTGGAGAGCAAACAGGTCGAGCTGAATTGTGAATAGGGCAAGGCCGATCGCTCCGAACCTGGTCACGACTCGATCGCTCACGGCTCTCCCGGGTGGCAGCGTTAGGTGCCGGTATCAGTTGCGGGTGTCGATCAATCCAAGTGCCTTTGCCGACGTCAAACTGGAATCGATCTCGCTGCTGCGCACGAGGTCCACCGTAACGTCGTCGGGACCGAACGTCTGATACCACGACCGCAGCAGATCAACGGCGTCGCGCGTGAGTCGGCTATGAACGGGCGCTTCGTCGGTCTCGGTCGCAATCCGAATTGTCACCTGTGGTCTGTCATCTTTGAGGATCAATTGCAGACCGGTAACCGACTCGGTGTCGGGCAGTGCGTGTACGAGGCGTCGGACGATGTTCACCTCAAATGGATTGTCGAGGGTCTCCTTCTTCGGGTGGGTTCTGCCGTGCAGTTTGAACTGGCGGTCGGCGGTCCCGGCCGGATCGACCCACGATGCCATGTCGCCGACGGGGTAGCGAATGATTGGCATTGTTGTCTTTGACAGGCTGGTGGCAAGCAGGAGTCCCACGGTGCCCACGTCGTTGATGGCGGTGCCTTCATCATCAACGATCTCAAGGATCACCTGGCCGTCGTAGACGTGGTATTCGTCGATTGCGCTGTCGAAGTCGGCGTAACCGAGCATGCCGGCATCTGTGCTTGCGTATCCGGATGGCACAACCTGAGCGCCGGTGACCTGTTCGATGTACGCCTTCTGTCCCGGCCACGTTGATTCGCCGCCGACAAGTACTCGAGAGAACTGAAGGTCGGGCAACCCCATCGTTCGCGCGTGAGACAGGACCGCGACGATCAATGACGGGAAGCCCATCAAGACGTTGGGCCTCAACGTGGCGAGGATCCCGACGATCTCATCCATCGGCGTGTCCATTTCGATCGGAAGTTCCACGCAGTTGGGTGCATCAACGCTCTGCAGCGAGTCGTGAGTGAGCAGTAGCCCCCCGTAGAGGCTTCCGGACTTGAAGAGGTTGGCGACTCGGTCGCCGTCAGTGAGCAAACCGGTTCTGGCATACATCCGAGCGAAGGCGTCAGCGAAGCCGCGCCATTCCGCACGGGACCAGCTGGACACCTTGGGTTCGCCGGTCGAACCGCCGGTTCGCAGCACGAGGCCGTCGAGCAGCTCCCCTGTCGCGATTGTCCCACCATCGAGCGCATTGGCATCCCAATACGCCTGCGGATCGGTGATTGGAAGGTCGGCCAGCGCCACCGACTGGACATCCACGGCACCAAAGAGGTCGCGGTAGAACGGTGACGTGGTTGAAACCCGGGACAGCATGTCAGGCAACTGGAGTTCAGTCATGGTCGGAATACATTCCACTCAAGTTTCCCAGGGCGTCCATGAGTTCGCCGGGGTGATCGATCGCGGCTTCTGCGTTCCAGCCAGCTGTGTCGGAGTACTGGGGGAGGTAGCCGTATCGGGCCAGGATCGCAACCATTCCCGCCGCGTGAGCAGCCTTGATGTCACCTTCGCCGTCTCCGACGTAGACGCAGTTCGTCGGATTCGTGCCGAGAGTCGCCGCGGCTTCGAACAACACGTCTGGGTCGGGCTTGTTCGTCGTCAGGGTATCTCCGCAGACAAGTACTTCGGGTGGATGCTCGCCCCAGCTGACGTTGTTCACGATTCTTGCCGCAATGCGTCGGCATTCGTTGGTCACGATTCCCCAGCGAAATCCACGTGCCGCGATGCGGGCAAGTGCCTCAGGGGTTTCGGGAAAGACAGGCGGACGGCGGCAGGCGTCGGCATAGCGATCAAGCAGCGAATCACGCAGCGTTCGGAACTCGATATCAGGTGGAGTGACGCCAGCGAATTCGCGCAACAGAGCAGTTGCGCCTGCATTGAATAGCGGCCGGACATCCGCCACGGATACCGGTGAGTATCCGGCGTTGATCAAAGTCTGATTCAACGCAGCGGTCGCCGGGACCGCAGAATCAACCAGCGTTCCGTCCAGGTCGAAAAGAACGGTGTTGATCATCAGCGCTCCTGGAAGTAGGGGCCATGTTCGCCCTCGATGATCGAGTAGCCGCGTGCCATGCCGTCCCTGCGCTTGACGAGGTCTAGCGAACCGTCACGACGCACGGCGAGGCAATGCCACCACGGCATTCCAGTTCCGTCATTCCCATGGATCAGGTTGATGCCGACTCGCTGCTCCTGCGGGCCGTAGCCGCGGCCGGACAGTCTTAGGTGGTCAGCAAATTCGTCGGCCATCAGCTGCGACAGCGCCCGACTCCGGCGTAGTTGGTCGAGGGCCGCAGCACTGATGGCTCGCCGATGTGCCCGGCCTGACCTGCCAGGTACGGCGGGCGCCTCGTTTTGGAGGAATGCATGCAGTGCGCGGTAGGTGCGCAACAGGTCGGGGTCTGTCGACAAACGGTCGTGAAGATCATCCGCACACTCCAAGTAGCGGTCTTCGATCAGCGAGATACCCGAACGACTCGATCCTGCGTCGGCGAAGACTTCGCCGACACGTACCCATTTGATCGAAGGATGCTCGGAAAGGGAGCGTACTTGTTTGGAGTATCGATCCACGGCTGTTGCCGACCGAACGACTGGAGTCTGTGGAAATAGGTCTGCATCCTGCAGAATCCAGATCTCAACCCCGCCGGAATACGCGGCGTTGAGCGCGGTGGCGAGCTTCTCAAGTTCGCTGACTGCCGCGGCCTCGGCTGCGTCGGCATCCGGACCGAACACTGAGTCCGGGTTTGTCGACTTGCACGGGAACCCGGGCAGGATGCACCGCAGGGGCTTGCTTGGTCGCAGCAACTCGGAGATGTAGTTGCGAAGCTCCACCTGGCCGGTGCCCCCGCCATCTCGTTTGCGGCGGAACGGGGTGAAGGCGTCGGCGATTGCGGCCGCCGCTTCACTAGGCGCCCGTTCTTGAGGGACTGAGAGTCCTGCGCTACTCGTCCGTACCAGTTGGTCAACTGATTGCATATTCAACCTCCGCTTGTGGGTGCAGGTGTTCCCCCAAAGCAGGAAGCCGAAACCCCATTTCATCCGGTTGGGTGATTCAATTCGCACCCACCTCGACGGGTGATTTGCGCTCTAATTCGTATCGTTTCGGCGGATCACGTTCTTCTTGCCCTTGTTTGAGACAGTGCCCTTGCTGTTTGGCACTGGTAGCCCGACCCGTCCCTTGCCGATCTTGTTGTTGATCACGCTGTTGCTCCGGGTTTTGGAGGTGAGCTCGACGCCGAATCCGATGTTCCCGGCGATTACGTTGAGCTTTTCCTTTCCGCGTGCACCGATGTAGTTGTTGTGTGCCCGTCCGCTGATCAGGACACCACCCTTAAAATTCGGAACCGGCAACGTCTTTGCGACCTCAGTCCCGATGAACGTGTTGTACACACGGTTCCTATTGGCATTTCCTGAGAACACCAGGCCGTAGCCAACGTTGCCCGAGAACGCGTTCTGCGGGATGACAGACTGACGGCTTCCGCCGATGGTGTTGTTGTGTGCATTACCCGCGACGAGTACGCCGTTCTTGCCGTTGCGAAGGGGACCGTCGCCCTTGGTATTCAGCCCGACGAGGTTCGGGTCAACTGTCATGCCGCGGGCATTGCCGCTGATTTCGATTCCGTTGCCCACGTTCCCTGAGAACACGTTCGTGCGAGCCAAGTTGTTGCCTCCGGTCGCCGTGACCAGTAGTCCGTTCTGCCGGTTGGGTGCGGCCCCCTTGAAGGCGAGGAGTCCGCCGAAGGTATTGAAGGTGATGAAGCCTGTGACCCGGCCCTTGACTGCTATGCCGTTTTGCCGGTTGCCGGCCGACACGTTCCCTAGCGGGATTACCCCACCGACATGTGGCTTGCGTGAATTGCCGTCAAAGAGCATTCCGTTGCCCCGGTTTGCCACGGTCGTCGTGTTGTCCATGCCAATACCGAAGAAGTTGGCCTGGACGACGGTGTTGTCGGAGTTCGTAACATGCAGACCGTTCTTGCGGTTGCCGCTGACCACGTTGTAGTAGACGAATGGGTTGTCCGTGACGGTGCAGCCGCGCAGAACCGTGCCGTCGGCGTTGATCACGCGAATGCCGTCTCCGGCATTGCCAAGCGCACCGGTGCCCGCAGCGTTCGTACCGATGAAATTTCCGTTGAACAGGTTCTTGTTTGCTCGACTACTGACGAGCACACCATCGCTGCGGTTGCCGGATATGAGGTTGCCCTGGGGCGGCACCACGTATACCTCAGGGACCTGGCCTTTGGTGCCGGTCGGGTTGTTGGTCGTTCCGGTGGCGCTGTCGATATAGACCGTTCCGCCGACACGGTTCTTGCTTGCGCCGTTGATCAGCTCCAGGCCCGCGCGCCGGTTCGCCACGGCCGCCGTCCCGGAACGGTTCGTGCCGATTCGGTTGGCTTGAATGACGTTCGCTGACGACCCGCTGACGCGAATTCCGGCACCGCGGTTTGCGGAGATCACATTGCCGATTGCGCCCGAAGCCTTTGACGGGTTGATCCCGATCTTGTTCTTCTTCGAGCTGCGGGCCACATAGACACCAGAGCCCCGGTTCCCGGCCGCGCTCCCTGAAACTGTTAGTCCGATGTGGTTGTCGTTCACGGTGATGCCGCCAGCGTTCAAGGTGACGCCGTTGCCGCGGGCTTTGGTGACGGCCACGCCAAGGAGTTGAGATCCAGCGGACCCCGAATCGAACCGGAAGGCGTCCTTCCCGTTGGCGTTGAGGCCGACGACGGGGGCGCCGCCGCTGACGTAGCCGGGAGCCGACGTGGCGTTGATGACGACCCTGCGTGTGATCGGCGTCAGATTGCTCGTGAGCACGATCGTGCCTGCCGTGGAGAACGTGATGGTGGTGACGGTCTTCTTCGAGCGCCTGTTGGCGGCAACCAGAGCGGCTCGCAACGATCCCGCACCCGAGTTCTGGGTGGTGGAAACAACGGCAGTCACCGAACTCGCGCGGGTTTGGGGTGCGGGGGTGGCTTCCGCTCCCACCGCGGCCGCGGAGCCGGAAATCGGCAGCGCCGCAGGTGCGGCGGCCATCGACGGAGTGGCCGCGACCACGAGCAGCGCGATTGCGCTTCCACCTGCGGCAATGGTTGCGGTGAGTTGGGCTGCCATCTGGGTGCCTCTCGCGATTCGAGCCGGAACATCGGCGACACAGCGATCTTCACACGCGCTTGCGCGCGGTGACTCAGGCCTTCACCCGTTTGCCCACGGGTCCGCTGGCAGCGAGTTATCCACAGCGTTATCCCAGGGTGGGGATTAGTTACAACCGTGTGTTTTCACACATATGTTCGATGCCTGCCCTCGTGACGCCCATGTACCACTGGGGCGCGTGCAGACGGCCCACGCCGCTAGATTGCGCGTATGCGGGGAACTCTGTCGAGCATTTCGACAACCAGCGAACACAACGAGCGCCTGCTCGGGTTCTCCGACGCCGTCTTTGCGATCGCGATGACGTTTCTTGCGCTCGATCTTGGCGCCATCCCAGACGACGTAGGCGAGGTCGGCGGACTCACGGCCGCGCAATTCCTCCACGAGAACATCCCGGATTACATCGTCTACTTCAGCACGTTTCTGATGGTCGCCTATCTCTGGTGGCGCCATCACCTGATGTTCCGCTACATCAAACGAAATTCGACGCTGTTGGTCTGGCTCAATACCTTGATGTTGGCGCTGGTCGCGATGCTCCCCTACCCGGCTTCGGTTCTGAGCGAGGCGTACCACTTTGCGTTCGCGTTCCTGCTGCTGCTTGTGCCACTCACGTTGATCGGCATTTTCATGTGGCTCTCGTGGGAGGTCGCGGTCGCTCAAAAACTCATCATTCCCGGCACGCCCGCGTCGACCATAAGGTACATCCGCGGGCAGGTGATGGCGAGCCCGATTGTTCTGGCCGGCACGAGTGTTCTTGCCTACGTGGGGTGGCAGACAGGCAATCAGACATGGATGCGGATTGGCGGTGTCTTGTGGGCGCTGTTGATCATTATTCCGATCGTCCTTCGCTGGATCTATCCCCCGCCGGACAAAGCGTACGAGTTCCCAGAGGAGGACCTGCCGGATGTCTGGAAGACCCGCGATGAGCTAGACACTGAGCAGGCGCGGAAGGTCCGCAGCTCACTCGAACGGCTACGCAACGGCAGCGACACTGATCGCATCAAGATCCTTACTGACGGCGTCGTTGCCATCGCCGTGACGATCCTCGCGCTGCAACTCCGTCCCCCCCAGGTGCAAGGCGAACTCACCGACGAGGTGTTGGTCGAGAACTTCCAGTCCGTCCCTTGGTGGACGTACCTGGTCACCTTCGTGCTCATCAGCCTCTTCTGGCGTGGTCACGTTCGGATCTTCACCGCGATCCGCGGTGCTGATCCGGTATTGCTGTGGCTCAACCTGATCTTCTTGATGTTCATTGCCTTCCTACCCATGACGGCCGCACTGATCGGTCAGGCACCCGATACGACGTCGACCGCGTTCTACCTGCTGGTGATGTTCATTGCCGGAGTCTCGATGGCCGCGATGGGCCAATACGGTTCGCGGGCCAAGGGGTTGGAAGTCGCAGTCGGCAGTGAGCGGGAGAGGTTCGTCAGTTCGATGCGTTCGATCACGGCGGCCTTTGCGTTCTTGTTCGCATTGATTCTGGTGGTTGCCTTCGACGAGCCGATTCTGTCAAACGTGGTTTGGGTGATCTTCATTTTCGCAGGTCAATGGGCTCGCTGGCTATTGCGAAACGACGACAAGGTCGCCGCGGGAGGTGCGTAGCCGGTCGTGCGTTGACCGTTCGGATTTGTCGCTATTTCCACTTCGTGGCAACGATGAAGCCGCACCCGATCAGCACGAACCCTCCCACCACGTTCCAGTAGGTGAGGTCCTTCATAATGGGCGCATCCGGCGCGATGTAGTACGCGACGATCCACAACAGTCCGAGGACGAAGAACGTCACCATCAGCGGCGCCACCCACCGCGGTGAGCCGATCTTCACTGGCTTCTTGCTCGGAGGCGGGGTGTAGGTGTCCTTCTTGCGCGGCTTCGATTCAGGCACCTGATCTACCTTCCTGCGGGTCGGGGACGCGTGAGTGTGCACGCGAGCGTTCGGTCAACTAACGCCGTACTGTACCGGCTGTGACAGATCCACCTGCTACACCAGCGGCGGCGCGGTCGACTGCGAGCCCAGGACCGGTCGTCCGGACGGTGGGAATCATCGGTGAAGTGCTGGTCACGATCGCCGTTATCTTCGGCCTATTCGTTGTCTATCAGGTGTGGTGGACGAATGTCTCTGCATCGTTTTCGGCAAACCAGGCGCGCAATGAGGCGCAGCAACTGTTCGCCGGTGGCACCCCGTCGAACTGGGTCAACGGTATTCCGCCTCAAGGCGAGCCGTTCGCCCTCATGTATATCCCGCGGCTGAAGGACAAGGTGTGGGGGACACCAGTTATCCAGGGGGTGGATCGCCCCCAGCTGGCTCGCGGGATCGGGCACTACCCGCAGACGGCGCTGCCTGATCAAGTCGGCAACTTCGCAGTGGCCGGGCACCGAGCCACGAACGGCGAGCCCTTTGCTGATTTTGATCGGTTGCGCGATGGCGACAAGGTCGTGGTTCGCACCTACCAGTCCTGGATCGTGTACGAGCTCAAGCGCGACAAGATCATTTCACCCACGGATGTCTGGGTTATCAAGCCCCAGCCCTTTGACACTGATCCACTTCCGAGCGACAAGCTCATCACGCTGACCACATGTAATCCTCGCTGGGCTTCCACTCAGCGTTGGGCATATTGGGGTGTGCAGATCGCGGCCACTCCGGCCAGTGGTCCAGCTCCGGCGGAGGTGAGCTGATGTACGGGTGGATCTGGCGCAAGCTCCCCGGTGGGACAGGGCTGAAGGTTGTGGAGGCCGTCGTCTTGGCCTTCGCGGTCATTGCCTTGTTGTTCTTGGTCGTCTTCCCGTGGGTGACGACTCACCTGCCGATCGATCAGGTCACCGTTTGAGCGTGCCAGTGCCCGCATCAGATATCGGCGTGCCACCTTCTGGGCGCTTCGTCTACGGTTGAGCGGTCAGAGCGTCAGCGTGATACCAAGAGCCTCGTCCCCGCTGTCGAAGGCGAGAACACGATGGAAGGCAAGATGACTACCCGGATTCTGGTCGTTGACAACTACGACAGCTTCGTGTTCAACCTTGTGCAGTACCTGCAGCAACTCGGCGCCGACACCGAGGTTCTACGCAATGATGAAGTAACGGTGGGGCAGGCGCTCGACTACGACGGGGTGCTGCTGTCTCCCGGTCCAGGGACACCCGCCGACGCCGGTGTTTGCATCGAGCTCGTGACGTCGGTCGGTGGGCAGGTTCCCGTCTTTGGCGTGTGCCTCGGTCATCAGGCGATCGCTGAGGCCTACGGCGCGACCGTGTCACGCGCACCGGAGCTGTTGCACGGGAAGACATCGTTGGTCACGCATGACGACATAGGCGTTCTCGCGGGGATACCGTCACCGTTCACGGCGACCCGTTACCACTCACTGGCAGTTGAAGAGGACACCCTGCCACCGGAGATTCAGGTAACGGCGCGCACCGATTCTGGGATTGTGATGGGAATTCGTCACCGTCAGCTGGCGATCGAGGGTGTGCAGTTCCACCCGGAATCTGTTCTGACCGAACATGGCTACCAACTGCTGGCCAACTGGCTGGCTGCCTGCGGCGATGCCGACGCCCGCGCTCGTAGCGTTGGACTAGCACCCGTTGTCACCCATGGTTGACACCCCCGCAGGCGGCGGTACTGCCGCAGTCGGCACGCCGTTTCGCATTCTGACGGTATGCACGATGAACATATGTCGCTCGCCAGCGTTGGAGGTGGCGTTGCAGGATTCGGTTGCGCGTTGCGAGCAACTGCCCTCGAACAGTGTCGTTGTCTCCAGCGCCGGTACTCACGCCACGCCAGGCGCACCGAGCTGTGATATCTCGCTGGCGCATGTCGGACACGCCTCGCGGGAACAGACCGCCCGGCCGTTGACCGGGGCCGCGCTCGTCGATGCCGACCTCATCATCACAGCGGAGCGGAAGCATTCCAATGCGGTGGCGTCAGTCAACTCCGCGTACGGGTCACGGTGTTTCCCGGCGAGGGTTGCCGCGCGGTTGGCGGTGTGGGTCGTCGCGTCCGGTGCGCTGGAAGTCGGCGTTCGCAAGGCCCGCGGCGAACACATGGCGCCGGATTTCACGCGTCCGGAGACCCTGACGGATCCGCTGCCAACAGCTCCGCTGGATAGGCTCCGGTGGCTCGTCACGGAAATGGACGGTGCGCGTGGACTGGTATCTGCCCCCGCAGCGACCAACCTGCCCTACGGCGTCGAGGACATCCCCGACCCCCACGTCCTCGGATTCAACCTGCACGAGATGAGCGCAGAGATGATCCTGACCGCGGTCGCCGAGCTGTCAGAGGCCGCGAACGCGGTTCTGAGCGCTACTGCGGATTGACAGTCCCGCCGTCGCCGCTACTGTCTGGCACCACGGCTTGCGGATCGTTTGCCCGCGGTGGCGCGGCACTCAGCGAGCTTGAGCTGGCAACCGTGATTGTCACAGTGGCACCCTTCTTCGCCTTGTTGTTCGCCACCGGGGACTGAGCCAGCACCGTGCCAGCGGGCTGGCTGCTCTGCTGGTCAACGACCTGCACGTTGAACCCGGCGTTTTGCAGGGTCGCCTGCGCCTGAGCCTCAGACTGGTTCACCACGTTCGGCACGGACACCATCCCATTCGAAACGGTGATGTTGACCTTGCTTCCGGCGTTGACGGTCGTGCCGGAGCTCGGGGACTGAGACAACACCATTCCCTCTGGTTCCCCGCTGTCCTTCTGGGTCACGTTTCCGAGCACCAGCTGGACTTCCGCTAGGGCTACCCGGGCGTCGTCTGCGCTCGCAAGGCCCGTCAACGTCGGAACTTGAACCTGTGCGCGTCCAGCGGAGACGGTGACAGACACTGACTGTCCCTTGGCTAGCTGACTGCCGGCCGCCGGGTTCTGGGTGAGGACTGTTCCTTTTGGCTGGTCCGACGCCGTGGGTGTCTGCTCACCGAGCTTCAAGCCCTGAGAGGCCAAGGACTGTTCGGCAACCGTCACTGTTTTACCGACGAGAGCCGGAACTGTCACCTGCTCGGCGGTCGAGTTGCCGAACAGGACCCGTCCGAGGAAGAGCGCCGACCCAGCAACGATCAAGATCAGGGCGGCGATACCAACCCAGACCCACGGACTGCGCTTGCTATCCGAATCGTCTTGCGGTGGCCCGCCCACAGGAGTGCCTGAAGTCGGGAAGCGTTGCGTCGCATCACCAGCCGCTGCGACGCCCAACGCGGCGCCACCAAGCGCGCCAGCGGCAGCACCCGCAGCTACTCCGGCTGCGCCCACGCCGGCGACGGGAGGAACTGCCGTGGTGACGGGCATGCCTGCTATTGCCCGTTCGACGTCGGAGCGGAAGTCCGCGGCAGTCTGGTAGCGGTCGTCTGGACTCTTCGCCAATGACTTGAGTACCAGAGCGTCGAGCGCGGGGGGCACTGCCGGGTCGACCTGCGACGGTGGCAGCGGATTCTCGCTAACGTGCTGGTAGGCGACCGAAACGGGAGAATCGCCGGTAAATGGCGGCCGTCCGGTAAGCAATTCGTAGAGTAGGCAGCCAGTCGAATACAGGTCGGAGCGGGCGTCGACGACCTCGCCGCGAGCCTGTTCCGGGGACAGGTACTGCGCGGTGCCCATGACAGCACTCGCTGCGGTCATCGTTGCAGACGCATCCGCCAGCGCGCGAGCGATGCCGAAGTCCATAACCTTGACGTCACCGGTACGAGTCAGCATGACATTCGCCGGTTTGATATCGCGGTGGACGATTCCGTGGCGGTGTGAGTAGTCGAGGGCCGCCAACACACCGGCGGTGATCTCTAGAGCGCGTTCTGGTAGCAGGCGCCGACCGCTGGCCAGCAGTTGACGCAGGGTTTGACCGTCCACATACTCCATGACGATGTAGGGGACAACGACTGAAGCGGACTCGTCTCCAAGAACGTCCTCGCCGGTGTCATACACCGCGACGATATTGGGATGGTTCAGGGACGCCGCCGACTGGGCTTCACGGCGAAACCGGGACTGGAACGCAGGGTCCTTTGCCAGGTCTGGGCGCAGGATCTTGACGGCAACACGACGCCCGAGCCGAAGGTCACGACCTTCTAGGACCTCGGCCATTCCGCCGCGGCCAAGCGCGTCACCGAGCTCATACCGGTCGCCGAGTCGACGTGTTTCGCTCACAACTGCTCCTCTTCGTCAGGCTCCATGATGCCTGCCGATCGTTATTGATTGTTCAGAACCGCTTCAATCACGCTTCGAGCGATTGGCGCGGCAAGTCCGTTTCCACTGATCTCTGATTTGCCACCGGCATTCTCGATACACACCGCGACCGCCACCTTTGCGCCGTCTGCTGGTGCCACGGCTACGAACCATGCGACGGCTGGTCGCCCTGGTCCGGTTTCCGCAGTACCGGTCTTGCCACCTACCTGCACCCCAGAGATCTGGGCGTTCGATCCGGTCCCATTCTCCACGACGTCAACCATCATGTTCATCTCGGCTTTGGCGTTTGCCGGACTCAGGGCCGTTGCGAACTGCGAAGGAGATGCGGTTTGCAGGATCTGAAGATCAGCACCGCGGATCTCCTTGACGAGGTACGGGTTCATGGTGATGCCGTTGTTGCCGATCGCCGACCCGACCATTGCCATCTGCAGGGTGCTCGCGGTCACGTCGAATTGGCCGATCGCGCTCATCGCCGTCTGGGCCGCGTCTAGTCCGGTCGGGTACTTGCTGGCCGCCGACCGCATCGGGACGGTGAAACTCTTGTTGAAGCCGAACTTTTCTGCCTGCGCGCGAAGTGCGTCTTGTCCGAGCTGATTGCCGAGCCAGGCGTAGGCACTGTTGCAGCTAACCGCCAGAGCCTTCGTCAGGGTCACCTTGCCGCCAGGTCCGCAGGCCGAACCCTGCCAGTTATTCAGGTTGACGCTGGTCCCCGGCAGCCGGTAGGACGCGGGCCCGGGCACCACGGTATTCGGGCTGAAGCGACCGGATTCCAGAGCGGCCGCAGTCGTGACGAGTTTGAATGTTGAACCCGGGGGCGGCGTTGAGACCAACGGTCGGTTGAGCAGTGGCTTGTTGGGATCCGACTCGAGCTTTTCGTATGCCTTCTGGCTTGCCGGGAGATTGTGGGTGGACAACAGATTCGGGTCGTAGGACGGCGCAGAGGCCATCGCCAGGATCGCGCCGGTGGAGGGATCGATTGCCGTGACGCTGCCGACTTTGCCAGCGAGGCCCTGATACGCCGCCTTCTGGGCCGCTTCGTTGAGAGTCAGTACCACCGCGCCGCCCTTGGGCTCGCGGCCGCTGAGCAGTTGCTGCAGGCGGTCGACGAGGAATAGGTCGCTGGTCCCGGCCAGCACGCCGTTCTCTGTCCGCTCAATTCCAGTTGCGCCGTACAAAGCGGAATAGAAGCCGGTGGCCGGCGCGTATAGCGGCCCTGCTGAGTATTTCCGCAGGTACTTGTATTGATCGTCGGTCGGAATCGATCGTGCGACCGGATCGCTGCCAACCAGGATCGGACCGCGCTCACGGTCGTATTCCTCAAGTACCGTGCGCTGATTGCCTGGCCGATCTCGTGTCTCGTTCGCGAGGAAGACTTGTTGGACATTGACGTTGATCATGAGGGCGATGATGAGCAGGCCCAGGATCAACCCAACCCGGCGAATGGAATGGTTCATCCCAGCCCCCCTGAGGCATCGACTGTGCCGTCAGGCAGCGGTCGTCGCGCCCGGTCAGAGATCCGCATCAGCAGCGCGATCATCATCCAGTTTGCGACCAACGCCGATCCTCCGTACGACAAGAACGGCGTGGTGAGTCCGGTAAGCGGGATCAGTCTGGTGACGCCCCCGATAACGACGAAGAGCTGTAGTCCCATGACAGTGGCAAAGCCGACCGCGAGGAGTTTGCCGAACGGGTCCCGCACGGCGACTGCCGTTCGCAGGCCGCGTTCGATGATGATGCCGTAGACCGTGAGGATCGCCATGAAGCCAGTGACACCGAGCTCCTCACCGAGGGCTGCGGTGATGAAGTCGGTCTTGGCGAAGGGCACCATCTCCGGGTAGCCCTGACCCCAACCAGTCCCCAGGAGGCCGCCGTTGGCCAGGCCGAAGAGGGACTGAGCGATTTGGTAGCCCTGGTCGCTGGCGTAGGTCCAGGTATCGAGCCAGACCTCAACGCGCAGGCGCACGTGGCCGAAGGCGAAGTAGCTGAGTACCGCACCTATGACAAACAGTCCTGCCCCGATCACGAGCCAGCTGCGTCGCTGAGTGGCCACATAGAGCAGCACGACGAAGAGGCCGAAGAACATCAACGCGGTGCCCAGATCTCGTTGGAAGATCAACACGGCCATGCTGACGCCCCAGGCCACCAGGATCGGCCCAAGGTCGCGCCCGCGAGGAATCCCGAGGCCAAGGAACTTGCGTCGAACGAGCGCGAGCGAATCCCGGGTTACGACGAGGTAGCCGGCGAAGAAGATGGTGAGAACGATCTTGGCCAGTTCAGACGGCTGGAAGGAAAGCGGCCCTAGCCTGATCCAGAGGTTGGCCCCGTTGACCGTTGTTCCGAGGCCGGGGATCAGTGGGGCCATAAGGAGTAGAACACCGAGCACCATGCAGGTGTAGGTGTACTTCTGCAGCCGCCGATGGTCGTGAACGAAGAACAGGATTGCGACGAAAAGAAGCAGTGCGATCGCGGTCCAGGTGACCTGCGGCACGACGTCCGGGCTCGGGGTGCCGATCTCGGCGCGGTCGGCCTTCTGCTGGTCGGCGAGGTCAAGGCGATGGATCATCGCCAAACCGAGCATGTTGAGGATCGCTGCCGCCGGAAGCAGGAACGGATCCGCGTACGGCGCGAGGTAGCGAACCGCCAGGTGGGCTCCCCCGAGCAGGACGACAAAGGCTGCACCCACGGCCAGGAAGTTCGCGGGCAGTTCGCCCAGCACCGCCAGGTCGACGTTCGCATAGGCGAACATCCCGATGAAGAATGCGACGGCGAGTAGGCCGAGCTCGAGATTGCGTCGGTTCGGGGTGTGTACGCCTGGATCCTCCGCTTCCGCCATGGGCTGCGGCGTCGCGGTTGGAGCGCTCATTGAACGGCCCCAACTGGTGGTGCTGTTGGGGTTGGCGGGGCTGTTGGCGCAGTCGGGCAACCGGGGGTCTTCGGGACCGCGGCGCATTGCGCTGCCTGCGACTCCAAGGTGGCCACCACGTTGCGGGCAGCTTCCAGGTTCGCTGCTGGAATGGTCTTGTTGATCTCGCCCTGTGAGTAGGTCGGCAGCTGATCGACGGAGGTCGCGCTGGTTTGGATTGCTTTTGAGAACCCGTTCGGGCCGAATCCGTCCTTGATGCCCTGGTAGATGCCGACCTTGCCGTTGACGTTGCCCACGTAGTACTGGTTGTGAGCCCAAGCCCAGAAGCCGACGAGGCTGACCGACAACAACGCGATCACGCTCAGCGATATGACAAGCGGGCCGAGTCTGCGGCGGCGCTTCCGAGGAGTGGGGACTGATTCCGGCGCCGTGCCCGCTGTGGCTGCCTGCGGCGGTGGCGTCGGCCGGTCCGGATCAGGCTGCGAGTCGGCCGGAAAATCGATGCCAGGGAGTCGGTCGCGGTTGCGCAGCTCGGCGGCAGCGCCGACCACCACCGGCATGGCGGAGCTTGGCGGCTCGGTGATCGTTTGATCGGCGTCCGCGACCAAGTCGGCCACGACACACGTCACGTTGTCCGGTGCTCCGGCCTCCAGGGCGCGTTCGACGAGGCTGGTGACAGTTCCGGTGGGGTCTCCACCGGTGAGAAGTTCCCGCAGCTCATCAGTGGTCAGCACGCCCGAAAGTCCGTCGCTGCACAACAGGAACCGGTCTCCGGGCTTGACTTCGCGCATCGACAGATCGGGTTCGACCTGGTGGACGCCGTCCAGAGCCTTGATGAGCAGGTTGCGCTTCTCGTGGACAGCGGCCTCGTCCGGAGTGATCCGGCCGGCGTCCACCAGGGTCTGAACGAAGGTGTGGTCCTTCGTAAGCTGCTGGAGCTGCCCGTTTCGCAGGAGGTAGGCGCGGGAGTCGCCGACGTGTGCGAGCGCGACCCGGTCCCCTTCCCAGCTCAGTGCAGTGACTGTCGTGCCCATGCCGGCGAAGTCAGGAGATTCGCCGATCACCCGGCTGAGTTCCTCGTGCGCCTGATCTACTGCGTCCGCCAGGGCTGTGAGTACCTCATCGCCGGGAGGTTCGCGATCGAGTTCAGCAAAGGTGGCGATCGCAGTCGCGCTGGCGAGTTCGCCTGCCGCGTGACCCCCCATGCCGTCGGCCACCACCAACATGTGTCCGCCGGCGTAGCCGGAGTCTTCGTTGCCCTGACGGACCAAACCGATGTCGGATCGTGCGGCGTAACGCAGGCGAAGACGTACCGTGCCGCCACCGTGAGGTGGGGGCACAGCGGCCGACTGTTCGCTCGTCGCCATTCGCTACCTATTTCCGCAGCTCGAAGACTGTGCGACCCACTCTTAGCGGCGCGCCGGGTTCCAGCAGCGTTGGTGCGGTGATGCGAGTGCGGTCGATCCATGTCCCGTTGGTACTGCCGACGTCTTCAACAATCCAGCGGCCTTCGGTCTGGTACAGCCGAGCATGATGGCTGGAGGCGTAGTCGTCGTCGACTACAAGCGTGTTGTCTGCTGCTCGCCCGATCGTCACCGGTGCGCTGCCGAGCGGCAGAACGGTCCCCATGAGGGAGCCTTCGGTGACGACCAGGTTGCGTGGCCGGATTCGGCCTGCGCGGGTTGGCCTGTGTCCAGTTCGCGTGGGCGCAGCGGCGATCGCAGTGGAATCGGGAGCCTGCAGATCGCGCCTCAGGGCACTCACTGTGATGAGGACGAAACACCAGAGCAGAGCGAGGAACCCAAAGCGCAGCAGCGTCAGCGCGAGCTCGCTCATGTTCCACTCCGAAAGGTCAGGCTGGTGGAGCCCAATCGGATGACTGAGCCGTCACGGAGAACCTTCTCAGAAACCTGGACGCCATCCACGTAGGTTCCATTGGTTGATCCAAGATCGCGCAGCACCGCATCATTACCGACCACGATGTCGCAGTGGTGGCGCGAGACACCGGGATCATCGATTCGAATGTCGGTGTCGGCTCCCCGGCCGAGTCGAGTCACTCCCTTCCCGATCGGGTATTCCCCGCCCGCGGCAATCAGCGTGGCGCCGGTCAGGCGGGAATCGCGGGTCCGCGCGGTGACAGCGGCCTTGGCTTCACTGGCGACTCGAAAGACGCCGGTATCCAACTGATTATCAAGTTGCATGTGCACGCTGACGGGCCCGAGGAAGGTGTATCGCTGCTCCTCGGCATATTCGCGAGCGAGCCCGGCTAGCTCGCTTTGCAGGGTTTCGGCATACACGGCCAACCGGTCGAAGTCGTCGCTGGCGAGCGACACGGTGAAGAGGTTTGGGACAACAGTGCGGCCCCGGGACACAATCGCCGCCCGCTCATCGAGTTCACGCTGGAGCGCTGCGGCAAGTTCCACCGGTTGAACCTCGGATTTGAAGGCCTTCGCAAAAGCGCCATTTACCGTGCGATCGACGCGCTGTTCGAATCGGTCGAGGATTCCCACGCGTCCACCTCCTTGACTATCGCCACGTCGCCGAGGCATTTCTGGTTGGAACGGACTACTCCGCTTAGCGCGATCGTAACGACGCGGCAGGAATATTGCGGGCCCATGTCCGTTCACCGACAGAGAATTAGGTCTCGCAGTCCTTCCGCCTCGCTTGCACGCTGATCGCAGGCTCCGTCGACCCCGCGCCCTAAATGAAAATCGTTTTCAGTAAGGTTGTTCCCATGACGCCATCCGCGCATGCTCGCAGGGCTCTTCGCTCAACCTTCGCTTCGTTGCTAGCGCTCGTCACCGCTTTGCTGGTGGCCGCCTGCGGATCAGGCGGGCCGAACAGCACTGGGAGCGTCACACCGGCTCCCGCGTGTCCCACGGCGCCCGTGAGAGTGGTGGTTACCACCAACGTCTGGGGCAGCGTGGTGGACCAACTCGTGGGGTCATGCGCCAACGTCTCCACCATCATCACGAATTCCACGGCCGATCCACACGACTTTGAGCCCACTGCCGAAACCTCGGCCTCCTTTGCCGGGGCCCAGCTCGTTGTGATGAACGGCCTTGGTTACGACGAGTGGGCCACGAAGATTGTCAAGAGTCTGGGATCCGCTGCCCCGCCCGTGCTGAATCTGGGAGATGCGCTCGGTCTAAAGGTCGGGGTCAACCCACACATCTGGTACTCACCGGATTACGTCGCCAAGTCAGCGCAGGCGATCACCGGTCAAATCAAGGGTGTGAGTTCCGCACCAGCCGACTATTTCGACACGCAGGCCGCGACCTTCGCTGCCGCCTTGAAGCCCTACCTGGCGAAGATCGCAGCGATCAAGAGCCAATTCGCCGGGACAAAGATCGGTGCCACCGAAACAATCTTCGACTACATGGCGGCAGCGACGGGGTTGGTCATCACCACACCAGCGGGATTCGTCGCGGCGGTCGCCAACGGCTCTGAACCCCCAGCCGCCGATGTTGCGGAATTTCGCAATCAGCTTTCGAACGGGACCGACAAGGTGCTGATCTTCAACGGTCAGACCGAAGGTGGACTGCCGAATCAGATGCGTGAGACAGCGCAGGCGAAGAGTGTCCCGATTGTTGATGTCACCGAATCACTGAATCCGCCAGATGCGACCTTCCAGGCGTGGCAGATCGCCCAGCTCGACGCCCTGAGCTCCGCACTTGGCCGGTGACCGGTTCCTGAGGGCCGTGACGGGGGAAGGCGCAAGGATTTCACGGGTTATCTGTGGAGTTTGATGACGATCTCGGCAGGTTCGGCTGATACTGATCCGGTGACGACTACCGGCGCACCGCCAAGCGCAGAGAAGTCGCCGTCGTCAGCGGAGCCGGACCACCATCGATGGCGTCCGGGTGGCCTCGAAGTCTTCATCGTCGTGCTGCTGCTCGCCGCATTGTTCAGCCAACCGCTGTCCGACTGGGCGGTTGACTACCCGGCCGTCCAAGCGGGCGCGACAATCTTCGTGTCGATCGTGGTCCAGGCCCTGCCGTTTCTCGCGCTTGGAGTCGTACTTTCCGGTGTCATCACTGCGTTTGTCCCCCCCGCCTTCTGGCGGCATGCGCTGCCCAGGAATGAGGCGATGGCGGTCCCCGTCGCCTGTGCGACGGGTGCGGTATTGCCCGGTTGCGAGTGCGCCTCCGTGCCAGTCGCTGGTGGACTCATGGCGCGCGGCGTTGCCCCTCCCGCGGCACTGGCGTTCCTCCTTGCCGCGCCCGCAATCAACCCGGTCGTGATCGTTTCGACCCTCGTTGCGTTCCCCGGGCAGCCGCAGATGGCTCTGGCCCGGTTTGTCGCCTCGTTTCTCACTGCAATGATCATGGGCTGGCTCTGGTTGCGGTTCGGTCGTGGTGAGTGGCTGCGCATCCCCGATCGATCCCACCTCGTGGGTGACAACAAGTGGCACACCTTCAGGCTCACCGCAGCTCATGATTTTCTGCACGCCGGTGGGTTCCTGGTGGTCGGCGGCATCGCTGCCGCAGTACTGAACGTGGCAGTTCCACCCACCGTGCTGGATTCGCTTGCCGCCAACCCGTGGCTCGCGGTGCTCGTTATGGCGGTATTGGCGGTCGTACTCTGCATCTGCTCTGAGGCCGACGCGTTTGTGGCCGCAAGCCTGACGCAATTCCCACTCATCTCCCGGCTGGTGTTTCTGGTAGTCGGGCCAATGGTTGACCTTAAGCTCATCGCCCTGCAGGGGGGAACGTTCGGCCGTCGATTCGTCAGCCGGTTCGCGCCTGCGACCTTTGTGGTCGCGATTGCGATCGGCAGCATCGTGGGCTTGGCGATCCTGTGAAGCGCGATGTTCAAGCTGTGATGCTCATCTTCCTCGGTGCCGCCATCACCAGAATCGCGTTGACGGACAACTATTTGCGCTACGTCAAGGGCAGCATGAAGCCCTTCCTGCTGGTCACCGGCGCAATTCTCCTGGTACTCGGCCTCTGGGCATTGTGGGACCTGCTTCGGAAGAAGGATCCCGCCGAAGCGGAAGCAGTTGACCTGGGAGCCGAAGAACACGACGGCCACGGTCACGGCAAGATGCGGGTGGCGTGGCTACTGCTGCTCCCGGTGCTTTCCATCTTGATCGTCGCCCCGCCCGCACTCGGGGCGTTTTCCGCCGAGCGTGGGAATTCAACGGTGTTGGCCCCGGCGACTGACGTTGGGTTCGATCCGCTCCCCGCAGGCAACCCGGTCACGATGACTCTGACCGAGTACGCAACCCGGGCCGTTTGGGACAAGCCCGGTTCGATGGAGGGCCGAACCTTTCGACTAACCGGCTTCGTCACGGCGGTACCGATTGGGAAGGTTCCACGTGACGTGCCCGCTGGTACTCAGGCGAGTTGGTGGCTGACCCGCTTGGCCCTGACGTGCTGCGCGGCCGACGCAACCTCGACAAAGATCCTCGCGGTAGGCGTCAAGCCGCTTCCGGCGAATACCTGGGTCACAGTCACAGGTCGCTGGATTCCTGGGGGTGGAACAGGAAGCGCCACTGCGATCCCGTGGCTCAAGATCGACAAGATTGAGACGATTCCGCAGCCCAAGGAGCCGTACGAATAGACCGCCGCCGATGCCGCGATACCCGCACGATGGTGGCGAAGTGCCCGAATTGCGCACCTCCACACCATCGAAGTGGCCCGTGACTAGTCCTGCAGGTTGTACAACGCCGTGTTCCGGCCACGTAGTAGGTCGTCGGTGATCGCCGCAGTGCTGATGTAGGCGACGTGGGTCACCACGCTGGTCACCATCGCATCGGCGGTCCACCGCCACGGGGGAGGCGTTCGTCCGAGGATCGGGAACATCGAGAAGGTGATCGTCATCAAGGCACTACCGAAGATAAGAGTCGGTACGGGTTCGGAGAAACGGGATCGCAGCAGTACATGAGCAACACCGAACGCCGATCCATATGACCACCGGATCGCCAGCGTCAGTTCGCTGGCCTGCTTCACCGTGACGGAAGGCAGATGCAGGATCGTCGCGGCAATCTGGCCTGGGACTGCGCTGTCGTCGTAGTCCAGACCGGCCTGACCTCCGAGGCCTTCGGCGTCCGGCACACCGACCGCACCGGGTCGACGTGCGTGCAAGTACGAATACACGGCCGTCATGGCGGCCGTACCGGCGAATCCTGCGATGACGCCACGAATTGGCCACGGGACGGTTCGGTTGCGCAACGACATGGTCCAAGCTTGCTGCAGTAGGGAATTCGAATCCAACCGAGTACCCGCAAATGATTCGTTCACGGGTTGTTCGGGCCTTGTTGGTCGGCTTTGGCTGCTGCTGTTCACCCGTGATCGCCAGACTGTCCAACGAATGATGATGAAAAAGAACCGATCAGCGGGGCTGATCAGAGGGAAAGAAGTTCCAACCAGCGCGGGCGCGGCGGTCGTCCACCAGGTAGGTGATCGCAATGGCACCGCCGAAGGATCCACCTATATCGATATTTCGATCTATGTCGAAGCGGTATCGGGCGAGTACTCGCGCGGCCTCGAGGCATTGAGAAACATCGGGCCCTGTGTGACCGTGTTCGGCAGCGCGAGGACGAAGCCCGGTGAGCCCGCCTATTCGGATGCGATGGCTGTCGGCCGGGAGTTGGCCGAGCTTGGTTTCGCCGTGGCCACCGGCGGTGGCGGGGGAATAATGGAAGCCGCCAACCGTGGTGCCGCACTGGGTGGTGGTGGATCGATCGGTATGCCGATCGCGCTGCCGTTTGAGAAATCGGGGAACGACTTCATTGATGTCTCGGTGATGTTCGACCACTTCCCGGCTCGCAAGACCTGCCTGCTGCAGGCGTGCGACGCGGTGGTGGTCTTTCCCGGCGGATTCGGCACCCTCGATGAACTCTTCGAAGTACTCACGCTCGTCCAGACAGGCAAGATGGAACCCGTACCGATCATCTTGGTCGGGTCGTACTACTGGGCCGGACTGCTCGACTGGCTACTCACGGCCGCGGTAGGCGCAAGATGCATCGGCGCCGGTGACCTTGACCTCATGGTCGCCGTCGATACCCCCGAAGCTGCCTTGCAGGCAGTGCTGTCGAAGGTTGCAGTGCACCCCGCGAAGTGAGCTGGCCTCAGGTGATGGAGTCGCTGTTCTGACGGGTGCTCTTCAGCAGCGCCATCTCGCCTATTTCACGTACAGCCTCAACGGCCGTCCCAGCAACCCGCCAGGTGAAGGGATGATCGGATCGGGCCCCGTACTCCCCGGTCTTGACCCTGATCGCGCGCACTCCGGCTGCCGCAGCTGATGCGACATCCGTATCGGGTCTATCCCCGATAACAACCGCGCACGCAGGTGAGG
>WBZO01000755.1_pt1 | contig 61228 bp, 69 predicted proteins | sample 5204261 | NCBI WGS metagenome assembly WBZO01 (sample SAMN12412400, study PRJNA552823) | activated sludge metagenome | isolation source: activated sludge from anammox sidestream of wastewater treatment plant... | place: USA: North Carolina | collected 2017-09
CGGCCGTTCGGGAGGAGGATCGGACACGGGGGGCGTCGGCAATGGGGTGCGGCCGAGAATACCCCAGACGCTTGACACGTCGAAGGGCTTGAACGACAGTCCGGCCCCCTCACATGACCGGGTCGGTACCCGGCATCCGAGATCTCACCATGTCCAACGGCCTCATCCCGGCAACCATCCTCACCGGCTTCCTCGGCAGCGGCAAGACGACGCTGCTCAAACGCGTGCTCTCCGAAGCCCACGGGCAGAAGATCGCCGTGATCGAGAACGAGTACGGCGAGGAGAACATCGACAACGACATCCTCAGCGTCGACACGCAGGAGCAGATCATCCAGATGAGCAACGGCTGCGTCTGCTGCACCATCCGCGAGGACCTGCGCAGCACCCTCACCGACCTGGCCGAGAAGCGCCGCAAGGGTGAACTCGACTTCGACCGCGTCGTCATCGAGACCACGGGCCTGGCGGACCCCGGGCCGGTGGCGCAGACCTTCTTCATGGATGACGTGGTCGCCGAGAGCTACCTGCTGGACTCCATCCTCACCCTCGTCGATGCCAAGCATGCCGAGAGCCAGCTCGACACGCGCCAGGAAGCGCGCCGCCAGGTGGGTTTTGCCGACCAGATCTTCATCAGCAAGGCCGACCTCGTGGCGCGGGACGAGATCGACGCGCTGGCGCACCGGCTCAAGCACATGAACCCGCGCGCACCGCAGCGAGAAGTGCACTTCGGCGAGGTGCCGATCGCCGAGGTCTTCGACCTCAAGGGCTTCAACCTCAACGCCAAGCTCGACATCGACCCCGAGTTCCTGAACGCCGATGGCGCGCACGGTCATCACCACCATGACCATGACCATGATCACGAACACGGCGGGCACTGCAACCACCCGCACCACCACGCCCACGACGACGACGTGAAGAGCTTCGTCTTCAAGTCCAGGAAAGCCTTCAACGCCGCCAAGCTGGAGGACTTCCTGGGCGCCATCGTGCAGGTCTACGGCCCCAAGATGCTGCGCTACAAGGGCGTGCTGTACATGAAGGGGAGCGACCGCAAGGTCGTCTTCCAGGGCGTGCACCAGATGATGGGAAGCGACCTCGGGCCGAAATGGGCGCCGGGCGAGGAGAAGAGCAGCAAGATGGTCTTCATCGGCATCGACCTGCCGAGCGAGGTGTTGATGCAAGGGCTCGAGCAATGCCTGGTCTGAGGCCGATGGACCGCCGCGGACGGCTGGCAGCGATGACTAGAATCGCCGCGACTGCCGCGGCCGACCCCGCCGGGCGCCGCCGCTGTGGGCGTGCGCGGGTTCGCCTGCCGTTGAACGAGGAGGCCAGGAGACTGCCGTGACCAAGCCGCCGGCCCGCACCACCCCCGACCGCAGGACAGCTGTCGCCACGAGCACCGAGGCGGCTGCAGCCAAGCGCGCTGCAGTCAATGTCGCCCCGGCCGCATCGGGGACGGCAGCGTCCGAGGCCAGCCCTGCCGCGGACACCCGCGACAGTTCCACCCGCTTCACCGACCGCTTCGCCCCGGCGAAGCCCAACCTCGAGCCTCCTGCCGTGCCGCCGACGTCAGCCCGCAAGCCCGCCGCCAAGGCGGACCCGAAACTCGCCAACGCCTGGAAGACCAAGTCCGGCCGCGAGCTGACCGAGGCGGAACTGCTTGCGATGCCCGAGAGCGAGTACATGAACGAGAAGCAGATCGACTTCTTCCGCGCCCGGCTGGAGCAGCAGAAGAACGACCTGCTCTCCAACGCCGGGCAGACGACCGAGAACCTGCGCGAGGACACGACCATCGTCCCCGACCCGGCGGACCGCGCGACGATCGAGGAAGAGCATGCGCTCGAGCTGCGCACGCGCGACCGCGAACGCAAGCTGCTGAAGAAGATCGCCCAGTCGCTGGCCCGCCTGGACAGCGGCGACTACGGCTACTGCGACGAGACCGGCGAGCCCATCGGGCTGGCGCGCCTGCTGGCACGCCCCACGGCGACACTGTCGCTGGAGGCACAGCAGCGGCGCGAACTCAAGCAGAAGATGTTCGGCGACTGAGCGCGGCCCGCGCAAGGCCCGGCGCCGCGCGGCAGAGTCCACGCTTTCGGGTCCGCGCGCGTGTGGAATCGGTTACGCGCATGCTGAACCCCGGTCGCCGCCGGGGGTACGATCACCGGTGATGGCCGAGAACGAGAGTTTCTTCCGCAAGGTGGTGCGCTTCGTCGCCAACCCCGGCACCGACTGGACCGAGCTGAACTCGCGTCAACCCGATGCGCGCGAACTCGAGATGGAGAAGTCCGAGTTGAAGGCGATGATCGAGCGCAAGCGCCGCAACGACTTCGTGCGCAAGCGCGAGTTCGACATGCTGCGCAAGGTCCGCCGCGAGGGCCTGACGCCGGAACAATTGGCGGCACTGGGTTCGTCCTCGAAGCTGGACGACTCCGACATCCGCCTCTCCGAGCCCGACAGCCGCAGCTCGCGCAGTCAGGTCGTGCGCGCGATCGACGAGATCGAGCAGCAAATGGTCGGCGACGCCAGCCGCCTGCCCGAGACGCAGGGGCCGCCTCCGGCGGTCCCGCGCCGGCCGGTTCTGTTCGATCTCGCCCCGGTCTCCGAGCCGCCGCAGCACGCGGTTGCCCCCGGCCCGGCCTCGATTCCGGCGGCGCCGCCCCCGCGGGCCGCGCCGGCGGCGCTCGTGCCCGACATCGAGATCGGCGCCGAACTGAGCGACGACGGCAGCAGTCACGAGGCCTTGCCGGCACTGCCTCCGCTGCCCGACTTCGATCCCGAGCTTCCGTCGCACGCGCCCCCGCGCGCCGCACCGGCGCCGGTGCAGATGGGCGGCGGGCTGCCGCCGCTGGCGCCGATGTCGATGGCGACCGCGCTCGACGGAGTGGACTTCAACAGTCCGCTGGCGGTCGAGGTGAGCGAGGTCATGCACGACCCCGACCTCGACGAGGCGGTGATCGCCTTCGCCAACGCCGACTTCGGCAGCTGCGAGCAGGCGCTGCGCCGGCTCACGGCCGCAGGCGGGACACGCCACCAGCACGCCGAGACCTGGCTGGTGCTGTTCGACCTCTACCGCGCCACCGGCCAGCAGGCGAGCTTCGAGAGCCTGGCACTGGATTACGCGCACCAGTTCGGCTGGTCGGCACCGCAGTGGTTCTCGCTGCCCAAGCTCGTCTCCGACGCCATCGCCGCGGAGGTTCCGGCGCCCACGCACGGACCGTCGCCGATCGGCTGGACGGCTCCGGCCGAGCTGGACGTCGAGGCCGTCGCACGGCTGCGCGCGCAGACGCTGCAGATGCCCCTGCCCTGGACCTTCGACTGGGGCAAGCTGCGCCGCATCGACACCGACGCCGCGATGCAGCTCTCGACGCTGTTCCGCCTCTGGGCGGGGCAGGCGCTGGAAATGCGTTGGCTCTCGGGCGAACGCCTCTTCTCCGTGCTGCAGGAGGCCGCCCCCACCGGCGTGCGCGACGCCGATCCGGCGTTCTGGCTCACGCGGCTGGATGCGCTGCGCCTGGCCAACCGCCCCGACCAGTTCGACGAAGCGGCGATCGACTACTGCGTCACCTACGAGGTCTCGCCGCCGTCGTGGGAGCCCACGCGCTGCAACGTGCGCGTCAGTGGCGCCACCTTGTCCACGCGCCAGCCCCAGACCTCGGTGCTGACCGAGCCGCACACCGGCTTCGTCGAATCCACCCTGCTCGACGACGCTCAGGGCGGCGCCGGCCAGGTCGCCAACGTCGAGCTCTCGGGACAGCTCGCCGGCGACATCAGCGAGACGCTGCTGGCGCTCAACGACGACATCGGCGCCGCGGCCACCGTCAGCGTCTCCTGCGCACGGCTGATCCGCGTCGACTTCATCGCCGCCGGCGACCTGCTGAACTGGGTCCTGACCAAGCGCAGCGAGAACCGCGCCGTGCACTTCGTCGACGCGCACCGGCTGGTGGCGCTGTTCTACGGTGCGATGGGCATCAACGAACACGCCCGCGTGCAGGTGCGCAAGAACTGAAGCGGGTCCAGCCCGATCCGCGTCGGCGCCTTGAAGCGGCGCCGTTCGCCCCAAGCTGGCGCATTTCATGGAACCCTATCACGGCACGACCATCCTCAGCGTGCGCCGCGGCACGCACGTGGCCCTTGGCGGCGACGGCCAGGTGACGCTCGGCACCATCGTCGTCAAGGCGAGCGCGCGCAAGGTGCGCAAGCTCTACCGCGACCAGGTGCTCGCGGGCTTCGCCGGCGCCACCGCCGACGCCTTCACGCTCTTCGAACGCTTCGAGGCCAAGCTCGAGAAGCACCAGGGGCACCTCGTGCGCGCGGCCATCGAGCTGACCAAGGACTGGCGCACCGACCGCGTGCTGCGTCGGCTCGAGGCCATGCTCGCGGTCGCCGATCGCGAATCCTCGCTGATCATCACCGGCAACGGCGACGTGCTCGAGCCCGAGCAAGGCATCGTCGCCATCGGCTCCGGCGGCGCCTACGCGCAGGCCGCCGCACGCGCCCTGCTCGAGCACACGGAGATGAGCGCCGAGCAGATCGTCAAGCGTTCGCTCGAGATCGCCGGCGACCTCTGCATCTACACCAACCAGCATCACACGGTGGAAGTCCTCGGATGAAGCACGACACCCCGCTGGGCATGACGCCGCAGGAGGTCGTCTCCGAGCTCGACCGCCACATCGTCGGCCAGCACAAGGCCAAGCGCGCGGTGGCGATCGCGCTGCGCAACCGCTGGCGCCGCCAGCAGGTCGACGAGAAGCTGCGTGCCGAGATCACGCCCAAGAACATCCTCATGATCGGCCCCACCGGCGTGGGCAAGACCGAGATCGCGCGCCGCCTGGCGCGCCTGGCCGACGCGCCCTTCGTGAAGGTCGAGGCGACCAAGTTCACCGAGGTCGGCTACGTCGGCAAGGACGTGGACACCATCATCCGCGACCTCGTCGAGGTTGCGGTGAAGCAGGAGCGCGAGCGCCAGATGACGGCCAGGCGCCTGCAGGCCGAGGACGCCGCCGAGGAGCGCATCCTCGACGCCCTCGTGCCGCCGCCGCGCACGGGCGCGGCGATGGGCTTCGGCGGCGAGTCGTCCTCGCCACCGGCCGACAACACCGCGCGCCAGGTGATGCGCAAGCGCCTGCGCGAAGGCAAGCTCGACGACAAGGAGATCGAGCTCGAGCTCGCCGAGCCCCGGCCCTCGCTCGAGATCCTCGGGCCGCAGGGCATGGAGGAAATGGCCGAGCAGCTCAAGGGCCTGTTCTCGCAGATGGGCGGCGTCCGGCGCAAGACGCGCAAGCTCGGGATCGCCGAGGCGCAGCGCCTGCTCGTCGAGGAGGAGGCGGCCAAGCTCGTCAACGAGGAGGAGATCCGCGCCGCGGCGATCGCCAACGCCGAGGGCAACGGCATCGTCTTCATCGACGAGATCGACAAGGTCGCCTCACGCAGTGTCGGCGGCGAAGGCGCCGGCGGCGCCGACGTCAGCCGCCAGGGCGTGCAGCGCGACCTGCTGCCGCTGGTCGAGGGCACCAGCGTCAACACCAAGTACGGCATGGTGCGCACCGACCACATGCTCTTCGTCGCCAGCGGCGCGTTCCACCTCTCGCGCCCGAGCGACCTCATCCCGGAGTTGCAGGGACGCTTCCCGATCCGGGTCGAACTCGATTCGCTCTCGGTCGACGACTTCGAGGCCATCCTCACGCGCCGCGAGGCCAGTCTGGTCGTGCAATACCGGGCCCTGCTGGCCACCGAGGGCGTGAGGCTCGAGATCACGCCGCAGGCGGTGCGGCGCCTGGCGCAGATCGCCTTCGAGGTCAACGAACGCACCGAGAACATCGGCGCGCGCCGGCTTTCCACGGTGATGGAGCGCCTGCTCGACGAGATCAGCTTCGACGCGCCTTCGCGCAGCGGACAGACGGTGACGCTGGACGAGGCCGCGGTCGAGCAGCGCCTGGCCGAGCTGGCCCGCAACGAGGATCTGTCGCGCTACATCCTGTAGCACCCAGCGCGCCGCCTACAGCGCCCGGCGCCGTGCCTGCAAGGCCAGCAGGCCCTCGAAGAGCAGGGTGTCGACGATCTGCGCCGGCAGCTCCAGCGTCGGCGCCACCTTGACCGCCGCCCCGCCGGCCATGAGCAGCAGCGGCGCCGCACCTGCGCGCCGCGCCAGGCGCTGGTACTGGCGCTCGATGGCGCCGGCAATGGCGCTCGTGCCGCCGCTCATGAGCGCGTCACTGGTGTTGGTCGGGAAATCGACGACCTCGCCGGTGGGCACGCGCAGGCCCGCGGTGCCCATCTCGAGCGCCTTGAGCATGAGGCCGAAGCCCGGCAGGATCAGCCCGCCGAGGAAACGACCCTCGATGTCCAGCGCATCGACGGTCACCGCAGTGCCGACCATCACCACCAGCGCCGGCCGCGGCGCCCGAGCCGTGCCCGCCGCCAGCGCACGCTGGCGCGCGCCGACGAGGGCGACCCAACGGTCCGCGCCCAGCCGGTGCGGGAAGTCGTAACCGTTGACGACGCCCCCGTCGTGCGCCGCGGGCACCACCCAGCGCGGCTCCAGATCCCACAGCTCCATCTGCTCTTCGACGCGGCGGCGCACCGCTTCGCCGGCGACCGCACAGCCGAGCATCGCCTCGGGAACGGGCAGCTCGCGCCAGCCGCCCTCGGCCAGGCTGTCGATGGCCTCCAGGAAGACCGCGCCCTGCCGCAGCAGCCGCGCGCCCGGGTGGCCGTGGTCGTAGAGCGCCCACTTCAGGCGCGTGTTGCCGATGTCGATGGCGAGAAAGCTCATCCGCGGTCCGGCTGGGAAGATCGAGCACGCCGCCTGCGGCGCGAGAGCGGTCGTGGGGTTCGGGTTCACGCCGGTGCGAGTCGGCGAGCTCAGCCACGATCGCGGTGATCTTACCGACATCCGCGTGGGCATCCAGAATGGGCACACCCGCGGCACCACCGGCGTGACCGCAGCCGTGCTGACGCTGATCACCGGCGCCACCGAGGACATGGGCTATCCCGGCATGGGGCCGGCACTACGCTTCGGCCGCCTGTGGCGGGACCGCGTCAAGCGCATGCTTGTGGACCACGCCGCCGATCCGGACCTGGTACCGATCCGATCGCTGTAACCGCGCGGGAAAACCCCGAGCGCTCGCGCGTCCGGCGCAAGGCGCGCAGCGGGTGGTGATGGCATCATCTTCGATCGACGTTGACGCCAGCGTCGATCGAACTGTCGCCGCGCGCGCGCCGCAACCATGACCGATCTCTGCGCAGACTTCAAGGCCCTGGCCGAATACCGCCCGACGCACAAGGTGCGGCTGGTCACCGCGGCCAGCCTCTTCGATGGCCACGACGCGGCGATCAACATCATGCGCCGCATCCTGCAGGGCATGGGCGCCGAGGTCATCCACCTCGGCCACAACCGCTCAGTCGACGAGATCGTCACCGCGGCGCTGCAGGAGGACGCGCAGGGCATCGCGCTCAGCAGCTACCAGGGCGGGCACGTCGAGTACTTCAAGTACATGATCGACCTGCTGCGGCAGCGCGGCGGCGCCGACGTGAAGGTCTTCGGCGGCGGCGGCGGCGTCATCGTGCCCACCGAGATGCGCGAGTTGCACGACTACGGCGTGGCGCGCATCTACAGCCCCGAGGACGGCCAGCGCATGGGCCTGCAGGGCATGATCGGCGAGATCGTGATGCGCTGCGACGTCGACCTCGCGCCGCAGGCACCCAAGGACGTGGCCGCGCTGCAAGGCCACAGCGACGCCGCCTGGCGCGCGCTCGCGCAGGCCATCACCGCGCTCGAGAACGGCGCCGCCGACGCCGGCTTCAAGGCCGCGCTGGCCGACGCCGCGGCCGGCGCGCGCATTCCCGTGCTCGGCATCACCGGCACCGGCGGCGCGGGCAAGAGCAGCCTCACCGACGAGCTCATCCGCCGCCTGCGCCTGGACCAGGGCGATGCGCTGCGCGTGGCCTTGATCAGCATCGACCCGAGCCGGCGCAAGAGCGGCGGCGCGCTGCTGGGCGACCGCATCCGCATGAACGCCATCGGCCCCTGGGCGAGCGGGCCGCGCGTCTTCATGCGCTCGCTGGCCACGCGCGACTTCGGCAGCGAGATCAGCCAGGCGCTGCCCGAGGTCGTGCTCGCCTGCAAGGCCGCGGGCTTCGACCTCGTCATCGTCGAGACCTCGGGCATCGGCCAGGGCGACGCCGCCATCGTGCCGCTGGTGGACGTGCCGATGTACGTGATGACGCCCGAGTTCGGCGCGGCCAGCCAGCTCGAGAAGATCGACATGCTCGACTTCGCCGAGTTCGTGGCCATCAACAAGTTCGACCGCAAGGGCGCGCTGGATGCGCTGCGCGACGTCAGCAAGCAGGTGCAGCGCAACCGCGAGGCCTTCAAGACGCCGCCGGAGCAGATGCCCGTCTACGGCACCATGGCCAGCCGCTTCAACGACGACGGCGTGACCGCGCTCTACCAGGGGCTGCTGCCGCGGCTGCAGGCGCTGGGCCTGCGCGTGGGCGAGGGCCGGCTGCCGCGCGTGGCCACGCGCCACAGCACGCAGCAGACGGTGATCGTGCCGCCCGCGCGCACGCGCTACCTGGCCGACATCGCCGCCACCGTGCGCGGCTACAAGCAGCGCGCAAGAGAGCAGGCGCGCATCGCGCGCGAGCTGCAGCAGCTGCAGGAGAGCGCGCGCATGCTGCACGAGGCCGACCCCGAGCGCAACGGCGCACGCAGCACCGTCCTCGAGCTCGCCAAGGGGCGGCAGGAGCGGCTCGACCCGGCCGCGCGCAAGCTGCTGGCGATGTGGCCCGACATGGTCAAGGCCTACGCCGGCGACGAGTACGTGGTGAAGATCCGGGACAAGGAGATCCGCACCGGCCTCACCCACACCACGCTCTCGGGCAACAAGATCCGCAAGGTCGCGCTGCCGCGCTGGGCCGATCACGGCGAGCTGCTGCAGTGGCTGCTGCTGGAGAACGTGCCCGGCAGCTTTCCCTTCACCGCCGGCGTGTTCGCCTTCAAGCGCGAGAACGAGGACCCCACGCGCATGTTCGCCGGCGAGGGCGACGCCTTCCGCACCAACCGCCGCTTCAAGCTGGTGAGCGCGGGCATGCCGGCCAAGCGGCTGTCGACCGCCTTCGACTCGGTCACGCTCTACGGCCACGACCCCGACCCGCGCCCGGACATCTACGGCAAGGTCGGCAACTCGGGCGTCTCCATCGCCACGCTCGACGACCTGAAGGTGCTGTACTCGGGCTTCGACCTCTGCAGCCCCAGCACCTCGGTGAGCATGACCATCAACGGCCCGGCGCCGACCATCCTGGCCATGTTCATGAACGCCGCCATCGACCAGCAGCTGGAGAAGTTCCGCACCGACAACGGACGCGAACCCACCGAGGACGAGGCCGCGAAGATCCGCGCCTGGACGCTGGCCAACGTGCGCGGCACCGTGCAGGCCGACATCCTGAAGGAGGACCAGGGCCAGAACACCTGCCTCTTCTCGACCGAGTTCAGCCTCAAGGTGATGGGCGACATCGCCGAGTACTTCGTGCACCACGACGTGCGCAACTTCTACTCGGTGTCGATCAGCGGCTACCACATCGCCGAGGCCGGCGCCAACCCCATCAGCCAGCTCGCCTTCACGCTCTCCAACGGCTTCACCTACGTCGAGGCCTATCTGGCGCGCGGCATGCACATCGACGACTTCGCGCCCAACCTCAGCTTCTTCTTCAGCAACGGCATGGACCCGGAGTACACGGTGATGGGCCGCGTCGCGCGCCGCATCTGGGCGGTGGCGATGAAGGAGCGCTACGGCGCGGGCGAGCGCAGCCAGAAGCTGAAGTACCACTGCCAGACCTCGGGCCGCAGCCTGCACGCGCAGGAGATCGCCTTCAACGACATCCGCACCACGCTGCAGGCGCTCATCGCCACCTACGACAACGCCAACAGCCTGCACACCAACGCCTACGACGAGGCCATCACCACGCCGACCGAGGAGAGCGTGCGCCGCGCCATGGCGATCCAGCTCGTCATCAACCGCGAGTGGGGCCTGGCGAAGAACGAGAACCCCAGCCAGGGCAGCTTCATCATCGACGAGCTCACCGAGCTGGTCGAGGAGGCGGTGCTCGCCGAGTTCGAACGCCTCACCGAGCGCGGCGGCGTGCTCGGCGCCATGGAGACCGGCTACCAGCGCAGCCGCATCCAGGAGGAGAGCCTGCACTACGAGCAGCTCAAGCACAGCGGCGAGTACCCCATCATCGGCGTCAACACCTTCCGCAACCCGCACGGCGAGCCGGTGCCCGAGCACATCGAGCTGGCGCGCAGCACCGAGGAAGAGAAGCAGAGCCAGTTGCGGCGCCTCTCGGACTTCCACGCGCGCCATGCCGAAGAGGCGCCGGCGATGCTGCAGCGCCTGCAGCAGGCGGTGATCGATCACCGCAACGTGTTCGAGGTGCTGATGGACGCCGTGCGCTGCTGCAGCCTGGGGCAGATCACGAACGCGCTCTTCGAGGTCGGGGGGCAGTACCGGCGCAGCATGTGACGCTTGCCGCCTGCCCGCGCGGATGCGGCCGGTCGCCTCCCGAGCCGCGGCTAGCGTCCGAAGACCTTCTTCAGGATCTCGCTGCCGGTGCCGGCCGGATCGGCGCGGATGCGCTGCTCCTCCTCGCCGATCATCAGGTACAGGCCGTCGAGCGCCTTGCCGGTGACGTAGCGCGGCAGGTCGGCATCCCCGGGCTTCACCAGGCCCAGGCGCGAGGCTTGCGAAGCGAAGGCGTTGTAGCGCTCGGCGAGCTTCACGCGCTCGGTGGCCTGGGCGACGATGGGCAGGAAGCGCTCGCCCAGCGGCGTTCGCGTCTTGCGCGCGAAGAAATCGGTCACCGAAGTGCTGCCGCCGCGCACGATGTCGACGGCGTCCTCGACGCTCATGTCGCGCACCGCCTGCACCAGCAGGTCGCGCGCCTGCGGCACCGCCTGCTCGGCGGCGCGGTTCATCGCGGTGACGAGTTCGTCGACGCGCCTGCCTTGGCCGAGCCTGGAAAGCAGCTTGCCGGCGTCCTCGAGCAGGCCGGGCAAGGGGATGCGGACCTTGGGGTTGCCGAGAAAGCCGTCGCTGCGCCCGAGCAGGCCGACGGCGGACGCCGCGCCGCGCTCGAGCGCGACGCGCAGGCCCGCGGTCGCGTCGTCGATGCCGAGCGCCGCTTGCGCGACCGGGACCAGACCCCAGGAAGCCAGCGTGGCGGCAGCGCAGGCGGTATGAACGAATCGGCGTCTTCTCATGAGTCGTCTCCCGCAGGTTCCATGGGCTCGAAGTCTCGCATGAGGCCGCAGCGACGCCGATGCGGCGGCTCCGGCCTCCTCCGAACTTGACCGGAATCAGAATCGACCGATTTCGATCTTGTACCCTGTAGGGTATCGACGACCAACCCGTGCCGACCATGAGCCAAGGCCGCTATCCCGCGCTGACGCAGACGATTACCCAGACGCTGGCGCCGTTTCGCAAGAGCCAGTCCGCGACCATGCAGGGCTTCAATGCCATGGCCGGCGCCGCGATGGCCGATGGCGCGCTCGGGGAGAAGACCAAGGAGCTGATCGCCCTTGGAATCAGCGTCAGCCAGCGCTGCGGCGGCTGCATCGGCTATCACGTCAAGGCCTTGCGTCGTCTGGGTGCGACGCAGGCCGAGTTCGAGGAGGCGCTGGGGGTGGCCGTCTACATGGGCGGCGGGCCGGCGCTGATGTACGCGGCCGAGGCGCTGCAGGCCTGGAACGAATTCGCGCCCGCGCCCGCCACCGACTGAGTGCTGCGCGCAAGCGCCGGCGGAGGGCGCAGGAGAGCCGCCGGATGCCTCAGCCGCACTGCCCGACGTAGCCGCAGGCGGTGCAGAAATCGCAGCCGTCCTTGTGGATGACGGTCGAGTTGCCGCACTCGGGGCAGGGCTTGCCGGGCTGCAGCGCCTGCGCGCGGCCGGGCTCGGTGGCGCCGCTGCGCGGCGACTCGAGCACGCCCATCTCGCGCAGTGGCAGGCCTTCTTCGTCGAGCACGCCCAGCATCGCGTAGCGGTGGATGATCAAGCGCGCCAGGTAGGCCACGGTGCTCGGCCACATCTGCTGGCGCTGCTGGCCGTGCGGCAGGCCCGGGACGAAGGCCATGAAGTGGCCGAGCGGCTCGGCGTAGTTCAACAGCTTGCGCAGCTTCATGCCGATCCAGGCCGGGTCGATGACGCGCATGTCCAGCGACAGCAGCCGTGCCAGGCCGTCGAGCGCACGCGGGTAGTTGCCCGAGAAGCCGATCGCGCACGGCCGCGTCACCGGCAGGCCATCCGGCCCGGGAAGCGTCACCTCCTTGAGGGTGAGCGTGAAGCGCTCGCCGGCGGCCGGGTTGTCGATGTCGACCGCCCAGGCCAGCGTTCCCGAAGGGCCGGTGCGCGGCTCCTGGCGCGAGAAGAGCGCATCCATCACCGGCGTCGGCCGCGGATCGTCTTCGGTCGGCAGTGCACCCAGCACCTCGCAGCGCCAGCGGATCACCGCGGCGGTCGCGGCGACGACGCCGGGGAAGAGGCGCTTCTCGCCGTGCGGCGGGAAGGGCATCTCGAACGAGCGCTCCTCGGCCACGGTGGAGAGCGAGTCGAGCTTGAGCTGCAGCCAGGCCGGGTCGTTGGCGCGCAGGTCCATCGACAGCGTCTTCGCCATCGCCCCCAGGCCGCGCGGCTGCTCGGCGCCGTTGACCCAGACCTCGAAGGGGCGCGAGCGACGCGAGGGCAGGCCCGATTCGTCCTCCTCGGGGAGTTCGCCGACGAAGAGACCGAAATCGCCGAAGGGATGCTGCACCATGTAGGTCCAGGCGGCATTGCCGCCCGGCAGCTCGGGCCGTCCGGGCCAGCGCAGGCTGGCCAGCACCGGCGCGGGCAGGCGCTCGAGCGCGAGACGACGGTTGGCGTCGTCGATGGGCATGGGTGTGGGCGTGGCCTGCGTGCTCGGCGTCGTGCTCAGCACCGAGCCGACGACGGCGTTGGGGCGATAGGTCGCCAAGCCCTTGAGCCCCGATTCCCAGGCCTGCATGTAAAGGCCCTGGAAGTCGGCGTAGGGGTAGTCCGCGGGAACGTTGACGGTCTTGCTGATCGCCGTGTCGATGCAGGGCGCAACCGCGGCGACCATCGCCGCGTGGTCCTGCGCACTCATCTCGAGCGCCGTGACGAAGGCGTCGGTGAGCGGCGCGTCCTCGCCCTTGAGGTGGCGATACAGGCGCCAGGCGTGGTCCTCGACCGCGTACTCGCGCAGGCTGCCGTCTGGCATGCGCTTCTTGCGCGTGTAGGTCCAGCTGAAAGGCGGCTCGATGCCGTTGCTCGCGTTGTCGGCAAAGGCGAGGCTGATGGTGCCGGTGGGCGCGATCGACAGCAGGTGCGAGTTGCGCAGGCCGTGCTGGCGGATGCGCTCACGGATGGGCGCGGGCAGGCGCGTGGCGAAGGTGGCGCCGGAGAGGAAGAGGTCGGCGTTGAAGAGCGGGAAGGGCCCGCGCTCGCGCGCGAGCTCGATGCTCGCCTCGTAGGCGGCGTCGCGCATGAGCTCGGAGATGCGCCGCGCCATCGCGCGCGCGGGTTCGGTGTCGTAGCGCAGGCCGAGCATGACGAGGGCGTCGCCCAGGCCCGTGAATCCCAGGCCGATGCGCCGCTTGCGCCGCGCCTCCTCCAGCTGCTGCGGCAGCGGCCACACGCTCACGTCGAGCACGTTGTCGAGCATGCGCACGGCGACCTTGCACAGCTCGGCGAAGCCGGCATCGTCGAAGGCCACGTCGTCCTCGAAGGGCCGGCGCACGAAGCGCGTGAGGTCGATCGAGCCCAGGCAGCAGCAGCCGTAGGGGGGCAGCGGCTGCTCCGCGCAGGGGTTGGTGCTGGAGATCGTCTCGCAATAGGCGAGGTTGTTGTCGCGGTTGATGGTGTCCAGGAAGAGCACGCCGGGCTCGGCGTGGTCGTAGGTGGACCGCATGATCTGGTCCCATAGCTCGCGCGCGCGCAGCTTGCGGTAGACCCACAGGGTGCGGCCGTCGGCGTCGGTGCGCGCGTAGGCGCCCTGTGCCTTGAGCTTGGCGCCGGGCTCGGCGCTGTGCACGAGCTCGATTTCGCCGTCGGCCTTCACCGCCTGCATGAAGGCGTCGGTGACGCCGACGCTGATGTTGAAGTTGGCGAGGTCGCCCTGGTCCTTGGCGTGGATGAACTCCTCCACGTCCGGGTGGTCGCAGCGCAGCACGCCCATCTGCGCGCCGCGGCGCGCGCCGGCGCTCTCCACCGTCTCGCAGCTGCGGTCGAAGACGCGCATGTAGCTCACCGGACCGGAGGCGCTGCTCTGCGTGCTGCCGACCCAGGCACCGCGCGGGCGGATGCGGCTGAAGTCGTAGCCCACGCCGCCGCCGCGGCGCATGGTCTCCGCGGCCTCGGTGAGCGCGGTGTAGATGCCGGGATGCCCGTCCTCGAGCTGTGCGATCGAGTCGCCGACCGGCTGCACGAAGCAGTTGATCAGCGTCGCCGCGAGGTCCGTTCCCGCCGCCGACTGGATGCGCCCGGCGGGGATGAAGCCCTCCTCCAGCGCCCACAGGAAGCGGGTGGCCCACTCGGCGCGGCGCTGCGGCGCCTCCGCCTGCGCCAGCGCCTGCGCCACCCGCTGGTGCACCTGCAGCGCCGTGCCCTCGTCCCCTTTGGCGTACTTCTCCTTCAGCACTTCGGCGCTGATCGGCTGGGCAGGCAGGGTGGCGACGGTCGGCGTCGAGACAGGTTGGACCTGGGGGTCGGACATGGGTTTTTCTCCAGTGGTGGCGCGGGGCGATTATGAGCCTTGCCCGGGCCGTGCGCCGGGTTCTCGGGGCGCCCCCGGGGTTGTCCCGATCCCCTGCCGTCGAGCCGGCCGACATCGGCGTCCAGCGGTCGCCGTGGGCGGCTCTCGCGCGCTGAGCCTCGCCGATACGCGCTTTTGCGGCTCGGGTCTCGTGCGGACGCCGGTTTGGGGCCGACGCGAGGGCGGGAGCCGGCCGGCCCCAGAGGCATTTGCTTACAATTGGAACCCGATTCGCATGATCGATATCAAGCATCGGATCCAGTCTCGACCGCACGGCGCGATCGGGATCCAGCCGCGCGAGGGCAATCGCGGCTCCGCAGTCCCCGTGTCGCCGCCCGGCCGCCCGAAGGACGAAGCTCAGGCGCCGGTGCCGACGGCCTCCAGCATCGCGGCCACGGTGTCGAACTTGTGCCGGCAGCGCTCGGCCGGGGCGCGGGCGAGCTCGGCGGCATCGATCGTGCGCCAGGCGGCGTGGTCGATGCGCCGCCGTCCGCGTTCGGCCAGGAGCGCGGCCAGGCCCTGCCCCCCCCTGCGGCCATGATCGACGGTCTCGGCGGCCACGCGCTGCGCCAGTTGCTGCGCCTCGGTGCGGTTGGTCGGGATCGTCCCCGAGGGACCGCGGCGCGCCCAGCCGGTCACGTAAAGCCCTTCGTCGATGCGCCCGTCGTCGCTGGCGAAGACGCCGTCCGCGGGCTCGGCGCTGCAGCAGGGCACGCTGCGGTAGCCGATGCAACTCACCGCGAGCTCGGCCGGGATTTCCTCCTCGCCGCCGTCGGCCCGCGCGAAGCGCACCGCCTGCAGCCGGCCGTCGCCGACGAAGGCCTTGGGCGCGAGGCCGAAATGAAAGACGATCCGGATCGGCAGCTCACGCGTGTCCGCCGCGTAGCCGCGCAGGATCTCGACGATGGGCGAGTCGCCGACGATCGCCGCCGGATCGCTCACGCCGGCCACGCGCGTGCTCGCGCGCGAAAGCGTGCCCAGCTCGGCGAGTTCCTTCTGGGTGAACTTGGCGTCGGCCGGGCCGCGGCGACCGACGATGTGGATGGTCTCGATCGGCAGCGCGGCCAGCCGCTCCTGCACGTCCGGCGCCAGATCCGAACCCGCAAGCTCGGCGTGCGACTTGGCGAGCAGCCGCGCGACGTCGATGGCGACGTTGCCGTTGCCGATCACCACGGCGGAGCGCACCGCCTGCAACGGCGGCTCGGCATGATCGGGATGGTTGTTGTACCAGCCGACGAACGAGGCTGCGCCGGTGACGCCCGGCAAGTCCTCGCCGGGAACGCCCAGGCGCCGGTCCTGAGGCGCGCCGGTGGCGAGCACCACCGTGTCGTAGAGCCCGCGCAACTCGGCCAGCGTGAGGTCGCGCCCGACCTCGACGTTGCCGTAGAACCCGACCTGTTCGCGCGCGAGCACGCGATCGAGCACGCGCACGACGGCCTTGGACCCCTGGTGGTCCGGCGCGACGCCGTAACGCACGAGGCCGAAGGGAACCGGCAGGCGCTCGATGACGTCGATGCGGGCGTCGGGCGCCAGTCGCAGCAACTGGTCGGCGAGATAGCAGCCCGCAGGGCCGCTTCCGATGATGGCGATATACCTCATGTGGGTCCGGTGGGCGATGAAGCCCTCATTGTTGATGTCGTGCAATGCGCGATTCTTGCCTGACATGCCACTGACGCGTGAGAATCCACGTCAAGGAGTGCAGGAATGGCAATGAGGATCAAACTCCTCGTCGGCACCATGACCGGCACCGCCGAGCTCGTCGCCCAGGAAGTGCAGCAGACGCTGCAGAACGACGGGCACGAGGCGGAGGTGCTGATGATGGACGGCGTAGGCATCGACGTCTTCAGTCGCGGCGGGGTATTCATCGTCTGTACCTCGACGCACGGCTACGGCGACATCCCGGACAACGCGGTCGAGTTCTTCGAGGCGCTCGAGCGCAGGCGCCCGCGGCTGGACAACGTCGTCTACGGCGTGATCGCGCTCGGCGACGGCACGTACGGCGAGAACTTCTGCAGGGCCGGCGTACGCTTCGACGAGCTGCTCGCGGCGCTCGGCGCGCGGCGCGCCGGCAAGCCATTGCAGCACGATGCCAATTCCGGCGACGTGCCCGAGGAGGTGGCCACGCAGTGGGTCACCGAGTGGGTCCAGGAACATCTCGGCTCCGATGGGGCCGCATGAGCGAGGCTTAAGACATGTCCGAATGGGTCAATACGTTCAAGGGTGCCGTGCTCGCGTCGGAGTACGACGGCGCCACGCACATGAACTCGCGCATGTACGTCTCCCGCTTCGACCAGGCGACCTGGGGCCTGCTGCACGCGATCGGCCTCACCCCCGCGACGATGAAGCAGCAGGCGCTGCGCGTGGCGACCGTGCGCCAGAACTACCAGTACCTGCGCGAGCTGCGCGGCGGCGAGTTGGTGCAGATTCGCAGCGGCTTTCTCGCCGTGGGCGAGAAGTACTTCCGCTTCCTGCACCAGATGACCGACGCGGAGAGCGGTGCGCTGCTGGCCACCGCCGACTTCGTCGCCGTGCTGGCCAGCCTCGAGCGCAACGAGAGCGTGCCGCTTCCGCCAACGCTGCAGGAGAAGGCGCGCCGCCACCAGGTCGGCGGCGACGCGCCGCCAGCCGCGTTGCCGAGCTGACCGGCGGCGGTCGTCACCGCGCGCCGGCGTGTGCGGCGACGGCGCGGTGCACGTCGTGCGTGACCACCGAGGCCTCGCGCGAGGGCTTCACGAAGAACACCGGGTGCGCGAGCGTCTTCTCCATGTCGGCGCGGCCGGCGGCCCAGTGCTCGCGCATCGTTCCCAGGCCGAAGGCGTAGTCCTTGAACTGCTCCTCGTAGGGTTTGGCCTCGTAGATCAGGTGCACGATGTTGAACACCCGGTCGCAGGCCGACGCCCGAAGCTGGCGCAAGACGGAGGGGTCGATGCTCTCGGGCGGTGCCGCCTGCAGCAGCGCATGCACCGCGTGGCGCAGCCGGTGCAGCTGCGTCGTGGTGTCGGTGTTCAGCCGCGTGCGGCTGGAGTATTGCACGTCCTTCTGGCGATCGAGGACGTCGCCGATGGTCCGGGGCAGGCGTCCGCGCGCGCTCCAGAGGTCGACCTGCAGCACCAGGCTGTCGCGCCGCGGCTGTGCCGAAAGCACATGGTCCAGCGGGGTGTTGGAAGCCAGGCCGCCGTCCCAGTAATGCTCGCCGTCGATCTCCACCGCCGGGAACGCCGGCGGCAAGGCCCCTGAGGCCATGAGGTGTTCGGGGCCGATGCGCTCCTGGCTCGAGTCGAAGTAGCGCAGATTGCCGCTGGTGACGCTGGTGACGCCGACCGAAAGGCGCACGCCGCCGGGTGCGTTGATGCGGTCGAAGTCGATGTGCTCCTGCAGCGTCGCGCGCAGCGGCGTCGGATCGTAGAAGCTGGTCGCGCGGGCGCTGCCGTCGTCGAAGAGCAAGGGCGACGACAGGCGCGGATGGAAAAACCCCTGCTGTCCGAGGACGAGTGCTCCGAGCGCCCCCAGCGAATGGGCCCACGCGTGCAGCCCGGGGATCGAAGGCGAGATCTCGAGCAGCCTGCGCACGCCCGCCGCGATGGGTGCACCGATCCCCAGCGGCTCGCAGATCGACTCCCAGAACGCGCGCAGGCGCTCGACCCGGTGCTCGGGCGCGTTGCCGGCGATGATGGCGGCGTTGATGGCGCCGATCGAGACGCCCGCGACCCAATCGGGCCTCAGGCCGCCGGCGTGCATGGCTTCGTAGACGCCGCACTGGTAGGAGCCGAGCGCGCCACCACCCTGCAGCACGAGCGCGACGCAGTCGTAGCTCGCGGCCGAGACGGCCGGCGCCGGCACCGCAGCGGGGCCGGACTCCCCATCGCGCACAGGCTTCGCGCGCGGCGGCCGGCGGCGCCTGCGGAGCTCGCGTTCCGTGGAGCGGGTGGTGCGGGTCATGAGCGGCATCGAAGCAGCGGCAACCCAGTCTAATGCGCCGCGAGCCCATGGACCGGAGGGCGGGCGAGGGCGCGACAGTCCTCGGATAATCGAGGGTTGTTCAAACCCGCTTCATGGAGAACGAAATGATTCGAGAAGTCGAAGGCGACATCCTGCTCAGCCACGCCCAGCTCATCGCCCACGGGATCGCCACGCACGACCCGTTCGATTCGGGGCTGGCACTGGCGCTGCGCGAGCGCTTCCCGTCGATGGTGAAGGACTACCGGCACGCGATGCGCGCCGCGGCGCCGGAGACCGGGACGATCTGGGCCTGGCGCGGCGTCAACGAGGACGGCTCGACGCGCGCCATCGTGAACCTGTTGACGCAGGGCATGCAAAGCCAGGACAAGTCGGCGCGGCCGGTGAAGGCCAAGCTCGAGGACGTGAACCGCGCGCTGCGCGCGCTGGCGCGGCACGTGCAGGACGAGGGCATCAAGAGCCTGGCGCTGCCGCGCCTGGCCACCGGCGTCGGTGCGCTCGACTGGGCCGATGTCAAGCCCCTGATCGAGCAGCACCTGGGAACGCTGGGCATCCCGGTGATCGTCTACGAGGTCTACCGCAAGGACCGGAAGGCGGACGAGCAACTGGCCTGAGCGCCCGCCTGGCGGGGTCGGGCCCGACCGGCAGCGCCGTGGCCGGCGCGCGGCGGCAAGCCGCGACTACCGGGTATCCACAGTTGGCGAGCGGTGCGCGATGCGCCGACAATCCGCGCCGGAATCGCTTGGCAACCCGTCCGACCCCATCTTCAGGAGAGACTATCGTGTCCGTCAATCGCCGCACTCTCGTCATGGCCGGCGCCGCCACGCTGGCGGCCGTCTCGTCGCCCCTGGTCCGCGCGCAGGCGCCCATCGTCATCAAGTTCAGCCACGTCGTCGCCAACGAGACGCCCAAGGGCAAGGGTTCGGACTTCTTCGCCAAGCGCGCAGCGGAGCTGACCGGCGGCAAGGTCAAGGTCGAGGTCTACCCCAACTCGACGCTCTACAAGGACAAGGAGGAGATGGAGGCGCTGCAGCTCGGCGCGGTGCAGCTGCTGGCGCCCTCGCTGGCCAAGTTCGGCCCGATCGGCGTGAAGGAGTTCGAGGTCTTCGACCTGCCCTACATCTTCGACAGCTACGAGGACCTGCACAAGGTCACCACCGGGGCCGCAGGCAGGGAACTGCTGGCCAAGCTCGAGCCCAAGGGCATCCGCGGCCTGGCGTACTGGGACAACGGCTTCAAGTCCTTCAGCGCCAACAAGCCGCTGAAAGCGCCGGCCGACTACCGGGGCCTGAAGATGCGCATCCAGTCCTCCAAGGTGCTGGACGCGCAGATGCGCGCGCTCGGGGCGATCCCGCAGGTGATGGCCTTCTCCGAGGTCTACCAGGCGCTGCAGACCGGCGTCGTCGACGGCACCGAGAACCCGATCTCCAACCTCTACACGCAGAAGATGCACGAGGTGCAGAAGCACCTCTCGCTCACCAACCACGGCTACCTCGGCTACGCCGTGATCACGAACAAGAAGTTCTGGGACGAACTCCCCGCCGACGTGCGCGCGCAGCTCGAGCAGGCGATGAAGGAGGCCACCGAGTACGCCAACAAGATCGCCAAGGAGGAGAACGACGACTCGCTGGCCAAGGTCAGGGCGTCCGGCAAGACCGAGGTCTACACGCCCAGCGCGGCGGAGCGCCTGGAGCTGAAGAAAGCGCTGATCAAGGTGCACGCGCAGATGGAATCGCGCATCGGCAAGGAGACCATCCACACCTTCTACAAGGAAACCGGTTTCGACCCCGCGAAGCTCTGACGAGCCCGGGACGGGGCGTGGCCCTCCACCGGGCCCGCCCGGCGGGCGCGCGGGCAAAGACAACAACGAACGCGAGGAGGCACCCCGGGTGATGAAGGTACTGGACCATTTGGAGGAATGGCTCATCACCTTCCTCATGGGCGCGGCGACGCTGATCATCTTCGCCGCCGTCCTGCACCGCTACGCAGCGGGCTATGCGATCCCGGGCCTGCAGGACTGGCTGCTCGGACTGGACGTGAGCTGGGCCCAGGAGCTGTGCATCATCATGTTCGTGTGGATGGCCAAGTTCGGCGCGGCCTACGGCGTGCGCACCGGCATCCACGTCGGCGTGGACGTGATCATCAACCGCCTGAGCGACGCGCGGCGCAAGCCGGTCATCGTCTTCGGCCTGCTCGCCGGCGCCTTCTTCACCGGCATCGTCGCGCTCCTGGGCGCGACCTTCGTCTGGGAGAACGGCGCGCACTACGGCATCTTCAACGCGCTCGGCCTGGACACGGGTGGCTTGCCCGAAGGTCCGACGACGCCGGACCTCGAATGGCCCACGTGGGTCGTCTATTCGGCGATTCCGCTCGGCTCGGGCCTCATGTGCTTCCGCTTCCTGCAGGTGGCCAGGAGCTTCTGGCGCACCGGGGAACTGCCGCATCACGACCACGGTCACGTCGATGGCCTGGAGGACGAGCCCGAGCAGCCGATGAACGCGCCCGGTCGGGAAGACCGCATCTACCGCCTGGACGACGAACTCCACCCGCACGACCTGGGCGGGACCGATCACCCCCGTGACGGCAGGAACGACGGGAGCAGCCGGCAATGAACTCGCTCATCATCTTCGTGCTGCTGACGGTGCTGATGCTCACCGGCATGCCGATCTCGATTTCGCTCGGCCTCACCGTGCTGGCCTTCCTCTTCACGATGACGCAGGTGCCGATCGAGTCGGTCGCGCTCAAGCTCTTCACCGGCATCGAGAAGTTCGAGATCATGGCGATCCCGTTCTTCATCCTCGCCGGCAACTTCCTCACCCACGGCGGCGTGGCCAAGCGCATGATCCGCTTCGCGACCTCGATGGTCGGACACTGGCACGGCGGGCTGGGCCTGGGCGGCGTCGTCGCCTGCGCGCTCTTCGCGGCGGTGTCGGGTTCCTCGCCGGCGACGGTGGTGGCGATCGGCTCCATCCTCATGCCGGCGATGGTCAAGGCGGGCTTCCCCAAGCGCTTCGGTGCCGGCGTCATCACGACCTCGGGCGCCCTCGGGATCCTCATCCCGCCCTCGATCGTGATGGTGATGTACGCCGTCTCGACCAACACCTCGGTGGGCGCGCTCTTCATGGCCGGCGTCGTGCCCGGAATCGTGCTGGCGACGATGCTGGGAGTCGTCACCTGGTACCGCGCGCGCAAGAACGACTACCCGCGCCTGCCGCGGGCGAGCTGGGGCGAGCGCTTCCAGGCCTTCCGCAATTCGATCTGGGGGCTGCTGCTCATCTTCATCGTCATGGGCGGCATCTACTCGGGCATGTTCACGCCCACCGAGGCGGCCGCGGTGAGCGCGGTCTGGGCCTTCATCACCGCGGTCTTCATCTACAAGGACATGGGCCTGAAGGACGTGCCGCGCGTGCTGCTGTCGTCCGCCAACATGAGCGCGATGCTGCTCTACATCATCACCAACGCGGTGCTGTTCTCGTTCCTGATGACGCACGAGAACATCCCGCAGGCGATGGCCGACGCGATGATCGGCACCGGCGTCGGCGTGATCGGCTTCCTGCTCATCGCCAACGTGCTGATGCTGGCGGCGGGCAACTTCATGGAGCCCTCGTCGATCGTGCTGATCCTGGCTCCGATCCTCTTCCCGATCGCGATCAAGCTCGGCATCGACCCGATCCACTTCGGCGTGCTCATGGTCGTGAACATGGAAGTCGGCATGTGCCACCCGCCGGTGGGCCTGAACCTCTACGTCGCCTCGGGCATCGCGAAGATGGGCATCACCGAACTGACCGTGGCGGTATGGCCGTGGCTGCTGACGATGCTCGTCTTCCTCGTCGTCGTCACCTACTGGCCGCCGCTGTCGCTGGCGCTGCCGCGGGCGCTGGGAATGATCGGCGGTTGAGCAGCGGCCCGCGCCCTCGGCACGCGCCGAAGCGACAACGACGAACGACAAGATGGCCAGGATCACCCTGCAGGGGATCAGCAAGCGTTACGGCGACACCGCGGTCATCGATTCGCTGTCGCTGACGATCGAGCACGGCGAGTTCTTCACGCTGCTGGGCCCGAGCGGCTGCGGCAAGACGACCTTGCTGCGCACGATCGCCGGCTTCGTCGTTCCCGACGAGGGTCGCCTCCTGCTCGACGACGAGGACGTCACCCGGCTGCCCGCGCACAAGCGCGGCACGGGAATGGTGTTCCAGGACTACGCCCTCTTTCCCGACAAGACGGTCTTCGACAACGTCGCCTATGGACTGCGGGTGAGCAAGCTCGCGGGCCGCGAACTGCAGGCGCGCGTCGCGCGGATGCTCGAGCGCATGGGCCTGGGCGCCTTGTCGCAGCGGCACCCGGCCGCGCTCTCGGGCGGGCAGCGGCAGCGCGTGGCGCTGGCGCGCGCCCTCGTCATCGAGCCGCGCGTGCTGCTGCTGGACGAGCCCTTGTCCAACCTCGATGCGAAGCTGCGCATCCAGATGCGCGACGTCATCCGCCAGCTCCAGCGCGAGCTGCGCATCACGGCGGTCTTCGTCACGCACGACCAGGAGGAGGCGCTGTCGATGTCGGACCGCATCGCCCTCCTGCGCCAGGGCCGAATCGACCAGATCGACACGCCCGCGGGCCTTTACACGCGCCCGGCGACGGCCTACGCCGCCGACTTCATCGGCGCGGCCAACCTGATCCGCGTCGTCGCCCGTCCCGGCGCCGCCGGCCAGGCGCTGCTGGAACTGCCCGGCGCGGTGATCGCCGCCCCCGACGCGGTCGGGCGCGGCGGAGAGGCGCTGCTGGCCGTACGCCCGGAAACGATCGAGATCCACGCCACGGCCGCTGCCGCCGACGCCGTTCCCGCGCGGGTCGTGCTGCGCCGCTACGTGGGCTACAAGGTGAGCTACGCGCTCGCGCTGGCCGACGGCAGCCCGGTGCATGCCGACATCCCCGCGGCGGCGGACCGCCACTGGGACGAAGGCGCTCAGGTGTTCCTGCATCTGGGTGCATCCGGCCGGCTGGTGAGCGCCTAGGTGCCCCCCGGTGACGGCGACGCGGAGCCTGCCCGCATGACCCCGGCGGCGGCCGACCCCGGGTGGCGCCGCGCGTTGCAGTCGCCCTGGCCGCTGCTGGCCATGGCGAGCCTGCTGATCCTGGTCGCCTTCGTGCTCTGGCCGCTGCTGACGCTGTTCCGGCAAAGCGCCGTCGATCCGCAGACCGGCGCGCTCGGCTGGCACGGCTTTCGCACCTTTCTCGAGGACCCGCGCTACACGACGGCCTTCGCCAATTCGCTGCTGCTGGGTCTCGTCGCCACGATCGGCTCGCTGCTGCTGGGCGCGCCGCTGGCCTACGTCGTCTCGCGCTACGACTTCCGCGGCAAGGCGCTGGTGGCCTTGCTGCCGCTGGCGACCATCGTGCTCCCCGACTTCCTCGTGGCGCAGGCCTGGCTCATGCTCCTGGGCAACAACGGCGTGCTGCGCCTGGCGCTGGAGGATGCCGGCATCGACCTGCCCTCCTTCTACGGCTGGTTCGGGATGGTCTTCACCCTCGTCTTCAACCTCTACGCCTACGCCTACCTGGGGATGTTCGCAGCGCTCAAGGCGATCGACGCCAGCATCGAGGAAGCGGCGGTGAACCTCGGCGCGAGCGACCTGCGCCGCGCACTGACGGTGACCTTCCCCGTGCTGCTGCCGGCGCTGCTGGTGAACGCGATGATCGTGTTCACGCTCGCGGTCGACAACTTCTCGATCCCGATGATCCTCGGCGGCAAGGTCGAGGTGCTGTCCTCGCTGATCTACATCACCTTTCTCTCGGAGATGGGCGGCAACCCGGTGATGCAAAGCGTGCTCGCCGTCGTCTCGGTGCTGCTCGTGGCCGCAGTGCTGCTGGTGCAGAAGCGCATCGTCGAGCGCAAGACCTACCAGATGCACCAGGGCCGCGCACCGGCGGCGCGGCGCGCCAGCGGCTGGGGCGGGCGCGTGCTCACGGCGGGCGCATTGATGCTGATGGCGCTTTCGATGCTGCCTGCGGCGGTGATGGTGGTCGGCGCCTTCACCAAGGCGCGCGGGCCGGTGCTGCGCTACGGCGAGTGGACGCTCGAGAACATGGAACGCGCGCTCGGCACGGCGCCCGCGCCGATCGTCAATTCGCTGCTGCTGGCCAGCGCGGCGACGGTGGCCGGAACCGTCTTCGCCACCATCGCCAGCTATCTGGTCGTGAAGAAGCGCAGCGCGCTCGTCTCGCTGCTGGACTACGTCGCGATGCTGCCGCTGGCCATCTCCGGCACGGTTCTCGGCATCGCGCTGATCCACAGCTACAACACCGGGCCGCTCGTGCTCACCGGCACCTGGTTCATCATGGCCGCAGCGCTCTTCGTGCGCAAGGTGCCGTTCTCGATCCGTTCGGCCTCGGCCTCGCTCTACAACCTCCCCGACAGCATCGAAGAGGCGGCGATCAACCTCGGCGCCTCGCCGCTGCAGAGCTTTCGCAGCGTCGTGCTGCCGGTGATGAAACCCGCCATCTGGGCCGCGGCGATCCTGATGTGGGTGACCTCGCTGGCCGAGATCTCGGCCACGATCGTGCTCTACTTCGGCGGCATGGAAACGATGCCCATCGAGATGTTCAACCAGATCGATGCCGGCTACCTTGCGCGCGCCTCGGCCTACGGCGTGGTGCTGATGGCCGCCATCATCGTCCCGCTCTTCATCGCAACCCGGGTCTTCAAGCTGGAGCTGTTCTCCAGCGACTGACACGCCCACCCCTGGAGGAACCCCATGGCAAGCCCGAACACCTTCCACCTGCTCAAGCGGACGCTGGCCCTCGCGATCGGCGGCCTGGCGCTGGGCGCAATGGCGCCGGCCCTGTCCGCGGAGGCCGTCGTCTACACCTCGAACAACGTGCAGACCGTCGACGTCGCGCTGGACATCATCAAGAAGCGGGCGCCGGGACTGACGGTGCAGAAGGTGAGTTCGGGCACCGGCGCGCTGATGAAGCGCATCGAGGCGGAGTCCGGCAACCCGCTGGGCGACGTCGTCTGGGGTGCGGGCTTCGACACCCTCGCCGCCTACAAGCAGAACTTCCAGCCCTACCGCTCGCCCGAGAGCAAGGGCCTGGACGCCGCGCTGCTGGGCGCCTCGGACCTCTGGGCCGCGAGCAACCTGCACGTCATGGTGATCATGGCCAACGCCAAGCAGCTCAAGGGCAGCGAGGCGCCGAAGGGCTGGGCCGACCTCTTCGACCCGAAGTGGAAAGGCAGGATCGTCATGGGCGATCCGGTCTCGTCGGGGAGCGCGTATGGGCAGATCTACGGCATCTACCGCCTCTTCGGCAACGAAGGCCTGGACAAGCTCGCGGCCAACGTCGTCGTCTCGAAGAGCTCGGCGCAGGTCTATCGCGGCGTCGCCGACGGCGAGTACCCGCTGGGCATCACGATGGAGTACGCCGCGTACTCCTACATCGCCGGCGGGCACAAGGACGTGAAGCTGGTCTACCCGGCCGAGGGCAGCTTCGTGCAGCCCGAGGGTGTGGCCATCATCAAGAACCCGAAGAACGGCAGCGCCGCGGCGCAGCAGCTCTACGATCAGCTGCTCTCACGAGAGGTCCAGGAGGCCGAACTCGTCGAGAACTTCCGCCGCCCGAGCCGTTCGGACATCGACGTCGCCAAGCTGACCCAGTTGCCCAACCTGAAGGACATCAAGGTCGAGCCCATCGACCCGCTGCAAGGCGCAGCCGACTACGACAAGGTGATCAAGCTCTGGGATGCGGCGCTGAAGAAGGGTGGAAAGTAGCCGGTCTGTCTTTGCTGCAACTCGCCGGACATGAACAGGGTTCCGGCAGGACTGCAGGAAACCTCCGGCCAGCGCCTTGCGCGCGACGCCGCGCAGCAGTAAGATCCGCATCGTCATCGAGAGCACAGGCCGCCTGCCTGTCACCAACCTGCCGACCTGCGGCAAGGTGGTTTCCGGGTCACCCGGGATGAGGCGCCAAGGGCCGCGGGTCCAGGCGCAACGTCAGCAGGCACGCGGCCCTCGTCCTCGAGGGCCGTTTTCGTTTCATCGCCCGTTAATCGACAACTTGCGGGGCGATTCACAAATGCCGCTAAAGCGTCGGCCGCGCCCTGCCCCGTCCGGCGCCGCCTGCGCCCGCTTGCGTGGACGGTTGGGAGCAGGAGCATGAGGAAGCCGGCATCGCAGCCCACGACCGACGCCGCGCCGCCGACGGCGGCCACGGGGGAGGCGCCGGGTCGTGCGGGGGGACTGCTCGCCAGTCTCGGACTTCACGGCCTGGCGCACCTCGATGCCCCGGTACTGGCCGCCCTGGCCTCGGAGGCGCCGATGCTGCTGATCGGCCCGCACGGCTGCGCCAAGAGCGCGCTGCTGGAGCGGCTGGCGGCGGCGATGGGCCTCGAGCACCGGCACTACAACGCGAGCCTGCTGTCCTTCGACGATCTCGTCGGCTTCCCGGTGCCGGACGGCGACGGCCTGAAGTACCTGCGCACGCCGGCCACGCTCTGGGGCGCGCAGAGCGTGTTCCTCGACGAGATCAGCCGCTGCCGGCCGGAGGTGCAGAACAAGCTCTTCTCGATCATCCACGAGAGGCGCGTGCAGGGCATCGCGCTCGGCGCGCTGAGGTACCGCTGGGCGGCGATGAACCCGCCCGCCGGACCCGAATCGGCCGATGCCGCCGACGAGCTGGACGTCTACGTCGGATCCCTGCCGCTGGACCCGGCGCTGGCCGACCGCTTCGGCTTCGTGCTGGGTCTGCCGGCACTCGAGGACCTCTCGCCGGAGGCTCGCCGAAGCGTGATCCGCAGCGGCCTGGCCCCTGCCGATCGGCAGGCCGCGCCGACGGACGTCCCGGCTCTCGTGGCCGAGTGCAGGCAGGGCGCGGAGCTCTGTGCCTTCCTGCACGGCGACTGGATCACGGCCTACACGTCGGCGCTGGTCGTGCCGCTGCGCCAGGCGGGTCTGGGCATCTCGGGCCGGCGTGCGGCCATGTTGGCGGCCAACATCGCGGCCGTCCACGGCGCGCGCAGCGCGCTCGGCCGGAGCGACGCGGGTCCGGGAGGCGGCGTGCCCGACCCGATCGCCGACTCGGCGCTCGTCGCCCTTCGCCACTCGCTGCCGCACAGGGCGCAGGGCAAGCCGGTCGACGCCGGCGTCGTCGCGTCCGTTCACCGGCAGGCGGTCGACGCCGCCTCGCAGGTCCAGGCGGACGCCGCGCTCGCCCGCATCCTCGACGAGGCGCATCCGGTGAAGCGCGTCGGCCTGGCGCTGGCCGCCCTCGCGAAGAGCCCCGGCCGGGTGCCGCGGCACACGATGTCGCTGCTCGTGGCCGACGCGCTGGCCTCGCAGGACAAGCAGGCGCGCTGGATCCTGTCGCAGGAACTGCTGCCCACGCTCGCCGACCTGGACTGCGTCGACGCGCCGACGCTCGAACTGCTCGCCGAGCCGTTCACGGCGCAGGTGTCGTTCGAGGAACGGCCGAACCTGCGGCACGAGGTGCCGCGCAGCCGGATCGCGCCGTTCAACGCGCTCGTCGCCGCCGTGGGCGCACTCGACGCCGGCGACCCGGAACAGGTGGCGCTCGGCAACCTCGGCGCCGCGCTCTACGCCCGCGACGAAGGCGCGTGCGAGCCCGCCGCGCTGACGCGGCAGCAGGCGGCCCTGCGCGCCCTCCTCGAGGCGACGGACGACCATGCGGACTGAAGTCGCCGCGCCGGCCCTCGGGAACATGAGCGCACCGCCGCGCTCGACCGTGACGCTGCCCCGTCTCGCACCCGGCGCCGCGGCGCCGGACGACGTGTCCGGCGACCGGAGGGCGACCGGCGTCGAGAGGGCGCCGGCGCTGCGCGCCGTTCCCGTGGGCCCCGGCGGAGGCAAGCTGCTCTCGAACGCCCTCTGCGTCGCACGCGTCGAGCTTCCGACGGCGGTCGGCGCCCACCTGCGCATGGGCTCGAGGTCGCGGCTCCTGGCGGCCCCCCTCGGCCTGGCCCGCGCCCTGGTCGCCATCGCGCGCCAGGACGGCAGGACCGCCGGCGGGCGCGATCCCGGTCGCGCCGCGCGACTCGAGCTCGACCGCGTGCTGGAACTGCCCGAGGGCGAGCTGGTGCGGGAACTCACCGCAGGGCTCGAAGCGACGCCTTGGCCGGCCTGGGTGCCACGCCTGGCCTTCGTCATTCCCTTCGGCAAGGACATCGCCGCCGGCGTCGACCACGAGATGCCGCCGCAGGCGCCCGAGGGCATCGGCTGCCCGCTGCTGGCCGCGCGAGTGGTTGCCGCGATCCGCGGACCGGTCTTCCTGCGCGACGCGGCGCCGACGCTTGCCAGCCTGCTCAAGCCCGGGGGCGGCGCCACGCCATCGGGCAGCTGGGAGATCTGGCTGCCGGTCACCCCCGGCCGCGTGCTGCCCCTGCCGCCCTCAGACCCTTCGACTGCAGACCCCTCATGAACGCCGCCGCCCCCTCGACCGCGACACTCGATGATCGCCTGCTCGCCGACCGGGTGCGGCAGTGCGTGCCGCTGCGGCATCCGGCGTTCGGCAAGCTGCTGCAGCTGCTCTCGATCGAGGCCACCGACGCCGTGCCCACTGCGGCGGTGACGGTCGGCGCGCGCTCGCGGCTGCTCATCAACCCCGCCTTCGTCGCCGAGCGCTGCCGCACCGACGCGCACCTGTCGATGCTGGTGATGCACGAGCTGTATCACGTGCTGCTCGGCCACACGCGGATGGTCCGGCGCCCGACGCTCGCGGCCAACTGGGCCTTCGACTGCATCGTCAACGCGCAGCTCTGCCGGCTGCACCCGGACGTGGAGTTCACGTCGTTCTTCTCCGCCGGCGCCGCGCCCGAAGGCCTCTGGAGCCTGATCGCCCCGCCGCCCGGGTGGCCGGCCTCGCCGCGCTACGCGAGCGGCGCGCTCGGGGACGTGCACCGGCGCCTCTACGACGACGCGGGGGCCACCACGGCCGAGCTCTTCGCCCTGCTGGAGCGCGTGGTCGTGGTGCTGGACGCCGACGGCGCCCGCCGCCTGCTCGGCAGCCACGGCGAGGAGCCGCAGGACGGCGACCCCTTGCACGCCGACCCCGAACTGCTCGCGGAAGTCCGGCGCATCGTCGCGCGGTGGCCGATGGTCGATCGGCGCGGGGGCACGGACGACGGCGGCGCCACGACGTGGGAACGCAGCGAGCTGCGCCGGCACCGCGCGGCGCGCCGGGCCGTGCGCGAGCTGCTGCGGGCCGCGGCCTTCGGCACCGACGGCGGGCCGTGGGTGCGCCACTCGGTCGAGACCGAGGCCTTCACGCCGCTGCCGCACGCCGGCGATCGCCGTGCGCAACTGCAGCGCGCGATGGGAGCGCAGCCGCTGTGGTGGCAAGGAGTGCTCCACCGGGACGGGCGGGAGCCGGCCGGCCAGGTCGCGGTCTACCTGGACGTCTCGGGATCGATGGCCGCGTGGCTGCCGGTGCTGCTCGAGGCGCTGACGGATTCGGCCGCGCTGGTGCAGTGGCCGCTCTTCGGCTTCTCGACCGAGGTACATCCGGTCACCCGTGCGGAACTGGCAGCCGGCCGCTTCCGTTCCACCGGCGGCACCCACATCGCCTGCGTGGCGCGGCACCTGGTCGAGTCACGGGCGAGCCGGGCCGTGGTGATCACGGACGGCGACGTGCAGGAGATCCCCTCCGCGCTCGCCGAGCGGCTTCGCCGCGCCAGGCCGCGCGTGCGCGTCGGCCTGCTGGACGGCTGCGACGGCAGCTTCTGCGCCCGCCTGGGCTGGCCGGTTGCGCGGATCCCGGCTCTGGACAAGGCCAGTGCATGAAGACCCTGCGGGGATCGACACAGAGGGAGATCGAGATGAACGAATCGAACCACACGGTTGCGGAGTGGGTCCTCCCCGGCCACCCCGACAAGCTCTGCGACGCCCTGGCCGACCGCATCGTCGGCGAAGTGCTGCGTGCCGACCCCTACGGTCAGTGCGGCATCGAGGCCGCGTGCGCCTTCGACCACGTCTTCGTCACCGGGCTGATCGGCTTCGACCGCAGCACGCTGCCGGACATCGAGCAGCGCCTGGTCGGCTGGGTACGCGACACCTATCGCTCGGCGGGCTACGGGGGACGTTGGGACCCGGTTCCCGAAGCGCTGCAGATCGACCTTCGGGCGCTGCGCATCGAGCACCGCGGGGCCGAGTGGCAGGAGCTGAGGCACCTCTCGGACGACCAGTGCATCTGCGTCGGCTACGCGCAGGACGCGCCGCAGACCGACTATCTGCCCGGCGCCCTGTGGACGGCACGGCGCATCGCCCAAGCGCTGCACGCCCGGCAGCAGGAGGCGCCGCAAGGGTCGGTCGGGCCGGACGGCAAGGTGATCGTGCGCGGTGCGGAACGGGCGGACGGGAGCTTCAGGCCACTGTCGGTGTCGGTGTCCCTGCACCACGCCGAGGACGCCGACTGGCTCGAGCTGCGGCGCCACGCCCAGGGCGCGCTGCGCGACGCACTCGGCGACGAGCATCTGCCCGACCTCACCGTCAACGCCGCGGGCATGTTCCTGTGCGGCGGGCCCACCGGCGACAACGGCACCACGGGCAAGAAGCTGGTGATGGACGCCTACGGGCCCGGCGTGCCCATCGGCGGCGGCGCCTGGAGCGGCAAGGACTTCAACAAGCCCGACCGCGTCGGCGGGCTGCTCGCGCGCCGCCTGGCGCTGCAGTGCGTACAGGCCGGCGTCGGGCGGCGCGTCCGCGTGCAGCTCGAGTACCGCCCGAACTCGCCACGACCGGAGTCGATCTCGGTCTGGTCGGACGGCCGCGTGATCGCGCTGCCACCCGGGGTGCGACCCGTCCCGACGCTCGATGCTGCTCGGGAGATGATCGCGGACCTGGCGAGCACGGACTTCCACCCCCTGGTGTCAGGCCAGCTCGCGCGCTGGGGCCATCTCGGCCACATTGGATGCTGGTGGGAGCGTGAGCTTTGCCGCGCACCGGCCTTCGGTGTCGCGAATGGCGACCCGTACAGTACTCGAGATGCGGCAAACGGAATGAACGACAACCGGGAGCAACATGCCTACCAGGAAAACGACCTCGAACCTCGGTCCGAAGAACCCCGAAGAGAGCCTGAACGAGTTGCTGGCATTGCCCATGGACGAACGCCGTGCTGCGGTCGCGCGGGATCTGAAACTGCGATCGCCCCGTTATCGGGACATTCCTGGGCATGCCCTCGCGGATGCACTGGGGGTCCCTGATCCAGAGTGCCCCGGCTCCGAATGGTCGTTCACCCGATACGCGGAGATCGTGACGGTCGAGGATTACGCGCGGCACAACTCCCCGGCTTCCGAGTTGGTCTACTTGATCGAGGACTCGGTCGATCCCAAGCGCTTCCAGCGTCTGTTGGAACTGTCGGAGCCGCTCGACGATGTCGACGAACCAAGCTTCTCGTTTCTCCTGAAGAAGGAGCGAGACGCGCTCGAGCATGCGATCGCCGAGGAGCAGCTGGAGAGCAACGCGTCGAACGGCATGTGTTGTCTCGCGCGCTACACAGTCCAGGCCCCGTCCGGAGACGACCTGGAGTTCGAAGGCGACATCGAGGACGACGGCGCCTGCTTCGACCTTCGCACTCCGTACGACAAGCGAGCCAAGAGGTTTCGCGACTTGACACGGTGCCTCACCGACGACTGGTAGAGGTCAGCGCGCGAACGAAAAGCGGGCCATGGCAAGAGCTTCATCGGAAGGCAACGAACAACGCCTTCGGTCAGTTGACCGCATTCAGCGTTGTCCTAGCTGAGCCCAGCTTGCTCGAGAAGCTAAACTGTCGCCACATTCGGAATTGGGCCGACGCCCATGCCAACCTGCCTCCCCGGGCAAGGTGGAACGCGAGAGCGGATGCGGCTCCTTCGGGAGCAACCAAGCGGGCAAGAGCGTCGGCCCTTCTGTTCAGGAGGGCTTTCTTGTTTCAGGAATCAGTGATCGACGCGGGCCTCATCCAGGCCTTCCGCGAGACCCACTACCAGGTCCTCGACGCCGAGCCATTCACCCTGCGAGTGGACGAGCACAGCGCGGCGCTCGCCGCCGCGCCGAGCGCGAAGCTCCACGCCGATCTCGGATTGGAGCTGGCCTGCCGCAGCCTCGCCCACATCGAAGGCATCGGCCAGCACCCTTCCAACCAGTGGGCGGGCGAGGGGAGCTACCTCGCCTTCGGCTTGACGCTGGACGCCGCCAAGACGCTGAGCCGAGACCTGAAGCAGAACGCCATCGTCTGGAGCGACGCCGATGCGGTACCGCGCCTGATTCTGCTGCGCTGAATGTTCACGGGTTGGTCCGCCCGCCATTGAGGCGAAGGACCGGGGGGATTTGATCCGGATTGCCGCCCCCGACACGTCGTCGAACGCGGCTAAAGAGGAGTTGAACCATGTCCATCCGCGACGGCCTGTTCTCTTCGGAGTCCGTCTCCGAAGGCCACCCCGACAAGCTCGCCGACCGCATCTCCGATGCGGTGCTCGACGAGTTCCTGCGCCTGGAGCCCACCGCCCGAGTGGCCTGCGAGACCCTGCTGGCCGACCAGTGCGTGGTGGTAGCCGGCGAATTCAAGACTCGCGATCCCGACGTGTTCCGGCAAATACGCGAACACGCCGCGCCCATCGTGGCCGGCGTGCTTCGCGACGCGGGCTACCGCGACGGCAGCACCGGCATCGACCCCGAACGCTGCGAAGTGCAGCTGCGCTTCAACGGCCAGTCGGCCGACATCAACCGCGGCGTGGACCGTGCCGACGGCGTGATCGGGGCCGGCGACCAGGGGCTGATGTTCGGCTACGCCTGCGACGAGACGCCGGAGTTGATGCCGGCGCCGATCGTCTATGCCCACCGGCTGGTCCGTCGTCAGGCCGAACTGCGCCGCTCTGGCGCCCTGCCCTGGCTGCAGCCCGACGCCAAGTCGCAGGTCAGCTTCCGCTATCAGGACGGGCGACCGGTCGGGATCGAGGCCGTGGTGCTGTCCACGCAGCACGCCGAAGACGTCGACACCGACACCCTGCGGACTGCGGTGAGCCACGAGATCATCGACGCCGTCATCCCGAAGGAGCTGCGCGCCAGCGGCTATCGCGAGCTGATCAACCCCACCGGCCGCTTCGTCACCGGCGGCCCGAAGGGCGACACCGGGCTCACGGGGCGCAAGATCATCGTGGATACCTACGGCGGCGCCGCACCCCACGGCGGCGGCGCCTTCTCCGGCAAGGACCCGTCGAAGGTGGACAGATCGGCCGCGTACATGGCGCGATTCCTCGCCAAGCAGGTCGTGGCCCGGGACTGGGCACCTCGGTGCCTGGTGCAGTTGGCCTACGCCATCGGCGTCGCGGAGCCGGTCAGCTTTCTTGTCGATGCCGAGGGCGCCAGCGCTGCCCGCAACGCGGAGATCGCTCGAGCGCTGCAGGAGGAGTTCGACCTCACCCCAGCAGGGATCATCCGGCGGTTGGACCTCTTGCGGCCGATCTACTACCCGACGGCGGCCTACGGGCACTTCGGCCGAAACGACTTGGCTTTGCCGTGGGAGCGCACGGCAGGCGAAGGAGCGCTGTCGTGAGCGACGGAATCGACCTGGACTACCGCCCCGAGACCTACTTCCGGCCGCAGAAGCTGGAGCGCTACCTGCTCTCGAAGGTCAAGGGCGCGGTGCTGCGCAAGAAGCTGCAAGCCCTGTTCGACGCCGGCCGGCACGCCGAGGTGCGCACTCTGCTGACCGCCGAGGGCATCTCGGCCGCCGACCGCAAGGCCTTGGAGTCGGTTCACCCGATGTTCATGGGCGGCAACTACCTGCCCGACACGGAAGACGGCGAGGTGGAGATCGCCCGCATCAGCATCAAGTCGACGACCTGCGACGTCACGTGTGTCTACGCCCGACCGGACGGTGGCACCATCCACTACCGGGTTGTCGACGAGTACGGCGGCGAGACGCTGGAGGGGACGACGGTCGCACGGACCGAGAAGCCGATGACGCTGGGCGAGTTCGCGGACTTCTTCCTCGGTGCGTGGCCTCTGATGGACGTGCTGGAGATGAACTTCCAAGGCGATCTGGACGCGAGCCTGGACTTCTTTACCGCCGAGTCCGGGTTCTACCCGGACTTCGACCGACTGTGCCGGCAGCGCGTGATCGAGCACTTCCCCGAACCGCAGGAAGAAGACGATGCAAAGCAGTGAGGCTGGCCATCTCGTGCTCTGCGGCGCCCGCCGCCGCCGCGCCGAGAGCTGACTGACCGTGGCCAAGCTCTACCCCTCCCTGGCATCGCTTGACTCCCACTCATGCGGCCTTGCCGCCGAGCTCGATGTCGTACATCGCCTCGGGGCCGGATTGTCCGAGGCGTTCGCGGTCTTTCATAGCGTCGACTGGAGCATCGGGTCGGCGGCTGCCGAACGGCACGGTGAGATCGACGTCGTGGTCGTCAACCAGGCCGGCGACCTTCTCCTCATCGAGGTGAAGGCTGGTGGTGTGGAGTTCCGGCCCGAGGGGATCTTCAAACGCTACGGACAGCAGAACCGGGACGTCACCGCACAGGTGCGCCTGCAGTACGGGGCGCTGCGCAAGCGCTTGGAGGGGGCGGGGCTCTCGGCGCGACTGCACCACTTGCTGGTGCTGCCGGACGTCAAGGTGAAGTCCGAGACGGTCCAGTGGCCACGGGAACGCATCGTCGACTGCGACGAACTGGACCAGCTGATCGGGCGCGTGATGGAGCTGCTCGGGGCCGGCGTGCCCTCCCCTGCGCTGCACGCCAGGGTGATCGCGTTCCTGGAGAACCGTTTCCAGGTGGCGCCGGATGTGTCCGCGATGACCGGCCGCGTGATGGAGGCGTCGCGGCGCCTGTCCGCGGGGCTGGCCACCTGGGTTCCACGCCTGGCGGTGCCCTCGGGGCTGATCCGGGTCGTCGGCACCGCCGGCTCGGGCAAGACCCAGCTGGCGCTTCGCCTGCTTCGCGACGCCCATCAGCAGGGCTTGAGGGCAAGCTACGTGTGCTTCAACCGCGCCCTGGCCGACCACATGGCCCGCGTCGCCCCGGTGCGCACACCCGCGGAGACCTTCCACGAGTACGCCGTTCGAGTGTGCCGCAGGACCGGCATGGCGATCGACTTCGGCTCGGCGGGGGTTTTCGACCGAATTGCCGCAGGATGCATCGATGCGCTGGAGGATGCCGAGCCCGATCTGGACCTGCTGGTGCTCGACGAGGGGCAGGACCTGCAGCCGGATTGGGTGCAGGCGCTTCTGTCGCGCCTGCGCCCCGAGGGCCGGGCCGTCCTGATGGAGGACCCGAACCAGCAGCTCTATGCCGACCGGCCGGGATACGAACTGCCCGAGGCGACCACGGTCACCTCGCTCGAGAACTTCCGCACACCGCGCGCACTCGTGCGGCTCATCAATCTGCTGCGCCTGAGCGACGAGCCCATCGAGGCCTGCTCGCCGCACGAGGGGGAGATACCCGACCCGATCGTTCACGAGGACGACACCGATTGCCTTCGAGCGACCGATTCGGCGGTCCGGCGCTGCCTGCAGCGCGGATTCGCGCTTGGGGATGTCGCCGTGGTGAGCCTGCGCGGACGCGAGCGCTCGGTCCTGCTGCGCGCGGATCGCCTGGGGCCTTGGTCGTTGCGACGATTTTCCGGAACCTATGACGGCGGCGGGGACGCCGTCTGGACCCAGGGGGAGTTGCTGGTCGAGTCGGTACGTCGCTTCAAGGGGCAGGCCGCGCCTGCAGTCGTCTTGACCGAGTGCGACTTCGAGTCGATCGAGCCCATGACCCGAAGGCTGTTGTTCGTCGGCCTGACGCGGGCAGGGATGCATGCGGAGTGGGTGGTCAGCCGGAGGGTCGCAAAGCTCATCTCGCGCGACTTGACCGATGCGCCGGCGTAGTGGTCCCATGGCGGGGTTTCGTTGCGAGATCGATAGACCGCCATCCGCTGAGACACTCGGTCCCATGTACGTGATCGACCTGACCCACTACCTCGACTCCAGGGGTGCGATCGCGCCCGAGCGCGGTCCCGCCCGGAAGTTGGCGGACTTCCTGACCGCCGTGGTCGCCCATGCCACCGATTTCGATCGATCCGACGACACACCGGGCCCCGTCTGCTTCAAATGCCGAAAGCGCGACCATCGCGTCGTCGAGACCGGCTTCACCGAGGATGATGTCGTCGTCTGGCGTTGCCTGGCCTGCGGCACGGTGGGACGCATCTCGAACTGGCAGGGTACGTTCTGGGACCTGAGCCAAGGCACGCCGCCGAATTGAACCGCAGGCCACGCCCCAACCCATGACAAAGCCAGCCCGTGAAGACCTGGAGACGTTCCTCCGCCGCCAGGAAGCGGGGAACCTGGTCGACGTGCTACTCGAACTCGCCAAAGACCACGAGGCCGTTCAGGCACGCCTTGCGCGCATGCAGCTGGCCGATCGACCGGACAAGCTTGCCGCCGGTTTCAGGAAGACGCTCTCCGGTTGGCGGCGCTCGACCAGGTTCTACGGCTATCGCGAGGCGCGCGAGCTCGGCCACATGCTCGAGCATTGGCTGGAGCAGGTCGCACGCGAGCTGCTGCCCAAGGATCCGCCCGCAGCGGTCTTGCTCTTCGAGGCATTCATCGAGGCGGACGCGGCGTGGTTCGATCGCGCCGACGACTCCGACGGCGTGATCGGCGACGCCGTGCGCGCGGCCTGTCGCCACTGGTTGCAGGCAGCCGCCCACTGCGAAACCCCGCGCGACGCTTGGCCCGACCGCCTCCTGAAGCTTCACGAGGCCGACCAGTACGGAGCACGCGACGAGCTGCTGCGCAGTGCCGGCCTTCTGCTCGACGAGTCGGCCCAGCGCGGGCTCGTGGCACGCCTCGAGTCGCGGCTGGAGCAGGCGCTGGAGTCGTCGCCGGGCGAGAAGAGCCCGCCAATGGAAGTCTTCCGCATTTCGGGTGCACTGTCGTTGCTGTCCGAATCGTTGCGCGACCCCGACGTCAAGGTGCGCGCCTCGCTGCGCTACAGCCCGAACCCCAACCCCGTGCAGCGGCAGGACTTCGTGCGGGCCTACCTCGACGCCGACCGGCCGGCCGACGCGCTCGCGTGGCTGCAGGCCCCATGGGGCCACCTGGAAGATTGCCGGCAAGACCTTCTCGCCGATGCCTTGGAGCGACTCGGCCGCTTCGAGGAGAGTTCGCCGATCCGGCAGCGGATGTTCGAGCGCACGCTCTCGAACTTCCACTTTCAGCGCTGGCTGGAGCACCTGCCCGAACCCGAGCGCGCAGAAGCCGTCGCCCACGCCCGGAAACTCGCGCTCGCGCATGACGACCTGACGGCCGCGGCCACGCTGCTGCTGCAACTTGGCGATGTGGACGCTGCCGAAGGCAGGCTGATCGCCGAGCCTGGGCGCCTCGACGGCAAGGACTACGGACGCCTCGTTCCGTTGGCCAAGGCCCTGCGCGCCGCCGACTGCGCGCGTGGAGAGACCGTCGTCTACCGTGCGCTTTTGAGGGGCATCCTCGATCGGGCCTACGCGCGCGCCTACGGCCACGCGGCGCGCTACTGGGCTCGACTTGTCGAGATCGCGGGCAGCGGTGTCGGGCTGTTGCCCCTGCCGTCACACGAAGACTTCGAGGCCGAGATCCGTGCCCGTCACGGACGCAAGTCGGCGTTCTGGGCGTCTGTGAACGGAACGCGCCGCGACCGGCACGACGACGAGGACGACCTGACCCCGTAGCCTCTGTCGGCCGGCCGCGCTGATCCTCGGCCGCGCGATCGGCGCCTCACACGCAAGGCTCGCGCGGCGGTGGGTAAGCCGCGGCGCCCACGGTCAGCGCCTGGGTTCTGCAGCAGGGTTTCGAGCCGTCAGCGGTCAACACCTTCCTGCAGGTAGCCGATTTCTGGCTGGTGTCGGCCGCGCTGGCCGGCCACCATGTGGTGGTGACGCACGAAGTGGCGTCACCGACGCTGCGACGCATCAAGGTTCAGTGGTCGCTCACACTGGAGGCCTGCCACGGATTCTGGCTAGTATCGGCACCGGTGGCCGGCTGCATGCGGTAGCGAGAGCGCGGCGTTCGTGTGCTGCTTCGAAATGCTGCGCTGACTCGTGACGACTTGGTGCGCATGGTCGAGCGCGCAGGAGAGCTTGCCAACCGCTCCATCATCGGCGATATTCGCAATTCGCGAATAGCGAATATCCGACTCCGACTCGACCGATGGACCTCAAGCCACAAGACCTGCTGGTGCTACTGAAGGTGGCCGCCCATCCGCCGCAGCGTTGGACCTACGCTGCCTTGGGCGAAGCGCTGGCCATGAGCGCTTCCGAAGCACACGCCAGCGTGAAGCGCGCAGTGGCTTCGGGGCTGGCGGTGGCGCCGTCACGCGGCGAGTGGTCCCCTGTGCGGCCCAACCTGCTGGAGTTCGTGCTGCACGGCGTGCGCTATGTCTGGCCGGCCACGTCGGGGCCGGTCAAGCGCGGCGTACCGACGGCCTTCGGTGCCGAACCTCTGGCCAGCCAGTTGACGGCGGCGCCGGGCGACGCACCGGTATGGGCGCACCCCGACGGCAAGGTCAAAGGCCCGACGCTTTCGCCGCTCTACCGCACGGCGCCACAGGCCGCGCTGGCCGACCCGGCCCTGCACCGCCTGCTGGCCCTACTGGACGCCCTGCGCGTCGGGCGTGCGCGCGAGCGCAGCCTGGCCGCCAAGCTGATGGAAGCCGAGCTGATGCGGTCTGACGCAAGGGTGGCCGATGCGAGCCGATGACCCGAATCTGCCCTACCTGCACCACATTGCCGAGGCGCTGGGTGAACTGCGCGAGCAGGTGGTGTTCGTCGGCGGCGCCGTGGCCGGCCTCTTGGTGACCGACCCGCTGGCCGACAGCGTGCGCGCCACCCGCGACGTGGACGCGGTGGTCAACGCCAACCGTGCCATGTTCCATCGCATTGAAGAGGCGGTGGCGCAGCGCGGGTTCGCGCGTGACGTGCACAGCGATGTGATTTGCCGCTGGGTCCACAAGGACTCGGGCGTGCTCTTTGACCTGATGCCGGTGCAGCCCGAGGTGCTGGGTTTCTCCAACCGCTGGTACCCCTATGCGGTCGAGACCGCCGAGCCGGTGGAACTGAGCCCCGGCGTCACCATCCGGCTGGTCAACGCCGTGGCATTCGTAGCAACCAAGCTTGAAGCGTTTGCCGGACGAGGCGGCGGCGATTTCCTGAGCAGCCATGACATCGAAGACGTGCTCAACATCGTCGATGGTCGCGAGGAACTGACCGCCGAAGTGGCCGCGGCACCGGCCGAGCTGCGGCAGGCCGTGGCTGCGGCCTTCCAGCGGCTGCTTACGAACCCGGACTTTGCGAATGTACTGCCGGGCCTGATTGCCGAGCCCGAACGCGCCGACCTGGTCGCGCGACGCCTGAAAGCCATGTGCTCATGAACCTGCATCAGGAACACCACTTCGAGCGCGAAATCTGTGCGCACCTGGCCGCCCATGGTTGGCTGTACGCCGAGGGCGACGCCGCGAGGTTCGACCGCGCCAGCGGCCTCTTCCTGCCCGACCTGCTGGCCTGGGTAGAAGCCACGCAGCCCGAGAGCTGGTAGCGCCTGTCCAAGACCCACGGCGCCGCGTTGCCCCAGGTATTGGCCGACCGGCTGTGCAAGAACATGAACGAGCGCGGAACGCTCGAGGTGCTGCGCCGTGGGGTCGAGATGCTGGGCTTGAAGGAGCCGCTGGAGCTGGCGCAGTTCAAGCCGGCGCTGGCCATCAACCCGGCCATCCGGGCGAGGTACGTGGCCAACCGGTTGCGCGTGGTACGGCAGGTGTGCCATTCGCCGAACAACCCCAAGGACGAGCTGGACCTGGTGCTGTTCCTCAACGGCATCGCGGTTGCCACGGCGGAACTGAAAAGCAACTTCACACAGAGCGTCCAGGATGCGGTGGACCAGTACCGCTTCGACCGGCACCCGCAGCCGATGGGCAGCATGCTGGAACCGCTGCTGAGCTTCCCGGACGGCGCGCTGGTGCACTTTGCGGTGAGCCAGAGCGAAGTGATGATGGCCACCCGGCTCGCGGGCCCGGCGACCTCCTTCCTGCCGCTTAACCGCGGCAATGCCGGCGGCGCCGGCAACGCACCCAACGCCGCGGGCTTTGCCACGGCCTACTTGTGGGAGGAGGTGTGGGCACGCGAGAGCTGGCTCGACATCCTGCACCGATACCTCATCTGCAAACGCAACGACAAGAAGCAGCCGCAGGCTGTCATCTTTCCCCGCTATCACCGGCTCGCCGCCACACGCGCCCTGGTGGCCGACGTGCTGGGGAAGCCCGACTCGGTCCATGCCGATCCGCGTTCTCTCTTCCAGGGAATCGTTCGTGACAGTTGAAGAAGACAGTGTTACTGTCTAGTATTACTGGCATGAACGACACAAAGACGTTCACCCTCGACGAAATCGCGGCTCTATCCGAGCTGCCACGCCGCACCGTTCGGTACTACATCCAGTCCGGACTGATCGATCGCCCGCAGGGTGCCGGCAAGGGGGCCCACTACACCCGGCGCCACGTGGAGCAGCTCCTGCTCGTTCGGAAGTGGCAGCTCGCGGGGTTGTCCCTGGAGCGGATCGGCGAGCTCCTCCGGCAGCAGGCCACCGGCCCCCTGCCCCCGACGCCGCGGCGCCCAGGGACGGTGGAGGTCTGGAGCCACCTGGTCGTCGCCGACGGCGTCGAGCTCACCCTGGAGCCCGGCCGCGCCGGCCTCACGCCGGAGCAGGTGCGGGCCTTCTTCCGCGCGGTGACGCAGGCCTACGCGCAGGTTCACGAAAGCAAGGACAAGGCATGAACAAGCTGGCATCGGCCCTCACCGGACGGCAGGGCGAACGCGTCGCCCTGTGCGACGTCGCCGTGTGTGCGGTCCTGCAGGATCTGCTCGCCGAGGTCTCGGTCTCGCAGACCTACCGCAACGACGAGCGCACGAACATCGAGGCGGTCTACACCTTCCCGCTGCCGCTCGACGCAGTGCTGCTCGATCTCGAAGTCGACATCGGCGGGCGCGTGCTCAAGGGCGTCGTCGTCGAGAGGAAGGCGGCAGAGGAGAAGTACGAGGATGCCGTCGAGGCCGGCGACGCGGCCGTGATGCTGGAGACCCTCGAGCCGGGTCTCTACACGATGAATGTCGGCAACCTGCTCCCGCAGGAGACGGCAACGATTACCGTGCGCTACGCGAGCCTGTACCGGTGGACAGGCGATCGGCTGCGCTTCTTCCTGCCGACCACGATCGCGCCGCGCTTCGGCGAGTCGCCGCATCAGCCGCACCAGGCCCCGCATGCCTCACTCACGGTCGAGAACCAGTTCTCCCTGCGCGTGGAGGTGTTCGGCGCCCTGCGCGACGCGCAGTTCGTTTGCCCGTCGCACGCCGTCGAGTTGGTCCAGTTCCCGGAGAAGGCTGTGCTGTCCCTGCAGCAGCCGAAGGCCGTCATGGACCGCGACTTCATCCTGAACGCGAAGGCGCCGCAGGCGACGCGCAGCTTCGCCCTGTGCGGCCAGGATGGCGAAGGCATGACGGCGATCGCGAGCTTCCAGCCGTTCTTCCCGGGCCTGCAACAGCCGCGTCCGCTCTCGCTGGCCATCGTCATCGACTGCTCCGGTTCGATGCGAGGCGACTCGATGGAACAGGCCAAGCAGGCACTGGACGGCATCCTCGAAAGCCTGCAGCCCCAGGACCGAGTGACGCTGATCGCATTCGGAAACGCGACCAAGGCGTTGTCGGGCCACCTTCTCCCCTGCAACAAGACCACCCTCACCCAAGCCTGTCAGTTCGCGAAGGCCTTGGATGCCGACATGGGTGGCACCGAGATCGGCAAAGCACTGCGTGAGGCCTACACCGCCCTCGGGTGCACCGAGACGGGCGATCTCTTCCTCGTGACCGACGGCGAGGTCTCGAACTGGAAGGCCGTCGTCGACGAAGCGACGAAGTCGGGGCATCGGATCTTCACGGTTGGCGTCGGCAGCGCCGTCTCCGAGGCCTTCGTGCGCGGACTCGCTGCCGGCACAGGCGGCGAATGCGAGCTCGTCTCGCCACGCGAAGGCATGGTCGACCGGGTCGTTCACCACTTCGAGCGCATGCGGGCGCCGCGCGCCAGGCGCGTGGCCGTACGTTGGCCGGACGGCGCCAGCAACATCAGCCCGTCACGGATCGGCGCGATCTTCGACGGTGATACGGTGGTCGCCTGTGCTTCGTTCGATCGCCCACAGGCTGGCGGAAGCGCAGTGCTGGAAGTCGAGACGGACGAGGGCGAGATCGTGCGCCAGGAATTGGCGCTTCCTGCGGCGCCGCCCGCCTCTTCCCCGGATGGCTTGACCACGGCGGCTCGTGTCGCCGCTGCCGCCCGGCTGAAGGAGGCGGATGACGGCACGGGCTTGCAGACAGCGCTCCGCTATCGGCTCATCAGCCCGTGGACCAACTGGTTGGTCGTCGCACCCCGGGCAGAAGAAGAGAAGGCGCCGGACATCCCGGCGCTGCGCAGGGTCCCGCAGACACTGGCAGCCGGATGGGGCGGCACAGGCAGCATGTCCATGCTGCCCAGCCTGGAGTCTTTGGCGGGAGCGAGCATGTTCGAATCTCGCCGCTTCGACGTCGCGCGCGTGGAAGACCTAGACGCCCCCGAGATCGAGCCAGCGCGACGTGCACTGCCCAACGAACTGCCTGATCCGTATCGCCGGCTGATCGAGCTCGTCAACGCAGTTGCATCGCGGCTCGAAGTCGCCGACGCCCTTGCGCTGTTGACCGAATCCGGCCTGGCCGCCGAGTTCGACGACCTACTCGGGCACACGGCCGACCTCGGGCTGCGCGTCAGTCTCGTCGCCGCGATCGTTGTTGCCCGCCTGCTGGACGGCCCACTGGGTGAGTTCGTGTCCGGGGATGCGCAGTCGGCGTTGGCCTCACTGCAAAGGCGTGCCCGGGAAACGACGGACTTGCTCCGGGAAATGGGTCGTCACGGTATTGCACTCGCTCGGCTGGCTCGGGAACCAGTCGCGCGTGAGATCTTTCGGACGCCCTCGGACGATGACACGCTGGAACGGCTCGCACGAATCGAGGATCTGCTGAAGCATCTCGAGGATGCACTGCAACGGTCGCGCGAGCGCTTGCGACTCGAGCAAGTGCGTCGGGCCAGACGTGCCGGCGGAGCAAGCGCTTGACATAGGTTCGCCAGTCCGTTGCATCCCAGCGGAAGGGGTCGACGTTGCGCACGCAACAATGGCCGGCCGACGGGGCGACCTGCAGCGCTGTGCAGATCGGCTCGATCCCGTAACGAGCCCGGTGCTCGTCGATGAAGGCGCTCACCTCTTGTGATGGCGGTCGATGCTGCAGCCTGGGCGAAATACGCGCTGGCCGGCTTCGGGATCCAGGGGCGGTTCAGCTGCAGGCCAGAGGCTATGTCTACGACGTGCGGGTCAGGAAGGATGCGACGGCGCGCATGCTGACCTCTCTTGCCGCCAACCGCTGATCTCCACCCACGCCGGCGGCTCACCACGCAGGCCGCAGATCAACCCTGCGCACCGTGGCCTGCCACTGGTAGCGGCCCCGTCTTGAAATGCTCGCCATCCTTGCTCCTGGGTTCTGGGGGCAAGGTCCGTATAGGGTCGACTGCAGCAAAATTGCAGCAAAAACCCGTCCGGAAGGCGAAACGGGCTACGACTCGCGTCGTAACCCGTTGATTTTATTGGTTGCGGGGGCAAGATTTGAACTTGCGACCTTTGGGTTATGAGCCCAACGAGCTACCAGACTGCTCCACCCCGCGACAGAACCGTTAATTATAGTTGATCATTCGATCGTTGGAAAGCCCTGCGCAAGCTCCCCGGGCGATCGCTGCCCCGCAGCTCAATCGACCTGCGGTTCGCCCGCCGCGTCGGCAGCGGGTTCGGGGCGATCGACCAGTTCGACGAAGGCCATCGGGGCGTTGTCGCCGACGCGAAAGCCCATCTTGAGGATGCGCGTGTAGCCGCCCGGACGCGTCTTGTAGCGCGGGCCCAGTTCGTCGAAGAGCTTGACGACGATTTCGCGATCGCGCGTGCGGTCGAAGGCGAGGCGACGATTGGACAAGGTCGGCTCCTTGGCCAGCGTGATCAGCGGCTCGACGGCGCGGCGCAGTTCCTTGGCCTTGGGCAGCGTGGTCTTGATGGCCTCGTGCCGGAGCAGCGAATTGCACATGTTGCGCAGCATCGCGAGGCGATGCGCGCTGGTGCGGTTGAGCTTGCGAAGCCCGTGGCGGTGACGCATGGTGCTTTCCTTTCGTTATCTATTGCCCCGGCCGGATCAGGTACCGGGGTGGCACCGGGCCGCGTTCTGCGCGGCCCCTGCTTCTCGGATGAACGTGTTCTCGATCAGCGCTTGTCCAGGCCCTGCGGCGGCCAGTTCTCGAGCCGCACGCCCAGCGTCAGGCCGCGCGAGGCCAGCACTTCCTTGATCTCGTTGAGCGACTTGCGTCCCAGGTTGGGCGTCTTCAGCAGTTCGGTCTCGGTGCGCTGGATGAGGTCGCCGATGTAGTAGATGTTCTCGGCCTTCAGGCAGTTGGCCGAGCGCACCGTGAGCTCGAGTTCGTCCACGGGGCGCAAGAGCATCGGGTCGATGACCGAGGCGCGCTGCGGCTGCGCTTCGAACATCTCGTGCGGGTTGACCTCGAGCTGCGCGAAGATCGCCAGCTGTTCCACGAGGATGCGCGCCGACTGGCGAATCGCCTCTTCGGGGGCGATGGCGCCGTTGGTCTCGATCTCCATCACCAGCTTGTCGAGGTCGGTGCGCTGCTCCACGCGCGCGTTCTCGACCGCGTAGCTGACGCGCTTGACGGGCGAGAAGGAGGCGTCGAGCACGATACGGCCGATGGCCTTGGTGGGCTCGTCGCCGAAGCGGCGCAGGTTGCCCGGGACGTAGCCGCGGCCCTTTTCGACCTTGATCTGCATGTCGAGCTTGCCGCCCTGCGCCAGGTGCGCGATGACGTGCTCGGGGTTGACGATCTCGACGTCGTGCGGCGTCTGGATGTCGGCGGCGGTGACGGCGCCTTCGCCGTCCTTGCGCAGCACCAGCGTGACCTCGTCGCGGTTGTGCAGGCGGAAGACGACGCCCTTGAGCGCGAGCATGATGTGGACGACGTCTTCCTGCACGCCGTCGATGGCCGAGTACTCGTGCAAGACGCCGGCGATCGTGACCTCGGTGGGCGCGTAGCCGACCATCGAGGACAGCAGGACCCGGCGCAGCGCATTGCCCAGGGTGTGGCCGAAGCCGCGCTCGAAGGGCTCGAGAATCGCCTTCGCGCGGTGCTCGCCGAGCGGTTCGACCTGGATCGCCTTGGGCTTGAGAAGTGTGGTCTGCATTGAGTGTTTGTTCCTGTCAATACCCTCGGTTCGTTACACCGATAAGGCTGATGGACCGCGCCGGGCGCTGCGCATGCCCGCTGCGCGCCCGGCGTAGGCAGCGGGACCCGTCGGAGAAGACGACCGCCCGCAGCGGCGGCCGTCGCAAGGCTTCAGCGCGAGTACAACTCGACGATCAGCGCTTCCTTGATCTCGGCGCCGAACTGGTCGCGATCGGGCGCCTTCTTGAAGACGCCTTCCATCTTCGTCGCGTCCACCTGCACCCAGTCGGGCAGTCCGACCGATTGCGCCAGCTTCAATGCGTCCTGCACGCGCAACTGGTTCTTGGACTTCTCGCGCAGCGCAAGCGTGTCGCCCGGCTTGACGCGATACGAGGGAATGTTGACGACCTGGCCGTTGACGGTGAGCGCCTTGTGCGAAACGAGCTGGCGCGCCTCGGCGCGGGTGGAGCCGAAGCCCATGCGGTAGACGACGTTGTCGAGCCGCGACTCGAGCAGCAGCAGCAGGTTGGCGCCGGTGTTGCCCCGGCGGCGCTCGGCCTCCGCGAAGTAGCGGCGGAACTGGCGCTCCAGCACGCCGTACATGCGCTTGACCTTCTGCTTCTCGCGCAACTGGACGCCGTAGTCGGACGTGCGCGAGCCGCTGGTGCGGCCGTGCTGGCCCGGCTTGGTGTCGAACTTCGCCTTGTCGGCGATCGAGCGGCGGGCGCTCTTGAGGAAGAGATCGGTGCCCTCGCGACGAGAGAGCTTGGCCTTGGGGCCGAGATAACGTGCCACGTGCTGTCCTTGTCGGTCTGATGCTTCACGGCCGAACCGCCCGAGGGGCGGCCACCGCGGAGTCCGGCCCGGCTGCTGCTGCCTTTGGTGCAGCGGCAGGAATACGGGGCGCGAACGGTGGGCTTGAAATGGGCGCAGGGCTCTGGCCAACCCTGCGCTGACTCGAACCCGAAGTCGGCCTGACGGCGGCTTCGGGAAACTGCTGATTCTAGTCGATTCCGGCGCGTTCCTCAGGGGTCAGACGCGGCGGCGCTTCTGCGGCCGGCATCCGTTGTGCGGGATCGGCGTCACATCGCTGATCGAGTTGATGCGGATGCCGAGTGCCGCCAGCGCGCGCACCGAGGATTCCCGCCCGGGGCCGGGACCCTTGATGCGCACGTCCAGGTTCTTGATGCCATGCTCCTGCGCCGCGCGGCCGGCGACTTCCGCCGCCACCTGGGCGGCAAAGGGCGTCGACTTGCGCGAACCCTTGAAGCCCTGGCCGCCGCTGGAAGCGCAGGCGAGCGCGCCGCCCTGGCGGTCGGTGATCGTGATGATCGTGTTGTTGAACGATGCGTGCACGTGCGCGATGCCGTCCGCGATGTTTTTGCGGACCTTCTTGCTGACGCGACGCGCGGCGGTGTTGATGGGTGCTTTGGCCATGTCGGATTCCGTTCAGGGGTGAAGGGTGCAGCGGCTCACTTCTTCAGCGCCGCGGCGCCCTTCTTCGGGCCCTTGCGGGTGCGGGCATTCGTGCGCGTGCGCTGGCCGCGGACGGGCAGCCCGCGCCGATGGCGGAAGCCCCGGTAGCAGCCGAGATCCATCAGGCGCTTGATGCTGATCGAGAGTTCTCGACGCAGGTCGCCCTCGATGGTCAGCCGCCCGATCTCGTCGCGGATGCGCTCGAGGTCTGCGTCCGTCAGGTCCTTGACCTTCTTCGAATGCGGAATGCCGGCCGAGTCGCAGATCTTCTGCGCCGTCGAGCGGCCGATGCCGTAGATGGCCGTGAGGCCGATCTCCGTGTGCTTGTGCGGCGGAATGTTGATGCCAGCGATGCGTGCCATGGTCTTCCTCCAAATCCGGTGCCGGGTCCAGGCGGTTCAGCCCTGGCGCTGCTTGTGCCGCGGGTCGGTGCAGATCACGCGCACGACGCCATGGCGGCGGATGATCTTGCAGTGGCGGCACATCTTCTTGATCGAAGCGGCAACTTTCATGGTCTTCTCCTTGAACCGTTTCCTGTTTCACTTCGCGCGGAAAACGATCCTGGCGCGACTCAGGTCATAGGGGGTGAGCTCGACGGTGACCTTGTCACCGGGAAGAATGCGGATGTAGTGCATGCGCATCTTCCCCGAGATGTGGCCGAGCACGACGTGGCCGTTCTCCAGCTTGACGCGAAAGGTCGCGTTGGGGAGGTTCTCGAGGATCTCCCCCTGCATCTGGATGACGTCGTCCTTGGCCATCTCAGCTGGTCTTGAAATTGGCCTTCTTCAACAAGCTCTCGTACTGCTGGCTCATGACGTAACTCTGGACCTGGGCCCAGAAGTCCATCGTGACGACGACGATGATCAGCAGCGAGGTGCCGCCGAAGTAGAACGGCACGTTGTACTTCAGGATCAGGAACTCGGGAAGCAGGCACACGATCGTGACGTAGATCGCGCCGGCCAGCGTCAGCCGCGAGAGGATCTTGTCGATGTGGCGCGCGGTCTGCTCGCCGGGCCGGATTCCCGGGATGAAGGCGCCGCTCTTCTTCAGGTTGTCGGCGGTCTCGCGACTGTTGAAGACGAGTGCGGTGTAGAAGAAGCAGAAGAAGACGATCATCGCCGCGTAGAGCATGACGTAGATCGGCTGCCCCGGCGACAGCAGCGCCGAGATGTCCTTGAGCCAGCGCAGGCCCTCGCCGGTTGCGAACCAGCCGACGATGGTCGCAGGCAGCAGGATGATCGAGGAAGCGAAGATCGGCGGGATCACGCCCGACATGTTGAGCTTGAGCGGCAGGTGAGAAGACTGCCCGCCGTAGACCTTGTTGCCGACCTGCCGCTTGGCGTAGTTGACGAGGATCTTGCGCTGGCCGCGCTCGACGTAGACGACCGCGTAGGTGACGAGGAAGACCAGGGCCACGATCATGAGGCTGATGATCGGACTCATGGCACCGGTGCGCACGAGCTCGAAGAGGCCGCCGATCGCGCTCGGCAGCCCGGCCACGATGCCGGCGAAGATGATGATCGAGATGCCGTTGCCCAGGCCGCGTTCGGTGATCTGCTCGCCCAGCCACATCAGGAACATCGTTCCGGCGACGAGGCTGACCACGGCCGTCACACGAAAACCGAAACCCGGGGCGAGCACGAGGCCCGGCGAGCCTTCCAGCGCAAGCGCGATTCCGAGCGACTGGAAGATGGCCAGCCCGAGCGTGCCGTAGCGCGTGTACTGCGTGATCTTGCGCCGCCCCGCCTCGCCTTCCTTCTTCAGCGCCTCGAGCGACGGCACGACGTGCGCCATCAGCTGCATGATGATCGAGGCCGAGATGTAGGGCATGATGCCCAGCGCAAAAACGGTGAAGCGCGACAGCGCGCCGCCGCTGAACATGTTGAACAGGCTCAGGATGCCGCCGGACTGGCCCTGGAAGAGCTGCTGCAACTGCTGCGGATCGATTCCCGGAACGGGAATGTGCGCGCCCAGGCGATAGACCAGCAGCGCCAGCAGCAGGAAGGTCAGACGGCGGCGCAGGTCGCCGTACTTCCCGCTCCTGGCCAGCTGGTTGGCGGAGGTTGCCACGCGCAGGTTTCCTTGCTCGCTCGCGTCAGGCCAGCGAACCGCCGGCAGCCTCGATGGCCGCCTTCGCGCCCGCGGTCGCGCCCACGCCCTTGAGCGCCAGCTTGCGCGTGAGTTCGCCGGTCTTCACCACCTTGACGTGCCGCACGAGTTCGCCGACCAGGCCCGCGGCCTTGAGGGTCAGCAGGTCGATCTCGTCGACCGGCAGCGCTTGCAGTTGCGCCAGCGTCACCTCGGCGTTGAACGCGCGCTGCGCCGACTTGAAGCCGCGCTTGGGCAGGCGGCGCTGCAACGGCATCTGGCCGCCTTCGAAGCCCACCTTGTGGAAACCGCCGGCACGCGACTTCTGACCCTTGTGTCCGCGACCCGCGGTCTTGCCCAGGCCCGAGCCGATGCCGCGCCCGACACGGCGACGCGCGCGCCTGGCGCCCGCGGCCGGCTTGATTGAATTGAGTTGCATCACAGCACCTTCACCAGGTACGAGATCTTGTCGATCATGCCGCGCACGGCAGGCGTGTCTTCGAGCGTGCGCTCGCTGCCGAGCTTGCGCAGGCCCAGGCCGCGCACCGTGTCGCGATGCGACTGGCGCGTGCCGGCCACGCTCTTCACGAGCTTGACGGTCAAGGTCTTCTTGTCGGACATGAAAATTCTCCGCAGCGCCGCTTCGACGCCGCTTCAGTCGAAGAGCTCTTCGACGGTCTTGCCGCGCTTGGCGGCGACTTCGGCCGGGGTGGTCGAGCTCTTCAGCGCATCGAGCGTCGCACGGACCATGTTGTAGGGGTTGGTCGACCCGTGGCTCTTGGCGACGATGTCGGTCACGCCCATGACCTCGAAGACCGCGCGCATCGGGCCGCCGGCGATGATGCCGGCGCCTGCGGGCGCCGGCGCCATCAGCACGCGCGCGGCACCATGCTCGCCCTCGACCTTGTGGTGGATGGTGCCGTTCTTCAGGCTCACCCTGACCATGTTGCGGCGCGCGGCGTCCATCGCCTTCTGCACCGCCACCGGCACTTCTTTGGCCTTGCCCTTGCCCATGCCGATGCGCCCGTCGCCATCGCCGACGACGGTGAGTGCGGCGAAGCTGAGCGTGCGGCCGCCCTTGACGACCTTGGTGACGCGATTGACCGCGATCATCTTTTCCTTCAGACCGTCGTCGTTGCTGTCGGTCTGCGCGCGGGGGGTGAATTTTGCCATTGCAGTGATTCCTTGGATCGCGCCGCGATCAGAACTGGAGTCCGCCTTCGCGCGCGGCCTCGGCGAGTGCCTTGACGCGACCGTGGTAGGCGAAACCCGCGCGATCGAAGGCCACCTTCTCGATGCCGGCGGCCTTGGCGCGCTCGGCGATGCGCTTGCCGATCAGGCTCGCGGCATCGACCTTGGCCCCCTGGCCGGCGGCGCCGAGCTGCGCACGCATGTCCTTCTCGGCCGTCGAGGCCGAGGCGAGGACGCGCGCGCCGTCTTCCGAGATGACGCTGGCGTAGATGTGCAGGTTGGAGCGGTACACCGTCAGCCGCGCGACGCTCTGCTTGGCGATGCGCTGGCGCGTCTGACGCGAGCGGCGAAGACGCTGGTCCTTCTTGTTCGACATGGCGTGGCTCCTTACTTCTTCTTCGTCTCTTTCATCACCACGCGCTCATTGGCGTAGCGGATGCCCTTGCCCTTGTAGGGCTCGGGGGGACGAAAGGCGCGCACCTCGGCGGCGAGTTGACCGACGACCTGGCGGTCGGCGCCCGAGATCACGACCTCGGTCTGCGTCGGCGTGGCGACCTTGATGCCTTCCGGCATGTCCTTGACCACCGGGTGCGAGAAACCGATCTGCAGGTTGAGCTTCTGGCCCTGCGCCTGGGCGCGAAAGCCCACGCCGACCAGGTTCAGCTTCTTCTCGAAACCCTTGCTGACGCCTTCGACCATGTTGGCCACGAGCGCGCGCAGCGTGCCGCTCATCGCGTTCGCCGCGGCCGAGGCGTCCGCCGGCGCGAAGGTCAGCGTGCCGCTTTCGTGGGACACCTTGACGAGTGCCGGCAAGGTGCGCGACAGCGTTCCGTTGCCGCCCTTGACCGTGATCTGTTCGGTGGTGAGCGCCACGTCGACGCCTTTCGGCACGGCGACGGGCATTTTTCCGATGCGGGACATTGGCTGTGACTCCCCTATGCGCTCAGGCGACGTAGCACAGGACTTCGCCGCCCACGCCGCTGGCCCTTGCCTTGCGGTCGGTCATGACGCCCTTGGGCGTGGTGACGATGGCGACGCCGAGACCGTTCATCACCTGCGGGATGGCGTCACGGCCCTTGTAGATGCGCAGGCCGGGGCGGCTGACGCGCTCGATGCGCTCGATCACCGGACGGCCGGCGTAGTACTTCAGCGCGATCTCGAGCTCGCTCTTGCCGGCGTCGCTGCGCACGGCAAAGCCTTCGATGTAGCCTTCGTCCTTCAGGACCTGCGCGATCGCGACCTTCAGCTTGGACGAGGGCATCGTCACGACCGCCTTGTCGACGCCTTGCGCATTGCGGATGCGCGTCAGCATGTCGGCGATGGGATCACTCATGCTCATGGGGTATCTCCTGCGTTCCTCGCCGATCTCACCAGCTGGCCTTGGTCACGCCCGGGATGTCGCCCTTGAAGGCGAGCTCGCGGATCTTGTTGCGGCCCAGGCCGAACAGGCGGAAGGTGCCGCGCGCACGACCGGTGAGCGCGCAACGGTTGCGCAGCCGCGTCGGGTTGGCGTTGCGCGGCAGCTTCTGCAACTCCAGTCGCGCGGCGTAGCGCTCGTCGTCGGAGCGCCTGGGGTCGTCGACGATGCCCTTGAGTTCGGCGTACTTCGTCGCGTACCGGGCCACCAGCTTCTCGCGCTTGGCTTCGCGCTGCTTCAGGGAGAGTTTGGCCATGCTTTGCCTCAGTTCTTGAACGGGAAGCGGAATGCGGCGAGCAGGGCCTTGCACTCGTCGTCGGTCTTCGCGCTGGTCGTGATGCTGACGTTCAGGCCGCGGATCGCGTCGATCTTGTCGTACTCGATCTCGGGGAAGATGATCTGTTCCTTGACGCCGATGTTGTAGTTTCCGCGGCCGTCGAAGGCGCGCCCGGAGATGCCGCGGAAGTCGCGCACGCGCGGCAGCGCGACCGTCACGAAGCGGTCGAGGAACTCGTACATGCGCGCGCCGCGCAGCGTCACCATGCAGCCGATGGGCACGTTCTCGCGGATCTTGAAGGCCGCGATGGCCTTCTTCGATTTCGTCACGACGGGCTTCTGGCCGGCGATCTTGGCGAGGTCGCCGACGGCGTTGTCCATCACCTTCTTGTCGGAGACGGCCTCGCTCACGCCCATGTTGAGCGTGATCTTCTGCAGGCGCGGGACCTGCATCGTCGACTTGTAGCCGAACTTGGCCATCAGTTCGGGAACGATCTTCTCGCGGTAGACCTGCTGCAGCCGAGCCTGCACGGTCGCTTGTTGCAAAGCCATGGTCGCTGCCCTCAAATCTTGATTTCGTCGCCGCTGGACTTGTAGACGCGCACGCGCCTGCCGTCGTCCTGCAGCTTGATGCCGACGCGGTCGGCCTTGCCCGTGGCCGCGTTCCAGATGGCGACGTTGGACTGGTGGATGGGCATGGTCTTGTCGACGACGCCGCCGGTCGTGCCCTTCATCGGGTTGGGCTTGACGTGCTTCTTGACGACGTTCACGCCCTCGACGACGAGGCGCTCGGCGTCGACGCGGCTCGTGACCGTGCCGCGCTTGCCCTTGTCGCGGCCGGTCAGCACGATGACGTGGTCGCCCTTGCGAATCTTGTTCATGATGTCGGTCCTTGCAGAGCGGATCGGGTCAGAGCACTTCCGGCGCCAGCGACACGATCTTCATGAAGCGCTCGCTGCGCAACTCGCGCGTGACGGGCCCGAAGATGCGGGTGCCGATGGGCTCGAGCTTGGCGTTCAGGAGCACCGCGGCATTGCCGTCGAACTTGATCAGCGACCCATCGGGACGACGCACGCCCTTGGCGGTGCGCACGACGACGGCGTTGTAGATCTCGCCCTTCTTGACGCGTCCGCGCGGCGCGGCTTCCTTGATGCTCACCTTGATGACATCGCCGATGCCCGCGTAACGGCGCTTGGAGCCGCCGAGCACCTTGATGCACATGACGGACTTCGCGCCCGTGTTGTCGGCGACATCGAGTCGCGATTGCATTTGGATCATTTTTTGAACCCCAACTTCTCCCGCTGCGGCGCGGCGCCGTGGCGGTCAGTCTTGGGCCCTCGAGCGGGTTGGCGGAAATCGGGCCGTTCGCAGCAGCGGGCAAAGACCCTGTCCGCGCGCGAAAGCTTTTGATTATGCGTCGGTTTGACGATGTTTGTCAATGAGTCCACTTGAAACCGGGCGAGGCAGGCGCCCGGTCCTGCGTCAGCCGCGCAGCGCCCGTGCCTGCTCGAGAAGGCGCGCGGCGTCGCTGACCTCGAGCTTGCCCGAGTCCTCGACGTTGAGCGTCTTCACGATGCCGTCGACCACCAGCGCGGAATAGCGGTTTGAACGCAGGCCCAGACCCTTGGCGCCGAGATCCAGCGTCAGTCCGGTGGCCTGGGTCCAGGTGGCGCTGCCATCGGCGAGCATGCGGATCTTGCCGCCGGTCTTCTGGTCACGCCCCCAGGCGCCCATGACGAAGGCGTCGTTGACCGCGACGCACCAGATCTCGTCGACACCGGCGGCCTTCAGCGCGCCGGCCTGCTCGAGATAACCCGGCAGGTGCTTGAGGTGGCAGCCGGGCGTGAAGGCCCCCGGAACCGCAAAGAGCGCAACCGTCTTGCCGGCGGCTGCCTTGCGCACGTCGAAGGCGTTGGGGCCGACCGTGCAGCCCTCGCCCGCGACCTCGATGTACTCCTGCAGCGTGCCCTCGGGCAGCGCGTCTCCGACCTTCAGCATGGCTTGGATTCCTTCGGTGTGAAAGGGCCGGGCGTTTCCCGGATGGAAAACGGCCGGCGGACGAGGAATTCGCCACCGGCCGTTGCGTGCGGGGAGCCTCCCTCGGTGCCTCCCCGGCGGTGAGTGCTCAGACCAGCTTGGCCTTCTCGACGAGGCGGGTCACGACCCAGGCCTTGGTCTTGCTGATGGGGCGGCCCTCGGCGATTTCGACCAGGTCACCCAGCTTGTACTGGCCTTGTTCGTCGTGCGCGTGGTACTTGCGCGAGCGCGCGACGATCTTGCCGTAGAGCGCGTGCGCGTTGCGGCGCTCGATGAGCACGGTCACGGTCTTGGCGCGCTTGTCGCTGACGACGCGGCCGATCAACGTACGGGTGTTCTTGGCGCCGGCTTGCGCCGCGGCGTTCGTTTCACTCATTTGGCAGCCCTCTTCTTCTCGGCCAGGATCGTCTTGGCGCGCGCGATGTCGCGTCGGGTACGGCCCAGCTGGGCATGGTTGGCCAGGGCCTGGGTCGCCTTCTGCATGCGCAGGCCGAAGTGGGCGCGCAGCAGGTCGGCAATCTCCTTCTCGAGACCGGCGATGTCCTTGGCGCGCAGTTCAGATGCTTTCATGTCTTGCTCCTGCGCTCAGGCACCGACCTGGCGCGTGACGAAGGTCGTCGCCAGCGGCAGCTTGGCAGCGGCGAGGGTGAACGCCTCGCGCGCCAGCGCCTCGGGGACGCCGTTGAGCTCGTAGAGCACCTTGCCGGGCTTGATCTCGGCGACGTAGAACTCCGGGTTGCCCTTGCCGTTGCCCATGCGCACTTCGGCCGGCTTCTGGCTCACCGGCTTGTCCGGGAAGATGCGGATGAAGATGCGGCCGCCGCGCTTGATGTGGCGCGAGATGGCGCGACGCGCGGCCTCGATCTGGCGCGCCGTGATGCGGCCGCGCTCGGTGGCCTTGAGGCCGAATTCGCCGAACGACACGTTGGCACCACGCGTGGCGACGCCGGTGTTGCGGCCCTTGTGTTCCTTGCGGAACTTGCGACGTGCGGGTTGCAGCATCGTCACTCTCCTTTGCTCTCGCCGCCCGCCGCGGGGGCGGCGCGGCGTACACGCTTGACGGCCGGGCCGGGGCCCTTGCTCGCGGCGTCGGCGCTCGCGGGCGCAGCTTCGGTGCGCGGGGCGCGGTCGCCGCCCGGGCGGCCACGGCCCGGGCGATCGCCTGCCGGACGCGGTCCGCGGCGACTGCGACGATCGTCTTCGCCGTCGGTCTTCGGAATCGCCGGTGCCTCGCCATTGGCGAGCCGATCGCCGCGATAGACCCAGACCTTGACGCCGATGACGCCGTAGGTCGTCTTCGCCTCGCTGAAGCCGTAGTCGATGTCGGCCTTGAGCGTATGCAGCGGCACGCGGCCCTCGCGATACCACTCGGTGCGCGCGATCTCGATGCCGTTCAGGCGCCCCGCGCTCATGATCTTGATGCCCTGCGCGCCCAGGCGCATCGCGTTCTGCATCGCGCGCTTCATCGCGCGGCGGAAGAGGATGCGCTTCTCGAGCTGCTGCGTGATCGACTCGGCGATGAGTTGCGCGTCGATCTCGGGCTTGCGCACTTCCTCGATGTTGACGGCCACCGGAACGCCCAGGCGGCGCCCGAGTTCGGCCTTCAGGTTCTCGATGTCCTCGCCCTTCCTGCCGATCACCACGCCCGGGCGTGCCGAGAAGATGGTGATGCGCGCGTTCTTGGCCGGACGCTCGATGAGGATGCGCGAGACCGCGGCGCTCTTGAGCTTGGTCTTGAGGAAGTCCCGCACCTTCAGGTCTTCGGCCAGCATGCCGGCGAAGTTGCGGCTGTTGGCGAACCAGCGCGAGGCCCAGGCACGCGTGACCGAGAGCCGGAAGCCGGTCGGATGGATTTTCTGTCCCATGGTTTCTTCCAGGTCCTCAGTTGCCGACCGTGACGAAGATGTGGCAGGTGGGCTTGCTGATGCGGTTGCCGCGGCCCTTGGCGCGCGCGGCGAAGCGCTTGAGCGTCGCGCCCTGCTCGACGTAGATCGACTTGACCTTCAGTTCGTCGATGTCGGCGCCGTCGTTGTGCTCGGCGTTGGCAACGGCCGACTCGACGACCTTGCGCACGATGAGCGCCGCCTTCTTGGGCGTGAAGCGCAGGATGTTCAAGGCCTGGTCGACGGGACGACCGCGGATCATGTCGGCCACCAGGCGCCCCTTGTCCACCGAGAGGCGGACGCCGCGGGCGCTGGCCGTGGTTTCGATTGCCATGCTGCGCCTTCCTTACCGCTTGGCCTTCTTGTCCGCCGGGTGACCCTTGAAGAGACGGGTCAGGGCGAATTCGCCGAGCTTGTGGCCGACCATCTGGTCGGTCACGTACACCGGCACGTGCTGCTTGCCGTTGTGCACGGCCACGGTGAGGCCGATGAACTCGGGCAGGATGGTGCTGCGGCGCGACCAGGTCTTGATCGGCCGCTTGTCCTTGGTGGCGGCGGCCTTCTCGACCTTGGCCAGCAGGTGGTGGTCCACGAAGGGACCCTTCTTGAGCGAACGGGTCATTTCCTACGCCCTCACTTCTTCTTGCGTCGCGAGACGATCATCGTCTGCGTGCGCTTGTTGCTGCGCGTGCGGTAGCCCTTGGTCAGGTTGCCCCAGGGGTCGACCGGATGCTTGCCGCTCTTGCTGCGGCCCTCGCCGCCACCCATCGGGTGGTCGACCGGGTTCATCACCATGCCGCGCACGGTCGGACGCACGCCGCGCCAGCGGATGGCGCCGGCCTTGCCGTACTGGCGCAGGCTGTGCTCCTCGTTGCTGACCTCGCCGATGGTGGCGCGGCAGTCGATGTGGATGCGCCGCACCTCGCCCGAGCGCAGCCGGACCTGCGCGTACAGGCCTTCGCGCGCCATCAGCGTCACCGCGGCACCGGCCGAACGCGCGATCTGCGCGCCCTTGCCCGGCAGCATCTCGACGCAGTGGATGGTCGAGCCCACCGGGATGTTGCGGATGGGCAGCGTGTTGCCGGCCTTGATCGGCGCCTCGGCGCCGGAGAGCAAGGTGGCGCCGGCCTCGACACCACGCGGCGCGATGATGTAGCGGCGCTCGCCGTCGGCGTAGCACAGCAGTGCGATGTGCGCGCTGCGGTTGGGGTCGTACTCGATGCGCTCGACCTTGGCCGGGACGCCGTCCTTGTTGCGGCGGAAGTCGATGACGCGGTAGTGGTGCTTGTGACCGCCGCCCTTGTGGCGCGTCGTGATGCGGCCGTGGTGGTTGCGTCCGGCGTTCTGCTTCTGCGGCTCGAGCAGCGAGGCCTCGGGCGCGCCCTTGTGCAGGTGCTTGTGGACCACCTTGACCGCGGCACGGCGCCCCGGCGAAGTGGGTTTGATCTTGACGACAGCCATTTACGCGGCCTCCCCGGAGAAGTTGAGCTCCTGGCCGGCCTTCAGCGACACGTACGCCTTCTTGACGTGGTCGCGGCGACCCGTCGAGCGCCCGAAGCGCTTGACCTTGCCCTTCTGGTTCACGGTCTGCACGGACTCGACCTCGACCTTGAACATGAGTTCGACGGCGGCCTTGATCTCCGGCTTGGTCGCGCTGCGCAGGACCTTGAAGAGGATCTGGTTGTGCTTCTCGGCCGCGCGCGTGGCCTTCTCCGAGATGATCGGCGCGACGAGCACGGTGGCCAGGCGGCCCTCGTCGAACTTGCGCGTCTGGGTGGGCGTGGCGCTCATGCGAACATCTCCTTGAGCTGGTCGATCGCGCCCTTGGTCACCAGCACCTTCTTGAAGAAGACGAGCGACAGCGGATCGGCGTAGCGCGGCTCGACCACGAGGACGTTGGTCAGGTTGCGCGAGGCCAGCGCCAGGTTCTCGTCGATCTGGTCGGCGATGACGAGCACCGAGTCCAGGCCCATGGCCTTGATCTTGGCCGCCAGCAGCTTGGTCTTGGGGGCGTCGACACCGAGCGAGTCGATGACCGCCAGGCGCCCGTCACGCGCCAGCTGAGAGAAGATGGACGCCATGCCGGCGCGGTACATCTTCTTGTTCACCTTCTGCGTGAAGTTCTCGTCGGGGCGGTTCGGGAAGATGCGGCCGCCTCCGCGCCAGAGCGGGGAGCTGGTCATGCCGGCACGCGCACGGCCGGTGCCCTTCTGGCGGAACGGCTTCTTCGTGCTGTGCTTGACCTCGCCGCGGTCCTTCTGGGCGCGCGTGGCCTGGCGGCCGTTGGCCTGGTAGGCGACGACGACCTGGTGCACCAGGGCCTCGTTGTAGTCGCGCGCGAACACGGTGTCGGGCGCATCGACCTTGGCGGTGGCCTGGCCTTGTTCGTTCAGGAGCTCCAGTTGCATGCTCAGGCTCCCTTCTTGACCTTGACCCTGATCGCCGGGCGCACGACCACATGGCCGTTCTTCGCGCCGGGAACGGCGCCGCGCACCAGCAGCAGCGAGCGCGCCTCGTCGACGCGCACGATGTCCAGGTTCTGCGTCGTCACGGTCTCGTCGCCGAGGTGACCGGTCATCTTCTTGCCCGGAAACACGCGCCCCGGGTCCTGCGCCATCGAGATCGAGCCGGGCACGTTGTGCGAACGGCTGTTGCCGTGCGAGGCGCGCTGCGAGCTGAAGTTGTGACGCTTGATGGTGCCGGCATAGCCCTTGCCGATCGAGGTGCCCTGCACGTCGACCTTCTGGCCGGCATTGAAGAGGCTCACCGGAACGCTGGCGCCGGGCTTGTACTGGCTCGCGGTTTCCGCGCTGACGCGGAACTCGCGCAGGATCGTGCCCGCCTCGACACCGGCCTTGGCCAGGTGTCCGGCTTCGGGCTTGTTCACGCGGGAGGCCTTGCGCGACCCGAAAGTCACCTGCAGGGCGTTGTAGCCGTCGGTCTCGACGGTCTTGACCTGGGTGACGCGGTTGTTGGACACGTCCAGCACCGTCACGGGAATGGCGTCGCCATCGTCCGTGAAGATGCGCATCATGCCCACCTTGCGGCCCAGCAAGCCGAGGCTTTCGCTCAGACTCATGCTGCTCTCCAGCACCCCGCTCGCGGCGGGACGCCTTGTTTCACGATCCCGACATCGATTGGCCGGGGTGATTGCCGCTCCCGTCCGTCGCCCTGGGGCTGCGGCGGTCGCGGCGCCCGCTGGTCACGCATGACCAGCGAAAACGACGGATTATAGCGGAACCTTGAATGGCCGCAGCAAGACTACTGCAGCTTGATCTCGACGTCGACGCCCGCAGGGAGGTCGAGCTTCATCAGCGCATCCACCGTCTTGTCGGTCGGGTCGACGATGTCCATCAGGCGCTGGTGCGTGCGGATCTCGAACTGGTCGCGACTGCTCTTGTTGACGTGCGGCGAGCGCAGGATGTCGAAGCGCTGCATGCGCGTGGGCAGGGGGACGGGGCCCCTGACGATGGCGCCGGTGCGCTTGGCGGTATCGACGATCTCGGCAGCCGACTGGTCGATGAGCTTGTAGTCGAAGGCCTTCAGGCGGATGCGGATCTTTTGCTTGGACATGGTGTACCTCGTAGTCTGAGAACGCCGCGGCGTGAAAGCCGCGGCCGCCCGGTGCCCGCGGGGGGCACCATGTCACTCGATGATCTTGGCCACCACGCCGGCGCCCACGGTGCGCCCGCCCTCGCGGATGGCAAAGCGCAGGCCTTCCTCCATGGCAATCGGCGCGATCAGCTTGACGGTGATGCTCACGTTGTCGCCAGGCATCACCATCTCCTTGTCCTGCGGCAGCTCCACCGCCCCGGTCACGTCCGTGGTGCGGAAGTAGAACTGCGGCCGGTAGTTGTTGAAGAAGGGCGTGTGGCGCCCGCCTTCTTCCTTGCTCAGCACGTAGATCTCGGCGCTGAAGTGCGTGTGCGGCTTGACGCTGCCGGGCTTGCACAGCACCTGCCCGCGCTCCACGTCTTCGCGCTTGGTGCCGCGCAGCAGGATGCCCACGTTGTCCCCGGCCTGGCCCTGGTCCAGCAGCTTCCTGAACATCTCCACGCCGGTGCAGGTGGTCTTGGCCGTGGGGCGGATGCCCACGATCTCGATTTCTTCGCCGACCTTGATGACGCCGCGCTCCACCCGCCCGGTGACGACCGTGCCGCGCCCGGAGATGCTGAAGACGTCTTCCACGGGCATCAGGAAGGCCCCGTCCACCGCGCGCTCGGGCGTGGGGATGTAGCTGTCCAGCGCGTCGGCCAGCTGCATGATGGCCTGTTCGCCCAGTTCGCCCTTGTCGCCTTCCAGCGCCAGCTTGGCCGAGCCCTTGATGATGGGGGTGTCGTCTCCGGGGAAGTCGTACTTGGAGAGCAGTTCGCGCACTTCCATCTCGACGAGCTCGAGCAGCTCGGCGTCGTCCACCATGTCGCACTTGTTGAGGAAGACGATGATGTAGGGCACGCCCACCTGGCGCGCCAGCAGGATGTGTTCGCGCGTCTGCGGCATCGGGCCGTCCGCGGCCGAGCACACGAGGATCGCGCCGTCCATCTGCGCCGCGCCCGTGATCATGTTCTTCACGTAGTCGGCGTGCCCGGGGCAGTCCACGTGCGCGTAGTGCCGGTTGGCGGTCTCGTACTCGATGTGCGAGGTGTTGATGGTGATGCCGCGCGCCTTCTCCTCGGGCGCGTTGTCGATCTGGTCGTAGCCCTTGGCTTCGCCGCCGAACTTGCTCGACAGCACCGTGGCGATCGCCGCCGTCAGCGTCGTCTTGCCGTGGTCCACGTGACCGATCGTGCCCACGTTCACGTGCGGCTTGGTCCGCTCGAATTTGCCTTTTGCCAT
>WBZO01000756.1_pt1 | contig 61137 bp, 58 predicted proteins | sample 5204261 | NCBI WGS metagenome assembly WBZO01 (sample SAMN12412400, study PRJNA552823) | activated sludge metagenome | isolation source: activated sludge from anammox sidestream of wastewater treatment plant... | place: USA: North Carolina | collected 2017-09
GTAGCTGTTGAGCGTGGGATCGAGCCGCTCGATGCGCACCAGCATCACGTCTGTTAATTCAATCGGAGCGACCTCGCCGGAGCGGACCGCTGCCGCGGCTTCGGCCAGCGACAGATCATGGAGCGTCGTTGCCTGCATGAGTTCACTCCGGTGATGGCAGCCGGTAGATCACGGCCGGTTCGGTTTCTCCCAGGTCCAGTTGGGCGATACGCGCCGCCCCGGCCAGCAACCCTTGGTACGCGGGCAGCAATTGGGCGATGCGCTCCTCTGAAGCGTCGATGCCGGCTGCGATCAGTGCCTGCCGAAGTTGCTCCTTGGCCGAGCCATTGGTGCCGGGTGCAGTCATGAGATCCCCCTAAGCGGCAGCGTTTGGGCCGGGAGTCCGGCCGGCTCACGGGACAATCACGCCGCGTGTGACTTCGCAGCCGGCCTGCCGTCCGCTCCACTCACAGGCGGCAAAAGCGGCGTCAATCTCTGCCAGCCGGAAGCGATGCGAGATCATCGAAGCGAACGGATAGCGATCGCGCGTGCGCAGCAGGAAGTCGAGCGCGACACCGATGGTGTCCGGATCATAGTGCATCACACCAACAATCCGCTTGCGCCCGAACACCACCGACTGCGGCCGGAACGGTGCGGCATCATCGGGACTGATGTTGCCAACTTCCAGATAGGTGCCGCCGTTGCGGGTCATGGCGATGCCTTCTTCCATCACCACGGCATGTCCAACGAAATCGGCCACCACATCGGCGCCATAACCACCCGTCAGCCTGCGCACCAGACGTACCCGCTCAGCGGCGTCGGGGACATCGGCCAGGCTGATGGTGTGGCTGGCGCCGAATGCCCGAGCCTGCGCCAGGCGCTCGGGTACGCCGTCAATCGCGATGAGGATGCGTGCACCCATTTCCCGCGCCACCGCCAAGGCGCTGAGCCCCAGCCCGCCTGCGCCCTGGGTGACAAAGCAATCCCCCAGCCGAAGCCCCGCCTCGCGCAGCCCGAAGATGACCTGGGAGAGGGCACAGTTGACCGGTGTCAGTTCCTCATCGGTCAGCACATCGGGAGCACGGAACACGACGTGGCCGGGACGCAGATAGTAGTAGTCGGCGTACGCCGAGGTGAAGTGCGGTGGCTCTTCCGGTGGGCGCCGTGCCACTTCGTGCGGGCACGCAGAAAACTGGCCCCGCATACAGACCGGGCAACGGCGGCACGGGTAGAAGTAGGCATAGACGATGCGGTCGCCTACCGAGAGTGGCTGTCCGAGCGAGTCGGCAATGACGCCCGCTCCCAACCGTTCGATCTGACCGACCATCTCGTGCCCGGCCGCGGTGCCGGCGGAGCGCGTCTCGCCCCGCCAGACGTGGAGATCTGAGCCGCAGATGCCGGCCATCCGCACACGCGCCACAATGGCGCCCGGCTCAGGCTCCGGCACGGGGAACTCGGCGATGGTGAATGGCTGGCCGGGTTGGGGAAAGACCGCGATCCGTCCATGCATGTGCTGGCCCTCACCGCAAGTGGTGCAGGCATTGTGGACGGTGCATGGCGTGCTGCCAAGTCGATGAGTGAGGTGAGCAGGTCCCCAGCGGCCGGAGCGAACCAAGGACCTGGCTCTCAGAGTCAGACGGCGGGAGAACTGTGGTTTCCGGAAAGTCGCGAGCGGTCGATGCCGAGTTGATCGCCTGCCCGGCTGCGCAGGTCGGTGAGCAGCTGCGTGAATGCCGTTAGGTTGGCCGGTTCGATGCCGCCGAACAAGGTCGTTCCTGCCACCTGGAGGGCCGGCACGATCTCGTCGATAATGGCCGACCCGGCATCGGTAAGGCTAAGCAGGACCAACCGCCGGTCCCGCTGATCGCGAATGCGCTGCACATAGCCGCGACGTTCGAGGCGGTCGGCCAATTCGGTCGTGCTCTGCGCCTCTTGGGTGAGCGTGCGGGCGATTTGAGACAGCGGCAAGGGCTTGTCGTGTCCGCGCAGCACCATCAGTACCGCCGACTGCGGATAGGACAGGCCAAAACGGGACGTGACCGACTCGAAGTAGCGGGCCGAGAGCACGTACGCCTGCTGGAATAGACCCCAGGTCTGAAGCAAGTGTTGGGTGTGGGAAGACTGCGTCACTGGGACATTCACCATCCAATTGATGATCCGTTGCCATTATATCATCACTGTTCCGAACCGTCAGTGTGATACAGGCACCCATCCGCGCAGCGAGCTATCGAACGATGCGCTGTGCCAACCAGATGCGACACGTGTCATATGGCCGGCGCGACCCGCGCAAAGTCATCCACTGCCTGTGCAGACAGCGGATGCTCTGCCATGGCACGGATGATCGCGAGCGGAGCGGTGATGTGGTGCGCCCCTGCCAGCAGAGCACTGACTGCCTCCTCCGCGGATTTCACACTGGCGGCCAGCACTTCCGTGCCTGTGTTCGCGTGCCGGCAAATGGCGGCCATCTGTCCGGTGATCTCCAGGCCGTTGCCGTTCAGCCGGGTCATACGGTTGACGTATGGGATGACATAGCGCGCCCCGGCAGCACAGGCGAGCGCCGTCTGCGCTGGGGAGAACGTGGCGGTTAGCGCCCACTGGCCGCGCTCGGCGACGCGCGCACCGAGGGCGATCATCTCCAGGCCGGCCGGTATCTTGAGCACCACGCGTCGGGGGGAGAGCCGCCGGATGCGCGTGGCCTCGTCGTCTGCGGCTGGCCCCGTCTGGGTGAGCTGATAACAGACCGGTCCGGGAAAGACGTCAAGCAGGGCCGCGATCTGCTCAGGTGCGGAGCGCGACGCCGTGGCCAGCAGCGCCGGATTGGTGGTGATGCCGCCGATGAATCCAAGCTCCGCGCAGATCCGCGCGTCGTCCAGGTCTGCCGAATCGAGCCAGATTGCCATCAGTCATCCCCTCAGGTCTTGTTCAGCGGCGAAGCAGGGCCTCGACCTCGGACCGCGCTGGCAACGATGGCTCAGCCCCGAGCCGGGTGACGGCCAGCGCACCGGCGGCATTCGCCAGGCGCAGCGCGTCGCGCAGGTCATCGCACTCGGCCAATCGCGCCGCCAGCGCGCCGTTGAACGCGTCACCCGCGGCGGTGCTGTCTACGGCGGTCACGGAGTGTGCAGGCAGGTGGAGGTCGAGCCCGTCGCTGAGGCCCACCGCTCCAAGGCTGCCAAGCGTGATCACGGCCGTTGAGACTCCGCGGGCGCGAATAGCCATAGCGGCGGCGCGGGCGGACTCGATACCGTTCACGACGTGACCACACAGTGCCGCTGCCTCCACCTCATTTGGCGTGACGATGGTGGCACTGCTCAGCAACTCCTGCGGAAACGGCAGTGCCGGCGCGGGGTTGAGGATGACCGTGCGGCCGGCGGCGGTAGCGATGCGGGCGGCGGCAAGCGACGCCTCCGGCGGGATCTCCAGCTGGAGCAGCAGCACATCGGCCGCGGCAATCTGCTCAGCCGCAGCCTCGATGCCGGCGGCCGTGACCGCCAGGTTCGCGCGCGGGGCAATGATGATCCGGTTGCTGCCGTCCGCCTCGATCAACGGCGTAGCGACGCCGGTGCCGTGGTCCCGATCAACGGTGATGCCGCTACGCTCGATTCCGGCGCGGTCCAGGGCCTGAATAAAGCGCGGCGCAAACTCGTCATCTCCTAAACAGCCGATCATAGACACCGCCGCACCCATGCGCCGGGCCGCCACGGCCTGATTGAAGCCCTTGCCGCCCAGGAAGATGCCAAAGCCGGCGGCCTGCACGGTCTCCCCCTGAGCGGGCAGCCGATCCACCCGCCACACGAGATCGGTCATGAAGCTTCCGACAACGCAGACGCGTGCGGCGCTCATGCGGTACGCACCCGGTAGATCGTCGTATGCCGGATATAGGCGACGGGCACACCATCCGCGGTGGTGAGAGCGTCCAGCGTGAGATAGGTGTTTCCCTTGCGCTCGTATGTCTCGCGGATGATGCCGCCGGTGACGTACTCGGCGTCCGCCCGCGCCGGCGCCAGATGCTGGATCACACTGGCGACGTGGATGCTCGGGCCCATGGCAAAGCTATGGCGCAGCAGCCGCGCTTGGCGACCGGCGATCCATCCCGAGGGCACAATCACACCGCCACCGTCGACTCCGGTCCGGTACCACGGCGAGGGATCATCCGTCTCCTCGGCATAGGCCGCGGCATCGCTGCGCGAGACAAACGTCACCAGCGGGGCGAGGTGCACTCCTTGCGGAGGTTGCACGACGGTGATGTCCGGCATCGGCTCCGGCGCGGCGCGTCGTGGGATAGGCAGCAGGTCGGCGGGAGGCGTCAACGGTGTCCGTGGCAACGACGCGCTACCCTCGGCGGCAACCTGGCCACCGGCCTGGAGACAGCGCAGCCGCAGTTCAGGGCCGCCCTCGCCGGCCAGTGGCTCCGCCTCGCAGGTGACCATTTCCCCCTCATAGACGGGCCGGATCAGACGAATGGAAGCTGCCCCCTGGCCGAGCCAATCCGGCCCGAAGTACGGCGCCGCGAGCTGGGTCAGGTAGGCATACAGCGTTACACCTGGCACCAGCCCGCCCCGATAGCCGTAGCGCTGCGCTTCGGCGTCGTCGTGAATCTTGTTGGCTGAGGCGGCCGCCGTGTTGACAGCGACACGCTGGATCGGCGGGATTGCCGCGGACATCGCCATGAACGCACCTCTTCGCCGGGTTTTGTGGGCAATGATACGCAGCGGATGCGCTTCTTGCATGGGTGCGTTGACCGGCGGCTGGGAAGCCGCTTAAATCTGCTCTGCGTGGCGCTGCATAGGGGAATCCGGTGAAGTTTGGGCTGCTGTACGAGCTGGAGTACGCCCGGCCGTGGCATCGGGGCTGGGAAGCGGCGCTGTTTCACCAGGCGTTGGAGCAGATTGCCCTGGCAGACCGCGCCGGCTTCGACTACGTGTGGCAGGTTGAGCACCACTTCCTGAGTGAGTACTCCCATTCCTCCGCCCCTGAGGTGTTCTTGGGCGCCGTTAGCCAGCGCACCTCACGCATTCGTCTGGGTCACGGCGTCGTACTCTTGCCCCCGGCCTACAACAACCCGATTCGAGTGGCGGAGCGGATTGCCACCCTCGATATCCTGTCCGGCGGACGGGTAGAGTTTGGCACCGGCCGTTCCGGGACACCCATCGAGCTGGAGGGGTTCGGCATTAGCCCAGCGGACTCAAAGGCGATGTGGGAGGAAGCTGTCCAGATCATCCCGCGGATGTGGACCGAGGATCCCTTCTCCTATGAAGGTCGCTTCTTCTCAATGCCGCCGCGCTCGATTGTGCCCAAGCCGGTGCAACAGCCGCACCCACCGATGTGGGTGGCTGCCGCATCACCGCAGACCTTTCTCGATGCCGCGGCGCGCGGGCTTGGGGTGCTGTGCTTCATCATCGGGCAGCCCCGCGATCTGCCCGCCCGCATCGATCCATATCGGGCTGCCATCCGTCACGCCCGCCCGGTAGCGGGACTCGTGAACAACCAGGTGGCCGGCTTTACCGTCACCCTCTGTCTGGACGATGACGCCGAGGCGCGGCGCGTTGGCGGGCCCGCGGCGCTGTGGTATACCTCGATGCTGAGCACGATCCTGGGTGATTGGCGGGGCAGGTCGGTAGCTGGCTACGAGTACTACGGCGCGCTGAACAGCGCCGCGCAGCGCCAATCTGCCGCCAACATGGGCACGCTGATCGACAATGGCGTCTTCTGCATCGGCGATCCGGCCACCTGCATCCGGATCATCGAGCAGTACCAGGCGGCCGGAGTGGATCAGCTGATCTGCTTCATGCAGGCGGGGCGTATCCCGCACGCGACGATTATGCGTTCCATCGAGCTGTTCGGCGAGCGCGTTATTCCGCACTTCCGCTCGGTCCGGTCTTAGCGCAGGAGCCGGACATTGCCCCGGAACGTGTCGCAGGAGTCCATATTCCCGCTCTGATAGCCGGCGAGGAACCACCGCTGCCGCTGCTCGGCCGAGCCATGCGTCCAGGATTCGGGATCCACCCGGCCTTGCGTCGCCTTCTGAATGCGGTCATCGCCCACGGCTGCCGCGGCGTTCAAGCCATCCTGTATGTCCCGATCCGAGAGCGACTTGATAAAGCCGGTCTGGACGGCGTTGGCGGCCCAGACGCCGGCGAAGCAGTCGGCCATCAGCTCGACGCGGGTGGAGGCGCCCTGCGGCCCGGTCTGGTCGCCGCGGCGTGAGCGCTCTAGCACGCCGATCAGGTTTTCGACGTGGTGCCCGTACTCGTGGGCGATGACGTACGCCTGGGCGAAGGGTCCGCCGCTGGCGCCGAAGCGCGTGCGGAGGTCGTCAAAGAAGCCAAGGTCGATATAGATGTACTGATCTAGCGGGCAGTAAAACGGCCCGGATGCCGATGAGGCAGCGCCGCAGCCCGTGTTGATGCCGCCGGTGAAGAAACGGGTGCGTGCCGGCTGATAGCGTTCGCCCCGGCGGGCAAACTCATCAGTCCAGTACTTCTGCACACTGTTCACCACCGCCACGATCCGGCAGTCCTCGCGGGCGTTGGCGTCGGCGCCGGTGCGGCAGTTTGCCTCAACCGTGCTCGGCGCGCCGCCCTCAATCGAGGTCGTCTGGCCGTTCAGCGGGCCGAATGGCCCGGCGGAGGTGTTGACGCCATCGCCACCACCGATCACCCCTCCACCGAACAGGATGGCGAGCAGCAGGCCGATGATGCCGAGGCCGCCACCGCCCATCGCCAGGCCGCCGGTCAGGCCACCGCGGCCCCGCCGGTCTTCCACCTGCGAGGTATCCAGTTGCGCGTTCTCGTCAAACTCCATCGAGCACCCCCACGGACCTGCCGGTCCACCCGTCTGCCAGTGTAACGGTCCCTGACATCCAGCGGGGTCGCCCATCGGGCCAAGCGCGGTAGGTCGTGAGAGGTAGATCGACAGCCGACGGCCCCCAGGCTGGTAGCCGCCGGGGGCCGTTCTGATCGTTGGCAGTCGGGAGTGGCTACGCGCTGATCGGTACGATGCTGCGCGCCACCTCGCCCTTCTTCATCGCGTCGAACGCTTCGTTGATCTGCCCCAGCTCGTACCGGCGGGTGACCAGCTCATCAAGCTTGATCTTCCCCGCCAAGTAGAACTCGCACAGCCGGGGCATATCCACGCGGAAACGGGTGGAACCGTAGAACGAGCCGATCATCTTCTTCTCGCCCAGGAAGGCGGCGCCTGGCACCTCGATTGTGGAGGTGAACGGCATCATGCCGACGATGACGGCGGTGCCGCCGCGGCGCACCATGTTGAAGGCCTGGGTCGCTGCCTTGACATTGCCGATTGCCTCGAAGGCGTAGTCCACACCAAAGCCGGTGAGCGCCTGTACGGCCTTGACCGCGTCTTCGTTGGCAGCGTTGATCGTGTGGGTGGCGCCCATCTGCTTGGCGTACTCGAGCTTGTTGTCGAGGACGTCGATGGCGATGATGCGCGAGGCATTGGCAAGCACGGCGCCCTGGATCACGTTGAGCCCCACACCGCCGGTGCCGATCACCGCGACCGTCTCGCCCTCCACGACCTTGGCGGTGTTGAGCACCGCGCCGATGCCGGTCATCACCGAGCAACCGACCAGCGCCGCCTTGTCCAGCGGCATGTCTTTCGGCACCTTCACCACACCGCCTTCGGGCACGACCATGTACTCGGCGAATGAGCCCATGTTGGCAAACTGGTTGACGGGGTTGCCGTTCCATGTGATACGGGGCGCCGCGCCGGCGCCTGCCGGGAAGCGTGCCGACGGGTTCGTGCACAGGTGGGGCGAGCCGGTGACACAGTCGCGGCAGTTGCCGCAGAACGGCGCAAACGACAGCACGACCGGGTCACCAGCCTTGACGTATGTGACTCCGTCGCCCACCTCCTCTACCACACCTGCTGCCTCATGGCCCAGCACGACTGGTGTCGGCGTTGGCCACAGACCGTCAATGAAGTGCAGGTCCGAGTGGCAGACGCCAGAAGCGACGGTGCGGACAAGGACCTCACCGTGCAGGGGCTTGCGGATTTCGATCTGCTCGATGGTCATCGGTTGGTTGACCGCGTGCAGGACAGCAGCCTTCATGTTCTTGCTCCTCCATCCATGGTTCGCGTGGCGAGTGTAACACTTGGGGGCATCAGGGGCGGCGCCCGGCGCGGATGGCTGCCAGGCCCAGTGCCCTCACGTCGAGCGGCACGGGGGCGGCCGCTTCACCGGGCAACGGGGCGATGGGCTCCGCGGCCTCAAGCTCAGCCTCGCCCAGCCAGCGCAGTGTTGGGTCGCGATCTAGCGCCAGTCCAGCGATGCCGGCTGCCGGGCGGCAGAAGTAGATCAGGTCGATATGCTCGTGCCACATCTCACCGTCGGTCGCCCGTTCCAGCAGAATGGTAACGGGCGGCGGCAACTGACGTGGCTCGTCGAAGGTGAACGGAGCGGTCAGCGCCAGCAGCTCGGCGGCGATACCACACTCCTCCTCAATCTCGCGCAACACCGTCTGTACCGGGTCTTCGTTCTCCTCGATATGGCCGCCGAACGGCAGCCACAGCCGGTTCTTGCGATGCCAGTGCAGCAGGATACGGTCTTCCCACACCAGGAAACCGGTGGCGGTCATGTGCCGCACGGCTGCATCAGTCATCGTGGCCCTGGGCGCTGTGCGGACGTTCGGCGCGCATCTGCGGGAAGAGAATCACTTCTCGGATACTGGCCTGGTCGGCCAGCACCATCATCAGCCGGTCAATGCCCATCCCCAGGCCGCCGGTGGGAGGCATGCCATGTTCGAGCGCAAACAGGAAGTCCTCATCGACGAGTTCGGCCTCGTCGTCGCCCCGGTCGCGCTGACGAAGCTGCTCTTCGAACCGGCGCCGCTGCTCCAGTGGGTCATTCAGTTCGCTGTAGGCGTTCGCGATCTCAAAGCCACCGGCGAATGCCTCAAACCGCTCCACGAGGGAACTGTCGTCGGGCTTCTGCTTGGCCAGCGGTGATAGCTCGACGGGATAGTCCAGCACAAACACCGGCTGGATCAGCTTTGGCTCAACGAGCGTGGACCAGGCTTCATCCAGCAGCTTGCCCCACGGGGCGGCGGCCGGCGCATCGATGCCGCGACGGCGCAGCTCTGCTCGCATCGCCTCCTCGGAGCGAAAGTGCTCGAAGTCCAAACCGCCATGCTCGATCAGCAACTCGCGCATCGTCCGCCGTTGCCAGGGCGGGGTGAAGTCAATGCTGCCGCCCTTGTATGGCAGCATCATCGCGCCGAACACCTCGAGCGCGATACCGGCGACCATCTGCTCGACCATCTCAGCCACGTCTCGGTAGTCGGCGTAGGCCTCGTAGCTCTCCAGCATGGTGAACTCGGGATTGTGCTTGGTGCTGATGCCCTCGTTCCGAAAGATGCGACCGATCTCGTACACCTTGTCCAGCCCGCCGACGATCAACCGCTTCAGGTGCAGCTCGGTGGCGATGCGCAGCGATCGCTCCTCGGACAAGGCGTTGAAGAATGTCTTGAACGGCCGGGCGGCCGCACCACCGGACTCGGCCACCAGCACCGGTGTCTCGACTTCGATGAACCCGCGTCCGTCGAGGAAGCGGCGCATGGCCGCCACGACCTGGGAGCGGACACGGAAGATACGCCGGACCTCATCGTTGGCAATCAAGTCCAGGTAGCGGCGCCGGTACCGTTGCTCAACGTCGGTCAGGCCGTGGTACTTCTCCGGTGGTGGTTGCAGCGCCTTGGCCAGCATCGAGAATGAGGACGCCTGCACGGTGGGCTCGCCGGTGCGGGTCCGGATCAATGTCCCCGTCACGCGCATGAAGTCGCCCAGGTCGAACTGTTTGAGCAGCGCATAGCTTTCGGCCCCGAGGGTGTTGGCACGCAGCATAACCTGGATGCGGCCGGAGCCGTCACGCAGGTCGAGAAAGGTAAGCCGGCCCTGGTCGCGCAGCGCCGTGATGCGGCCGGCGATAGCCACCTCTGGCCCGGCTGCCTCACCGGCGGCCTCGGCCTGTTCAAGGGCAGATACTGCCTCGGCGGTCGTGTGGCTGCGGGCAGTAGTGATCGGGTAAGGCTCGATACCGAGGCTGCGCAGGCGGGCGGCCTTCGCAGCCCGGCCGGCAAACAGCTCGTCGTTGCGGTCGGCCATGGGCGATTCCTTTACACAGCGCGAGGGGGCGGCTGCTGCCACCCCCTGGTACACCGGCACACGGTGGCAACGCCGCTACTTGATCGCGATCACCTTGAGCTTCATCACGCCGCGCGGCGCCATCACTTGCACCTCTTCGCCGACCCGCTTGCCCAGCAGGGCATGGCCAACCGGCGATTCGTTGGAGATGCGGCCGGCGGGTGGGTCGGCCTCGGCAGGACCGACGATCGTGTACTGGCGCTCTTTGCCGTCGCTACTGACGACGACCGTCGAGCCGAGCAGGACCATCGTGGCATGGTGGGCGCGCTCCTCATCGATGATCACGGCCCGCTGGAGCTGTTCTTCTAGCGTGCGGATGCGCAGCTCCACCTGCTCCATCTCGTGCTTGGCGTCGTCGTACTCGGCGTTGTTCTGGGTGGTGGAGAACTCGCGCGCCTCATGGATCTTGTCGGCTGCCTCGCGGCGCTTGGTGGTGCGCAGCTCCTCCAGCTGTTGCTTGAGACGGGCCAGCCCTTCACGGGTGATGGGGAACGACTTCTCTGCGACCATGACGGGGCCTCGACTCCTCTCCGCGGCGCGGCGAACAAGCCGGCACGGGGCCTCCGGGGAACGAAAAAATGGACTGACGGTGCAACATACCGCCAGCCACCCAAGACGCCCGTAGTATAGGCAGCCCGCCTGCCGATGTCAAAGACGGCCGGCACACCGGACGCGCCATCCGCGATGCCGCCTCGTTTCGTATTGCCATGCAGGGCGGTGGTCCGCGGGGCGAGCGCCGCTTGGCGTGGTACCATAACGGGCAGGCTGCGGTCAGCACGGCAAGAGGAGTGGCGGCGCCATGGGTTACTACGGCGATGAGGAGCGCAGGCCGGGACCGTCGGGTACGGTCATCGCCATCATCGGGCTGTCGCTGCTGGTGGGCGCGCTCGGCGGGGGCGTCGCCGGCGGGCTGGTAGCGGCGCTGATCCCGCGTGACAACGGCAGCGCCACCACCGCACGTGTCCCGGCGACAGCGGCGCCGAGGAGCGATAGCCCGGCTACGGTACTGCAGCTGCGCGAGGAGTCGGCGATCACGGAGACCGTGGCGAAGGTCAGCCCCGGTGTTGTCACGCTCCTGGTGCAGGCCTCGCGCACCGACTCGGCCGGACGCCGCATTGAAGAGACTAACCTGGGCTCCGGCGTGGTGGTAGACGCCCGCGGCTACATCGTGACGAACCACCACGTCGTGGAGGGCGCGCGCAAGATCACCGTGCGTTTCATGGGCGGCGAGGAGCGGCCGGGCGTACTTGTTGGTGATGACAACCCATTCACGGACTTCGCTGTGGTGCGCGTTCAACCGGACGGACTGACCGTCGTGCCGGTCGGGGACTCTGACGCGCTTCTACAGGGCCAGCAGGTGCTGGCGATCGGCAGCCCGGCCTTCGGCAACGGCCAGAAGGATGTGCGCAATGACTTCAAGAACACGGTGACACGGGGCATCGTCAGCGGCCTGCACCGCCGCTGGCCCATCGATGACGCAATCGTCGAGGACTTGATTCAGACCGACGCGGCCGTCAATCACGGCAACAGCGGCGGCGCGCTGGTCAACCTTAGTGGCCAGCTTGTGGGCATCCCCACCACCGTTGTTCGGGGCACGCAGAACGGCTTTCAGGTTCAGGGAGTCACGTTTGCCATTTCCAGCAAGACCTTCAAGCCACTGCTCGATGAAATTGTGCGCACCGGGAAGGTCACCCGACCGTACATCGGTGTGCAGCACCGGACGATCACCCCGGAGATCGCCACCCAGAACGGACTGCCGGTGCAGGCCGGCGCCTTCGTGGTTGAGGTCGCGCCGGACAGCCCGGCGGCCAAAGCCGGCATCCGGCCGCGGGACATCATCACCAAGCTGGACAAGTTCGAAGTCGCTGAGGACCTGCCGTATCTCAATATTCTGCGTGGCCTGCAGCCCAACGCCACGGTGACGGTGACGTTTGTCCGCAATGGTCGGGAGCAAACCGCTGATGTGGCGGTCGGCACGCGCTGAGCCTGCGCTTGACCAAACCGCATGGGCTTTCTACCCTGCCCGCAGACCCTGTGGGCTTGGAGGCGAGCCCGGCGCTCTCTCCTGACGCCGCGAAGGCCGCGCTCCTATGAGACAGGCCCCCCAGAATCGTTTCACCCGGCCTGTTCGGCCCGCCCGATCCCGGCTTGGCCGTTCCATCTCGCCGCTGCCGTACGTGGTGGCCGGCGGGGTGGTGCTGGTGTTGGTGCTGCTGTGGTTGCTGTTCTTGCCGCCGTTCTCGGTGCTACGCGGCGGCGGTGACTGGGATGACGCCGGCCAGAACGCGCTGGTGCGCATCCGCCAGGACCCACCGAAGGCGCCGGACGGGTTCGTCATCGCCAGCCCCTACTATGAGATCCGCTCCAAGCAAGACCAGGGCACTGGCCCCGCCACGCTCAGCGTGCCGCTCGGTGACGGAAGGGGCGGTCGTGGCCTGGCCCTGTTCACTTACACCTCCGGCCAATGGAAGCGGCTGGCCCCGGCCGAGGTGACGCCGGACGGCCGTTCGGCGAAAGCGCTCGTCGACCAGGTGCCGGACAACGTCGCGGTGATGCGCCGCACGGCCGGTGGTTTCCAGGTGCAAGGTGTCGTGCCGGCGGGATTGTCGCCCGTGACGGATGCCGAGAAGCTGCTGACCATGCGCAGCCCCGCCCAGTACGTCCCGCAGGCCGATGGCTCCGTTGGCGGAGATCATCCGCCGCCGCTGGACAGCGACAGCATCGCTCTCGTGCCCGTGGTGCGCGCCACCGGTGGGGGGGAGGCGGAGGCCGTCAACGCCATCCTCGCCAACGAGGGAGCGCGCTCGGCCCATGTCGCCGCGCTGGTCGCGCTGGTGCAGGCAAACAAGTTCGACGGCCTTGACCTAGAATACACCGCCATACAGCCGCAATTGGGCGGCTCCTTCACCGCGATGATCCAGTCGCTGGCGGAGCAGCTGCACCGCACCGGGCAGAGCCTGAACGTCACACTGCCTGCGCCGCGGCGCGAGGGCAACAATTGGAACAACTTCGGCTATGATTGGAAAGCGCTGGCCACCAGCGCTGATTATCTGCGGCTGGCTCCGGAGCGCGACCAGTCCGTCTACCGGCGCACGGTGCGCGATGCGCTCAACTACCTCTCCGGCCAGGTCGACAGCAAAAAGCTGATCCTCACGCTGAGCCCGCTGGCCGCCGAGCGCTCAGAGCAGGGCATCCGCACCCTGACTGCCCTTGAGGCGCTGAGCATCGCTGCCCAGTTCACGATCACGGGCCGGGAGCAGCTTGCGGCCAACACTGATGTGCAGATCGTCGCAGACAACCTCAACCGTGAAGGGGCGGTGCAGGGTCAGGCCGGGCTGATCTGGGACGCGAACGCCGCGGCCGTATCGTTTGTCTACCAGAGTGCGGGGACGCTACGCACCGTGTGGATTGAGAACCAGTTCAGCGCGGCCTTCAAGCTGGAATTCGTGCAGCTTTGGGGGCTGGGCGGCATCGCCGTTGATGACGCTGCACCGGGGGACGGTATGGCTAACATCTGGCCCGCTATCGACCAGTACCTCAAGGCCGGCGTGCCGGCGTTGCTGGCGCCCAACGCCAGCCTGTTGCGGCCGCAGTGGCTGGTGGATGGTCAGTCACGCGAGGTGGGAAAGGCGGTGTTCACCTGGAAGGCGCCGCCGGACCCAGGCGACCACACCATCGCCCTGGTGGTAGGGGACGGGGTGATGCGGACGATCAGTAGCCAGCGCGTCACGTTGCGCAATGCACCACCGCCCGGCGCAAGCCCCACCCCGGCGCGCACCGCTACCCCGGGCCGCTGACCTGCTCTGGAGCGCTCGTATGCGCGTCATTGCTGGCGAAGCCAAAGGCTTCCCCCTGCGCGCGCCCAAAGGTACGGATACCCGCCCAACGTCAGATAAGGTGCGCGGCGCCATCTTCTCGATGTTGGGTTCATTGGGCGTGGAAGCGCCGGACCGCGTGCTCGACCTGTATGCCGGGACCGGCGCGCTCGCCATCGAGGCGATCAGCCGCGGTGCGGCACAGGCCGACCTGGTTGAGCAGGGGGCGGCGGCCTGCACCGTGATCCGTGAGAATCTGCTCCGCACCCGGCTAGGCGGGCGCGCCCGCGTGCTGCAAATGCCCGTTGAACGGGCGCTGGCGCGGCTGGAGGGACCGTATGACCTCATCTTCCTCGACCCGCCGTACGCTGCTGCCGGCGTCCCAGCAGTGATGGGCGCGCTGGCCGAGCGAGGATTGGTAGATGCTAATGCCGTGGTCGTGTATGAACACAGCAAGCGCACGACGCCGCCCGACACCATTGGGCCGTTGGCGCTCTACCAAACGCGCTGCCACGGCGATACGTGCGTCTCCATCTACGATCGTGATTGAGGAGTGACCGCGTGCCTGTTGCGATGTATCCCGGCCGCTTTGACCCGGTGACGAATGGCCACCTGGACATCATCACCCGGGCAGCCGCTCTGTTTGACCGGCTCATCGTCGCCCCGAACGATTCGACCAGCGCCAGTTTCCTGTTTTCCACGGCTGAGCGCGTCGCACTGCTGGAGCAGGCGGTCTCCTCGCTCAAGAACGTGGAGGTGCGACCGTACAAGGGACTGACCGTGAACTTCGCCCGCCAGCACGGGGTGAATGTGCTGGTGCGCGGCATTCGCGCCGTGACCGACTTCTACGCCGAGTTCGACATGGCGCTGATGAACAAGAAGATGGCGCCGGAGATTGAGTCCATGTACCTTATGACGAACGTTGACCATCTGTTCACCAGTGCCAGTCGAATCCGCGAGGTCTCCGCGCTGGGATACAACGTGCAGGAGTTCGTCCCTGCCCACGTGGCCGCGGCGCTGCGCAGCAAGCACGCGCGCTGAGCGGCGCGGCGGCGGCTGGTTGATCCTGGACCCTGGGGAGGTAGCAGCCGTCGACATTCTGCAGTTGCTGGATGAGATCGAATCGGAGCTAAACGCCGCGCGGCGCATGCCGATCGGCGGTGGGGTCGTCGTGGACCGGCGCCGGATGCTGGACCTCATCGAGGAACTCCGAACCGCGATCCCCGCCAATATTCGCCAGGCGCGCGGCATCCTCGAGCGAGCCGACGAAGCCATTGCTGAGGCAGAGATGACTGCCGCCCGGATCGTGGCCGAAGCCGAACGAGAGGCGGAGGGGCGCATCAGCCAATCCACGGTCGTGCGGGATGCGCAGGAGCGCGCGTACCAGATTGAGCTGGAGGCGGCCGAACGGGCGCGGCGAGCTGTTGCCGCTGCCGAGGCCGACGCCGAGCGACGGCTGAGCGAGAGTGAGGCGCGAGCCCGCGAGCAGGAGCGCAGCGCCGATGAGTATGCGCTGGCAGTGCTCAAGGGGCTCGAGGACCGCGCCGCTGCTGTTATCGCCAGTGTGCATGCCGCTCAGGCGCAGTTCAACCGCCAGGCTCCCAACAGCTAATGCCCTTGCTCAGCGGCCATGCCCCGAAAGCAGTGCATCACCAGCGCTGCGGCTTCAGACACGCTCATGCGCTGGGCCTCTGCCTCTCGCGCCGCGGCATCGATCATCGCCACTAGCACAGCGGCCTGATACTCACTCGGCGTGCCGCCGAAGATGCCGGCGCGCGTGCCACGTTCCAGGATCTCCGCGATCACACCCCGCACCGTCGCCATGAAACGATCGGCTGCCGCCAGCACTGACCGGCGCGCGGCGGGACCGGCTTCTTCCAGCAGTATGCGGTACAGGCGTGAATACTCGGCATGCTCCGGTGACGCCCGCCGCTCCAGCGTCAGTTCCACCAGGCGGCGCAGGGCGACCAGCGGGTCCACCTCCCGCAGATCCGGGTGCTGCTCGACCTCAGACACCCGGCCGAATGCCTGATCAATGTACGCGATCAGGATATCTTCCTTGTGCGGGAAGTAGTTGTACAGGGTGGTGCGGCCGATGCCGACTGCGCGGGCGACCTGATCCAGTGAGGTGGCAGCCAGCCCCTGGGCAAGAAACAGCGGCACCGCTGCATCGATGATGTCGCGCCGTGTGAGGGCGCGATGCGTTGCGGTGTCCTCATAGCGGATCTTGGGCATACGCGGCAGTCACCCTCCCTCTGGCCGTGTGACGGGAGGCTCCCGCCATTCTAGCCGAGCCGCCGCGCCGGCGTCCCGGGGGAGTCGCCGGCGCGGTGGCGAAGCCCATCAACGCACCACGATGTTCACCAGCCGGCCGGGGACATAGATCACGCGCGCCACATCGCGGCCATCCAGTTGTTCGCGGACCCGCTCGCTTGCCAGCGCCTGGGAGCGGGCCTCCTCCTCGGTGACTTCCAGCGGCAACGTTAGCCGGTCCCGTACCTTGCCGTTGACCTGGACAACGACCGTCACCGATTCATCGCTTGCCAGATCGGCGTCGAAGGCCGGCCAGGGCTGCTGGTGGATACTGAACCTTCGGCCGGTCTGCTGCCACAGCTCCTCTGCGATATGCGGTGCGGCGGGCGCCGTCAACAACAGCAGGGCGGCGACTGCGTCGTCCCACACATCAGGCGGGACGGCGCTGCTTTGCCGCGCCTCCACCAGCGCATTGGTATACTCCATCAGCTTGGCGATCATCGTGTTGAACTCGAACCGCTCGATGCGCACCTCAACGTCACGCACCGCCTTGTGCCGGGCGCGCTGCAGCGCACGAGTGGGGCCATCGCTGGGCGTGGTGAAGGTGGGGGGCTCGGTCACCACGCTCCACACACGGTTCAGCCAGCGGGCGATGCCCTCAATCCCCTCCGGACGGTAGGGGCCGCCCTCACTCCACGGGCCGATGAACATCAGGTAGCAGCGGAAGGTATCGGCGCCGTATTTATCGACATAATCCTCAGGGTTGACGACGTTGCCCCGGGACTTGGACATTTTCTCGCCGTCCGGGCCCAGAATCATGCCCTGGTTACGCAGGCGGACGGCAGGTTCGGAGAAGTTAATCAGCCCCAGATCGCGCATCGCCTTGGTAAAGAAGCGGAAGTACAGCAGATGTAGAATCGCGTGCTCGATGCCGCCGGTGTACTGATCCACCGGCACCCAGTGCGCCATTGCCGGGTCGAACGGTCCCTGATCGTAATGCGGCGACAGGTAACGGTACTGGTACCAGGACGAGTCGACGAACGTGTCCATGGTGTCTGTCTCGCGCCGCGCCGCACGGCCGCAGGTCGGGCAGGTGGTGGCGTAGAAGCGAGGGTCGCGTTTCAAGGGCGATTCGCCCGTGGGCACGAACTCGGCATCTTCCGGCAGTACCACCGGCAGTTGCTCCTCCGGCACCGGCACGGCTCCGCAGGCATCGCAGTAGATGATCGGGATCGGTGTGCCCCAGTAACGCTGGCGGGAGATCAGCCAGTCGCGGATGCGATACGTGACGGCGCCGCTTCCTCGCTCGTTCTGCTCCAGCCAGGCGATGGCAGCCTTCACCGACTGCCCCTCCTCCTTCCCGGCGGTGATGCCGTTCAGCGGTCCGGAGTTGACCATCATTCCTTCGTCGGGCCAGGCGGCTTCCAACTCGATGGCCGAGACCATTTCACCGGGCGGCTGCACCACCAACCGGATCTCCAACCCGAACGCTCGGGCAAATTCGAAGTCGCGCTGGTCATGGGCGGGTACTGCCATGATCGCGCCAGTACCGTAGCCCATCAGTACGTAGTCGGCGATCCAGATCGGGATGCGCTCGTCATTCACCGGATTGACGGCGTAGGCGCCGATGAACACGCCAGACTTGGCCTTGCCGGCGGCCTCGCGGTCGACATCGCTCTGGCGCCTGGCCTGCTCAACGTAGGCCTCAACCTCTGCCCGCCGCTCCGCAGTGGCCAGCTTGGCGACCAACGGATGTTCCGGCGCCAGCACCATGAACGTGGCACCCCACAGCGTGTCTGGGCGGGTGGTGAACACCTCGATTGGATCACCGTGCTCGCTGGTGAAGGTGACGCGCGCTCCCTCGCTGCGCCCGATCCAGTTGGTCTGGAGCGTCTTGACCCACTCCGGCCACTCCAAACCGTCGTAGTTCAGCAGCTCATCGGCGTAGCGCGTGATGCGAAAGTACCACTGCTCCAAATCGCGCTTGATTACCGGCGTACCACAACGCTCACAGGCGCGCTCCGTCCCGACCACCTGCTCACGTGCCAGGGTCGTGTTGCAGGAGGGGCACCAGTCCACCGGCGACTGCTGGCGGTACGCCAGGCCGCGCTTCAGAAACTGCAGGAAGAACCATTGGTTCCAGCGATAGTACTCGGGCACACACGTGATCACCTCGCGTGACCAGTCGAACATGGTGCCCATGCGCCGGGCCTGGCGGCGCATATTGTCGATGTTTGCCATCGTCCAGGTATACGGGTGGATATTCCGGCGAATGGCAGCGTTCTCAGCGGGCAGGCCAAAGGCATCGAAGCCATACGGAAACAGGACGTTGTAGCCCTTCATCCGCAGATAGCGTGCCCTGGTATCAGCCGGGGTCTCCGCATACCAGTGGCCCGTGTGCATATCGCCGGACGGGTAAGGGTACATCGTCAGAAAGTAATAGCGCGGGCGCGAGGCGTCGTTCAACGGCGTCTCGTACAGCCGCTCGGTCTCCCACAGCGCCTGCCATTTCGGTTCAATCTCGGCCGGGTTGTAGCGCTCTGCCATAACGGTTGTTCCTCCCAGCCCTTCGCCGGCGGTGGCGAGGGACGTTTGCGTCAGCGGTCGCGGGTCAGCTCTGGGTGGTGAGCACGGCGGCGCGGATGCACCCGGCCACCGGCGCCTGCATCCGAGTCACGGCACACCTCCACGCCAATACAAAATGCCCTACGTCCCCACAGGGACGGAGGGCAACTCCGCGGTACCACCCTGGTTGCACACCGGCGTCCCCGTGGGGAGCGTCTCGCCGGTGGCCGCTCTGGGAGCGCGCTAACGGGCGCCAACCGGCGGCGGCTATCCCAGATGGGTTCACCGCCGCAGCTCCCGGGCGAGTTCGTCCGCATGGATGCCGGCTCGCACCACCCGCCGGCTCGCTGTTGCGCGGACTACTACTCCCGTTCTCCGCCGCTATTCTGCTAGTGACAGTGCAGCCCCGAGCAGGGCCCGGGGCCGTGTGTGCTGATGGGTGGAGCTGAGGGGACTCGAACCCCTTACCTCCACAATGCCATTGTGGCGCTCTCCCAGATGAGCTACAGCCCCATCGGCAGGCGTTACCCGCGTACTGTCAACGATAGCAGCCGCCCCAGCTTCATTCAAGAGCAGCGTCCGGCCCCGTCACAACGGCACCACCAATGATGGCGCTGACCAAAGGCCCGCCAGAGTGACACCGTTCGTAGGATGATATGATTGGCCATCACACCCTCAGGCTTCCCATTACATGTGCAGTCATGCTAGCATGTGGCCGCTGCTGAGGCTCGATATGCATGCGCTGATGGCTGCCCTGGCCGGTGTCATCATTGCCCTCGCGGCGGCGTCAGGCTTGACCCACGGCCACCTGCCCGCCACAGCGACTGCGTCTCCTGCGCCCCGGGCGACCCTGGCGCCCCGCCCGCACCAAGATGGTCCGCTCCCTGCATCCGTGGCGCTGACATCAACCCCGCGCGCCCGGCTCTCGCCCGCCGGCCATCCCACCCTTGATGGTCCGATCACTCCCCCGGCGACCCGACGTTCACCGCGTGCCACCCTCGTGCCGCAGCCATAGCCGTGCTTCAACAAGGGGGCGATATGCGATTACCGAAGATCTCCCGATCCATCGTCGCGGTCGTGATGCTGCTCTCGGCGCTGCTCTGGCAGCAGCCTGCGCACAGCGCGCCCGCCGCCAGTACGCCCAGCCCCCATACGGACACCATCGGCGCGCTTGCTTTCAGCCCGGACGGGCGCTGGCTGGCCTCCGGCGACCGCAGTGGTGAGGTGAAGCTGTGGGATACGGTCACCTGGCAGCAGCAACTGAGCCTGCACGGTCATGATGGCTGGACCAATGGCCTGGCGTTCACGCCGGACAGCCGGCGGCTATTCTCCCTGGCGTCCGATGGTCAATTGCTGCTGTGGGACGCGCTTACCGGTACGCTGCTGGATCAGTGGGAGGCGGCGTTTACGGACTTCAACGCGGTTGCGCTCAGCGGCGATGGCCGCCTGCTGGCATTCGGCGGTCGTGGCCAGAGCGTGGAGATCTGGAACGTGCCTGACCGCCGCCGTCTGCACGTGCTACGCGGTGGCCCCTGGGGCCGTATTGCGCTCGAGCTCAGCGCTGATGGCCGGTTGCTGGCCACAACGGACGAGGATGGCGGTGTGCGGTTGTGGGACACGGTGTCCGGCGGCGCACTGGCGCTGCTTGGCCGCCATAGCTCGTGGGCGACATCGGTCGCTTTCAGCCCGGATGGCCGGCGGCTGGTCAGCTCCGGCCTGGATGGAACGGTGCGCACTTGGTTGGTGGATGGCAGGCGCGCCGAGCATATTCTCCGCGGTCATCACGGCTGGGCTTGGCAGGCACGCTTTCTCGCCCGTGGGGCGGAATTGGTCTCCGTCGGGGATGACCGGAGCGTGCGGATCTGGGATGTGGCTTCGGGCGAGAGTGTGAGCGTGCGCACGAATCATCGCGGCCACTTGCTCGCGCTGGCTGCCAGCCCGGATGGGGAGCGCTTTGCCTCCGGCGGTGGCGACCTGAGCGTGGTGGTCTGGTCCCGCACCGCCGGCGAACCGGTCCAAGTGCTGGGCCGCCAGGTGTTTCCCACGTCATCGCTGGCGGTGCACCCTCAGACGGCCGCGTTGGTGACCGGCCACGGCGATGGGGTATTGCGGCTGTTCGACCTGAGCACCTACAGCCAGGTCGCCACCCTCGCCGCCCATGCGTCCGAGGTGATCAAGCTCGCCTTCACGGTGGACGGCCGGTTGCTGGCGAGCGGAGCGTCCGATGGCTCGGTGGTGGTGTGGGATGGGCAGTCCTATCAGCTTGTGCACCGGCCGGCTGGCCACGGCCTGCGCATCACCGGCCTGGAGTTCGCCCCGAACGGACGTACGCTCTATACGTGCGGGTGGGACCGGCGGCTGACCGCCTGGGACACGGACCTTGGCCACGAGATCGACTCCCGATCAACCAGCCGCGAGCCCAACGACCTGGCCGTGCATCCCGACGGCAGTGCCCTGTTGATCGCGGCGGGTGATGGCTGGGTCCAGCTGTGGGACACGACCCGGCTGCAGCTGATCGAGGAATTCAGCGCCAGCGAAGACCGGCCGCTGCGGGTGGTGTTCAGTCCTGATGGCCGACGGTTCGCCACAGGTGGTTTCGAAGGTGTCGTACGGATCTGGGACTATGCAGAACGGCGGATCGTGGCGACGTTGCGCGGGCACGATGGCTGGGTGATCGCGCTGGCCTGGAGTCCAGACGGCCGCTGGCTGGCTTCGGGCAGCGTCGATACGACAGCGCGGCTGTGGAACATGGCAAACTACCGGCAGCAGCAGGTCTACCGAGATCACACGCTGTTGGTCAGCAGCCTGGCATTTACGCCGGATAGCCTGACGCTGCTCTCCGCTGGCCCGGACGGTTTCCCGCGAGTGTGGGATGTCGAGTGACGCACCGGCTAATCCTGTGGCACCAGCGTGGCGCGGGGGGCTCCGGGCACTGTCGCGGTCGGTGAACCGGACAGGCGTCCTGGGCCCGGTGATGAGGCGGCGGCTGCGGCCGGCGTAGCTGCCGGCGCTGGGGCGGGCGGAGGACTGGCCGTAGCCGGCGAGCTGGCCGCGCTTGGCACTACCGCGGGCGGGGCCGGTGCTGGGGCTGCGGCTGGTGCTGAACGTGATGGAGACGGGGATGCCGTGGCACGCGGCTGAGTGTTTGGTTGGCCGGTAGGCGATGCCGGCGGACTCGGCGATAGTACAGGCGGCGGTGGCTCAGCCTCAGGGTAAATGGTAAAGGCGAGCCGGGCGGCCTCCTCCGCGCCGGCTATCAGCCACAGCATCCATTCGCCCGGCGGCAAGGGCCCGCGAAGCGAATGTACCGTGAGGCACTGCGTCCCCGGCTCCACCTCCTGGGTTTCAGAGCGGGCGGCGATACCCGGTTGGTCCGGCGGCCAGCTGCGGGCGCTGCTCACCACCGCCAACAGCCGTACGCGCTCGTCGCTCTCCAGCGTGAAACAGGCCGCAAGGCTGTCGAGCGGGGTGAGCGGTCCAGAGCGTCCACCCAACTCCCCGGCGTTCCATACCGAAAGGTCACGCACGACGACGCGCGGGCTCGGCGGCGTTGCCGGATGTGGTGTCACCGGCGCGACGCCGGCGGTCGGTGCCATCGGATCGAGCACGCCGACCTCCGGCCGCAGCCCCAGCGCGGCGCCCGTCAGCAGCGCGATGCCAAGCCCAGCGCCACCGGCCATCAGCCGGCGCCCCGCGCGTCTGCGGGAGTGCCCTGCCGCCGCGATGCCTTCGGGCACCGTGACCGCGGCGGCCACGTGGGCGGCAGCGGCGCCGGCCTCGGTTGTCACCGCCTGAGCACGCGGCCCGCCCGCCGGCGTCTGCGCATGTGATGGTTGGACGCCCAGTGCGCTGGCCACGGACCCGGCAAACACGGAAGCCGAGGCGGGCCGGTGTTCTGGGCGCTTAGCCAGCGCCGCCAGCACGGCGGCATCAAGCTCGGGCGGGAGGTCTGGTCGCAGCGATGATGGTGACGGTGGCGGCTCGTGCAGGTGGGCGTACACCAGCCGTGGCAGCACGCCGGTAAACGGCGGCCGGCCACACAGCAGCTCAAACGCCAGCACGCCGAGCGCGTAGATATCCGCCCGCGTCCCGACCTGCTCACCCGTCAACTGCTCCGGCGCGATGGAGTGCGGGCTACCCGCCATTGGACCGGCCAGCGTTAGCGGCGTGTGATCGAGCGTCCGGGCAATGCCGAGATCCATGAGCGTCACCCGATCGCCCGGCTCAACCATCACATTGGCGGACTTGATATCGAGGTGGACGACCTGCCGGCGGTGGAGGTAATCGACCGCCGGCGCCAGCTCCGCGAGCAGGCGCGCGGCGCGGTCAACCGGTAGCGGCGCACTGGCCAGCACCAGATCCGCGAGCGTGATGCCCTCGATCAGCCGCATCGTGAAGAACGGCTGACCGCTGGACTCACCGACATCGTAGACCGTCACCAGCCCGGGATGGTCGAGGCGCGCCAGCCGCTGGGCCTCGCGCAGAAAGTGGCGGCGCGTGCGGTTATCGGCGCTGAGCTGCGGGAACAGCGCCTTGAGCGCCACCTCACGTCGCAGCTCTCGATCCCAGGCGCGGTAGACAGTGGCGAAGCCACCTTGCCCGAGGATGCCGCGGCGTTCGTAGCGCTCGTTGTCGGTCATCGGCGGCGGTGCACCTTGACACGCAGCATAGTCGCGCGTCCCAGAAGCGGAAAGTCCTGAGCTACGCGCCGCCTTTCACGCCGCGTCACGCTGCCTTGACCCTCCACGCGGGGTCAGGGACGATCGCGCCGGTAGATGTGCCACGAGGAGTGACAACGGTGGGAGCGTTAGAGGGCATCAAGATCCTGGATCTCTCCCGGCTGGCGCCGGGACCGTACTGCACGATGCTGCTGGGTGATATGGGAGCCGACGTGCTCCTGATTGAGCAGGCGGGGGAAGGGTCGGACCGGCGGCGCAATCCGGTGGGCGGCGCGGCCGCCACCGAGGCACAACAGCGCCAGCTGGCATACAACGCGCTGGGGCGTAACAAGCGCAGCCTCGGACTCAATCTCAAGACCGAGGCGGCCCGCGCGATCTTCATGGAACTGGCGCGCGAGGCCGATGTGATCGTGGAGGGATTCCGCCCAGGTGTGGTCAAGCGCCTGGGGGTCGATTACGGCGCCGTGGCCGCCATCAACCCGGGCGTGGTCTACCTGTCACTGTCTGGCTTTGGCCAAACGGGGCCGTATGCGCAGCTGGTCGGGCATGACATCAACTATATCTCCATCGGCGGCGCGCTGGGCGTCACCGGCCGGCCGGGGCAGCCGCCATCCATTCCGATGAACCTTGTCGCTGATTTCGCCGGCGGCGGACTGTTCGCAGCGTTTGCCATTGTCACCGCGCTGATGTCAAAGCAGCGCACCGGCCAGGGGCAGTACATCGACATGGCGATGAGCGATGGTGTGCTGTCGCTGCTGACCTCAGCGGCGGCGTCGGTGCTGGCCGGCGCGCGGGCGCCGCTACCCGGCGCGCACATGCTCAACGGCGCAGCGCCACACTACAACACGTACGAGTGCGCCGACGGTGAGTGGTTCTCCATCGGCAGCCTGGAACCTTGGTTCTGGGACAACCTGTGCAAAGCAATGGGCCGCGAGGACTTTCAACCGTACGAGTATGACCAGAGCAAGCATCCGGAAATAGCCGCACACTTCACCGCTGAGTTCAGGAAGAAGACGCGCGAGGAATGGTTTAGCTACCTGTCGCAGTGGGATATCTGTGCCGCCCCCGTGCTGCGCCTGGATGAAGCGCTGGCCGATCCGCACAATCGCGCCCGTGGGATGGTCGTCGAGGTTGATCATCCTACGCTCGGCAAGGTGGCACAGGTTGGCGTCGCGCCCAAACTGTCCGGCACACCGGGCGAAGCGCGTTCGACTGCCCCATACCCCGGTCAGCACACCGATGATGTGCTGCGTGGCATGGGGCGCAGCGACGAGCAGATCGCCGCATTGCGCGCGAACGGCGCTATCGGATGACAGCGGCCCGCGCTGGGCGGAGTCTGCTCCGGACAGCGCGGAACCACGATGCTATGCGGTTGGCAACAGCCGCAATGCCAGTTCCACCATGTCCCGCACTTCGAAATCCGGCTTAGGCACACCGGCGGGCCGTTCGATGCCGGCGCGGTTCAGCCAGGCGGTATGCATCCCGGCGTAGCGGGCGCCCAGCACGTCCATAATCGGGCTGTCACCCACGTACAACACGTCGTGTGGGTGCTCGCCCAGCAGCTCCGCCGCCTGCCGGAATATCGGGCGGCGGGGCTTGTAGGATCGCGCGCCCTCAGATGACAGCACCAGCTCGATTGGGATGCCGTTCCGGTGCAGCGCCGTCCGTAAGTGGTCATCATCGGCGTTGGAGACCACGGCTAGTTTGAAGTGCGGCGCCAGCATCGTGAGCGCCGGCAGCGTGTCAGGGTAGGCGATGCCGGTGGCAAGCGTGTCGTGAAATGCCTCATACGCCGCCACGGCGTCGGCATCGATGCCGCTGGCCGCAAAGGCGCGACTGAAGTACTTTGGCCAGCGCTCGCGGAATGAGGAGAACACCGGCTCTGGACCACCGGTCGGGTTGTCGGGATCGCGCCCTTGTGCCGCGGCCAGTTCGCGCCCTGCCTCCAGCCAGCGTGTGAAGAATGACTTGCCATCAGCACCGGCATTGTGCTGGCTGAGGATGCGTTCGCACGCCGCGATGAAGCTGTCATCGGTGATGTCGATCAGCGTACCGTAGCAGTCGAAGGCGATAGCGTGGATCAGAGGGGGTTCCTCCAGGGAGTGGGCTGCTACAGGGCCGGGATGGAAGCATGGGATCGCAGCGCCTTCACCATACCGGTGATGCTCTGGTCGCGCGCCTCAACATCGACGCGTAGCCCGGCTTCACGCGCGGCCTGGGCCGTGAGCGGGTTGAGGCAGGCGATCACCGGCGCCTTCAGGCAGGATCCGTCGCCACCCAGCATGTCAAGCAGATTGACGACACTGGACACGGTGGCAAACGTGACGATGTCAATCTCACCCCGCCGCAGGCGGCCCAAGCTTTCACGGTTCGGCTGGCGGGGAATGGAACTGACGTAGAGCGGCACCTCTTCCACCTCGGCGCCTTGCTTGCGCAGTCCAGTGATGATATCGGGCCGGGCGAGGTCGGCACGAGGAACGAGGATCCGGCGCCGGCCGAGCGCCCGGCTGCCGAAGGCGCGGACGATGCCCTCGGCGCTGGAGTCCGCCGGTGCGGAGTCAGCGCGGATGCCGTTACGTAGTAGCGCCTCGGCAGTCCCCGGCCCGGCGGCGCACACGCGCGTATCACCGAAGGTGCGGGCGTCTTTGCCCCGTTCACCCAGGAAGCGGAAGAATCGCTCCACCGTGTTGGGGCTGGCAAAGATCACCCAGCCATACTGGCCCTCGTCCAGCGAGCCGATGACGCGGTCCACGATCTCCGGCGCCGCCGTCTCTAGAATCTCAATCGCCGGCAGCTCCACCACCTCAGCGCCTTCGTCCAGCAGCGCTTGGCGCAACTGGCTGGCGTGCTGGCGGGCGCGGGTCACCAGTACGCGCCGCCCGAATAGTGGCCGGTCGTCGTACCAGCGCAGCCGGTCACGTAAGCGCACGACTTCGCCGAACACAGCAACGGCCGGCCGGTCGGTGGGCAGGCCGGCAGACAGCTCAGTAATGGTAGCCAGGTTGCCGACAACAGTCTGCTGGCGGGCGTGCGTACCCCAGCCCACCACGGCGACCGGCGTATCGGCCGCCCGGCCGTGCTGCAGCATGGCCGCCGCCACGGATGCCAGGTTGCGCACATCCATCAGGATGATGGTGTCCACCGCCGTGGCCAGCTTGGCCCAGTCGATGGGGGCGCCCGGTCCCTCCCGCTCCTCGTTGCCGGAGACGACGGCGAAGGTCGCGGCCAGCCCGGTCTGGGTGATGGGGATGCCGGCGTAAGCCGGTGCGGCAATCGCCGAGGTCACTCCGTTCACCACTTCGAACGGCACTCCCGCCGCCCGTAACGCGGCCGCCTCCTCATCGCCCGGACCCAGCACAAACGGGTCGCCACCGGTCAGCCGCACGACGGCCCGACCCTCCCGCGCACGGGCAATCAGCAGCGTATTGACCTCATCCTGGCTCACCGAGTGCAGGCCAGGCTGGTCGCCGACGTAGATCACCTCGGCGCCCTCAGGCACGATCTCCAGGAACTCCGGGGCGACCAGCCGGTCGTAGACCACAACCTCCGCGCGCCGCAGCGCCTCGTGGCCGCGCACCGTGATCAGTCCCGGGTCACCGGGTCCGGCGCCAACCAGCCAAACCTTGCCGCTCATTCCGCACCGCTCCTGCTGTGTGCCGCGGATCTGTCTCCACCGGCCTGTCATACTGCTCCATCATCGGCCTCGGGCAGCGGTGGCGCCAGCGCCGTCACGACGGCCAGCGGCCGGTTTCCTTCTGCTGGTCCTCGTACGCGCGCGTGATGGCAATCAGCACAGCGTCAGCAACCTGGGCGATGTGGTCATGCGCCTCAGCCGACCGGTCCGGCGTCAGGCTGTGACGGGCAGCCAGTTGGGCCACGGTCTCTTCGAGCGAGCGGCGGAAGAAGGTGAACGCCTCGACCGTGGTGCTGAGCGGCAACCCGCCTGCTGCGAGTTCCAGCCCGTATTCGTGCCCGAGCGCCCGTGCCTCTACAAGCAGCCGTGCTTTCCCGCGGCGCGCAGCGAGATGCTCATCGGCCAGTGCGATCAGGCGCCGGCCCAGGGCGCGCATCCGCAGCCGGGCCGTCTCGTCAAGATCTTGGTGCCAGTGGGCGCTGGTCACCTGACGGCCCTGCAGGCGGCGGCGGATGCGCGCCAGCGCCGCATCGCCTACGGCGCCAATGGCGTCACGTGGCGTGTCAGGGGCATCGAGCAGCGCGCGGATGTCGGCCTCGGCAAACCGCCGGTGACCGCCCGGGGTGCGGAAGGTGCGCACGCGGCCCTCGTCGGCCCATCGCCGCAAGGTGGTCTCGTTGACGCCGAGCAGCTGGCAGGCGCGACCGAGCGATAGCCAGCCATCCGCCGAACCGGTCCCCTTGCTCTGATGGGGTGCGGGCATGGTGCTACTCCAGCGCCGTGGAGATGATCCAGCTTACGACAGAGATGATGATCGCACCCACCAGCGCGGGCCCAAACCCATCGACGGTGACGTTCGCCCCGAGTTGATCCGAGAGCCAAGCGGCAATGCCCAGGATTGCGGCGTTCACCACCAGCAAGAACAGGCCAAGCGTGAGCAGGATCAGCGGACAGGTGAGCAGCTGCAACGCCGGCTTGGCGATGGCATTCACCAGGCCGAAGACGGCCGCCATGACGGCATATGACGGCCAGCCAGAGATGTGAATTCCACCCACCAGAGCATCTGCAACAAACAGCGCCGCAGCGTTGATCAGGAAGCGGATGGCGATGTCACGCAGGCGGTACTCGCGGCTGCCGATGGCGATCATCTGCCGCCGCTCCTCCCCGGGCTATCAGTCAGCGGTGATTTGCCGCAGCAGCGATGCGACCTCGATGGCGGCGGCGGCGGCGTCTCGACCTTTGTTGCCGGCCTTGGCGCCGGAGCGGTCGATTGCCTCCTCCAGGGTGTTGGTGGTGAGCACACCGAAGATCACCGGAGTTCCTGCTTCGTAGCCGGCACGGGCGATGCCCGCGGCCATATTGGCTGACACGTAGTCGAAGTGGGGCGTGGCTCCCCGAATCACTGCCCCGAGACAAACGATCGCATCGTGCCGGCCCGTGTCCGCCAGGCGCCGGGCGACCAGCGGGATCTCGAAGGCGCCTGGTACCCAACAGATGGTAACCGCATCGTCGTCAACGCCATGCATCCGCAGGGTGTCCAGCGCGCCATCCAGCAGCGGGCGCGTCACGAACTCGTTGAAACGAGCCACAACCACGGCCACGCGTAGACCGCGGCCGTCCATCGTGCCGGTGATGGTGTGGGTCACGCCAGTGCCTCCTTATGGCGGCGCGACCCGCCTCCGCTCTTGCGCCGGCTGGCGCCTTCACCGTTCGGTTCGCCCAGGAGATGGCCCATCCGCGTCCGCTTGGTCTCTAGATAGCGGACGTTGTGCGGGTTGGGGTCGACCTCAATTGGTACCCGTTCGGTGACCTCCAGGCCGTACCCCATCAGGCCGGTGCGCTTCTCCGGGTTGTTGGTCAGCAGCCGCAGCCGGCGCACGCCCAGGTCAAGCAGGATCTGCATGCCGATGCCGTAGTCGCGCCGGTCGGCTGGGAAACCGAGCGCCTCGTTCGCCTCTATGGTGTCCAGCCCCTCATCCTGGAGGGCATAGGCGCGGATCTTGTTGTGCAGGCCGATGCCCCGCCCTTCCTGACGCATATAGAGGAATAGTCCCCGCCCCTCCATCGCGATCTGCTCGAGCGCCTGCTCCATCTGTGGACCACAGTCGCAGCGCAGGCTGGCAAACACGTCGCCCGTCACGCATTGCGAATGCACGCGCGTCAGTACCGGCGCCCCGTCGTCGATCTCGCCCATCACCAGCGCAACGTGCTCGTCGGGGTCGTATTGGGATCGATAGCCGATGACGCGGAACTCGCCAAACCGGGTGGGCAGACGCGCTTCACTGACCCGTTGCACCAGCCGCTCGCGGTGGAGCCGGTAGGCGATCAAGTCCTTAATTGCGACGATCTTGAGCCCATGGCGCTGGGCGAACCGGCGCAGATCAGGAAGGCGTGCCATGGTGCCGTCTGGCTTCATGATCTCGCACAGGACCCCGGCCGGGGTGCGCCCGGCCAGCCGGCAGAGGTCGATGGTAGCTTCCGTGTGGCCTGCCCGCACGAGCACGCCGCCAGGGCGAGCACGCAGCGGGAACATGTGACCAGGCATGACGAGGTCGTCCGGCCGGCTGCGCGGGTCGATCAGGACACGAACGGTGTGGGCGCGGTCGTAGGCGGAGATGCCGGTGCTGACGCCGCGGCGGGCCTCGACAGAGACCGTAAACGGCGTGCCATGGGATGACGAATTGCGGTCGCGCGGGATCATCAGCGGGATACGCAGTTCGTCGGCCCGCTCCTCAGTGATGGAGATGCAGATAAGCCCCCGGGCATGCTTGGCCATGAAGTTGATGCTGTCAGGCGTCACCACATCCGCCGGGATGATCAGGTCACCCTCGTTCTCGCGATCCTCATCGTCGACCACCACCAGCATCCGGCCGGCGCGGAACTCCTCCACTGCCTCTTCGACGGACGCCAGGCTGGATCGCCGGCGCGTTGCCTGACCGGCCATGTCGCCACCCTTCCTCTCGGCTTGGACCCCTGCGCGGGTGCCCGTACCCCGTTCCTATTTGGCGCTGCGCTCAACGAGTTGTTCAACGTACTTAGCCAGAATATCCGTTTCCAAGTTTACGCGATCTCCCGTTCTGCGCCCGCCCAGGTTGGTGTGCGCGCGGGTGTAGGGGATGACCGTGATGGAGAAGGACTGATCATCCCGCGCGACAACCGTCAGGCTAATGCCGTCGACAGTGATGAAACCCTTCTCCACGATGTAGCGGGCCTGCTCCGGCGCCACCGCGAAAGTTATGAGCCAGGCGTCGCCATCTGGCTGGATGCTGGCAATCGTGCCCGTGCCTTCGATGTGTCCCTGGACAAAGTGCCCGCCCATGCGGGTGGAGGGCAGCAGCGCACGTTCCAGGTTGACTGGATCCCCCGCGTGCAGGTCACCGAGGTTGGTGCGGCGCAGCGTCTCCGGAACGGTATCCACGCTGAAGCTATCTGGGGTCAGCGCTGTCACGGTGAGGCACACGCCGTTGACACAGATGCTGTCACCGAGCGCAGCATCCTCGAGCACCTTTGCCGCGTGGATCACCAGGCCGCCCGGCAGGGTCTCTGCCACCGTGCCCGTCTCTTCGACAATGCCGGTGAACATGGGCGCCCTCCCTATTCCGTGCCGCCGGCGGCGCGCAATGCGGCAATCCGGTCGCCGTCCCAGCCGGCCTCTTGAAGCAGCTCACGGGTATGCTGGCCGCGGGCAGCGGGCAGCGTGCGAATCGCGCCCGGCGTCTCAGAGAGCTTGATCGACAGCCCCACCTGCTGCACGTTGCCGAGGGTGGGGTGCGGTACGTCCACAATCATCCCGCGCGCCCGGATCTGCGGGTCATCCGGTAGTTCCTCAACGTCATACACGGGCGCGGCGCACACGTCCTTGTCTTTGAGATACGCAAACCAGTCATCGCGCGTGCGGGTGTTGAAGCGATCGGCTAAGAAGGCGCGAACCTCCTCCCGGCGTTCGCCGCTGGCGCCGTGGTCGCCGGCGTATTGCTCACCGCCGAGCGCCCGGCACAAGTTCTCGTAGAACCATACCTCGTTGGCGCCCACCGAAATATACTTGCCGTCCTTGCATCGATACACCGAGTAATACGGGTTCAGGCCGGTGAGCCGGTGCCCGCCCCGTCGCACCGGTTCGGCGCCGCCGTAGCTCTCGGAGATCGCGGCGGCCATGAGTGTCAGGACGCCGTCGGTCATTGCCAGGTCAATGTTCTGTCCGCGACCGGTGCGCTCGCGGGCGATGATCGCGATGCAGATCGCCAGCGCGGCGTGCATACCGCCGCCGCCGTAGTCGCCGATGATGTTGCCAGGGATGGCAGGCGCACCATCGCGCGCGCCGGTGATCCCCAGTGCACCGCCCAGTGCGATGTAGTTGATATCGTGCCCCACCAGCAGCCGGTATGGCCCTTCCTGGCCGTAACCGCTGATCGAGCAACAGATGATACGCGGGTTAATCACGGCCAGTGTCTTGTAATCGACACCGAGCCGCTCCACAACGCCCGGCCGGTACCCTTCCACCACCACATCGGCCGACTGCACCAGGTCAAAGAAGGCCTGTCGCGCATCCGGGTGCTTGAGGTTGAGGGTGATGGAGCGCTTGTTGCGATTGAGCGCGTTGTATGCGGCCCGCCGCTCCTCACGCTGGCGAGCGCCGTCATCCTGGGCATCTCGCTCCATGACGGCGCGGCGGCCACCACCCGGCTCCTCGATGCGGATGACGTCCGCGCCCATGTCCGCCAGCAGCATCGTGCAGTGGGGACCAGGAGCAAGGCGTGATAGGTCCAGCACGCGGATGTGATCAAGTGGCAGCACGGGCAGCCTCGGCGCCGCAGGTGGCTACACGCAGCGTAGTGAAGCGCCACGAAACGGGCAACGCAAGCCGGCCAGCACCGGACGCGCCCTCAGCGAAATACGCCTTCTGCGTCCAACTGTTGATACTCCTCTGCCGAGAGGCCACACAACCACTGCCAGATCGCTTGATTGTCCTGGCCCAGCAGCGGCGCCGGCCGCGGCGGCACCGGGGTTGCACCGTCGACGCGGTACGACAACGCATCGTACGGGAAGTCACCCTGCACCGGATGGCCAATGTGCAGGAAATGGCCGCGATGCATCAACTGGCTATCTGCATGGACGTCGCGCATGTCGGCGACGGGTGCACACGGCACATCGACGGCTCGTAACACCCGCGCCACCTCGGCCGGTGAACGGAACCGCGTCCACGCGCTGATCAGCTGTTCGAGCTCGTCTTCGTGCTCTTTGCGTCCCAGGAGGGTGGCAAAGCGTGCGCCGGTGGCCCACGCCGGCCGGCCAAGCGCGGTCACCAGCCGCTGCCACTGCCCGTCGTTGTACACGGCAATCGCCACCCAGGCGTCGTCGCCGGCACAGGGAAATGCGCCATGTGGGGCGGCATGGGGGTGACGGTTGCCCTGGCGGCTTTGTACGTGGCCGTTTGTGGCATAGTCCAGCAGCGCTGCATCCAGCACGTACATCGACGCTTCCTGCTGCGACAGGTCAATGTACTGGCCCTCACCGGTGCGCCTGCGGTGCTCCAGGGCGCTGAGCAGGGCGAAGGCCGCCATGTGCGAGGCGACGAAGTCGGTGTAGGCCACGCCGGTACCGACCGGGGGACGATCCGGCCAGCCCGTGAGGTGGGTGACCCCGGCCGAACCCTGAATCACGGTACCGAACCCTTTGTGATGCCGTTCGGGGCCGGTCTGTCCCGCCAGGCCCATGGAGATCATGATCATGTCCGGCCGTACCGCGCGCAGCGCCTCGTAACCCAGCCCCAGCTTGGCCATGGTTCCCGGCGTGAAGTTCTCCGTCACGATGTCGCAGGTGGCTACCAGGCGCTTGGCCAGGTCCGCGGCTCGGGGGTCACGAAGATTAAGGGTAACCCCGCGCTTGCCCAGGTTGACGTTGGCGAAGTAGGCGGTGGTGTTGGGGCCCGGCTCGCCACCGATGAACGGCTCACCGGCGCGCAGCACGTCCGGCCGGCCGCGCGACTCGATCCGGATCACCTCGGCGCCGTGGACGGCCAGGTACTGCGTGGCCAGCGGTCCGGCGATCACCCAGGCAAAGTCGGCGACCCGTAGCCCGGTAAACGGTCGCAGCCGCGGATTGCTCATTGGCTGTCTCCCTTGCGCCGCATCGCTAAATCGCGCCTACCGCCGCTAGCAAGCGCATATCCGCCAGGCTCAGGCCGAGCTCGCCCGCGTAGATCGCGTGGTTGTGCTCCCCGATCCGCGGCGGCCGCGGCCCGCTCAGCCAGGGTGTGGCACTCATCCGGAAGGGGGCGCCCGGATAGCGCAGTGTCTCCCCAAGCTCCGGGTGTGGCACCGCCGCCCAGAAGTCCCGCGCCGCCAGCTGCGCGCTCTCTACCAGGTCCTTTGCCGAGGATGCCTGGGTGACGTACAGGCCAAAGTCCTGGCCCTCGGTATGGAGCGCCGCTGATGGCCTTGAGACGAAGTAGCGCTCTAGCGCCGCCTCTAGTTGCGCTTCCTGCGCTTCAGGTGGCGCACCCTCCCCAAACGCCGGCTTGCCCTGCCAGGCGTCAACCCGAAAATCGAGTTTAATGCCGGCGCGGTCGAGCCAGCGCTGGATGTCCCGCCAGTTCTCCGGCCGCCGGTAGAAACCGATGAAGCCGTCCGCCGCGGCGTAAATCAGCCGGCGGCCGGGGCCGCCCGCACGTCCGCCACCCGTGCGGTGGGTGATGGCGCCCTTGGCGGGCCACAGCATCCGGTTGTTGGCCACCGCTGTGACGATGGTCTGCTGGACGGACACATCCATGTGCACCGCGGCGCCCTCCGAACGGGCGATGTTGAGGCCAATCAGCGCCGCTACCGCGCCGTGCAGGCCGGCCTGGGCGTTGGCCTGCTCGGCCGTCACCCGGACAGGCGGGCGGTCACGGTCGCCGCACAGGTACATAAGGCCGCCGGCCGCCATGCCAATCAGGTCACTGCCGGGGTCCGCGGCCCGGGGGCCATCCTGGCCGTACAGACTAATTGAGACCATTACCAGCGCCGGATTACGGGCGGCAAGCGCAGCGAAACCAGCGCCGGCCCGATCAAGCGCCCCAACCTCCTGCGATTCGACGACGATCGCGGCGGTCTCCGCCAGCCGCAAGAAGAGAGCGCGGCCGTCGGCCGTGGCCGGATTGAGCGTGATCGAGCGCTTGCCGGCATTGTGCTGGAACCAGTACAGCGACCGCTCGGGGTGGGGCACGCCATGATAGAACGGTGCAGTGCGACGCGATTGGTGCCCGCCGGGGGGCTCAATGCGGATTACGTCGGCGCCCACCCCCGCGAGCAGCCTGGTGCTGAGCGCGCCGAAGTAGCCCGACAGGTCCAGGACGCGTAGGCGGTCCAATGGGGCGGCGGTGGCCACGTTGGCAGTCATGCCGGCATAGCCTATGGCCCGCGCCTGCTAAATGCAAAGCCGGCACAGAGGGTTAGACAGAGCGGGGAGGGAGCGATCAATGAGTACTGACGCCGGCCTGATCGCGCGCCGCCCGGAGTCTCCGATTCTCGCTACCAGCACATAGCTGGTCAGCAACTCGCTCGGCGCCATACCGGCCAGCACCCGCGCCGCGTTCCATGAGTACACAGCCTCATGGGCGGAAGACGGTGTGATGGCATCGAACCGCTGGACGCCGATGCTTCGGGAGGTAGGCGACCTGCTCGCCTCCATCCTGGACGCGATCGCAGCGCTCCGAGCCGGTAGTGCAGCAGGATCGGAAGCAGGGCGCCCGGGCCAGCCGCCACGTTGCGCAGGCCGGCTCTCAACTCACAAGATGATGCCGATCGCGATGTTGACTGCGATCGTGATGACCGCGCCGATCAGCACGGTGGCGACGGCGGGGCCGGTGCTGCTGTCCATGGCAGCGCGCACGCCGATTACCGCGCCGATGAACTGCCAGATGCCGGCGACCAGCCCTACCAGCGCGCCCAGGCCGGGAATAAACGTGAGGAACAGCAACACGCCCGGAGTCTGAGCGAAGCCGATGGTGCGCAGCATTTCACCGGGGCTGGTGCGCATCTGCGGATGTGAAAAGAAGGAGGTGGCAATCCAATACGAGAGGAAACCCCACATCACCCAGGTAAGAAACGTTGCCGGAATGGTAACGACCGCACCCCAGATAGAGCCGGACAGCAGGGCGCCGATGGCCCCGGCAATCGCGACCATGATCACGATTTGGGCGGCTTGACCGGTGGCGTTGCGGTCGCGCTCCACCTCTTCGTACAGGCGTGCATCAAGCCGCGCGGCGCGGATCATACGGGACAGCAGGCCGCGTCTCGTCTCCGTGTACACCGGTGCATACCCTCCTGCGTTTGCAGGACAGTATAGGGGATGCACGGTGGGCCCGGCTGCTTGCTACCCGCTCCACGGCTCGTGGTATGCCACAAAGTGCAGCCTGCCGGCGCACCGCCGCAATTCAGTGACCGATGCCGGTTCGCAAGGGGTGGTGTGTAGCCCGTCGAGCGACTGCCCCTCGACCGTGAGGCGCAAAGCCAGGATCGGATCGCGGTGCGAGACGGCGAGCAGCGGACCGCGGGGATAGCGGCGGGCCGCGCGTTGCAGCAGCCGGCACATGCGTTCCGCCTGCGCCGCCAGCGTCTCACCGGCGGTGACCTGTGAGGGGGCTTCCATAAAGAGCCGGTACTCCGCAGGGAAGCGATCTGGCCGCTCGTGGATGGGCGTGCCCTGCCACACCCGCGCCAGCTCGCTCTCGCGCAGCAGCCAGGAGCGGTGCACCGGTACGCCCGGCAGGTGATCGTGGATGATGCGGGCGGTCTGTACGGCGCGCAGCAGCGGGCTGGTAAACAGCGCTACCGGCCCGCGCTCCCGCAGGAACCGCGCAGTTGCGGCGACCGCGATGCGCCCGTCTGGCGCCAGGCCCATGCGGGGCAAGAAGCCGTACGCCACCCGGTGCGGATTGTGTACGCGTCCGTGGCGGACCAGGAAGATGGGCGCGCAGTCTCCGTCCGGCACGCTGCTACGCCGCGATGTGACCCTGGCTGGCCAGGAAGTCTCTGGTGGCCTGAACGGTTGGGAACACGCGCGAGCCAATCGCGTCAATCACGTCGATGATGTCATCGTTCGCGTTGGCGTCGTACGCGAGGTCGATGACGTCGGCGCGCTCCACCCGGCCCTGCGCCTCGTACGCGCGGGTGACAAAGGACTCGATCTCAGACCAGGCGATGGCCATAGGTGGCAGCTCCTCGTGTGTTCGCCCTCAGTGTCGCCCGTTCCGGCGTTACGGGGAAGCTGCCACACGGCCGCCGCGCCGTTCCTTCGCCTTGACAACGCTCTTGTAAGCCCCCTACAATACGAGCGTTAGCACTCTCGATTGATGAGTGCTAACAGGTTATCGTGCGGGATGGGGGTTCCGGCCGTGGAACTGAGTGAGCGGCGCGCCGCGATCCTCCGGCTGATCATCAGCGACTACATCCAGACGGCACAGCCGGTCGGCTCGGAGGGATTGGTGCAGCGCCACCGCCTTGAGCTGTCCTCTGCCACCATTCGAAATGAGATGGCACGGCTGGAGGACGAGGGCTTCATCACCCATCCGCACACGTCGGCGGGGCGAGTGCCGTCGGACCAGGGCTACCGCTACTACGTTGAGTTCCTGATGGGCGACCCGGAGTTGCCCACCGACGAGAAGCTGCGCATCCTGCACCAGTTCCACCAGGCCACCAGCCATGTGGCACAGTGGCTCCAACTGGCGGCGGCTGTGCTGTCACAATCCGTCCACAACGCCGCGTTGGTCACGGCGCCTCGGGTGGCTCAGGTGCGCCTGCGCCAGCTCCAGCTGGTGGCGCTGCATGAGCATACGGCGCTCTTGGTGTTGGTCACCGAAGAGGTAAAAGTACGCCAGCAGGTGATGACCTTCGCCGACCCGGTCACGCAGGATGAGCTTACCCGCATCGCCAACCGCTTGAACGCCCAGTGGTCGGGCCTGGACGCGCCGGCGATCCGCGCTCGCCCCGTCGATCCCGGTTCACGCGACGAAGCTGTCCGCATCGTCGTCGCCGGCATCCTGGAGGAGGACGAGGCCGCCGGTTTTAGCGATGCGCATGTGGAAGGTCTGCGCAATGTGCTGGAGCAGCCGGAGTTTAGCCGCTCCACCAAGGCGCTGGAGGTGTTGGAGGCGCTGGACGAGCATAATCTCGCCGCCACGATTCCGGCCGAGGGGCCACCGTCCGGTGGCGTGACAGTGATTATCGGTGGTGAAAACCCCAACGCGCCGTTGCGTGAAATGAGCGTGATTCTGAGCGGCTACGGCAGTGAGGGCGGACCTCGCGGCCTGCTGGCGGTGCTGGGGCCCACCCGCATGCAGTATCCCCGTGCCGTCGCCACGGTGCGCTACATGGGCTCGGTGATGAGCGCGCTTCTTCGGCGGCTGTACGGGGACGAGGACCGCTGACGATCACCTAGTGAGGATTGCACCGCATGAACGATCAAAATCAGGGGGCCGCCGCGGAGCAGCCGATCACGGCGTCGGTGGCTGACCTGCAGGCGCAGGTGGAGGAGGAGCGCCGGCGCGGTCTGGAGCTGCTCTCCGCCTGGCAGCGGGAACGGGCCGACTTTCAGAACTTCAAGCGCCGGACTGAAGAGCGGCGGCAGGCGGATGCGCTGTACGCCAACCTGGCGCTGGTGGGCAACCTGCTGCCCGTGCTCGACGACCTTGACCGGGCGGTGGCCGCCAGCGACGGCACTGCTTCCCAGGAGGGCCTGCGCGCCATCGCCCGCAAGTTCGCGGGGGCGCTGGAGGCCAGCGGCGTACGCGAGATTCCGGCAGCGGGCCAGCCGTTTGATCCGGCGGTGCACGAATCGGTAGCCCAGATTCCGGGCGATCAGGACACCGTCCTGCACGTGCAGGACAAGGGGTACATGATGGGCGACCGGGTGATCCGGCCGGCGCGTGTGATTGTCGGCTCTGGGTTGCCCGCGTCTGAACCGGCGTAGCCTCGCCGTCATCCGCGGTATGAGCAACTGATTCCAAGCGAGGGCAGGCAAGATGGCAAAGGTAATCGGTATCGACCTCGGCACGACGAACTCCGTTGTGGCCGTGATGGAGGGCGGCGAGCCGGTGGTAATCCCGAACGCCGAGGGCGCGCGGACTACCCCGTCCATCGTCGCTATGTCCCGCTCCGGTGAGCGGCTGGTGGGCCAGGTGGCCAAGCGCCAGGCCGTCACCAACCCCGAGAACACGATCTTCTCAATCAAACGGCTGATGGGCCGCAAGTTCGATGACCCCGAGGTACAGCGCACGATCAAGAGCGTGCCGTACAAGATCGTACGCGCCTCCAACGGTGATGCTCATGTTGAGATGTCCGGCCGCGCCTATTCCCCGCCGGAAGTCTCAGCCATGATCCTGCAGAAGCTGAAGGCCGACGCTGAGGCCTACCTCGGTGAGAAGGTCACGGAGGCCGTGATCACCGTTCCCGCTTACTTCAACGACGCGCAGCGCAACGCCACAAAAGACGCTGGCCGCATCGCCGGCCTGGATGTTCTGCGCATCATCAACGAGCCGACGGCGGCATCGCTTGCTTATGGCCTCGACAAGAAAAGCGATGAGCAGATCGCGGTCTACGACCTCGGCGGCGGCACCTTCGACGTTTCGATCCTCGAGTTGGGTGAGGGCACGTTCCAGGTCAAGAGCACGAACGGTGACACCCATCTCGGTGGCGATGACTTCGACCAGAGGGTGATTGAGTGGCTGATCGACGAGTTCCGCAAGGATCAGGGCATCGACCTGCGTAACGACCGCCCGGCGATGCAGCGCCTGAAGGAGGCGGCCGAGCGAGCCAAGATCGAGCTGTCCAGCACCGGTCAGTCGGAGATCAACCTGCCGTACATCACGGCCGATCAGTCCGGCCCGAAACACCTGCTGATCAATCTGACCCGCGCCAAGTTCGAGCAGCTGGTGATGGAGCTGGTCGATGGCACGCTTGGTCCTTGCCGCAGCGCTTTGCAGGACGCTGGATTCAGCGCCTCCCAGATCGACGAGGTCGTGCTGGTCGGCGGCCAAACCCGCATGCCGCTGGTGCAGGACAAGGTGAAGACCTTCTTCAACCGCGAGCCGCATAAGGGCGTGAACCCGGATGAAGTGGTGGCGATCGGCGCAGCCATTCAGGCGGGCGTGCTCAAGGGTGAGGTCAAGGATGTCCTGCTGCTCGACGTCACCCCACTCACCCTCGGGATCGAGACGCTTGGCGGCGTGATGACGCCGCTGATCGAGCGCAACACCACCATCCCCACGTCGAAGAGCCAGGTGTTCAGCACCGCTTCTGACAGCCAGCCGAGCGTGGAGATCCACGTGCTTCAGGGTGAGCGGGCGATGGCCGCCGATAACAAATCGCTGGGCCGCTTCATTCTCGACGGCATTCTGCCAGCACCGCGGGGTGTGCCACAGATCGAGGTGGCATTCGACCTGGATGCGAACGGCATCCTCAACGTCTCCGCCAAGGACAAGGGCACCGGCCGCGAGCAGAAGATCACCATCACTGCCTCTTCCGGGCTGTCCAAGGACGAGGTCGAGAAGCTCCGGCGCGAGGCCGAGTCGCACGCTGCCGACGACCGTAAGCGGCGCGAGGAGATTGAGCTGCGCAACACGGCCGAGCAGCAGGCATACAGTGCTGAGCGCACGCTGCGTGAGCACAGCGACAAGATTCCGTCTGATCTCAAGACCGAGGTCGAAGGGAAGGTGGCCGAGGTGCGCGCTGCCCTGCAGGGCACTGATGCTGACGCAGTTCAGCGGGCACTGACCGGTCTGTCAGAGTCGATGCAGAAGATCGGCCAGGCGGTGTACGCCGGCGGTGGCGCCGCCGGTGGCCCCAGCGCCGATGGACAGAGCGGAGAGCAACCGGCCGAGGAAGGTACCGTCGAGGGCGAGTTCCGCGAGGTGTAGCCCTCGCGGTCTGCTGCCGATGACCAACGAACCGGCTCCGCCTTGTGGAAGCGGAGCCGGTCCGCTGTGTGCTGGCCTTCGTTACACTACGGGCATCACGCGTCGCGCCGGAGCCGCCCGCCATCATGGCCCTTTCCCTCCGAACGGTCACCGTCACCCGTTACGTGGCGCCACTGCGCGAAGGTGGCTCGCTCCCGGCGATTGTCGAGGCCGATGACCTCGGCACGTACGTGCTCAAGTTCCGAGGCGCGGGTCAGGGGCCGCGGGCGCTGGTGGCCGAGCTGGTCTCCGGCGAGATTGCGCGCGTGCTCGGCCTGCCGGTGCCGGAGCTGGTCTTCGCGCACCTAGACCCCGTGCTTGGGCGGAACGAAGGCGATCCCGAGATTCAGGATCTGATTCGCGCTTCCGCCGGGCTCAATCTCGCGATGGACTTCCTGCCTGGGGCGTTCGCCTACGACCCGCTCACCGGGCCGCCGCTGGAACCTGACCTCGCATCCGCGATTGTCTGGTTTGACGCGCTGGTGACCAACGTCGACCGCACCGTCCGGAACACGAACATGCTCGTCTGGCATCGCCGTCCCTACCTGATCGACAATGGCGCATCGCTCTACATGCACTTTGCCTGGCAAAACGCCGCAGCCCGCGCCCGATCACCCTTCCTGCAGATCAAGGATCACGTGCTGCTGCGCCAGGCTTCGACGCTGTCAGAGGTCGATGACCGCCTGGCCGCTTTGCTGCTGCCGGAGGTTCTGAGCGAGATCGCGGCACAGATCCCAGATGAGTGGCTCCCAGAGGAGGAAATGTTCGCCACGGCGGCCGGGCAGCGAGCGGCGTACGTTTCGTGGCTGTCTGACCGGTTGGTACCACCACGCGCCTTTACCACCGAGGCCATCCGTGTCCGATCTCAGCTCGTATGACGTCGCAGCCATTCGCATCGTGCCGCGCGTGGATCGGGAGGAGTTCCTGAACGCGGGTGTCGTGCTGCTGTGCCGGTCCCGGCGCTTCTTGGGTGCACGGCTGGCCGTGAGCCCTGACAGGCTCGCTCGGCTGGCGACGGACCTGGACATCGACGATGTTCGCCGCCACCTGACCTTGGTCCCTTTGATTTGCTCCGGCGGCGCGGCTGCCGGAGTGCTCGGCGCTCTTACCCAGCAGGAACGATTTCACTGGCTGACAACTCCGCGCAGCACCGTCATCCAGCCCGGCCCGGTGCATAGCGGCCTGTGCGCGGACCCGCGAGCCGAAATTGAGCGGTTGTTCGTGCTGTTTACGGGGGGGCTGGCGGAAAGTGTGCCACCGGCAGGATGACCCGCCTGCGAGCAGTGGCAGTGAGGGGGCTATCCCGTGCGCCGTTCCGCTCCCGCCCTCGTGCTTGCCGGTATCGTGCTCGTTGCCGGCTGGATCGCCGCTTCTGCAGGCGCGCAACCGGCAGTACCCGCCGTGCATCAATCGCGCTACGCTGAGCTGGACGCGGCCCTGACAGCCATCGAACAGCTCGCCGCCGCGGCGCCGGGCTCAGACACCTTCACCAACCTCTCCGTCGAACTCAACACTGCCAACTCCAATCGGGGCGAAGCGTTGCTTGTCCCGGAGACCTGGCCGGCTGTCCTGCTCACGCTGGACCGGTTGCAGGAGATCGGTGTGTCCACCGTGGCGGTGAGCCTCAACTTCCCCGTGCTCGCTCCTGCCTTCCCTCGCGCCACGGATTACCTGGACTTCTACCGCCGCGTTGCCGCCGAGGTGCGCGCCCGTGACCTGCGGCTGATCATCGAGACCAGCACGATTTTCCCGGACTTCAGCACGCTTCCGGTCGATTACCGTGGCCTGACGCGCGAGCAGTACAGCGACGAGAAACGCGCGATGGCCGCGACGGTCTACACCGAGTTGCGGCCGGACTACCTGACCGTGGAGAGCGAGCCAGGCACGGTCACGCGCAATACCGGCGTGGTCTTCACGCCCGAGCAGTTTGCCGCGCACGTCCAGCATGTGACGCAGGACCTGACCGGAGGCAGCACCCGGCTGGGGGCAGGCGCCGGCACCTGGGACAGCCTTGAGTACTTCCGTGCCCTGGCCGGCGTGCCGGCGCTGCACTACCTCGATCTGCACATTTACCCGATTACCGGTGGCCTCGTCACAGAGCGCGTGCCGCGCATCATTGAGATCGCGCGGGCGGCGGGTAAGGGGCTGACCATCGGCGAATCGTGGCTGTACAAGACCGGCGCGGCCGAACTCGGCGGCACACCCGGCTCCGAAGCCGCGGTATTCGCCCGAGACGCCTTCGGCTTCTGGGCGCCGCTCGACCAGCGATTCATCGCCGCCCTCGCGACGTTGGGGCGCGGACACGGATTCGAATTCGTCTCGTACTTCTGGATGACCTATCTGTTCGCTTACGTGCCGTATGAGGAGCGCACCGCTGAGCTGAGCCCGCCCGAGCTAACACGCGTGGCGAATCAACTGGCCTACCGTGCCATGCTGGAAGGTAAGCTGTCCCCTACCGGTGGCGCGCTGCAGGCGCTCCTGCGTCCCGCGCCGTAGCCCACCGGCAGCGGCGCCGTGGGTATACTGGCGGCGGGGAAATACCCGCACGCACTGCCCACGGAGCCGCCATGACGGCGCGCCGGCGCTTCCTCCTTGGCCTGCTGATTGTTCAGCTCGGCGTTACGGTGGCCTATGCGCCCACCCTCAACGATTACTTCGCCGGCGATGACTTCCTCGTCATCGGTCCGGTTGGCCGGATGGGCGCCTGGGAGGTGACCGCCAAAGCGTTTGTCATGCGTGATGACATTCCCTATTGGCGGCCCCTGGTAACGCCGCTGTACGCCCTCTACGTCCACGGCTTTGGCCTCAACCCGATGCCATATCATCTCGTGGTGCTGGGGCTGCATCTCACCAATGTGACTCTGGTAGCAGTGGCCGCACGTCTGCTGCTGCGGCAGAGCGGCGTAGCGCTGGCGGCCGGGCTGCTGTTCGGTGTCCATGCGGCGCATACCCTGACCGTTGCGCAGATATCGTCGACGGTCGAGCTGTTCAGCGTCGTGTGGTATCTGGGCAGCGTGTGTGCCGCACTGTACTGGTTGAAGGTGCGGGGCCGGCCGGGCGCCGGCCGCTGGTACGGTGCGGCAGTCCTGTGCTTCGTGCTGGCGCTGCTGTCCAAAGAGTCGACGGCATCGGCGGCGGGTACCCTCACGGTGCTGTTTCTCTTGCGTGTCTACCTGCCTGGCCGGCAGGCCGCGCGCTTTGTGCGGGCGGTGGCGCCGTTCTGGCTGCTCGTGTTGCCGTACATTGCCTTCACCTATATCACCGACACTGAGGACCCAACAGGCATCACGCGGATGCTCTACGCACCAGGCTGGCATGTTCCTACAAACCTGTGGTGGATGGTCGCGCGGCTGGCCTGGCCGGTGGGGAATGGGCAGGGGCCGGTGATCAGCGCCGCCGCGCACACCGGCGCGGTGGCGGTCACGGCTGCCGCCCTTATCGTGGCGGTGCGCGGTCAGGCTGCCAGCCGCTTCCTTGTTGCCTGGATGGTCATTGCCATGACACCGCTGACCCTGTGGCGGCCGGACATGATGCTCAGCCGGTTCACGTATCAGGCAGCGGCGCCCTTTGCCATGCTTTGCGCCTGGGGTGGATGGCTGCTGCTCCGCCGGCTCCCACTGCGCCAGTCGCGGGCGCCGGTTGGGCTGGCCGCTCTGGCGATAGTGGCTGCGCTGCTGGCGTGGCTGACGGCCGGCCAGAACCGCGTACGCACCCGCGAGGCTGACTCCTACTTCTTGCTGGTGCACGAGCTGCGGCGGACCGTCCCGCAGCCGCCAGCAGGCAGCGAGGTGGTGATTATGGATGGACCATGGTCCGGCCCATTTCACGCCCTCTATTTGGAGGCCGTGGCTGAAACGCTGTATGGCCGCGACACGGTGCGCCTGCGAAACGTCGACTCGGGCGAGCCGGCGCCGGCGGTGTCGGCCGGCGCGGTGCTCCTGCGATACACCGGCTCGATGCTGGTAGCGGGCCGCTAGAGCCCTAGCTTGAGCGGGTTGAGGATGCCGTCCGGATCGAGCACCCGCTTGATCGCACGCAGCAGGCGTAACCCTTCACCGTGCTCGCGCTCCATCAGGTGTGCAGTGCGGATGCCGGCGCCGTGGACATACTCCATGCTCCCGCCCAGATCCTGCGCCAGCGTCAGGGCGTCATCGGCCGCTGCCGCGGCCTGGGCCACCTCGGCCGGGGTATCGGTGGTACGGGAGATCGCCACGGACAGCAGTTCTGGTCCGTGCCACAATCCCCACTCACGCACTTGTACCCCGCGCTCGGCAAACATCGCCTCAGCGCGCTCGATGTAGGGAGGCACGCGCGAGGCTGGGAGCGCCACATGCAGGTAGTCGAACACGCTGCTGCCGGGTGCGCCGGGCAGCGGTTCCTCCTGCTCTGCCTGCCGCCAGCTGCGGAGCCGATCTGCCGGTACGTGGCGGCCCAGCCAGAACGACTGCGCCACTTCTTCACCGAGTCTCTGGCCGCCATGACCCGCACAGACGCGCAACGCGCGCTCTACGGCAGCCTGGACGACCTCTTCCGGCCCGTCGAAGCCCAGGTACATGCGCCCGCTTTCTCCCGGTGGTGCACCGAAGTCGAGCATTGCTGGATTCAGGCCGCTGGCCAAGAGCTCGGCCGCCACCGCATGCCCGTGCAGGAACGACGGGAAGTCAAGCGCCAGCAATGCCCGCCGCTCGGGGAGCGGAAAGGTGCGCAAGGTCACTTCGGTCACGATGCCAAGAGTGCCCTCCGCGCCGGCGAACAGCCGCGCGATCGTTGGGCCGGCGGCTGCCCGGGGCGCCGCACGGGTGCGATACACCGTGCCGTCGCCCAGCACAGCCTCGAGACCGAGTACCTGATCGGCGATACCGCCGTAACGTCCGCCCAAGTACCCAAGCCCGTTGGTGCCCAGTGCTCCGCCGGCCGTCGCAATTGGCAGCGTCCATGGGTCGTGACCGGTCATCAGCCCGCAGGATTCGAGCACCGCATTGAGCGCTGCCAGTACGATACCAGCCTGGGCCGTGACCATCCGATCCTCGACCGCCACGTTGACGACACGGTCCATCGTCCGCGTGTCCAGCACAATGCCAGGGCGGAGGCTAAGCGCGCCACCCATCAGGCCGGTACCGCCGCCGTAGGCCACCACCGGCACGTGGAACAGGCGGGCTGCCTGTACCGTGGCGACAACGTCTTCGGTTGTTCGTGGCTGAACGACGGCGATGGGCCGGGCGGGCACGCCGTCTGGAAGCCGGAAAGATCGCCGAGGGCGCAATTGGTCACGGGCAGTCTCCGCAAGCAGCCCGCCGTCGGTGTGGACGGCGCCGTCTCCCAGCGCTTCCCGCAACAGGGCAGTGAGTGCCGTGGTGTCTGCCTTCATACCGGCATTCTAGCGGCAAGTCGTGCGGCAGTTGACGGCCGGGCCGCTCAGCCGGTAGGAATGGGAGTGGCCGGCCATGGAGGCGGCGCGGCTGGACCCAGCCCGCACCGGGCACGAGGACTGAGCATGGCCAGCGTCAAGGCGTATGTCCTGATCGTCACCGATCCAGCCGCCACGCGCGACATCTACCAGGCGCTGCAGCAGATCCCGGAGCTCGTCGAGATCCACGAGGTGATGGGCCCATACGACATCGTCTGCGAGATCGAAGCGGCCGATCTGGCGCACATTCCCCCAATCCTCGGGGAGCGGATTCGCCGCATCCCGGGTATTGAGAGCACGACCTCGCTGGTGACGTTCCCGGATCCGTAGGCCGGTGCCCTATGCCGGCTCCTTGCCCGCGCGCAGCAGCCAGCCGAAGGGACGGCGCCGGCGGCCTTGCTGGCGCTGTGCCAGACGGTGGGCCCGCCGCTCGGAGTCGGCCATGATTTCCTCCGCCTGCCGCGCCTGCCACTCCGCCACCCGCCGCTGCACCAGCCGGGACAGTAACTCGCGGTGATTGATCGTCGCGTCCTCGTAGTGCGGGGCGATCTCGATTGCCTGCTGGAACAGCGCCAACGCCTCCTCAATCTCACCCATCAGTAGTTGGTCGATGGCCTGGCGGTTGAGACGCACCGCCTCCTCCGGGATATCCGGCGGCGGCCCCCAGGTAAGAACGACGGGGTGGGCTCCCGCCAGTCCCTTCATCATGCCGGTCTGCATGATACCCGCTGCGGCCGCTGGTACGGCTGCCGCAGCCGGCGAGACCACATCGCTGGAAGGTGGGGGAGGGACGTGGCGAGGCGGTGGCACGGACGGGACATAATCCACCAGCGCAGGCGCCGGTGCACGGGCAGCGCGGGCACGAGATCGCGCCGGAACCGCGGCCGGCGCCGGTTCCGGCACGTCCCCATTGCGCGGAGCGGCAGGGGCGGCACGACCGCGTGGAGCCTGCTCGGCGAGGAAGTCGCGCATCTGCACCCACGCCTCACGCACCGTGGCCTCGCCGCCGGCCGGGCCGTTGACGATCCCGAGGCGGGAGTTGCGCAGGCTTGCGTGAATGCCACGCGCCTCGTCATCGGAGATGAGCCGGTCGTAGACTCCGTAGGCCAGGAGCACGGGGGCAGCCACTTCATCCAGCACCGCCAGCGCATCAGCGTCGAGATACGCCTCGTACAGCCGTGCCGCGGTCTGGCCATCGACCGTCCGCGCCATGAGCGTACCAAGCTCGGCGGCATGGATATCGTCATCGACGATGGTGCGCGCCAGTGCCCGCAGGCCGGCTCGCGGCCGCGAGGTGAGGGTATGCAGCAGCATCGTGCTGCCAGGGCCCTTGATCGGCCGGAGCGCCGGGTCGACCAGTACCACCCGGGCCACGCGCTCCGGCGCCTGCGCCGCAATCCGCAGCGCCAGTGGCGCCGATTCACCCATGCCGGCGATGACCGCGCTGTGCACGCCCGCATGCGTCATCACGGCGAGGACGTCTTCAACCATCGCCTCAGTGGAGATGCGCTCGATGTTGCGTTCAGACCGGCCGGTGCCGCGCCGGTCGTGGACGATGACCCGGAATGACCGCGAGAGCTGATGGATGAACGTGCGCGGGTCACGCACGGCATCCTCAATCGCTGACCAGAAGGGCTGCAGCACAATGACGTCTACGTCGCCATCGCCCAGCACCTGGTAAGCGATACGGGCGTCACCCGTCTGTACCAGGCGGGTCGCCTCCTGGCCGGCAACCGGCCGGGTGGTGCGAGGCACGGTGACCTCCTCTAGCCCCGAGACACCAGCGGCAGCCGCTGCCACCACTGCCGCTGATGCTGCTCGAACAATTGCCGGACCGGCTCCAGCAGGTCATCGCGTGAGTCCGGCCGCGACAGCGCCAGCTCCTCTACCGGATGAGTCATGGGGTTTGGCCGGAGCGCCTGCGGTGGCCCGCCTCCTGCCCTTAGGAATGCTTCGAGTGGTGGGATGCCTGCACCGTCGGCCCCGCACGCTATCTCAGTAGCAGTGCCGTCCGTATGGTCAGGCAGACGCTCGACCGCAGGCCGCCGCTGCGTGGACCGGTGGCGGCCGTTGCCAGCACTGCCCGGGGCGCGCTCGCCATCGCAACGTGCGCTCTGCAGCATCGCCGTCAGCCGTTCAATGGTGGTGGTGAGCCGCGCGACCTGGGCGGTCAACGGCGTACCGTCGGCTGCCAGCGGCGCGCCGGCGTCATCATCGGCTGTGAGCAAAACGCGCGTGTAGACGCGGCTACCGTGGGGTTCGGCGTACGCGCGTAGCCGCCCTTCCAGAATCTGGTGCCAAACTGCAGAGCAGGGCACACCGAGGTGTTCGGCGGCGGTCGCAACGCTGACCGACCCATCCTTCCACATCACCGTGCTACTCCTGTTCACTCCCGCGAGCCGTCGCACGCGTGCGGCACGACACTCTCTGCGGCTGCTTCTGATTCGCGTTATCGGCAGAATCCAGAGGTGGCTGAAGCCGGGCAGGCGCGCACTCCATCGGGGCCGCCGGTCAAACCGACTGATCAGCCGGGTCGCGTGGGATGGAGCGAGCGGCGGTCACAAACGCCCGCACCAGCGCATGATCGGTGCTGCCGTCGGACCGCTCCACTCCGGTGTGCGTGTCGACGGCCCAGGGACGTACCATTGCGATAGCCTTCGCGACGTTGCCTGGGCCCAGCCCGCCGGCCAGGATCACCGGCACAGCCACCGATGCCACGATGTCCCGGCTGATGGACCAATCGTGCGTGAGGCCAGTGGCGCCGTGCCGGCCGGTCAACGGGTCATAGGTGTCGAGGATGATGGCGTCGGCGTCGCGTGCTGCCAACCGAGCTGCATCGAGGGCAGCCGGACCGGTGACGTGTACGGCACGGATGATCTTCAGCCCTGGCAGGGCGGCCCGCATCGCCCGCACCTCTTCATGCTCAGCACCACCGTGCAACTGCACTGTCAGGACGCCCAAATACCGGCACAACGGCGCCACTTCCGCTGCCGTGGAGTGGTAAGTGATCAGCACCGGGGTGATCATCGGAGGCAGCGCCTGAATGATCGTGCGCGCTCTGTGCTCATCGAGACCGTTGTGCGGGCCACCGGGCAGGCCGATCGTGAAGCCAATACCGTCGGCGCCCGCCTGTTCGACGGCCAGCGCATCTTCAAGGGTAGAAATCCCGGCGATCTGGACTCGCACTGCACGAACACCCATCCATCCGTCCCCTTCATCACCCGAGCTTCGGGCGGTCTTCTGCTAGAGTGTGAGCAGCGTCATCCTAGCTTCAACCGCAAAGGCTCATCATGTCCCGTATCAGGCTGATTGCCCTCGATATTGATGGCACGCTGCTCGACAGCCGCGATCAACTGACCGAGGAAACCGGTGCGGCGGTGCGTGCTGCGGCGGCCAGCGGCGTGCACATCGTCCTGGCAACGGGCCGTTGGTATGGCAGTGCCCGCCGCTGGGCAGCGCGGCTGGGGAGCACGGCGCCGATTATCAGTCACAGCGGCGCCCGCGTCACCCGCCAGCAGCCCGAGACCGACCTGCTTCACCTGGGCTTGCCCTTGCAGCCGGCGCGGGAACTAGCTGCGTTCATGGATGCGCACCAGATGATGGCGAACGTGACCGTCGGCCCGGTGACGTACATGCGTCCTCGGGCCGGCCTCGATCCGGCCCGCCTTCCGCCGGACATCAACGTTGTGACGGCCTTCCTGCCGGTGGTCACCGTCGAACCTACCAGCGTGCTGGTGTTCGACCCGGCCGGAATTGACGTGATACCGCGGGAGTTCGGCGAACGGTTTGGCGGAAGTGTCACGTTCTTAGTGAACCGCACCTCAGGGACGGCCGATCACCTCACCCTGCACCATCCAGAGGTGGATAAGGGCAGGGCCCTGGCCCTGGTGTGCAACTTGCTCGACATTGACCCAGCGGAAGCGATGGCCATCGGCGATGCCGAATCCGACACCGCGATGTTCCGCATCGCCGGCGTCTCGGTGGCGATGGGCAATGCCGGCGACGCGGTCAAGGCGCAGGCGGGGCACATCGCGCCCAGCAATGACGCCGGTGGGGTGGCGTGGGCGCTGCGCACCCTGCTGTAGCGGAGTAGCGCTTGACCCTCACCCGGCCACAGGGCAGACTGAGGCTCGCAACGCACAGGAGGCCACGGAATGGGCAACCGGCTGGAAGGAAAGGTCGCGATCGTCACCGGCTCCGGGCGCGGCATCGGGCGCGGCATTGCGCTCCTGATGGCGCAGGAAGGGGCGCGGGTCGTCGTCAACGATTACGGCGTGAATGTAGACGGCACGGCTCCCTCGGAGGGGCCGGCCTTTGAGGTCGTTGAGGAAATCAAGAAGGCAGGCGGTGAAGCCGTCGCCAATACCAGCACTGTCGCCACGATGGAAGGCGGCCAGGCGATGATCCAGCAAGCCCTGGACAGCTTCGGCCGGTTGGACATCCTGGTCAACGTCGCCGGTATCCTGCGCGACCGCATGGTGTTCAACATGGCACCGGAGGAGTGGGACGCGGTGATCGCTGTCCACCTCACCGGTCAGTTCGCCACGAGCAAGCCGGCGAGTATCATCTTCCGCCAGCAGCGCTACGGCCGCATCATTAACTTCTCGTCCACCTCCGGGCTGATCGGCAACGCCGGCCAGGCGAACTACGGCGCTGCCAAGGCGGGTGTGGCCGGGCTTACCCGTGTGCTGGCCAAGGACCTGGGCCGCTATGGCGTCACGGCCAACTACATTGCACCGGCGGCTGCCACCCGCATGACGGCCACGGTATCGCAGGCCTCGCGCGATCTACGCCAGCGGGCCGGTATCGCCACCGCGACGACGCCACAGACGCCGGCCGCTCCGCTACAGCTGCGTGATCCGGAGATGGTCGCGCCGATGTGCGTCTATCTCGCCTCGGACAAGGCATGGAACATCAATGGCCAGGGGTTCCTGGTTTCGGGCGGAGGCGTCTCGGTGCTGCATCACCCGTTGCCGTACCGGACGATCTTCAAGCCGGGGATGTGGACACTGGAGGAACTGGAGCGGGATGTGCCGTCGCAGTTGATGGCCGGTGTTCCCAACCCCGCGCCACCACCGGCCGATCTGGAAGTGGCGGGCCGCGCGGCGGCGCAGCCGGCGTAGTCTGCTGGTGACCGACTGACCATCACCGCGGGCCGCTCGCCTCACTGGCGGAGCGGACCGCGGGCCGGCAGCCTGCGAATGGCCCGGATCTCTGGGACCATCACAGCGCCGGCCGGCGGGTGCGCTCAGGCTCCGTCCAGCTAGGCAGGAGCATGCGAACGGCTGGCGAGGTCGTTGACCTTGTCCAGCAATTCGTCCAGTTCGAACGGCTTCTGCAGAAAGTCATCCGCGCCGGCCGCGAGCGCATCGCTGCGCGTTACCCGGCCGGCGGTGATCACGAGTACGGGTGTCGTCAACCGCCATTCGCTGCGCAGGGCGCGCACGAACTTGCCGCCATCGATCACCGGCATCATCCAGTCGAGGATGATCACATCCGGCACGGCACCGTCGAGCGAGGCCAGGCCGTCGAAGCCATCCGGCGCGGCCAGTACCTCGTATCCTTCATCTGCCAGCATCGCCGCGAGCGCTGCACGAATGTCGCGGTCGTCGTCTATCAGTAATATCGTCCGATGCTCGGATGCGGCAGTCACGGTGCGTACCCCAGCAGGCTACCCGTAGCCTACTGTATTCATCGTCTACGCAGGAATCCCCAAGAGCGGTAGGCCCGCCTGGATCGTCCACCACGAAACGAAATCGTTACTAACGTGACCGTGACCAATGCCCCCCGCGAAGCTGAAGCAACCTCTCGGCATCAGGCTGCGGTTAGGGCTTCCCATTGCAGGGGCTGGCCCAGCCAGGGCCGTGGGTGCTACGCGCCTTACGCTAGCTAAGCTATGGCAATTGTCGCGCTGTTACTGCTGCTTGCATCCGTGGCGCCGGCGGCGTTCATGCTGCACTTCGTCTATGTGCGGGACAAGTATCAGCGTGAGCCACTGCGGGCGGTGCTGCTCGTCTACTTCGCCGGCTTCTTCACGGTGATCCCCGCGTTGGTAGGGGAACTGGCTGCAGGCGCGCTGGTCAACGGCGCCTCGGAGGAGACGCTCGCCGGCGCTGCGTTAATCGCGTTCGCCGTGGTGGGCGTCGCCGAGGAGGGTTCAAAATTCCTGTTTCTGATGGCACTGGTCTACCGGCGCTCGTACTTCGACGAACCATACGATGGGATCCTTTACGCCGTCGCCGTTGGCTTGGGCTTTGCAACAGTGGAGAATCTCGCGTATGTGTTCCTGGCTGGTAGCCTGGCCGGCAGCGCCGCGATCGCCGTCCTCCGTGCCCTGCTGTCGGTGCCGGCGCATGCGCTGTTTGGCGTGGTGATGGGACACTTCACCGGCCGTGCCAAGTTCGAGCCCGACCACCGGCGGCGGCGGCGGCTGCTGGCGCTGGGGCTGGCCGCGCCGGTGCTGGCCCACGGGCTGTACGACTTCCCGCTGCTCCTCGCCCCGCAAGGAGTGACCGCCGATGTCCTTGTGGCGGCACTCGCAGTGCTGGCAGGCACCATGATACTGCTGTGGACGGCCGGCGTACGCATGCTGCACCAGGCGCAGGCTGCCAGCCCCTTCCAGCGCCCTCCTCCCTTCTTCGCCCCACTGGGAGCGATCACGTTGAGCATCAAGTTCTGTACGCAGTGTGGCGCCCGCGCAGCCGCCGCCGATCGCTTCTGCCGGATCTGCGGGACATCGTGGCGGGTTGCACCGTAGAATCCCGGCATGCCTTTCCCTCACATCTCACCGTCGACCCGTACACTGCTGGCTGTATCGCTGGGCATGTTCGTACTGGCGCTCGACACGCAGGTGAATGTCGCCCTGCCGGAGATCACGCGTGCCCTTAACGCGCCGATCTCCCAGCTGCAGTGGGTGATCATCGCCTATGTGTTGACCGGCACGGCGCTGATGACGGGGTGCGGCCGGCTTGCCGACCTGACCGGACGGCGGCGCATGTGGATCGCAGGGTTAGCGGTGCTGGCGGCGGGTCTGCTCGCCTGCGGGCTGACGTCCTCGCTTGCTCCGCTGGTGGCCGGAAGGGCGCTGCAGGCGGCCGGCATGGCGATGGTGACCGCCACCGGTCCCGCCCTCGTAACTGCCGCCTCGCCACCGGATCGTCGCGGGCGGGCGCTAGGGTTGATCGCCGCGGGTGGCTCGCTGGGCGCCGCTGTCGGGCCGTTGTCCGGCGGGGTGCTCGTCGACGTGTTCGGCTGGCAGGGAGTGTTCCTATCCCGGGTACCGCTGGCCCTGGGAGCCGCGCTATTGTCAGCGGCGCTGCTGCCGCGCGGCGCTGCGGCCCGGCAGAGCGGGGCGTTTGACTGGCAGGGGGCGGCGCTGGCGGCGCTCGTCACGACCGTGCTGCTGCTGGCGCTCAATCGCGGTCCGGTGTGGGGCTGGAGCGCGGCGGGCACCGTAGGGCTGATGCTGGCGTGGCCGGTACTGTTGTGGGTGATGATCTGGTGGGAACGGCAGAGTCCCACACCGGCGATTGACATCGGCCTGTTTCGCACCGCCGCCATGTTGACAGCCGGTGGCGCGGCGTTGCTCAGTGCCCTGGCCTCGTTTGGCGTGTGGCTGCTGGCTCCGTACCTGCTGGTGGACGGCCGCGGACTCAGCCCGGTGGCCGCCGGCTGGTTTCTGGCGATCGTGCCGCTGACGATGGCAGCGACCGCACCACTGAGCGGGCGGGTTGCAGACCGGCTGGGATCGCGCTGGCCGGTGGTGGCGGGGCTTGGGCTGGAGGTGCTGGCGCTGGCGCTGATCGCAGCCACCGGATCGAGCCTCACTCTGCTGGCGGTGGCGCTGATGCTGCTCGGCGCGGGCCTCGGCATCTTCGCCGCGCCCAACCAGAGCATTGTTATGGGCGCGGTCCCCCCATCGGCTTACGGCGCCGCGGGCGGCCTGCTGGGCATGATGCGCTCGCTCGGCATCGTCAGCGGTGTGGCCGTGCTGGGAGCGGTGTACGCTGCGGCTCGCCCGCCAGGGGCGGCGGCCGCCGCCTTTCACGAGGGTGCCTTTCGCAGCGCTTTCCTCGTTGCGGCGGTGATTGCGTCGGCCGCGCTGGCACTCCACCTGCTCTCGTGGCGTGCTCTCCGTCCGCACCCGGCCCGTGGCCCGCGCGTGCCCTCCGAAACGTAACCAAGAAAGGTGCTTGCAGACATGGATGAGCAGGCAAAGAAGACCGTTCTACGCATGTTCAACTACAACCTGGTTGTTGTGACTGTGCCCGGTCCCGACGGCGGTCATGGCTACACCGCAAACTGGGTCGCGCAGTCCGCATTCGAGCCGCCGATGGTCTCAATCACTGTCGAAGCCGACGCCAAGGCGCTGCCGCTGATGCGCGAATCGGGCGTGTTTGCCATCAACGTGCTGGAAAGCGGCCAGCGGGAACTTGCTGGTCAGCTGGGCCGGCGTTCTCGCACGCACCCGGACAAGTTCGCCGGTGTGCCGGCGGAACCGGGTGTGACCGGCTGTCCGTTGCTCCTGGATGCGCTCGGCTATCTCGAGTGCCGCGTTCGCGGCGAGCTGGACGCCGGTAGCCACGTGCTCTTCCTGGGCGAGGTGGTCGAGGCTGGGGTTCGGCGTCAAGGGAAGCCGCTTTCGATGGAGGAGGCGGAGTTCCGCTACTTCGGTTGAGCGAGCTACTCGTATCGCAGCGCCTCAGCCGGAGTCACACGCCCTGCTTGCCACGCCACAGCCAGCGCGCTCATCAGTGCAGCACAATACGCGGCAGCGCCGATGCTGGCGATCTGCCACCAGGGGATCAGCAGCCGCAGCTGCGTGAAGTCGCGTGCCAGGAAGTTCACGATGTTCTGTGCCAGCACGAGACCGCTGACGGCGCCGGCGCCGATGCCGAGCGTTGCTACGACGCAGCCCTCCAGCAGGAACGATGTCCGGATCGAGCGCCGGCTGAAGCCCAGAGCCCGCAGCATCCCGATCTGCTGACGGCGCTCAGCGACGGAGCGCATCCCGATCACGCCCAGTGCCGCGATGCCTGACAGCAGCCCCATGCCGAGGAAGCCTCTGATCAGTGCGTCCAGCAACCGGCGGATCTCGTGACCGGTACGTGCCTCTTCGCCAAGGATGCGCGTACGGATGCCACGGCCAGGAAACGTCAGCTCGATTCCGGTCGCGGCCGTCCGCAGCGAGACGCCCTCGGCAGTGCGCAGGAAGTACTCCGCGGGTGGTTGGGTGGCCGCCGGCATCCCTTCAACGGAGGCCTGTCCCGTGAGCAGCCCGCGCGACAGAATCGAACCGTCGGCGGTCACACCGATCACCGTCACCCGCCGGGCAACGCCGCCGCGCGGGTCGCGCAGCCACACCGGCGCCGGCGTAAACGTGGCGCTCCGGCCGCCGCGCGCGATGGCGGTGCGTAGCCCCGGCACCATGTCGATGTCCCGCCGCGCGAGCACCGCCAGTCCGGAACTCTCGTTCAGCGCCTGCCACACCGCTCGATCGCTGTCGAGGCCCTGTGCCCTCCCTGCCAGTTCCCCGGATGACCCCGAGAGGAGACCGGCATCGGCGACACGCAACTCAACCGGCCGCCACACCACGATGTCGGCGCCTGGCCACAGCGCCTCGACGGCGCTTGAGGCCTGTGCGCCGATGACCGCGAAGTCGTCGCGCCGTACGGCATCTGAGGACGCGATTGCCTGCTCCACATCTTCGGGTGGCCGGCCGAAGGCGATGCGGATGTCGAAACCCGCGCCGCCGTCACGGCGTACATAGGCTGCTTCGGTGGAGCGCAGCAGTGCGGTGGCGGTGACCATCGTCAGAAACACCAAGGCAAACATGGCGGCGGTAAGGCCGGTGCGAAACGGGTGCGTGAGCGGATAGGCGACCGCGATGCGTGTGGCGGGCGCCAGCGAGCCGAACGGCCGGGCCAGCCACCGCAGTGGCGCCAGCAGCGCATCGAGGTTGGCCCCCGCCGCCCAGACCAACGCTACCGCCATCGCCACACCAGCCAGCACGAACCCGGCAGTGCCAGAGCGCAGGGCATCATCACCCCGGACCGAGGCCGGTGCATCTGGAGAGAGAGCAAACAGCAGCGCGATCAGCGCACCAGCCACGGTTGCGACCAGCCGGTTCACATGTCGTACCGGCACACGGGCCCTGGGGAGAGCCAGCCGCGCCGCCTGCGCCGCTGCCAGTACCATCAGCGCGCCGCCAGCTGCACGCATAACCCCGCCATGCGGTGCTAGCACGGCCAGTCCACCACCGCCCACCATGAGCACAGCGACCTGCCCGGCGCGCTGCACGGTGGCAGCCAGCAAGACACGTCTTCGCCGCCGGATTGGTGGCGGCGCGCTCACCCCATGGATGGCGGCGATGATGTTGACGTTGCTGACCCGCCAGGCGGCCAGCAGCACCGTGGCGAAGGTCACCAGTGCACCCAGGCAGAATGCCAGTAGCAGCCCCCCGGCGCTGATGTGGCCCTGGAGCACGACATCCCAGCGCTCCAGCGCGCGCTGCAAGAGACGCAGGACCAGCGCTCCGGTGCCCAGTCCGAGCAGCAGTCCGGCCAGGGCGGCGGCGAGATCGTAGACCATGCCCTCGATGGCGAAGGCGGCGACCAGATGATGGCGGTGCGCTCCCACCGCCCGCGTGAGTCCCATCTCTGTGCGGCGTTCGGCGGCCAGCATCACAAAGATAAGAAATACCAACAGCAACGCTGCCGCGATGGAAAACAGGCCAAGCACCATGAAGACAGCAGTCACAGCGGAGCCATACTCGTTTGCCGCCTGTAACGCCCGCTGTTTCACTTCCAGCACGGTCAACGGCGCCAGCCGTTGTGCGGCATCCGGGCGTCCCCGAAGGGCCGGCTGGTTGGCCGCGGCGTTGATGATCCAGCGATACTCGGTGGTGAGCAGCGGGTCAGCAACAAAGTACGCCAGCTCAGCGCTGGGCACACCGCTGCGGCTCACCTCCCGCAGCCGCCGAACCGCGGGGCGGACGTCTGCCCGAACGCGCGCCTCTAGTGCCCGCAACTGACTCTGGCCGGCTTCGGTCGCCAGCCCATGGGCAACTTCTGTCATCAGCGCTGGATCAGCCAGGGCCAGCCGCAACCTGCCGGTCACGGCACGGCTGCGTCCGGCCTCGTCGCCGCCCGAGCGGTTGGCGACCAATACCTGATTGACTTGCTCCTCACGGCGGGCCAGCCGCTGGAGGGCAGCGAGCGGCATGACGGCTGCCGGCTGCGTCCCGGTAAGCCCGCCATCGCGCACCACCGCACGCACGACGAGGACGGCTTCTGCTCCTCCCGGGAGCCGCAGTGTCAGTGGTACACCGGCCGCCAAGCCGAGCAGCCTCCCTGCTTCGGCGTTGACCAGCACCTCGCCATCCTGGAGCGCACTGAGCTTGAGCGGCTCACCACTGCGTAGCGAGAAGCGGTCGAACCGCGGGGCGCCAGGCGGTAGGCCGATGACGTTTACCCCAGTGCGCGCCCGTTCGGTCTGCCGGCTGATGGCCGTTGCCTGGAGCTGGAGGGCGGGCACGAGCGCCGCCACGTCGGGATCGTTCGCAAACGACTGCTGTAGCGCTTCCGTCCGCGTCAGGGGAAAGAACTCACCCGCCGCCAGATCGCCTCCGGACAGCAAGGCGCCGGGATCACCGATCCCTAGCGACGCGCCGGCGCCGCGCACCGAGGTGGTAATCACCTCGTCCACGGGCCCGACGCCACCGGCCACCAGGGCGCGGACGGTCAGCGCCATCGTCTCACCTGTGCCGATCGCCGTCGTGATGACGGCGGTGCTGGTGGTGAGTCCGAGCACGATCAGCGCGGTGCGCAGCCGTCTCCGCGGCGCCGCCCGCAGGCCCAGCTGCACGAGCAGCGGCCGCCGCCACGCCAATACTGCCAGCGCCATCAGCACACACGCCAGCACCAGCGTTGCGGACCTGGCAAGGAGGACAGTCGGGAGACCGAATAGCTCGCTCATCGCTGCGAACGCCACCGGTGGTGGAAGCTACAGGCCACTGATCACACCCCAGAACAGCTCAGCCAGCCGCTGATGACCCAGTGTCGAAGGGTGCAGTCCATCGCGGCTGATGTACTCGGGGTGAGAGCGCAGTTCTGCCCAGCCTGTGTACAAGTCCACGACGGTGGCCCCATGGGTCTGGGCTACCCCGGCAATCGCGGCGTTCCACTCCACTGCCGTCGACCGCAGGGCGCCGCCGTCCATCCCGTGCAACGCGGGCAGCAGGGTCAGGTCGGGGAGATTTGCGACATACACTCGCGCGGTGGTCTGCGTGACGAGGGCACCGAGCAGCGCATCGAGGCCCGTGCGGTAGACCTCCAGCGGCACCCCTCCCGTAAGATCATTGACGCACAGCCACACAGTGACGACGGACGGCTGCAGATCGACCGCGACCGGTAGCACCTGGTCAAGCGCCTGTTCCACCTTGAGGCTGGGGATGCTGAGGTTTGCCAGGCGCGTACCGGCAGGCATCATGCTCCGCAGGCGTGGCACCCAGCCATCCACCGATGGGTTGGAGGCGCCAGTACCAATACCGTCTGAAGCGGAGATGGCGACATAGAGCGCGGCCGTGCTGCGGTCGCGCCCGTCGTCGGTGGTACAAGCGGAGGGGAGCACCCACAGGATCAGCGCAAGCAGAGGCAGCAGCCGGTGGACGTTGGTTCGCATGCGGGGCCTGCCGGGGCCCGCCGTAAGGCAGACCGCCATTTCCATCATCCGGACTATGCGTGTACGCGTCAAGTAGCCGCCAGCCTGGCATGCCTCTGGTTAACTACCGTGTAGCCGCTCCGCCGGATTCATCGAAGGACGGCCGCAGCCGTGACGCTAGTGCGCAGGAAGCGGTCAATCATCGCGTTCACCTGGTCCGGCGTCTCCAGTTGATGAAAGTGCCCGGCGCAAGCCGTCTGAGCGGTTGTGAGCGACGGGCAGAGGGAGCGAAAACGTTCCACATCGGTCGCTGAGCCGGCGGCGGCGATAGCCAGCACCGGCGCCTTGCACGCCGCCGCTGCCCCCTCGTCGTCGAATGTGGCGATGGCCTGCATCGCTCCGGCCATGACATGCTGGGGGGCAGCGGACATAGCGGCGATGATCCGCGCCCTGCGATCGGGGTCATCGATGCCGGGAAGAAACATGCCACTGACGACGCGCTCCGCTGTCGCACGGTACTCCGGCGTGCGCAGCACCGTCACCAGGTCGCGCATCCTGGTGCGGGCGGCCTCTGGTCGAAAGAGGGGAGAGTCGAGCGTGACCACCCCAGCCGTCCGCTCAGGGTGACGTGCTGCCAGCTCGAGCGCGACGAGGCCGCCCATGCTATGGCCGATCACCACGGCGCCATTGACGCCTAGCTCGCCCAGCAGCCAGTTCACATCGCCGGCAAAGCCCGCGATGCTGTACTCCTGGTCCGGCTTGTCGCTGCGGCCGTGCCCACGCAGGTCGAGCGCGATCACCCGATGCTCGGTGCGGAGATGGTCAAACTGCGGGGCAAGGTACGTGTGGTCACAGCACCAGCCATGGATGAGCACGATTGGCGGATCGCCGGCGCCGTCCTCGTCATAGTAGAGCGCCACCCCATCGCGATTGAGCGTCCGCATGTGCAACCTCCCTGGCGGTGTTGACCCCATTTTGCCGGTCTGCCGCCGTCCGTCAACGTCTCGCCGTCAGGCCCGGCCGAGCACCAGAGCTGCATTGATGCCGCCAAACCCGAATGATGTGGACAAGACGTACCGCGGGCGCGCGGGCCGCCCGGCGCCGGTGATCAGGGCAAGGTCACACGCGGGGTCTGCCTGCTCGAGGTTGGCCGTGGGCGGCAGCCAGTCGTGCCGGAATGTCAGTGCACAGATGGCGGCTTCGATAGCGCCGGTGGCGCCCAGCGCGTGACCGTGCAGGCCCTTGGTGCCTGACACCGGCACCGTCCGCGCCCGCCTCCCGAGCGCTCGGTGTAGCACCAGCGATTCGGTGCGGTCGTTGAGCGGTGTGGAGCTGCCGTGGGCGTTGACGTAGCCGACAGCCCCGGGCGGCACCCCGGCCGTTGCCAGCGCCATCGTGACGGCCCGTGCCGCTTGCTCGCCGCCCGGCAGCGGCGCGGTCATGTGGTAGGCGTCGACGCTGGCGCCATAGCCGAGCAACTCGGCATACACCGGAGCATCCCGCTGCTCGGCATGCTCCTGCGATTCCAGCACCAGCACGGCCGCGCCCTCAGCCATGACAAACCCGTCGCGACGGAGGTCGAACGGCCGCGAGGCATGTGCAGGGTCGTGATTTGCGGTTGACATCGCCTTGATCAGCGCGAAGGAGCCGAACGTCAGCGGCGCTAGTGGCGCCTCCGCGCCCCCGGCCAGCGCGACGCTGGCCCTGCCACTGCGAATGGCCAGCAGCGCTTCACCAATGGCAACCGCTCCCGAGGCGCACGAGTTGGCGTTGGCGATGGTCGGTCCGGTGATGCCCAGCGCGATCGCGATATTGGTCGCACCGGCGCCACCGAACACCGACAACGCCAGCGCCGGACTGACGGCCCGGGGACCGCCCGTGACGTAACGGTGGTGTTGCTCCTCTGCGAAGGCAATACCGCCCAGCGCCGAGCCCAGGTACACGCCGGTGTCGTTCTGCTGGCCGACAAGCGAGAGGCCAGCGTCTTCAAGCGCCAGCCGCGCTGCCGCAACGGCGAACTGGGAGAAGCGGTCGAGCCGGCGCAGCGCTTTCCCTTCGATGAAGTCGCGACCATCGAACCCATCGACCTCTGCCGCGATCTGGGACGGGAAAGGTGATGGGTCAAACCGTGTGATGCGTCTGACAGCCGTCTCGCCTCGGCGCACCCCGGCCCACAGCCCAGCGGCACCGCTGCCGATTGGGGTGATCGCGCCGATACCGGTGATGAACACCCGTGGCGGCCGGCGGGCATCGTTGGTGCGACAAGCATGCTCCGGCGTCATGCGGCCGTCTCCTGGGCGGGCGATTTATTCCCGGCCGGTGCGGGGCGTACGCCGGCCATACGGGATCTCGGCCACCTGCTTTACCCGGCGCAACGTGCGTCCGGCCACGGCATCGATAAACAGGTGACCTACTACCCACTCATACAGCCGGCCGGCGAGCGGCAGCGATGACCGGTAGTCGTGCACGATGGCTGCGCGAGCGCCGCATTCACCGGCATCGATCTGCCACTCGACCTCCATGCCGCGGGTTGGTCCGGCGATATGGGTGAACCGCAGCCGCCGGGTGGCCGGCTCAGCGCTGACCCGTGAGGTCCACCGCACCGGGTACCATCCTCGCCACGCGGCCATCTCCAGGATGCGCGACCCACCGGCGACGCCCTTGCGCCGAACCCAGCGGTAATGTGGTAGGAACTCCGGCCAGTGCTCAACGCGCTCAACCAGCGCGAACACGTCGTCCGCGGGTGCTTGGATTTCGATGGCGATGGTGCTGTGCATCGGTTCCTCGCTTACAGCGCTAGCCGGCCGAGAAAGGCGGGGTTGAGCACCCGGCGTGCGGGCAGCACATCGCCGGTCACGCCCACCAGGGTGTCTGCCATCGCCGGGTGGCGGGCGAGCTGCTGCAGCGCGTGCGCCAGCACTCGTGACCGCCCGACAAAGCGCTGCACCAACCACTCAACGGCAAACGTCCCGCGGAACTCCCGTGCGCGCTGCTGCTCGTATGGCAGCAAGCGGCTCCGGCTGGTGTCTGCATCGCGCAGCGCCGCGACGATC
>WBZO01000757.1_pt1 | contig 61132 bp, 42 predicted proteins | sample 5204261 | NCBI WGS metagenome assembly WBZO01 (sample SAMN12412400, study PRJNA552823) | activated sludge metagenome | isolation source: activated sludge from anammox sidestream of wastewater treatment plant... | place: USA: North Carolina | collected 2017-09
TTCACCACGACGACGGGCGCGACGGTGACGACCAGCGTCTATGTGCCCGCGAACAGCCGGGCGACGGTGTGGGCCAATGCGGTGCCGGGGCTCGGAAACGCCACGTTCCGGACGACGGTGACGGCGTCGGTTCCCAACGCGCTGGTGGTGGAGCGGGCCAGCTACTGGCCGGGGACGGCGCAGGGCGCGAGCCAGGCGGCGGGCGGGGAGCCGCTGCTGGGCGGGGAGACGGCGCCGACGCGGCAGGCGCTGGTGGCGCCGGGTGAGGATCTGGGCCCGCGGCCGTACGTCCTGACGGCGGTGGCACCGGCGGACGGGATCAGCCGGGCGCGGGCCGAGGGGCGCATCAGCGACGAGGAACAGGCGGTGCTGGCGGCGGTGGCGGCGGCGCGGGCGGCGTTTCTGGCGAAGGCGCCGCCGGGCACGCCGAGCGGCCTGGCGCCGCCGTTGCGGACGGGCCTTGGCCCGCCGGCGGTCGGGGCCGCGGCGGTGGCGGGCGGCGGGGCGCCGGCGGCGGTGGCGCTGCCCTGGTCTGGTGGGCAGCTCACGCTCGGGAGGCGGCCATGACCGGCGGTCGCCCCCGCGGGGCAGCGGCGGCGCACACCGGGCGGCACACGATTGGCGCTTCGGTGAGGCCGGCCGGCTCCTCTTCCTGCTGGTCGCGGCGCTGGGCCTGCTGGCCCGGCCCGCGGCCGCGGCGGGGATCGGCCATGGCTTCACTCTGCCTGGGTGAACGCGCAGGTTGCTCCTGTTGATCCGAGCAACCCGCGCTCTACGGGTGACCCGACAATGGGCGCGTGCCGCGTGGGGTTCTCCTGCGACGCGACGGCCGGCCGGTCCGACGCACCGTACGCCATGGCGATGTCAACGAGCTCGTGTCGCCGTAGCGCGCGGGTTGCTCTGCGAAGCCTTCGGCAACCTGCGCGTTCCCGCGCCGGGGCGCGGTTTTACCGGCCGCGGCACGGGCGGTTCTCGCAGGTGGACCCGGTCTACGCGGGGCTCTTCGACCCGCAGCAGTGGAACCGCTACGCCTACGCCCGCAACAACCCGCTGGGTTTCGTGGATCCGGATGGGCGCAACCTGGAAGCGCTCGATCGGCCGGCGTTTCGGGTGGAGGTGGAGTACTGCTCTAGCTGTGACAATAGGTTCTTCATTCAGATGCAACTGATGTGGTACTTCCCCGGGGCCGCCAGGTCCGGACTAGCCGCCGGGTCCGGACCAGATGGGTCCGGCGAACCGGGTAGGGGGCGAGGGCGCGTTGGGGTGGGGCCGGCCCCGCCCGCGCCGACCCCGGATGCGACCCCGCCCGCGCCAATCTCCGTTCCGCCCGACGGGAAGGAAACGACGGTCGATCCAGGCGAAGGGCAACAGCTGATCACGATCGATCCAAAGTTCGAGGGCAAGGTCTTCGTCAAGCCAGAGACGGGAAGCCTCCCGCAGGAGGTCCAGAAGGGGACGACTCGCCTGAACTTCGACGGCGTAGCTATCCCGTCCAGGTACCCTTGTATGGTATTCAAGGTCACTGGGCAGGATTGGGCTGGCGCCAACAGCGTCCATGTGGACGAGCGCGGGCTGGTGACCACGAAGGCAAGCAATTCCTTCATTGGCGCGGTCCAGTGGTACAGCGGCGGCTGGAAGTTTCTGGATTTCCGCAAGGCAGTGAACCAGGCAAGGGACTTCACGTGGGATCCGTTGTTCGCGGAGGCGTGCCGGTAACCTCGGCGGCGGAGGACGCTGGGTCTGTCGACGGACGGAGTCGGGAGGGAGGTATGAACTACGGCAAGCTAGTCCTCGGGGTCGTCGTGATCGCTTTGCCCGCGATGCTGCTCACCCCTCGGCTTCTGCTCGACGGACCGGCCGGCGTGTTCTCCTGGGCAATGGACCGCACCGTCGGCCATGACGGGACGGCTATCCACGGGCCGGGGTACTCCGATTGGCGGTTCCTGAGCGTGCGCGACGGGATGTCGTGTGCCGAGGTGGAGGCCTTGCTCGGCCCCCCGCTGGAGAACCTTGAAGATCCCAACGACGACCCATGGCACAAAACACATCGTCCGGGTACGCTGCGCTACTGGCGTTTCGTCAAGGGCACTCCGGGTGCCAGCTATGCCGCCCGGGTGGTCGTGTTCCGAGACTGCAAGGTGGTTGAGTGCATCTCATTGTACCGCTTGTTCTGAGACGCGTCTCACGGCTCGGCGATGAGCGGTATCGTGACGATGTGGGCGACGGCTCGCGGTACCGTGGGCGTCGCTGCGGGGTGTACAGGTGGCCGCGCGCGGGCGATCAGCGTACCGGTGTTCGACGACACGCTCAACGAGAGGGTGAACGCGCAGGTTGCGCCTGTTGGCTTGTGCAACCCGCGCTCTACGGGCGTCCGGGCAGTCGGCGCTTGACGCGCGGGGTTCCCCTGCTACGCGATCGGCCGGCCCGGTGCACCGTACGCGACGGCGATGTCAACGAGCTCGTGTCGCCGTAGCGCGCGGGTTGCTCTGCGAAGCCTCCGGCAACCTGCGCGTCCCCGCGCCGGGGCGCGCTACTACCGGCCGCGCCACGGGCGGTTCTCGCAGGTGGACCCGGTCTACGCGGGGCTCTTCGACCCGCAGCAGTGGAACCGCTACGCCTACGCGCGCAGCAACCCGCTGACGTTCGTGGATCCGGATGGGCGCGCCATCTCATGCTACGAGACGGGCCGAGGGGTCCGCTGCAACGAGGATTTGACGGTCACGCCTGAATCCGGTAGCCCGCATGGGCCGCCGCTCATCATCATCTCCGGGAGAGAACCGGACTGCGTGCCCGGCTTGGCCAGCCGGGCCTGTGGGTTCGTGAAGAACCCTGTGCCCGGCGAACCGGATCCGGGGGATCGTCGGCGATGTAGCCCTGGAGGCTGTGGGGACGAGCAGGTCAGTCAGACGATCAATCCGCCGACCGATGTCCTTGGGCAAGCGGCTCCTGTGTCACAGGCACTTGCCACCGGAGCCGTGGTTGGTGCGACAACCGCAGCTATCTCAGGGGCTTTGCCGGGAGTCCTCCCAGGGTCTGCGCCTACGTTGTTCTCCCGCTTCATCGCCACGATGGCGTCTCTGTTCAGGCCATCGACCCTCCAGATGACGCCGAAGGTCATCCAACAGATGGGCAGGGGAGACTTCCATGCTAGATTCCCGGTCTGGATCGAGAAGAGCGTCTTACGGTACGGCTCAATCAACGTAGACAACAGGGGTTACATAGAGTTCAGCCTGCCTGGTTCCATAAACGGACAGCTTGGGTCCCCCAAATTGGCGGTCAGTACAGTGTCGGCTCGCGAACGCTGATTGTGAACAGCCCAATTTTCTGACTCGGCCGGAGCAAGAGCAGGCGCGGAAGCTTGCGGACGGGGCGCTACTACCGATGGAGCCCGTCCATGCCAAGCCCCTTGTCCTGCGCGTTCGCGTGCCGAACAAGGTGCCTGACTGCAAGTAGGGGCTGTCGGATCTCCGTGATGCTGAACGTCACGACCACCACGGGCACGAAGGTCAGAACGGCTTACGGTTGGTGACTGGCGGCCGGCGGCCTGGATCGCGACGGTTGCTGGGGCTGATCGGCGTACCTTGCGCGCGGCGCCAGGTCTGGACACCGTACGCGACGGCGACGTCGACCAGCCCGTGTCGACGTCGCGCGCGGGTTGCTCTGCGAGGCCGCCAACGCGCAGGTTGCTCATGTTGATCCGAGCAACCCGCGCTCTACGAGAAGGGGAGGTCGCAACCCGCGCGCAGCGGGTGCCCGGGCAATCGGCGCGCGATACGTGGGGTTCTCCAGCCACGCGACCGGCCGGCCCGGTGCGCCGTACGCGACGGCGACGTCAATCAGCCCGTATCGGCGTAGCGCGCGGGTTGCTCCGTGAAACCGTCAACGCGCAGGTTGCTCATGTTGATCCGAGCAACCCGCGCTCTACGAGAGGGGAGGGCGCAACCCGCGCGCAACGGGTGTCCGGGCAAGCGGCGCGTGACGCGTGGGGTTCTCCTGCCACGCGGCCGGCCGGCCCGGCGCACCGTACGCGACGGCGACGTCAACGAGCTCGTGTCGACGTAGCGCGCGGGTTGCGCTACGAAGCCTCCGGCAACCTGCGCGTCCCCGCTCGCCGCCTGACTCACGCGGCCGAACCGCAACATTTGACAATGGCCAGGACGCGGCTCGTTTCCGGCATTCCGTGCGCGATCTCCTGGCGCAGCGGATCTACGGTCTCGCGTGCGGGCACGCGGACGCCAACGACGCGGAGGCCCTGGCCAACGATCCCGTGCACAAGCTGCTGCTGGACCGCGATCCGATCGACGGCCCGCGCCTGGCGTCGCAGCCCACCGGCTCGCGCTTCGAGAACACGTCTCGCTGCGCACACTGTTTCGCCTCGACCTCGCCCGGGCCGACGCGCCCTCGCCGGAAGCTGACGCAGCCGAAGGCTCGCGCACCCGGATCCGCGGCGGGTTACGGTTGGGGCAATTTCTCCCGGGGACGCTGTCCCCGACATGCGCCGCCCCTGCGTGATACGATTTTCAGGTTTCTGGCCTTTCTCCATCGCTTCGGGGGCACACAGCCATGGCAACACTCAACAGCTTCGGCGCGCACGTCGCGCTGCCGGCCGCCGGCGGCAGCGTCCGGATCGCCAGCCTGTCGGCGCTCGAGCGCGCCGGCTTCGCCGGCGTCGCGCGCCTGCCGTACTCGCTCAAGATCCTGCTCGAGAACCTCGTGCGCTGCGAGGACGGCGCGTTCGTGAAGGCCGCCGACATCGAGGCGCTGGCGAAATGGGATCCGGCGCACCACGCCGAGAAGGAGGTCGCCTTCACCCCCGCCCGCGTCCTGCTGCAGGACTTCACCGGCGTGCCCGCCGTCGTCGACCTCGCCGCCATGCGCGAGGGCATCGCCAGGCTGGGCGGCGACCCGAACAAGGTGAACCCGCTGCAGCCGGTGGAGCTGGTGATCGACCACTCGGTGCAGGTCGATTACTTCGGCACGCCGCGCGCCTTCGACCTGAACGGCGAGCTCGAGTACCAGCGCAACCGCGAGCGCTACACCTTCCTGCGCTGGGGGCAGAACGCGTTCCACAACTTCCGCGTCGTGCCGCCGGAGACGGGGATCGTCCACCAGGTGAACATCGAGTACCTGGCGCGCGTGGTGTGCCACATGCCGTTTGCCGGGGCCGACTGGGCCTACCCGGACACGCTGGTCGGCACCGACTCACACACGACGATGGTGAACGGGCTCGGCGTGGTGGGATGGGGCGTGGGCGGCATCGAGGCCGAGGCCGTGATGCTCGGCCAGCCCATCTCGATGCTCGTGCCCGAGGTGCTCGGCGTCCGGCTCACGGGGCGACTGCCCGAGGGCACCACCGCCACCGACCTCGTGCTGACGATCACCGAGCTGCTGCGCAGGGAGGGCGTCGTCGGGAAGTTCGTCGAGTTCTTCGGCCCGGGCCTCGCGCACCTCACGGTGGCCGACCGCGCGACGATCGGCAACATGTCGCCGGAGTACGGCTCGACGATCGCCATCTTCCCGATCGACGCGATGACGCTCGACTACCTGCGGCTCACGGGCCGTGATGCCTCGCACGTGGCGCTCATCGAGGCCTACGCGAAGGCACAGGGGCTGTTTTCGACGCCCGAGACGCCCGAGGCGGTCTACGGGAAGACGATCACGCTCGACCTCTCGACGGTCGAACCGAGCCTCGCCGGGCCGCGCCGCCCGCAGGATCGTGTGCCGCTGCGGGAGGCGAAGGCGAAGTTCGCGGCCGTGCTGCCGGAACTGCAGGCCGTCGCCAGGAAGAAGGCAGGGGGCGGGACGGCGGTGGCCGTGGCCGCGCCGCCCGAGATCGAGGCGGGCGTGCAGGATGGCGCCGTCGTGATCGCGGCCATCACGAGCTGCACGAACACGTCGAACCCGTCGGTGCTCGTCGGCGCGGGCCTCGTCGCGAAGAAGGCGGTGGAGAAGGGGCTCACGCGCAAGCCGTGGGTGAAGACCAGCCTCGCGCCCGGCTCGCAGGTCGTGACGGCCTACCTGGAGAAGGCAGGCCTCACGCCGTATCTCGATCAGCTCGGCTTCAACCTGGTGGGCTACGGATGCACCACGTGCATCGGCAACAGCGGCCCGCTGCCCGAAGACGTCTCGGCGCTGGTCGAGAGCAAGGGACTCGTCGTGGTGTCGGTCCTCTCGGGCAACCGCAACTTCGAGGGACGCATCCAGCCGCAGGTGCGCGGCAACTACCTGGCGTCGCCGCCGCTGGTGGTGGCCTATGCGCTGGCGGGCTCGATGAACGTGGACCTCACCAGCGAGCCACTGGGCACGGGCAGCGACGGACAGCCGGTCTACCTGAGGGACATCTGGCCGACGGGACGCGAGGTGCAGGAAACGGTGCTCGGCGCGGTGGGCGCCGACATGTACCGCCAGAAGTACGCGGACGTGTTCAAGGGCGACACCCGCTGGCAGGAGCTGCCGGTGCCCACGGGTGACGTCTACCAGTGGGAGCCCGATTCCACCTACATCCGCAACCCGCCCTATTTCGACTCGCTCACGGCCGAGCCGGCGCCGCTGCGCGATATCACCGGCGCGCGCGTGCTGGCGGTGCTGGGCGACTCGGTGACCACCGATCACATCTCTCCGGCCGGGTCGATCAAGGCCGACGGGCCGGCGGGCAAGTACCTGATCGCGCACGGCGTGAAGCCGGCCGACTTCAACTCCTACGGCTCGCGCCGCGGCAACCACGAGGTGATGGTGCGCGGTACGTTCGCCAACATCCGGCTGCGCAACCAGATGGTGCCGGGTGTGGAGGGCGGCATCACGGTGCACCTGCCTGCTGGCGAGCAGATGCCGATTTACGACGCCGCGATGAAGTACCAGCAGGAAGGGGTCCCGCTGGTGATCCTCGCAGGCAAGGAGTACGGATCGGGCTCCTCGCGCGACTGGGCCGCCAAGGGCACGGCGCTGCTCGGCGTGCGCGCGGTCATCGCGGAGAGCTTCGAGCGCATCCACCGCAGCAACCTCGTGAACATGGGCGTGCTCCCGCTGAAGTTCCCCGACGGCGCCAGCGCGGCGAGCCTCGGGCTCACGGGACGCGAGACGTTCGCCATCGCGGGGCTTGCGAACCTGTCGCCGCGATCGTTGATCGACGTCACTGCGACCGGTGACGACGGCCGGGTGACGACGTTCGAGGCGCGCGTGCGCATCGACACGCCGGAGGAAATGGAGGCGTTCCACCACGGCGGCATCCTGCCGTACGTGCTGCGCAAGCTCGCGAAGTAGGACCCACCGGAGCCGGGGCGCGCCAGCGCGTCCCGGTCCGGCTGTCTCGGGGCCCAAGCCCCAAGGCCCAAGCCTCAAGCCGCAATGCCCCTCGACGCACCGGCCGTCAAGCGTCTTGCCCGCGACTGCGGGTTCGATCTCTGCGGCATCGCGCCGGCCGAACCGTTTCCTGAACTGAACCGCCTGACGGAGTGGCTCGCGAGCGGTTTCGCGGGTGACATGGCGTGGATGGTGCGCACGGCGGACACGCGCGCGGACCCTCGCCTGGTCCTGTCGTCGGCGCGTTCGATCGTGGCGCTCGGCACGCTCTACAACACCGGCCGTCCCTACTCGACGGAGATCGCGGACGCCCGGCAGGCGCTCATCTCACGCTACGCGTGGGGCGAGGACTATCACCTGGTCATCGAGCGCCGCCTCGATGCGCTGGCCGCGCGGATGCGGCAGGCCCACGGCGAGGCGTTCGAGTACCGGCGCTACGTCGACACGGGACCCGTGCAGGAGCGCGCGGTGGCCGCGCGCGCGGGCCTCGGCTGGGTCGGCCGGAATGCGTGCCTGATCAATCCCGAACAGGGCTCGTGGTTCTTCCTCTCCGTCGTCCTCTGCAACGTGCCGCTCGCACCGGATGCGCCGGAGGTGGACCACTGCGGGACCTGCACGCTGTGCCTCGAGGCGTGTCCGACGCAGGCCCTGGTCGCGCCCGGCCAGCTCGACGCGCGACGCTGCCTGTCGTACCTCACGATTGAGACCAGGGGGGATCTCGACGCGCGCTGGCACGCCGCGCTCGGCTCGCACGTCTACGGCTGCGACATCTGCCAGGAGGTCTGCCCCTTCAACCAGCAGGCGCCGGTGTCTGCCGACCCCGCGTGGCAGCCGCGCGCCGCCTTCGACGCCGTGCCGCTCGATGAGCTTGCCTCGCGCGACGATGGGCAGTGGCGCGAGGCCCTCAGGCGGAGCGCGATGAAACGGACGGGTGCGACGCGCCTGCGCCGCAACGTCGCGATCGCGATCGCGAACCTCGACGCGCGTCCCGGAGGCGGGAGCGGCCCCGGCGCCTGAGGCTCGGTTTCGGATCGCGGGCCCCGCAAGCCCGCTTCGCCGACATCCTTCAGACGCCGTCGTGTCGCCTTGCTATGATGGCGGCATGGCCCGCTCCCCCTCGTCACTCGCACCGACCCTGCTCGTGTCGATGCCACAGATGCTCGATCCGAACTTCGCGCGGTCGGTCGTGCTGCTGTGCGAGCATGGGCCGGCGGGGGCGTTCGGCCTGATCGTCAACCGCCCGTCGGATACGCTGGCTGCCGCCGCGGTGCAACTGGTGCCGCCGCCGGTTCGTGACAGCGGTGCCGCCCTGTGGCGGGGTGGTCCGGTGGAGCCGCAGCGAGGATGGATCCTGCTGGGCGAGGAGCCGGCCGAGGCCGAGTCGGTCGAGGTGGCTGACGGTGTGTTCCTCACCACCTCACTGGATGTCCTCCGCCGCATCGTGGAGACCGGCGGGTCCCGGGCCCGCATCTTCACCGGTTATGCGGGCTGGGGCCCGGGACAACTCGATGACGAGCTGGCCGCCTCGGCCTGGCTGACGGCCGACATCACCGCGACGCTCGTGTTCGACACGCCCGCCGACGACATGTGGGAAGCGGCGATCCGGACGCTCGGCGCCGATCCCGGCCTGCTGCAGATGGGGCACGGCGTGCACTGACCGGGACGCGATCGGCCTTGCCGGGCCGGTGGATGCTGCCGAAATCCCGGCAGCTTCGCACGGCGAACCTGCCGGCGACGGCCTTCGCCCCTCCGGCGCGCGTTTCTGATACCCTGCCCGCCATCGTGGACCAGCTCGCACCTGGCATCCTGCTTGCGAGAACGGCAGCGGGGCAGGCGCCGCTGCCGGGATGCCGGAGCCCCGAACCCGGGACCGGGTTCGAAAGGAGACACCATGCGGACTTACCTCCTGGCGTGCGGAATCCTGCTCATGAGCGGGTGCCTCAGCCAGGCGTCGGCGCAACAGCCCGCCGTATCCGGGGCGGAAGGTTACGTCTGGGCGGATGCGTGCAAGGCCTGTCACGGCGCGATCTACGACGCGTGGCACGATACGAAGCACGCGCGGACCTTCACGCGATTGAGCGCCGCCGACAGGGAGGGCACCTGCGTGGGTTGCCACGTCACCGGCCCGAAGCAGGTGGTGATGGAAGGCGGCACGCCCGTCAACGCCAACGTGCAGTGTGAGAGCTGCCACGGGCCGGGACGCGCTCATGTGGAGGCGGCGACGGGCGGCAGCGCCAAGCCGGGCCACATCGTGGCCTCGCCCGGCCAGGCGCTGTGCGAGTCGTGTCACAACGACAGGAGCCCGCACTATCGCGGCTTCTTCTTCAACGCGCTGAAGGGGCTGGTGCACAAGGTCCCGAAGTAGGCATCACAGGATCCGACGCCGCGCGGTGGGCTGCCAGGCTCGCCGCGCGGCGCCTTTCCCCTTCCGCATCGCCCGGGCGCGCCTGCCGGGCCCGGACCGATCGTCCCACCGGCGCCCTTTCCTCGCCTCACGGTCCACGAATTCCGAATGTCCGGCCGACTCCGGACGGCCTGGCGGAGTTGCCGTTCAGGCTGGAGCAGCTTGCGCCGATTGAAGGGGGGATGGATTTCGCGGATGCGGCCCGGCCGTTGGCTTGGCCGGAAGTCACCCATCGGGTCGATCGCATCGGTGAGCGGTCGGTCGGCCGCAGCGCGGATGGCGCGGTGGTCGAGACCTTCACCGTCTGTGCCGACCTGTCGGAGAGGCCCGAGTTCTGCGCGGCGGTGGCGGGGACCGGAGCGTCCACCGAGCGGCCCTCGCGCAGCCTCATCCGTCTGATCGGCGTCGAGGCGTCGCCGGTCACCGGGCCGGCGCTGCGGCTGCGCCAGGAGTGGCTCGAGGGCGAGCGTCTCGACGAGGTGGCATCGCGGCGGCGCAGCGAGGGCCGGCCGTTCTCGCTCGCCCACGTCCTGTTCGTGCTGAGCGATGCGTGTGCCGCGCTGCGCGCCGTGCACGCCCGCGGCTCGGGCGCCTGCCACGGCGCGATGACGCTCTCCCGCCTGCTGGTGACGACCGACGACCGCCTGGTCGTCTGCGAGCACGTGCTCGGCCCCGGCCTGGCCGCGCTGTCGATGCCGGCCGAGTGGTTCGCCGAGCGGCTCGGACTGGCGGTGCCGCGCATCGCCGGCATCCCGCTGTTCACGCCCCTCACCGATCAGTTGCAACTGGCGTACGCGCTGGTCGAACTGCTGGGCGGCGACCCCCAGGGGCTGGCCGGACCCGACGCGCGTGGCATCGTGGCCGCGCTGCGGATCGCCGATTCGCACGATACGGCCTCAGCGCTGGGCGACGACCTGCGACTCGTGCTGGAGCGGATGCTGCTGCTGTCGCCCGAGGGGCCATACCGCTCGATGACGGCGCTGGAGCGCGCCGTGGAGGCGGTGGCCGCGGCCCATCCCGAAAGCGTCCCGGCGCCGCCGCCCGTGATGCCGGCGCCGCCGCCCGAGGCCGCCGCGCCCGCGCCGGTCGCACCGCCGCCGTTCACCATCAGTGCGACGGGGGCCGGGGTTGCCGGCGCCAGCTTCGCTCCGGCCCTGCGAAGCCCGCTCGACGATGCGCCGCAGTCCGGGCCGACCGAACCTGCCCCGCTGCGCCTGGTCGACCCGCTGCCACCGCCACCATCCGACGTCGTGCCGCCGCCGGCTGGCGTGAGCGCGAGCGGGCTTGGACTGGCCTCGGCCTCGGGGGAGCCGGATCCGGGTGAGCCCCTGGCCGGGTTCGGCGTTGCGGGAGAAGCCGCCCCCGGGTTGTTCGGGTGGGAGCAACTGTGGGAGGAACGGACACCCGTCACGGCCCCGGACCGTGTCGTGAGCTACCCGGCCCAGCCACGGCTTCGCGGTTCCTGGCGCCTGTGGGCGCTGCTGGCGGCGGCGACGGCGGTCGCCCTGGCCGGCGGATGGTGGCTGACGACGGGATGGCACCGGGGGCCTTCCACGCCGTCGGGCTGGCTTCGTCTCGAGTCGAAGCCGGCCGGGGCCACGGTGACCATCGATGGGGAGGCCCGGGGCCAGACGCCGCTCACGCTCTCGGTCCCGGCTGGTGCCTACAGCGTCGAGTTCACGCTTGGCGGCGAGCACCGCGCGCTGACCGTGCCGGTGACCGCTCAGGGCGAGGCCTTTCAACTGGTGTCGCTCTATCCCGCGGGCCCGCCGGGCGTGGTGTCGATTACCTCGGTGCCCGCCGGCGCCACCGTGACGCTCAACGACCGCGTGCGTGGCCGCACGCCGCTGGAGCTGCGCGATGTCCCGCCCGGCGAGCACACGCTGCGCATCGAGAACGATGCCGCGCGCACCGAGCGCACGGTGGAAGTGCTGGCCGGCGCGCGCGTCGAGGTGTCGGTCCCGCTCAGCGGCAGCGTCCTGGTGGAGTCGCCCTTCGAGGTGTCGGTGAGCGATGGCGCGAGGTCGCTCGGGCGCACCACGCGCGGCATCCTCGGCGTGAGCACGGGCCTGCGCCGCCTGACGTTCTCCAACACCATGCTGAACTACGAGGAGACGCGCGAGGTGGAGGTGGCGGCGGGCATGCTCGCCACCGTCACGCTGCGGCCGCCGACCGGCGTGCTGAACCTCGACGCCGACACGCAGGCACAGGTGCTGCTCGACGGCCGGCCGCTCGGGCTGACCCCGCTCGCCAACGTCACCGTCTCGCTCGGCACCCACGAAGTGGTCTTTCGCGACTCGGTGGGCGGCGAGGTGCGTTATGTGATCGTCGTGGCGCTCGGTCCGGCGTACCGGCTTCGCGCCACGCTGCAGAACAAGGTGCCGCCGAGACCTCCCGGTGCGCGGCGGCGATGAGCGTCAGCGCCCCCGGTTCGCCCCCGGCTCGACCGGCAGCCGCTCGGGCAATTCGGCCACCACGCAGGCCATGACGGCCATCGCGGCCACACTGCGCGCGACGTCGTGCGAATCGAGCCTGTCGATCGTATCGGCCGGCGAGTGGTGGTAGACGAAGTAGCGCGAGCCGTCGACGTCGAGCGACATGCTGGGGATTCCGGCGGCCTGGACGCTGGGACCGATGTCCGCACCGCTGCCCGTCGGGCCGATGCGCGTGGCGTCGAAGCCCTCGAGCAGCGACGCGATGCGCGTGACGATCTCCCGCGCCCGGGGGCTGCCGGTGAAGCCGAACCCGAGGGGCCGGAACACCCCGGCATCGGATTCGATCATCAGGACGTGCCGGTCGAGCGCTTCGCGGTGCCGGTCGCGATACGCCGTCCCGCCGCGCAGTCCGTTCTCCTCGTTGGTGTAGAGCACCGCGCGCACCGTTCGGCGGGGACGCAGGTTCAGCTTCGCCATCAGCCGCACCGCCTCCCAGGCCGCGATGGCGCCGCCGCCATCGTCCATCGCGCCGGTGCCGACGTCCCACGAGTCGAAGTGGCCGCTGACGACAACGATTTCCTCGGGGCGCTCGCGGCCCACGATCTCGCCGATCACGTTGGCCGACGCCACGTCGGGCAGGGTGTGCGCCTCCATCTTCAGCCGCAGGCGGAGACGCTGGCCACGGGCCTGCATGCGCGCCAGTTGCTGCGCGTCCTCGACCGCCAGGGCCGCGGCCGGAATCGCCGGCACGCCGTCGTCGTAGTGTGTCTGCCCGGTGTGTGGGGTCCGCAGGCCGACGGGCCCGACCGATCGCAGCAGCATCGCGACGGCGCCGTGCCGGGCGGCACGCGAGGGGCCGTTGCTCCGGTACTGCACCGTCTCGCCGTAGTTCGTGTAGGGCACGTTGAAGACGACGATGCGTCCCTTGATCTCCGTGGCGCGCCGATCGAGTTCGTCGAAGCTCGAGACGACGATCGCCTCGGCTTCCAGGCCTTCCGGCGGGGTCCCGACCGATCCGCCGAGCCCGAGCATCACCAGCGGGCGGACGACGGGATCGAGGATCTCGACGCTCTCGCGGCCCCGCACCCAGCGCGGCACCATCACCGGTTCGGCCCGCACCTGCTCCAGGCCGTCGGCCTTCATCGTGGCCTCGGCCCACGCAATGGCGGCTTCGAGGTTCGGCGTGCCGCTCAGCCGGGGACCGAAGGTGTCGGTCAGGAACGCGAGGCGCTCCCAGGCCGCCGTGTCGGCGAAGGCGGCGCCAATCAGGCGCGAGGCCGGCTCACGGTACGCGTCGAGCCAGTCTCGAGACGGCTGCGAACGCAGGGGAACCACGGCGCAAAGGACCAGGGCGAGCAGGATCGCGATGGCGGTGCGGGGTCGGGTCATGGCTGATCTCGATGTGGAGTGTCCGGGCGGTCGGGTCGCCGTGCGGGCGCCGCAGGCTTCTCACGTCAGAACCGCCTCGAGGTGACGCGACGGATGTTCTTGTGGAGGATCTTCTGCTCGCGCTTCTTCTCCGAGGCGGCGCGCTCGTCGATCTTCGCTTCGAGGTTCCGCAGTTCGCGCCGTAGTCGATGGAAGCTGGCGAGCCGATCGGCCGGCAGCCGGCCGTCGGCCACTGCCGCTTTCACGGCGCAGCGCGGCTCGCTGTCGTGCAGGCAGTCGCGGAACCCGCAGCCGTGCGCCAGCGTTTCGATGTCCTCGAACGCCTCGTCGAGCGCGGACTCCGACTCCCACAGCGACAGTTCGCGCATGCCGGGCGTGTCGATGAGCAACGCCCCCTGCGGCAGCGGCACGAGCTCGCGATGCGTCGTCGTATGGCGGCCGCGGCTGTCGTGGGCGCGCACCGCGCGCGTGCGCTGCCGATCGTGGCCGAGCAGCACGTTGATCAGCGTGCTCTTGCCCACGCCCGACGATCCCAGCAGCGCGATGGTGCGGCCGCGTGCGAGGTAGGGCCCAATCGCGTCGAGCCCCTCGCGCGTGAGCGAACTGATCGCGTGGACGGGCGCGCCGGCGGCCGCGCGCGCGACCTCATCGAGCACCGCCGGCAGATTGGGACAGAGGTCCGACTTGTTGAGCACGAGCACCGGCCGCGCGCCGCCCTCCCGCGCGGTGACGAGGTAGCGCTCGATGCGCCTGAGGCTGAAGTCGCGATCGAGCCCGCTCACGAGGAACACGAGGTCGATGTTGGCTGCCACCACCTGCTCGGCGGTGACGTCTCCGGCTGCCTTGCGCGAGAAGCGGCTGGTGCGGGGCAGCACCGCGTGGATCGTGGCCCGCGTGTGCCCGTGCGCCCGCTCGAGCGCCACCCAGTCGCCGACGGCCGGGTACTCCTGACGCGCGGTCGCGCGGTGGCGGAAGCGGCCTGCCACGTGCGCGAGCGGCTCGTCCCCGCCCGTGTACACCCGGTAGATGTGCTGGTGCTCCAGCGCGACCCGTGCGGGGATCAGGGCCTCCTGCGCGAACGGCTCGAACCGCGCGGCCCACGCCGCGGTCCACCCGAGCGACTCGAGGTCAGGCGTGCGCATGCGCGGGTGGACAGACGCTCCGGAGGTTCGCCTCCACGCCGGTGCGGGAGGACACGGCGGGCGCCGCGATGAAGGCGTGCAGCGCCAGCGGCCGCGCCGCCCGAACATGTCGGATGTCGATCCGGCCGACAACGGCACGGTCAGGGCCGGGTGTGCGGGCAGGCAGCACGCGTGACATGGGCTACAGCAGTATCGACGATGAAGGCCGGCTCGACCAACCCGGCGTATCGCGACGGTCTGTGCCGTGACGGCAGGGGAGGCGGCGCTCATGGTCACGGCCACCGGTGTCGTGGAGGGCGGCCGACGCGCGATTGGGGTGAGCGGCGCGGGACGGGTGCGTGCCCGGCCCGTCGTTCGCCGGCGGCCGCGCTATGCTACGGCACGTGAGCCACCGGCCGTCGAACCCGCATCTCGCGCAACTGCCGTCCGCGTCGCGCGCGGGCCATGCTCCCGCCCTCGACGAGATGCTGCCGCTGGTCTACGCGGAACTCCGCCGGCTGGCGGGAGCGTACCTCAGGCGGGAGCGACCCGGCCAGACGCTGCAGGCCACGGCGCTCGTCCACGAGGCCTACGTGCGGCTGATGCGCGAGCATCACGTGTCGTGGGAGAACCGCGCGCACTTCTGCGCGATTGCCGCGAACTCGATGCGGCAGATCCTCGTGGAGCGCGCGCGCGCGCGGCGCACGGCGAAGCGGGGCGGCGGCGCGCAGCGCGTGTCGCTGGCCGACGCGATGATTGGCGCCGCGGCCGGCGCCGGCGTGGAGGTGGAGGCGCTGCACGAGGCGCTCGAACGGCTGGCGGCCGTCGATCCCGATCGCGCGCGGCTCGTGGAGTTGAGGTACTTCGGTGGGCTCACCATCGAAGAAGCCGCCGAGGTGCTCGGCCAGTCGCCGGCCACCGTGAAGCGCCGTTGGACGCTGGCGAGGGCGTGGCTGGCGCGGGAACTGACCGGCGAGGCGCCGCGGTGACGCCCGAACGCTGGAAGCGTATCAGCGGCGTCTTCGCCGAGGCGCTGGCACTCGACCCCGACGCCCGTCCCGCGTTCCTCGAGGTGGCATGCCGCGAGCACCCTGAGGATCTGTCGCTGATCGGCCAGTTGCTCTCCCGGGACCTGGCGCAACCACACCTGCTCGAAGGCCACGAACTGCTCGCGCCGCTGCAGGCGCCCACCCCACCGGGCACGCTGGTGGGGTGGCGCCTCGGCGCCTACGAGGTCATCGCCGAGATCGGCCGCGGCGGCATGGGCGTCGTCTACCTGGCCACCGACACCCGGCTGGGACGGCTCGTGGCGTTGAAGGCGCTGCCGGTGGCCCTGGCTGGAGATCCCGCCCGTCGCGAGCGGCTGCGGCACGAGGCGCGCGCCGCCGCGGCGCTCTCACATCCCAACATCGCCGCGATCCATGCGCTCGAGGAGACCGACGATGCCGTCTATCTGGTGTCGGAGTTCGTGCGGGGGCGGTCGCTGCGGCAGGCGCTCGACGGCAGCCCCCTACCGGCGCCGGAGGCGATGGCCGTCCTGCGGGGCGTGGCCGAGGCGCTGGCCGCCGCGCACGCGGCCGGCATCGTCCATCGCGATCTGAAGCCGGAGAACGTGCTCCTGACCGAGTCGGGCGGTGTGAAGCTCGTGGACTTCGGCCTCGCCAGGTTCCTCCGGCCGCCAGGCGACGACCAGACGCGCTCGCAGCTGACCAGATCGGGCATGGTGCTCGGCACGCCCGGCTACATGGCGCCCGAGCAGGTACGCGGTGAGCCGGCCGACGCTCGCGCGGACGTGTTCGCCTGGGGTGCGCTGGCGTTCGAGGTGGTCACCGGCGCGCCGGCGTTCGGGGCCCGGGCGGCAACCGCGGCGCTGGCACGGATCCTCGAGGCCGAGGTGGACCTCTCGCCGGTGCGCGCGCGCGGCTTCCACGTCCTCGCGCCGGTGATCGACCGATGCCTGCAGAAAGCGCCATCGGCACGCTACCCGTCGGCGTCGGCGATCGTCTGGGAGTTGACTGTGGGAGATCGCCCGGCAACGCATCCGCCGGACCGCGACGCCGGGCCCGGTCGGGACGCGGCGCCGGGCCCGCTGCGGTGGTGGCGCATCCACCAGGCCAGCGTGGCGGTGACGTGCGCGGTGGCGCTGTGGCCGGTGTGGACCGTGCGCACCCTCGGGCCGTGGGCGCGCGCGGTGTTCTTCGTCGCGCTCGCCGCGGCGGTGCTCGTCGTGTCGCTGCGGTTGAACCTCTGGTTTCTCTCGACCTTCCACCTTCGGGCGCTGGCCGAGCAGCGACGGCGCTGGCGTCGCCTCGGGCTCGCCGCCGATGTCGTCTTCTCGCTGGCCCTCGGCGCCGCGGCCTGGGTGGCCTCCTCCGGGTCGATGGCGCTCGCCGCGCTGCTGGTGACGATGGGGCTGGCGCTGCTCGTCGCGGCGCTGGTCATCGAGCCGGCCACCGCGCGAGAGGCGTTTCGCGACGACGACGCCTGATGCGGGCGGGCGCGGAGCATCCGCGGCCCCCGTCGCCCGCGCCACGGGCTGCTAGCGTTCCACGACGGTGACGCGGGCGGTTTGCCGGGCGTCTCCGCGCGCGAACACTACCTCGACTTCCTGCCCGGCCGACAGGGTCCGCAGCACGGCCGAGAACTCGGCGAGCGAGCCCACCGGCCTGCCGTCCAGCTTCTCCACCACGTCGCCCGCGCGCAGGCCGGCGTGTTCGGCCGGGGAGCCGGGCGAGACGCCTGAGAGCTTCACGCCGGGCCCCTGGAACTCGAAGTCTGGCACGGCCCCGAACGTCACACGGCGTGCGCCCTGCTGGGCCGGGCCCGCCGCCGGTGGAGCCCCCGTCGTCGCGCCGGTGCCGGCGATGGTGATCGTCATCGGCTCCGCGCGGCTGGCGAGGTAGCCAACCGCCTCCTTCACCAGCGTCGCCACCTTCACGAGGCCATCGACGTCGATCCGGTCGGCGGTGTCGCCGGGCCGGTGATAGTCCTCATGGGGTCCGGTGAAGATCTGCACGCCGGGGATGCCGCGCTCGATGAACGCCCGCTGGTCGGAGGCTTCGAAGTTACCGGGAATCGCGGTGCTCTCGACGCCCGTCACGAAGGTGCCGCCGCGGAAGATGTGCGGCCACTCGGCGGCCGTGCCGGCGCCCAGCACCTGCACTTTGCCGCTGCGCAGGCGGCCCACGGTGTCGAGGTTGATGATACCCACGGCCCGGTCGATGGGCATCGGTGACGGGTGGTCGACGAAATGCCGTGCGCCGGCGAGCCCTGCTTCCTCTCCAGAGAAGGCGATGAACAGGATCGGGCGCTGCGGCTTCTCGCCGGCGGCGAAGGCCCTGGCCAGCTCGAGCATCACGGCCACGCCGCTGGCGTTGTCGTCGGCGCCCGGGTGCAGTTGGCCGGCGTCGCCGGCGTGCGCGTCGGGCCAGCCGCGGCCGAGGTGATCGTAGTGCGCCGAGACGATGAGCGGCGCCTGCGCGAGCTCCGGCTTCGTTCCGCGGATGACGCCGACGAGGTTCACCGCGTCGGCCGGCCCGCCGCCAGGCCCCTGCGCGATGGTGAACGGCTGCGCGTAGCCGCTGGTGCCGCCCGGCTCGAGACCGATGGCCTTGAAGCGCGCCGTGATGTACTCGGCGGCGGCATCGAGCCCCTTCGTGCCGATGCCGCGTCCTTCGCGCTCGGGCGCGGCGAGGAACGCGACGTGGTCGCGCAGCGCGGCAGAGGCGAAGGCGGGCGGCAGATCCACGAGCGCCTTGCGGGTGGCGAAGGCCGGTGGCGCCATCGCCGTGGAGCGATCGGCCGCCTCGCGCAGATCGACCCGCATCGGTGAGTCCAGCGGCGCCCACTCGCCCTTGAGGGTGTTCACCGTGTCGCCACCCTCGAACCCCAGGTACGAATAGCGCCCGTAGTGCGGCAGCTTGCGCGCGAGCCCCTCGTAGGCGGCGCGGGGGTCGACGGCGATCCATCCCACCGCCTTGGCTGGGTTCGCCGGATGACGCACGACGACGACGCCGCTGTGGCCGGCGAGCGACAGCGGTTCGCCGGCGAAGGTCCATGCCGTGTCGGTGGCCTGGAACCGCGCCTCGTGCCGTGTGGCGGCGCGGGCGAGGCGATTGGTCCGGCCCAGGAGCCACACGCTGCGGTCGGCTGGCAGGTCCGTGATCTCGTCGTCGCCGACCATGCGGATCTCGTTGCCGGGCGAGTCCCAGGCCTTGAGCACCTCGCGGAAGCGAGCCGCTTCCTCCGGCGCGTCGCTCGGCAGCACCGCGGTGACCTGGGCCTCGCCGAAGAGCATGCTGAGCGCGGGGGGCGTCTCGCGGGGATCGAGGCGGCGGAACACGTCGAACTCGGGGTCGACGTGCAGGGCCAGCGGCGCCGCCTCGCTCTCGATTCGGAACGGGATGCGTCGCGCGGCGGCGGCCACGGCGCGGACCGGCGCGCCGGCGGTCTGCACCACCAGCGGCACGTCGAAGCGGTAGGGCTCGCCGGACTGCGTCTGCACGAGCTCGCCCGAGGTGACGTAGCGCGCGCCATCGTGCGTCACCGTCACGTGCTCGACGGCAAAGACCGGCGCGCCCTCGCGGTCGATCCAGTCGCCGAAGAAGTCGGTCAGCGGCGCGCCGGCGACGGCCTCGGCGGTGCGACGGAAGTCGCTGAAGGAGGCCACCGTGCCGCGGTGCTCGCGATAGAAGCGTTGCAGGAACTGCGTGAACCTCTGGTCGCCGAGGCGCAGGCGCAGCATGTGGGTCCCCATCATCATCTTCCCGTAGCCCACCGCTTCGGTGGCGGCGCTGTGACGGCTGCGGAACGCGGTGAGCGGGAAGTCGCGGCCCGTCGTGACGTAGTCGCGGTATTTCTGGAGCGTGCCGCGCCGGTAGGTGGCGGCGGCGCCGCGCTGTTCCTGGATCAGGTGGTCGGCGAGGTAGGCCGTGAAGCCCTCGCACCAGTTGCCCGTGCCGTAGTCGACGAACACGCCGTTGCCCCACCAGTTGTGCAGGATCTCGTGCGGATAGGAACTGGTGAGGATGAACGGGAACCGGATCACGCTGGACCCGAGCAGCGTGAAGGACGGCATCCCGTAGCCGGTCTCCCAGAAGTTCTCGACCAGCGCGAACTTCGAGTACGGATACGGCCCGATCAGCTGGCGATACATGTTCAGGTATTGCGAGGTGGCGTCGAGGTACTTGCGTGCGAGCGTCTCGTCGGCCTCGCGCAGGTAGACCAGCGCCTCGACCGCGCCGGCCTGCTCGCGCCATTGCCGGAGCGGGCCGCCGACCAGGTAGATCTCGTCCATCGGATCCGGCGACTGCCACCGGGCGACGCCGTCCTGGTCCCGCGACGTGCCGGTCCCCTGGCTGATCGCGTGCCAGCCCTCGGGCAGCCTCGCCTCGATGGAGAACGACACCAGATCCGCGCGGAACTGCGGGTACCAGAACGTCGCGCCCGCCAGGTACACGCCCTCGGGGCCGACGATGCCGGGGGTTTCGCGGAAGCCGCGGGCGTACTCCTCCTCCTGCGCCGCCAGTGGCGTGTTCACGACACCCTCGTAGCGGAGCACGAGGCGATGGTCGGCTGGCGCCGCGGCCAGCCGGTAGCGCTTCACGCGCGCCGCGTCGAGCGCGCCGCTGCCGCCGTTGTTGCCGAAGAACGGCTGGGTGTCGCCAAGCGGCACTTCCTGCACCGCCGGCGTGGCCGAGGTGATCGTCAGCGCGGCGCTGAGGAGGAACTCGGCGGGCGCGGGCGCCGTTTCGGGAAAGGCGACGGTTGCCGTCACCGCCAGTCGATGACTGGCGGGCGTGAGCGAGACGACCAGCGCATGGGTGATGCGGTCGGCCGCCTGGCCGGACGAGGGCAGGAGGACCGGCGCGGCGAGCAGCACGGCGAGCGGGAAAACGCGGGCACGCATCCCGCTATGATGCCATGGGCCCGCGACAAGCTCTGCTATGATGGCAGCTCCGGGCCATCCATCGACTCTTCACGTCCATGACTTCGCTGCCTCAGCGCGCTCATCGCCGGCGCGCCAGTCCGATCTCGCGCGCCGGCAGGACGCGCCCGGCGCCAGCCGTGCCGCCGTCGGCCGACTGGCGCGAGGTGGCGCCGACCGACCTGCACAACCCGGCGCTCTACATCAACCGCGAACTCAGCTGGCTCGAGTTCAACGAGCGCGTGCTGATGCAGGCGCGCGAGGCGTACCACCCGCTGCTCGAGCGGGTGAAGTTCCTCGCCATCACCGGCACCAACCTCGACGAGTTCTTCATGGTGCGCGTCGCGACGCTGCTCAAGAAGTACCGCGCGGGCATGGAGGACGTGGCGCCCGACGGACTCAACACCGAGCAGCAGTTGCGCGACATCATGGCGCGCTCGCGGGCGATGCTCGACGCGCAGGCGGCGTGCTGGAGCGGCGCCCTCCGCCCGATGCTGGCGGCCGAGGGCATCGTCTTCCTCGATCCGGACGACTACTCGCCCGAGGTGGACGCCTGGCTGGCGCGCTACTTCAGGACCGACATCTACCCGGTGCTGACGCCGCTGGCCTTCGATCCGGGGCACCCGTTCCCCTACATCTCGAACCTGAGCATGAACTTCGCCGTCGTGGTGCGCCACGCCGGACGCACCAGGTTCGCGCGCGTGAAGGTGCCTGACATGCTGCCGCGGTTCGTGCCGCTGCCCGACGGACTCGGCCCGGCCAGGGGCGGGCCCGCGTTCGTGTTCCTCGAGGACGTGATCCGGCGCAACATCCACGCGCTGTTCCCCGAGACGCGCGTCGAGGGCGCGCACCTCTTCCGCATCATCCGCGACACCGACATCGTCATCCAGGAGGACGAGGCCGACGACCTGCTGGAATCGGTGGACCGCAGCCTGAAGCAGGTGCGCTACGGCGCGCTGTCGCTGCTGCAGGTGGACGAGCGCATGCCGCGCCGCGTGCTGAACATCCTCGTCGAGAACTTCGAGGTGGACGACACGGTGGTGGTGCGGACGCCCTACCGCATGGGATTCGGCGACTGGTTCGAGCTGACTCGGGTGCACCGGCCGCGGCTCAAGGACCCGCCGTTCTCGCCCCCGGTGCTCTGGGGGCCGGACGCGATCGACGCGGTGTTCGAGCAGATCCGCTACCAGGATCACCTGGTGCACCTGCCGTTCCAGTCCTTCCTCACGGTGGAGACGTTCCTGCGCGCCGCCGTGAAGGATCCCCAGGTGGCCGCCATCAAGATGACGCTCTACCGCATCGGCCAGAACTCGCCGCTGGTCGACCTGCTGATCGAGGCCGCCGAGGAGGGCAAGCAGGTGGCGGTGCTCGTCGAACTGAAGGCCCGCTTCGACGAGCGCAACAACATCATCTGGGCGAACCGGCTCGAGGCGGCCGGCGTGCACGTCGTCTACGGCCTGGTGAACCTGAAGACGCACTGCAAGCTGTGCCTGGTGGTGCGCAAGGAATCCGACGGCATCCGCCGCTACGCGCACATCGGGACGGGCAACTACAACGCGGTCACCGCGAAGGTCTACACCGACCTCGGGCTCTTCACCGCGAACCCGCGCATCATCGACGACGTGTCGGAGGTGTTCAACTACCTCACCGGCTACTCGGGGCGGCGCGAATACGCGGAGCTGCTGGTGGCCCCGGTCTCGCTCCGGACGCGCGTCAAGGCGCTGGTCCAGCGCGAGGCCGAGCACGCCCGCGCCGGGCGGCCGGCACGCATCATCGTCAAGAACAACGCGGTGGCCGACCCGGCGATGATCCGGACGCTCTACCGCGCCTCGCAGGCCGGCGTGCGCATCGACATGGTGGTGCGCGGCCTCTGCTGCCTGCGGCCCGGCATCCCCGGCATCAGCGAGCGCATCACGGTGCGGTCGGTGGTGGGGCGCTTCCTCGAGCACTCGCGGATCTACTACTTCCTCAACGGCGGCGACGAGGAGATCTACATCGGCAGCGCCGACCTGATGGAACGCAACCTCGACCGGCGGGTGGAAGTGCTCACCCCGGTGCACGACGCCGGAATCCGGGCCCACCTGCGCGACGTGGTGCTGCACGCCCTGCTGGCCGACAGTCACCGGGCCATGGCCCTGCTCGGTGACGGCACCTACACGGCCGTGACGCCGCCAGCCGGCCAGCCGCCGCTCAACTCGCAGCAACTCCTGCTGGACCGCTACACGAGCCAGGAGGGCCTCGGGCTCTGACGGCTTCCGCCGCGCCCACCCCCACGGCCGCGATCGCGGCCGCGAAGGCCGCGGCCGGCGTAGAATTGTCGGGATGCGCACCACAATCGGATTCCGCCGGGCCATGCGTGCCGCCGCGATGGCGTGCGCGGCCGCCGTCGCCCTGACGGGCACGCCGGCCCTCGCCCAGCGTCGCCCTGCCGCTGCGGCGAAGCCCGCGCCGCCCGAGCCCTTCACCACGGCGCTGACGACCGCGCAGATGCAGGGCAAGCAGGCGGTGCTCGACACCGACCGCGGCGTCATCGTCATCGACCTCCTGCCGGAGGCCGCCCCGAACCACGTCGGCTATTTCATGAAGCTGGCGGGCGAGGGCGCCTACGACGGCACCACCTTCCACCGGGCCGTCCGCATGGGCATCGTGCAGGGGGGCGACCCCCTGTCGAAGGATCCCGCCAAGGTCGGCCAGTACGGCACCGGAGGGCTTGGCGTGCTCGCGCGTGAGCCCAACGCCGAGAAGCACACCCGCGGCGCGGTGTCGGCCGTCCTGCAGCCCGGCCGCCCCGACAGCGCCGGCGCGCAGTTCTTCGTCTGCGTCACCGACCAGCCCGCGCTCGACGGGCAGTACGCCGTGTTCGGCCGCGTCGTGGACGGCATCGAGGTGGTGCAGGACATCTCCGCGGCCGAGACCGACGCCGACGGCCGGGTGAAGGAGCGCATCGCCATCCGCAAGGTCTCGATCCGCGATCGGCCGGTCGAGCCGTTCACCACCGAGACCGACGCCGAGCTTGGCGATTTCCGCGTGACGATCGACACCAGCGTCGGGCCGATCGCCATCGATCTGCTCGCCGACCGGGCGCCCGGCCACGTGCGCGCGTTCCTGCGGCTGGCCGAGGCGGGCGTCTACACCGGCACGACCTTCCACCGCGTGGTGCCCGGCTTCGTGATCCAGGGCGGGCTCGTCAGCACGCGCGTGCCGCCGCTCACCGAGCGGCAGCGCCGCTACGTGAAGAACCTCCCGCCCGAGTTCAACGAGACGCGCCACGAGCGCGGCATCGTCTCGATGGCGCGTGGCGAGGCGCCCGACAGCGCGCAGACCAGCTTCTTCGTCGTGCTCGGGCCGCAGCCGGTCCTGGACGGCAAGTACACCGTGTTCGGACGCGTGGCGGAGGGCATGAACGTGGTCGAGGCGATCGAGAAGGCGGAGGTTGACGGCGAGGCGCCGCGCACGCGCATCGAGATCACCGGCGTCCGCATCGAGCGCCGCGCGCGCTGAGGCGCCGGGCGGCCGTGCGGGGCGCGGCGCCGCCCGCTCGCGCCAGGCCGCCGGCGCGGCGCCGCCCGTCCACCGCTGTCATCCCGTCTCGCCCAATCCATGAACACGCCACCCATTGCCCGGAAGATCGAGCGGATCAGCGTCCTGCACGGCGACCGCCGCGTGGACGAATACGCCTGGCTGCGCGACGCCGGGAACCCCGAGGTGATCGCGTACCTCGAGGCGGAGAACGCCTACACCGACGCGGTGATGGCGCCGCTCGCGCCGCTGGAGCAGCAGCTCTACGACGAGATGCTCGGCCGCATCAGGCAGACGGACATGTCGGTGCCGCAGCGCCGGAAGGGGTACCTCTACTACACCCGCACCGAGGAGGGCCGACAGTACGCGATCCTCTGCCGCAGGGCCGACCGCGAGGGCGCGGCCGAGGAGCCGCTGCTCGACGGCAACGCGCTGGCCGCCGACCACACCTTCTGGTCGCTGGGCGTCTTCGAGGTGAGCGACGACGCGCGCTATCTCGCGTATGCGACCGACACGACCGGCTATCGACAGTACGTGCTGGAGGTGAAGGATCTCGTCACCGGCGAGATGCTGCCGCTGCGCCAGGCGCGCGTCACCTCGGCGGCGTGGGCCGCCGACAACGCGACGCTCTTCTTCACCACCGAGGACGCCACGACGAAGCGGTCGGACCGGCTGTTTCGCGCCACGGTGGGCGAGGCCGGCGAGCCCGATCTCCTTCTCCACGAGCCCGACGAGCGGTTCTCGGTGGGCGTGGGCCGCACGCGCAGCGACGCCTACCTGGTCTGCGAGATCGGCAGCCTCACCTCGTCGGAGGTCCGGGTGCTGCCGGCGGCGACGCCCGCCGGCGAGTGGATGACGGTGGAGCCGCGGCGGCCCGACATCGAGTACGACGTCGACCATCGCGGCGACCGCTTCTACATCCGGGCGAACGACACCGGGCGCAACTTCCGGCTGGCGACCGCGCCGGTCGAATCGCCGGGCCGGGAGCACTGGACGGAGCTGGTGCCGCACCGCGCGGACGTGATGCTGCAGGGCATGCTGCTGTTCGCGGATCACCTCGTGCTCTACGAACGCGAGCAGGCGCTGCCGCGCATCACGGTGCGGTCCTTCGCCGACGGCGCGACACACCGCGTCAGCTTCCCGGAGGCGGTCTACAGCGTGTTCCCGTCGGGCAACACCGAGTTCGAGACGCGCCGGCTGCGCTATTCCTACGAGTCGTTCGTGACGCCGCCGTCCGTGTTCGACTACGACATGGAGAGCCGCCAGGCCACGCTGCTCAAGCGGCAGGAGGTGCTCGGCGGCTACGACGCCACCCGCTATGCCTGCGAGCGGGCGGAGGCGCCGGCACCCGACGGGACGCGGGTGCCGGTGTCGCTCGTCTATCGCCGTGACGTCGCGCTCGACGGCACGGCCCCGATCTGCCTCTGGGGCTACGGGTCGTACGGCATCCCGCTGAACGTCGGCTTCTCGTCGAACCGCGTCAGCCTGCTCGACCGCGGCGTGGTGATGGCGTGCGCGCACGTCCGCGGCGGCGGCGACCTGGGCAAGGCGTGGCACGACCAGGGGCGGATGCTGCGGAAGCGGAACACCTTCACCGACTTCATCGCGGCGGCCGAGTTCCTGGTCGCGCGCGGCTACGGCGCCCCGGACCGCCTCGTGGCGGAAGGCGGCAGCGCCGGCGGCCTGCTGATGGGCGCCGTCGCCAACATGCGCCCCGACCTGTTCAGGGCCCTCGTGCTGCAGGTGCCCTTCGTGGACGTCATCAACACCATGCTCGACGAGACGCTGCCGCTGACGGTCGCCGAGTTCGAGGAGTGGGGCAACCCCAAGCGGGAAGCGGAATACGAGTACATGAAGACCTATTCGCCCTACGACGGCATCCAGGCGATGGCGTATCCCGCCATGCTCGTGAAGACCTCGCTCAACGACAGCCAGGTGGGTTTTCACGAGTCGGCCAAGTACGTGGCCCGGCTGCGCGCCCGCCGCACCGACGCCAATCCGCTCCTCTTCAGGATCAACATGGGCGCCGGCCACGGCGGCGCATCAGGGCGCTTCGACCGGCTCAGGGAGGTGGCCTTCGACTACGCCTTCCTTCTCTGGCAGATGGGCCTGGCGTAAGTGGCGCGCCTGAGTCCCATCCAGATGCCGGGCGCGGGCCGGGCCGAGAGCTCCCGCGTGCGGCCGGGTCCGCCCGCTGCCGACGCCAGGCGCGAGGTGCACTGGCCGGCGGCCTGGGCCGAGGCGCGCCGGCTCGTCTGGTCCCACCGCGGACGCCTGGCGCTCGGCCTGCTGCTGATGACGCTCAATCGCGGCCTCGGGCTCGTGCTGCCCGCCACGTCGAAGTTCCTCATCGACGACGTGATCGGCCGGCAGCAGCACCAGTTGCTCGTGCCGCTGGCGCTGGCGGCCGGCGCCGCGACCGTGGTGCAGGCGATCACGTCCTTCGCGCTGTCGCAGATCCTCGGCGTCGCCGCGCAGCGGGCGATCACCGAGCTGCGGCGCGACGTGCAGCGCCACGTCTCGCGCCTGCCCGTCCGCTACTTCGACACCACGCAGACCGGTGTGCTCATCTCGCGCATCATGAACGACGCGGAGGGCATCAGAAACCTCGTCGGCACGGGCCTCGTGCAGCTGGTGGGCGGCGTGATGACGGCGGTGCTCGCCCTCGGCGTCCTCTTCTGGCTGAACTGGCGGCTCACCGCGCTCACCATCGTCGTGCTGGCGAGCTTCGGCGGCGGCATGGCGTACGCGTTCCGGCGGCTGCGGCCGCTGTTCCGCGAGCGCGGGCAGATCCAGGCCGAGGTGACGGGGCGGCTGAACCAGTCGCTGGGCGGCATCCGTGTGGTGAAGGCCTACACCGCCGAGAAGCGAGAGCAGATCGTCTTCACGCGCGGCGCGCACCGCCTGCTCCGCAACGTGGCGAGGTCGATGACCGGCGTGTCGGCCGTGACCGCCGGATCCACGGTGATCGTCGGGCTGATCGGCGTGGTGATGATCGTGATGGGCGGCCGCGCCATCATCACCGGCGCGATGACGCTCGGCGACCTGATCATGTACGTCTTCTTCATCGGGCTGGTGGCGGCCCCCATCGTCCAGATCGCGTCGATCGGCACGCAGATCACCGAGGCGTTCGCCGGCCTGGACCGCATCCGCGAACTCCGCCAGGTGACGGCCGAGAACGCAGGCGACGAGCGGCGCCAGGGCCTCGAGCGCGTGCACGGCGACGTCGCGTTCGAGGACGTGTGGTTCGAGTACACCGAAGGCATCCCCGTGCTGAAGGGGGTGTCGTTTGCGGCGGCCGCCGGCACCACCACCGCGCTGGTCGGGTCGAGCGGTTCGGGCAAGAGCACGCTCATCAGCCTGGTGATGGCCTTCAACCGCCCGACCAGCGGACGCGTGCTGGTGGACGGGCGCGACCTCGCCGGCGTGCGTCTGGCCGACTATCGCGCGCACCTCGGCGTCGTGCTGCAGGACAACTTCCTGTTCGACGGGACCGTCACGGAGAACATCCGCTACGCGCGGCCGGGCGCCACGTTCGAGGAGGTGCGGGCCGCCGCGGCCATCGCCCACTGCGACGAGTTCGTCAGCGGGTTTCCCGAGGGCTACGAGACGGTGGTGGGGGAGCGCGGCGTCAGGCTCTCGGGGGGGCAGCGCCAGCGGGTGGCGATCGCGCGCGCCATCCTCGCCAATCCCGCACTGCTCGTGCTCGACGAAGCCACCTCCAGCCTCGACAGCGAGAGCGAGGCGCTCATCCAGGAGGGGCTGCGCTCGCTGCGGCGCGGACGGACGACGCTGGTCATCGCCCACAGGCTGTCCACCATCCAGAGCGCGGATCAGATCCTCGTGCTCGAGGGCGGCGTCATCGTCGAACGCGGGACGCACGCCGAACTGCTGGCACACGGCGGGCGCTACCGGCAGCTCCACGACAAGCAGTACCGGTTCGAGCGCGAACGTTTCGTCAATCCCGGCGAGGAGGTGTCGATCGGGCCGGAGCGGACCGGAGACGCCCCGCGGGCGTGACCGTCGCCGGCCGGGCCGGTGCGGGGGACGCGGGCGCGCGCCCCCCGCCGCCGTGACTCAGCGCTCGTCGTCGAAGTCGTCAGGGAGCTTCGTGAGCGGATCGTCGAGCAGCAGGTCGTCGGGCAACGGCTCGTCGGCGTGCTGATCCTCGAAGTCGTCCACCGCGTAGATCCGGCCACCGCTCTTCACGCGGATGGGCCCTTTCGGGCCGTCCTCGCGGCGCTTCACCGGCTTCGCCTTGCCACGCCGGGGCGCGTCCGGACCGAAGTTCTTGCCGGCGTGCGTCGCGGGCGGGGCGCCGAAGCCACCACCGCCAGGCCCGCCAGCCGGACGCGGCGGCCGTGGCGACCACTCGGGCCGCGGTCCGGCAGGACCGCCCGGGCGAGGGCCGCCGAAGCCGCCGGCAGGCCGATCCTCGCGCGCGCGCGCCTCGCTCACCGAGAGCGTGCGGCCCTTGAAGGGCTGGTTGTGCAACTGCGCGATGGCAGCATCGGCCATCGCCTTGTCCGCGTACTCGACGAACGCGAAGCCGCGTGGCCGGCCGGTCTCGCGATCCACCGGCAGGAAAACGTGGGACAGGGGACCGACCGCGGCGAAGTGCTGCCGCAAATCGGCCTCGTTCGCTTCGTACGGCAGATTCCCGACGAACAGACGGACCGGCATTCTTACCTCGTGGCGACCTCGGAAGCGCTCGAGCCGACGGCAGATGGATGAGAGGAGTGATATCGACGCGCGGACGGCGCGGTTGGCATGGGCAGGCTGGCTCCACGGACACGCAAGGGCAGGCGCACTGTCTCCACTCGCGGCGGTCAGGGCGCAAGCGCACCACGTGACATGACGAGGAGCACGGGCCGCGATTCTACAACATCCGCGCGGGATTTGCGCAAGGAGCCCGCCAGCGCCGGAACCCGTGGCGGTGAGGCCCCCCGACGTGCGGCAGGGCACCCCCGCACGGCCTTGCCGTACCCGGAGGACGGCTGGCGGCGACGCGCCTTCCGAACCGGGCCGCCGGGACCATCTCGCTCACGCACGGCGCCGCTCTGTCGCACCCGTGGCAGACCTCAGCGGCCAAGCGTGAACACCTGAAGGCGGCTGTTGTCGCGATCGGCGACCCACGCCTCGTCCCTGTCGTTCACGCAGACCCGCGCCGGATGGTTGAGCGCGCCCTCTCGCCACCCGGACACGAGCTGGCGGCCGACGAACGCGCCGTCCTGTCCGATGCTGGCGATGCTGCCGGCGCCGCCCTCGACGACGAGAATCAGGCCGCGATCGGCCGCCAGCGACGTCGGCATGGAGACCAGCGCGCCGGAGATGTCGGGGCCGAGCGGCGAGAACGCCGTCGCGTCGCGCCTCGCGACGTAGAGCCGGCGCCCGATCGAATCCAGGGCCAGCACGCTGCCGAGGTCGTCCACGGCGATGTCGCCCACGAACCTGGCGTCGGCCGGCAGCGGCAGGGCCTTCTGGAACCGGCCGTCCCCATCCAGCACCAGGACGCGCGCCGACAGGACGTCGAGGAGGTAGACGCGGCCGTCGCCGCCGATCTGGAACGCCTTGACCACGATCGTCGAGGGAGGCGGGACGCCGGTGACGGTGAGCGCGCCCAGGAACTGGCCGTCGGCCGAGAGACGGACCACGCGGCGCCGGCGGCCGTCGAGGGCGTAGATCCGGCCCGCGGGGTCGAGTTGCACCTGCGTCGGCGCGGTGAGCTCGGCCATCGTGATGGGGGTCCACGCCTTCACCGCCCGTTCCTCGAACGTGAAACGCACGAGCCGGTCGTTGCCCGTGTCGGCAACGATCACCAGTCCCCCCGGTCCGCACGCCACGCCTTCCGGCAGGTGCAGCCCGGGGCCGGCCGTGTCGCCGTAGACCGCGGCCAGGAACCTGAACCGGGCGTTCTCGGCCGACACCAACGTCAGGCCCCCCCAGATGAGGGCGGTTGTGACGGCCACGATCGGCAGCAGCGTCCTCATCGTGATCACCGTGTGTACTGCTTGTGGCAGGGCGTGCAGAGTTCGATGTTGGTTGGCGCCAGCAGCATGTACTTGTTGTCGGTGCCATGGCCGGCGTGGCAGCTCAGGCAGTCGACGCGAAGGTTCGGGTTGCGCGGATCGACGACCTTCTCGCCGATGGGGTGCTGCGAGTGCTGCTCGTAGTCGTGACACGCCGCGCACGCCTCGACGTTCGACGGGGGATCCATGAGGTAGACACCGGTCGACGCGTGGGAGGAATGGCACGCCGTGCACATCCCGTCGCGCACGGGCGCGTGCTTGGAGGTGACGCCCGCGATCTTCCTCGCCGTGTCCTCGTGGCAGGCGGCGCACAGCGACGCCGTGTCCGACTTGAGCAGCTTCGGCTGCCGCGACGCGTGGGGGCTGTGGCAGTTCGCGCAGCCCTGCCGGTCGGCGACGGGCCAGTGGAGGCGTGGCTTGGCGAAGGTGTCGGTGACGAGTTCGGCGTGACAGGCCCGGCAGAGCTCGAACCCGACGTTCTTCGTGGCAAACGGCGTGGCCGATCCGGGGGGCTCGTGGCACTGGGTGCACGTCTGGTCGCGCAGCGGCGCGTGCACGTTGTCGAGCAGCAGCGCCGGCTGGCTCGACCCGTGCGGATCGTGGCACGAGATGCACGAGGCCTGCGCCACCGGGTAGTTCCGGTGCCGCGTGACGAACGCCGGGCTGTCGGGCTTGTGGCACTGCACGCAGAGCGCGGGCACGGCCGTCTTCAGCAGGGCCACCGACGCCTCCGAGGCGTGCGGCGTGTGACAGGTGGTGCAGCCGTCCTGCACCGGGCGGTGTCTGAACTTCGCCCTGGCCACGGCGTCGCCCAGGTCCTGGTGGCAACTGATGCACAGGTCGTTGCCCTTCGCCACCAGGAGCGCGGCGTTGTCGGAGGCGTGCGGGTCGTGACACTTCGCGCACGCGCCGTCGGCCACGACCTGGTGCGTGCTCTTCGCGCTCGCCGGCACGAGGTCGCCGTGACAACTGGCGCAGAGCTGCGCGGGCGACTCCGACAGCAGCTTCTCGTGGGAGGAGACGTGCGGGCTGTGGCAGCTCGAGCAGTCACCCGACGCCACGGCGGCGTGAACGAACCGCTTCTTGAGCGTGGCCTCGAAGTCGGCGTGGCAGGAGAGACAGAGCGCGCGCTGGCTGGTCTCCTTCAGCCGGTACGGGTTCTGCTGGCTGAGGGCCACGGAATGGCCGGCGAGCAGCCCCACGACGACGAGGGAGAGCTTCAGGCGCCAGGTCAAGGCGGTCGCGTTCATCGCTGGCCGCTCCTCGGCGGAAGATGGCAGTCGGAACAGGATTTCACCCCGAACGGAGCGTGCGCGTTCGGCTTGAACAGCCCGGGATCGTCGGCCCCGTGCGCATCGTGACAGCGTTCGCAGCGAATCACGGCGGGGTCGATCTCCAGGTGCGCCGCGCTGAAGGTGGGGCTTGTCAGCTCGTGGCATTCCGAGCAGAGGGCGCGAACGGGCCGGATCATCAGCGTGGCCTCGGCCGAGGCGTGCGGCGCGTGGCACCGCAGGCACTCGCGGGCGGCCGGCGAGTGGACGTTCGGCTTCTCGAGCAGCGCCTTCGTCTCCTTGTGGCAGCCGAGACACAGGTCGGGCGTTCGCGCCACCATCAGGTGGTCCAGCGCGGTCTGGTGGGGGTTGTGGCAGCTCGTGCAGTCACCGGCGGCGGCCGGCTGGTGCTTCGAGGCGGCCGAGTCGACGGCGTCCTTGACCTCGCCATGGCACGTCGAGCACAGCGTGCCGATCGGCTCGGTGGCCATGCCCCGCACGTTGCTGCCGTGCGGATCGTGGCACGAGAGGCACATGCCCTCGACGAAGGGGCCGTGCGTGGCGCCGCCCTCGACCGGCTTCATCATGTCGGCGTGGCACGTCGAGCACAGCGGCGCGCCGCTGGCCTTCAGCAGCTTCGGCTCGCTGCCGCCGTGGGGCAGGTGGCACGACGAGCAGGCGCCGTCGCGGACCGGCTGGTGCATGTAGGTCGTGGTGAACGTCGTCTGGCTGTCGGCGTGGCAGGCGTAGCACACGCGGTCGGTGCGGTCCTTGAGGATGCCGGCGACGTTGCTGCCGTGAGGATTGTGGCAGGAGGTGCAGTCGTCCATGGCGGCCGGTGCGTGAGGCACGGCCGCGTTCTGCGCCGCCTCCTGCGTCGCCGCATGGCACGAGGCGCAGAGCGCACCCGGCGCCGCGCTCAGCAGCTGCCCGTTGTCGGAGGAGTGCGGTGCGTGACAGGTGAGACAGCCCGGCTCGCCGGCCACGGGGGCGTGCTTGAAGGCGACGGTCGCCGATTGCGCGGCGTGGCACGTCACGCAGAGGCTGTTGCCGCTGCCGGTGAGCAGCTTGCGATTCTCCGACGCATGCGGATCGTGGCAGGTCAGGCACTGGCCATCGGCAAACGGCGGGTGCTTCACCTTGCCGGCGCCGCCCATGCTGCCGGGATCGTGGCACGTCTGGCAGAGATCGCCCGCCTGCGCCGTCACCTCGAAGGGCTTCGCCGAGGTGGGCGCCGCGTGACACGTCTCGCACTGCGCGCCGGCGAGCGGCGCGTGCACGCTCGACTTCAGCAGCTTCGCCTGCGTCGAGCTGTGAGGGTTGTGGCACCTCACGCAGGAGACGGTCTCCACGGGGTAGCCGCCGTGCGCCGTCTTGAAGGCGGTGTCCGGCGCGTGGCAATCCAGGCACAGCGCCTTCTCCTCCTTGACGAGGAGGTTCGGCTGATCGGCGCCGTGGGAGGCATGGCACGCCGCGCACCCCGAGGCCTGCAGCACCGCATGGACCACGGGCCGCTCGTAATCGGCCTTCGCGTGACACTGGTAGCAGCCGTCGGACCCTTCGGCGACGAGCAGGTACCTGGCCTGCGAGGCGTGCGGGTTGTGGCAGCTGATGCACCCGCCGCTGCGCGCCGCCGTGTGCACGTGCGCCTTGTTGAGCCCGATCCTCTCGGGCGCGTGGCAGGTGAAGCAGAGATCGTTGCCGTCCTTCTTCAGGACCAGCGTCGTGACCAGGCCGTGGCGCAGGTGGCACTGGTCGCACTGGTTCTCCTTGACCACCGCGTGCACGTACTTCATGCGGAGGTACTTGTCCGCGAAATCCTTGTGGCACGTGAGGCAGTCCTGACGAGCCAGCCCCTGTTTGGAGCTCGGCGCGCCCCCGCCGAGCGTGCGGCGCCGGGGCTGCTGCCCGTGCGACTGCTGCAGGCTCACGCCCAGCAGCACGACGGTGATCCACGCCAGTGTCCTCAACCCTGGCTTCCAGGACGACATGCGCTGTCCTCCAACGCGTCCCCGGCGGGGACGCGGGGATTACTCCGCCCGCTTCAGGTAGATCTCGACCTTCCCGAGGGCACGCAGCTTCGCCGCGTGATCCTCGACGGCTTTCCTCAGCTTCTCGCCGTAGAGCTTCCGGGCAATCTGCTCCCGCACGTCTTCATAGGACTGCGGGACCGGGGCCACGACCTCCTGCACCATCAACGCGTAGAAATGGCCCTCGGGGCTGCCGTACAGCCTGACGTCACCGGGCCTGGCTTCGGCCAGCGCCTTCCGGACCCCTTCCGGGAGGCTGTCGAGGGTGAGCGGGCGTCCGTCGAAGGTCAGCAGTCCCTTCGCGTCGCTGCCGGCCTGATGGCCGGCCGTGTTCGCCAGCCATCCGAAGTCGGTGCCCTGCCTCAGCTTCTCGACGGCCGACTCGGCCGCCGCGCGTTCCGTGAAGGCCAGCCCGCGCACCTTCAGCATGCCCGGCGAGGCGTACTCGCCGCGGTGCGCGTCGTAGTAGGTCCGCACCTCATCCTCGCGCATCCGGTTCGACGCGACGATCACCTTCTGCACGAAGGCGTCGAACACGAGGCCGTCCTGGAAGGCGTTGATCCGGTCGACATAGGCCGCGGTCTTGTCGATGCCGAGCCGCAGCGCCTCGGCGTTCAGCAGGCGACGCCCGAGCGTGGCGTCCAGCGCCGCCTGCTTGCGCGCGTTGAGCTTCGCGCCCTGGGCCCCCGGATCGCCGCCGTGGAAGAACTGCATGCGGAGGTAGTCGGTGAGGTCGCCGACCGTCAGCGGGGCCGCGCCCCTGATCTCGGCGACCACCCGCGTGTCCTTCACCAGCGCGTCGATGCCGGGTTCGGGTGCGGCATAGTCGATGCTGTCGAGCACGTCCTGGTGAAGGACGACGTGCTGGCGGCGCAGCGATTCCTCGTGGGCCTTGAGGAACTCCTGCTGCTGGCGCTTGACCACGGCCTCGCGTGCCTCGTCGCGGAGTGCCTGGCTGTCGGCGGTGCGCAGATCGACGACTTTCACGATGGCGAATCCCGCCTGGATCTGGAGGACCGGGCTCACCTCTCCGGGCTTCAGCCTCGAGACCGCCTCGCCGATCGCCGGCAGGAAGTCGCTCATCCGGTGGTACTCGTCGTCGTGGGCCGCTTCGGCCTCGCCGGCGGCCACGGAGCTGGCGGCCACCGCGTCGTACGCGTCGCCGCCGGTCATGGCGGCTCGCGCGCGGCGTGCGGCCGGCTCGCTCTTGAACAGGATCGAGCTGGTTCGCCACTGCCGGGCCGATTCCCGGTACAACGCCTCGATGGCGGTCTCGTCGGGCTTGACCTGCTGCACCAGCGTGTCCATGAGGACGTCGCGCAGGAACTGCCGGGACGAGACGTCGACCTGCTTCTGGATGTCCGGCAGGTCGGCCAGCCCCATGGTGGCCGCCTCCTGGACGATGAGCCGCACGGTGATGAGACGATCGAGCAGCTCGAGGTCCGCCGCCGTCGCGCGGCCCTCGCGCAGGCGCGCCACGTCGACGGGCCCCTCGCGCTGCAGGAGGAGTTCGTCGAGGGCAATCGCGTCGTCGTTGACGGTGGCGACGGCCGGCCGGCCGTCCACCAGGGGCAGTGCCTGGGGGGCCTGCCCGAGCAGGGCCCGCGCTGGCAGTGATGCGGCCAGCACGCTGATGGCCGCGAGACATCGAAATCGCATGGGATCCTTCTGGAAGCGCCCGCTGGCCATGCCGGATCTATCGCCTCTCGCCCGCGAGCGCCGCGACGGTGAGTCCCGTCATCCGCGTGGCCATGGCGTGGGCCAGCGTGAAGCGGCCACGCCCGAAGAAGCGCACGCCGTCTTCACCGTCGTTGTAGCTGTGCGAGCTCCAGACCACCCGGCGGCTCGCCCGCTCGATCAGCACGGTGGAGAAGTCCACGCGCGCATGGCCCTCGGGGCCCTCGTAGTCGTCGTAGTAGATCACGCGTCCCGCCAGCACGAAATCGGCATCGAGGACGCTTGCCACCAGCTCCGCGTCCTCGATCGAGACGCCGCCCTCCATGATGACCCGTGCCTGCAGCAGTTGCTGCCGCACGTCGCCCCTGTCGATGACGCGGAAGGTCCCCGACGAGGACAGGTGACGCTCGAAGAGCAGCGCCATGACGTCGCCGGCGTTCCGGCGTCCGCTGACGTTGTAGAAGGGCAGCACGGCCACCGAGTGCGCCCGGCCGGGCTCCAGGGTCACGGCGCGATAGGTGATCCTGGGCCGGAAGCGGGCGCCCTGCCTGCCGGCCGCGGCCGCCTGTCCCGTCTCGAGTCGGGCGGCGAGCGAGCGCCCGAGCCGGTCGAGCGCCCTTGCCTGCAGCACCTGGAAGTCGTCGACGAGACCGAGGTCGAACAGACCCGGCGCCTCGTCGCCGGCAAGCCCGGCATCGTCGGCCCAGATCACGACCGGCGCCGCCCGCACCGACACGAGGCGGGCGATCAGCGACAGCTTCGGCGGACTCGTCTCGCTCCAGTACCCGACGGATACGAACAGCGCCGCGTCGACGCCCGCTTCCTTCCGGAGCTGTTCGGCGGAGGCGGCGTCGATGCCGGCGGCATAGCGGATGCGATGGCGGGCCATGAACGCGTCGAGATCGTCGGCGCCGAGCACCGTCACGCCCGCCGCCGACAGCCGCTCGATGAAGGCGTCGCGGACCTGGTCGGCGCGGATGGCGGTGCCGCTGAGGTTCTCGACCGGGAACACCGCCACCTTCGCGATCGGATCGGCGGCCGCCGCGGGCCGCGGCCACACGCCGGCCGCCATCGCGACGAGGAGGGTTCCGGCGAGCGTGGCGAGCAAGGGTCTGGGCACCTGGCGTGTGTCCTCGTGGAGGCGCCGCTACGAGGCTGGCGCGAGCTCCCGTGTCCTGGAGGCAATCGTCTCCCTGAACCGGCGCATCGTCGAGTCGGCCGCGGGCAGCCTCTGGCCCCGGTCGACGGCGGCCGCCGCATCGCCCCGGTAGGCCGTGCGAAGCGCGTCCAGCACGTTGACGGCCAGGCCGTCGACCAAGCCCGGTCGATCGTAGTCGTTCACGTACACCTGCCCGTACACGCTGCGCGCGCGGTTGTCGACGAACATCACCGAGGCGCGTGAGCGGCTGATGGGCACCACCACGGCCGCCATCTCCACGGTCATCCGGTGTCCGCTGGCGTCGAGCACGGCAAACGACTCCTGCCGAATCAGCCGCGGTTCCAGGCTGACGGCCGTGTCGAACTCCTCCTTCAGGAACCGGCCCGGCGCGTACCAGGGGTGCTCGGCGCCCAGCCGGCCCAGCAACTGCACGAAACGCGGGTCGTCCTTCATGCCGCCGAGGAAGAGCGACAGCGCCGGGTCGCCCACGCGGGCGGCGGCCAGTTGCCGCCGCCAGCGATCCCGCTGACGTGCGGCCGCGTCGGCCCCGGCGGCCGGCTTCAGGTACGGCAGGATGCTCTCGCGACTGGCGGTGAGGGCGTCGACGTTGGCCGACATCACCGAGACGGTGGCAATCGAGAACGGCGCCGAGAACTCGAGGTAGAGGTAGTCGTCGGTGTTCAGGACGCCGCCGTGCGCGAAGCGCCGCATGCCCTCCGTGCCCATGACGAAGTAGCTGAGCAGGTCGGCCGGCGTGCCCATCTCGACACGCCGGAGATCGGCGGCGACCTCCGGCGCGGCGAGCCGGCGCTCCAGGGCTTCCTCGTCGAGGACCAGCGGCGAGTTGCTGCCGACGATTTCCGCGTCGTAGTGGGTGAGCCAGAGCAGCGTGTAGGCGAAGTGCTCCTGGAAGGTGCGGACCACCGACCGGAGGTCGTCGGGCGTCAGCTCGTAGATCGGGAGCCACTGCGCGATGACGCCGCCCGGGCGCAGGTGCCTGGCGGCGAGCGCGAAGTACTGGCTCGAGTAGAGGTAGCCCGCGCCGCGGAACCAGGGATGGATGGGATCGGCCGTGATGACGTCGAACATCCGGTCGGTGGTCATCAGGAAGTTGCGGCCGTCGTTGAAGATGACCTTCACCTTCGGGTGATCGAGCACGCGGTGGTTGTATTCCTCGAAGGATCGGGCGACGCCCTGGACGCCGGGCTCGATCTCGACGATGGTCACCTGGCCGACGCTGGGGTGCACGGCCGTCGCGCCGGCGGTCATGCCGCTGCCCATGCCGACCACGAGCACGTCGCGCGGCTCCGGGTGGAGGAGCATCGGCAGGTGCCCGAGCGTGTACTGCACCTGCTGCGCCTGGAGGTGGGACGACGCCTCGACGCGGCCGTTGGTGAGGAACGCCTTCTCGCCGCCCTTGACCCTGATGACGCTGACGATCGACTCGATGCCTTCGGCGTAGTAGAGGACGTCGGTGTTCTCCACCGCCTCGCGCACCATCTCGGGCGTGCGGAAGGCCTCGGGCTGGTTGCTGCGGAAGATCGCGAAGTAGCTGCGGTCCCAGACCCGCGCGATGTCGGGGTTGACCGCGAGCGTGACGGCCGCGGCCAGCGACGCGGCCGCGACGGCCGGCAGCAGCCACCCGGGCCGCCGCTGGCTGGCGAGCACCGCGAGCCCGGTTCCCGCGTTGAGCAGGGCGAGCAGCTGGAGCGACCGCTCGATGCCGAACAGGTGGATCAGCACGAGACCGCTGACGGCGGCGCCCAGGATGGATCCCACCGTGTTGTAGGCGAGCACCTCGCCCACGGCGCGGCCCACGGCGCGACGCTGCCTCGCCAGCACCTCGCCGGCCATCGGGAAGGCCGCGCCCATGAAGAACGCGGGCACCACCATGTAGAGGAACGCGAGCGCGAAGTGCGCCAGCGTGCGCGACCCGAACGACAGCAGGTCGGTCCCGTGCAGGTAGTTCTGCAGCCGGACGGAGTTCGCGGGGATGTCGCGCAGGTAGATGGTGACCAGCAGCGCCGTCACGCCGATGACGACCTGCGTGAGCCCGAAGAAGGCGATCAGGCGTCTCGCATCCGGACCCGGCGCGCGCCACACCCGGGCCAGCGCGCCATAGACCGCGCTGCCGATGGCGATTCCCGTCAGGAAGGCGACGAGGATGATCGTGAAGCTGTAGACGCTTGCGCCGATGGCGATCGTCAGCACGCGCGTCCAGAGCACCTCGTAGCCGAGCGCGCAGAACCCGCTGATCCCGATGCCCCACAGCACGAGCGCGGCGGGCAGGGAGGCGCGCGGCGTGGCCTCGTGCCAGGTGTCGGCGCCGGAGAAATCGGCCGCGGCGGGCGTCTGGCCGCCGGCGCGCGCCCCTGGCGCCCGACCGGCATCGAGCCGCCGCTGGAGCAGCAGGCTGAGCACGCCGATCGCCAGGTTGGTGGCCACCGCGAGGTAGAGCGTCGTGCTGACCGCGTAGACGCGCAGGAAGTAGAAGCCTGCCACCAGCGATCCCGCGACGGCGCCCAGCGTGTTGAAGCCGTAGAGGAACGACAGGCGGCTGCGCAGCTCCTCGGGCTGGCCCGACACGAAGCGCGAGAGCACCGGCAGCGTGCCGCCCATCAGCACCGTGGGCAGCAGCAGCGCCACCACCGAGAAGGTCATCCGGAGGACGGAGAGATAGATGGCCGACTCGTCGCGTCCCTGCGCGAGCGCCACGTAGATGGCGGGGTAGACCCTCACCAGGCCCGCGAAGGCGAGGGCGCTGGCGGCGATGCCCAGCTCCAGGATGCCGTAGAGCCGCAGCGGCCGGCGCACCCGGTCCACCCGCCTGCCGATGACGTAGCCCCCGATGGCCAGGCCGGCCATGAAGATGGAGAGCACCGCCGTCACCGCCAGGTGCGAGCCGCCGAAGACCAGCGTCAGGGATCGCACCCAGACCAGCTGGTAGACGAGCGCGGCCGCGCCCGACAGGAAGAAGAGCAGGTAGATGAACGCGTGGAGCACCGCGATCGCCGTCCTTCGCCTACTGCGGCGGGCCGAGCAGCTTGTCGAAGAGCGCGTCGACCGCCTGCTCGGTGACCTTGTTCAGCGGCTGGCCGCCGCCGCCGAAGAGGCGGTTCATGAACGTGATGCCGCCCCTGGTCGAGGATCCGCTCCAGACGACCCTCCCGGTCTGCGCCTCCACGAGCTGGATGCTCAACGAGATGACGTTGGATGCCGTCGTGCCCGATCGCACCTCGCCGTATTCCCGTACGACGCCCGTGATGACGGCGTCGGCCTTGAGAAACGCCCCGAGCTTCACCACTTCCTCCGGCGTCGGCGTGGCGGCGTTCACCATTTCCACCCGGAGGATGCCGCGGCCCACCTCGCCCACCGGCAGCACGTAGACCGCCTCGGTCGACAGCAGCTTGTTGATGAAGACGTCACGCACCCGGTCGGCGACCACCTGGTCGCGCGAGAGGTTGGTGAACGGCATCACGGCCACCGTCTGGATGGTGCCGAAGTCCATCCGCGGATCCCGGTAGACGTCGGTCACCTGCGCCGTGGAGGCCGGTGCGGTCAGCACGACCAGCCACAGGGCGGACACGAGCAAGCCAGGCACTGTTCTCATAGCCTCGCCTCGCAAACGATCAGAAGAATATCTTCAGATCGGCGCTGTAGATCCTCGAATCGGAGCTCAGGGAGACGAACTCGCTCTCGAGCCGGTGGTAGGACAGGTCGATGTAGGACTGCCGCGAGAACGCCCAGCGCGCGCCGGCCCTGAACGTCCGCTCCGTCCCGAAGTACAGATCGCGCCGCGCCTCGTTGTAGGCGACGATCAACTGCAGCGTGCCGTCGGGAAACGGCGCCCAGTTGGCGCCGATGTTGTGCGTGAGCCGCGTCTTCGTGTTCCGCATGACGACGACCTCCTCTCCGAGGACGAGGTGCAGCGTGCGGAACGGGTCGACGGCCAGCGTGAGGTAGCCGCTGCGGGTGTCGTAGCGTTCCAGCCCCCCGAACGCGTTGGTCAGCGTCGTGGCCGTATCGCTGTAGGTGAAGCTCAGCGTCAGGTCGGGGCGCGGGGCGATCGTCGCGCTCGCGTTCAGCAGGCGGTCGCGCAGGCGCTCGCCCGTCTCCCGCGTGGTGACGTTCCAGCCGAAGCCGACCTGCGTCTCCACGCCGCGATAGACCTGCGCGTTGGTCTGGACCGTGAAGCCCTGGCGATCGTTGGGCCTGCCGCCGATCTCCTCGTCCTGGCCCGTGTAGAGCAGCGCCGTCCGCAGCGTCGGCAGCGGATCGAGCGTCAGCGTGGCGTTGGTGACCGTGGCGTTCCTGCGTCCTTCCGGCTGGATGCCCCGCTCGATGGCAGCCCGCGCGTAGGTGCCCACCAGGCGGTTGAACCGATGGGTGAGCGAGACGCCGTTCGACAAGGTGTCGCGCTCGAGCCCGTCGATGCCCACGCTGTTGTACCAATACGACCCTTCGTAATAGAGCATCGGCGCATCCAGCAGCCGCAGCCGGAGATCGGTGTTGAGGTTCTGCATCGTCCGCGTCTGCCGCCCGCGCGCCTCCCCCGCCCGTCGCGTCAGGATCGCTTGCAACTCGGTGACCAGGATGTCGGGATAGCGGCCCGCGTCGATGACCGCCGGCGACAGGGGGCGGGTGACCACCTTGAGGTACCTGGCGACCACGCCGCGGAAGTCGAGCTGGAACCGGTTCTCGAACGGCCCGAACGGCGCCGCCGAGACGGTGGTCTCACGCTTCCAGAACAGGTTGTCGGTGCTGCTGTAGACGTCCCACGAGAAGGTGCTGGCGATGTTGGGCGGCAGCTCGCGATCCACCCAGACCAGCAGCCGGTTCACCTCGACGAGGCTCGCCAGGTCGAGGCCGATGTTCCGCGCCTGCGAGTCGAGGCCGGGCGCCGACAGCCCGATGTTGATCCCGGCACCCGCCGTGAGGTTGCCGTCGACGAGCGCGGGGTTCTGCGGGAGCGTCCCGTTGACCGGCGTGTCGTTGAGCGAGGAGAGGCCCGCGAAGGCCGACACCGGGAACTCGACCTGGCCTTCCTCGCCCCGGGCGGTGGTCGTCAACGACTGGCGGTTCACGTAGTAGGTCGCGTTCCAGGTGAGGCGGTTCGAGAACGCCGACCGCGAGTGCTCCACCCTGCCGCCGTTCGACACCTGGCGCGACTCGAACCCGTGCACCCGATCCGTGGTGTCGAGGTACGTGCCCTGGTAATAGAGGTTCACGTCCCTGAACGCGTACCGCGACAGGATCGAGCCGAGATCCCGCGTGCCGTCCTGCGATGTCCTGTTGGTGTCGAACGTGCGCGTCCGCACGAACTGGGCGCTGGTCCGGGGCAGGCCCTCTGGGTTCCACGTCAGGTAGGCCGCGTAGTCCTCGTTCACCAGGTCGAGCACCGTCCGGCCGCCCGAGCGCATCCGGTTCGTGCGCCGGTAATAGCCGACGCCCGGCGCAAACAGCGCGTTGGTGGACCGCAGTTCGACGAAAGGCCGGAGGTTGGTGAGCGCCGTGTCGATGTCGGTGTCGCCGGAGCGTCCCGACGAGGAGTTGATCTCGAAGACACCGCCGCCGGTGAGCCTGAAGGTGGGGCTCACCAGTGTCTCGAGGTTGAGCGTGAGCCGCGGGTAGAAATTGGTCGTGTCCGTCGTGGTCACCGGGCCCGAAGCGGTGGTGGTTCGCGTGGTCACCGCGCTGGAGTTGACGTCGAGCACCGCGCGCAGGCCTTCGGGCAGACTCTGCGCGCTGGCGGTCCACGCCGTCATCAGCAGTGCCGCCGCCAGCACGGCGCCAGGTGCCGCAACTCGTCGTCGCACCTACTTCTCTCCCATCACGGCCACCCAGTAGGGAGCCTGCACGAGATCGATCTCCGCGATGGCCTTCCGATCGACCAGGCCCAGCGCCCCGAGGGTGCGGGTGGCCGGGCTCGCGAAGTAGAGCGTGTTGTCCTCGGCGTCGATCGTCAGGTGGGCGACACCGGCCGTGGTCTTCAGGAAGTCGACCGGCAGCAGCGTGTTGGGATCGTAGACGTCGATGGTCGCCTCGTCGGGTCCGGCCAGGTAGAGCAGGTTGCGCCGGCCATCGAGCCTGATGGCGCTCGCAGGACTCCGCAACCGCGGCCGGCTGATGACCGACAACTGCAGCGGGTCGACGACCGACGCGTGGGTGGCGCGCCGGTGGATGACGAACAGCCGGTCGCCCCTGGCGCTGAACTGGCCCCTGAGCGGCGAGGCGTCCACCGACAGGGTGGCCGCGACGCGCCGGCCGGCGACGTCGATGACCGAGATCGATCCCGAGAGCGTGTTGAAGACGAACGCCCGGCGGCTGGCGGGGTCCATGGCGATCGCCGCCGGCCCGCTGCCGACCTCGATGCGTTCCAGGCGCGTGAGCGGCTGCGTCTCGAAGATCGTCACGCTGTTCGAGCCGGGGTTGGCCGAGAGCAGCAGGCGGCCGTCGGAGGTGATCGCCAGTTCGCGCGGGCCGTCGCCCGGGAACAGGCGCGCGCGTTCGACGACCTCGGCGGCGGCCACGTCGACGACCAGCACCTCGTCGGACTGGGGACACGCCACGTACAACCGGCCGGCGCGCTGATCGAGCGCCATGCCCGACGGCTGCCCGGCCACGGGGATCACGGCCGCGGCCTGGCGGCGCCGCTTGTCGAACACGGTGATGGTGTCGGCCGACGGGGCCGACGCGAACCCGCTCAGGCTCATCATCGGCCGCGGCGCCACGTAGGCGGCGAACCCGGGGTCGAAGGCGCCCGTGGCCCCGGCAGCCTCGCCGGGGCGGGCCTCCAGCCACAGCACCGCCGCCCTGCCGCGCGAGACGACGAACGGCACGTCGATGCGATACGCCTCGTCGGGCACGGTCAGCGCCACCTCGTCTTCGCGTGGCCCTCTGGATGCCCTGGCCACCTTGATCGACAGGCCGTGGTATGCGCCTGGCGGCAGGGTGCGCACGGCCAGCAGCCGCTGGCGGCGGCTGGCCTCACCACCGATGGCCGGCAGCACGGGCTGGAGCGGCAACTCGCCGCCGCGATCGGTGAGCGCCGCCATCGTCTCGATGGAGAACGTGACGGACTGCGACTGCACCGGCAACGGCTGGATGTAGAGGTACACCTGACCGTCTTCCACCGCGGACGCCGGCTGGGCGCCGTGGCCAGCAGCAGCAACCGTGGGGATCAGGCAGGCAAGCAGCAGGAGGGCGAATCGGCTCTCCATGGGCAGCGGCTCGTTAGCTTCGGGAACCAACGCTCGCGAGAACGGCGGCAGGCGCCCCGGGATGACGCGCGCGTGGTGGGCCAGGAACCGCGCCAGAACCACGCCATGGGGCGAAACGGATTATAGCCGCTCGGGTTCCGGCGTCGACCGCAAATCGGGCAGCCGACGCGGTCGACGGCCACTCGTCGGCGAACTGCCGGAGGCCTGACGGCGCCGGCGCGGACGAGGTGGCACCGGAACGAAAAAGGGGCCGGCACGCGCGGCGCCGGCCCCCTTCTCTCGAGCCCTTCAGCTCAGGACCGGACTAGTCCTTCGCGTGGCACTTGTTGCAGAGCACGCGCTGGTAGCTCGCGAACTGCGACGCCGGCCGGTCGTAGTAGGCCGCCATCGTCTCGGCGCCGGTGCGGCCGCGGGCGAACTGCGGCACGGTCGGCGTGGTGTCGGTGCCGGGCCACACGCCGTTGTAGGTCATGAACTCGCCTTCCATGTTCCAGCGCAGCCCGTATTCCCAGCCCGAGGCGTGGGCGCGGTGGCATGACAGGCACGACACCTCGTCGTTGCTGGCCGGGCCGTTCCGGTAGTTGCTGGCCGGATTGGCGTGGCCCTGGAGCGTGGTGACGGCGGCGTTCTTCTCCATGAACGGCACCAGCGACGTGTAGGAGGTCGCAGCCGTCCCCGTGAGATCGCCCGACTTCACGTACGCGTTGTAGCTGGTCGCCACCGAGCCCATGGCCCGGTCGATCGGGTGCACGTAGTTGCCCAGGCCCGAGTGCATGTCCTGGTGGCAGGTCGCGCACCAGTTGCCCCACGTGTTGGTGCCCTGGCTGCCGTAGGCCACGCGCGTGTCGGTGGCCGCCTCGGTGCGGTTGTAGGTGGCCGGCGCCACGGCGACCGCCACTCCGGCGAAGGTCACGCCCCCGGTGTTGTCGCCCAGGCCTCGCAGCAGGCGATACACGCCCACGGCCTGGCCGGCGGCCGGCGCCGGGCTGTTGTGGTAGGACCCCGAGGCGACGATCGGCGCGTTGGTGCTGCCGGGCGTGTAGATGGCGTTGGCGTAGGTGCCGTCGCTGAGCCGGCGCGCGCGCCCGTGCGGGTCGTGGCAGCTCTGGCATCCCAGCTGCGACGACGGGTAGGCGGCGGTGGAACCCGGGGCGGTTGTGTTGGTCGCGTCGACCGTGTACCCGAAATCGGCCGCGACGATGTTGTGGCCGTGGGTGTCACCGGACTCGTTGGTCGTGGAGCCACGCACCGTGAACGAGTAGTTCTTCTTGATCCAGCCGAAGTCGCCGCCGGGCGTCCGCTGCAGCGGCGCCGTGCCCGAGGGCATGTCGGCCTGGGCCGTCGAGATGTGATACCCGGTGGGCCCGGTGTCGCCGGCGTGCTCGTGGCAGGTGAGGCAGGCCGACGAGGAGTCGGTGCCGACCAGCAGGAAGCTGCCGCCAACCTTCGGGTTGTGCATGCTGTGGCAGCCGCCGCACTCGGCCACGCCGCCGGAGTGGAACGCCTGCGGCGTGCTGGAGTAGGCCAGCACGACCGCGCCCGCTATCAGGAGGGCGGCTCCCAGTCTCACTGCTCTCATTCTCATCCTCCAGGATGACTTCTGCGTTTTCCCGCGGCGGCCTGCCACCCACGCCCGTGGTCCGGCCGGCCCTTCCGTGCCCCCATGACGATGGGGTCGCTCTTGCCGCAACGACGAACAAGTGCTTCCGGCGCGTCCGGGATCCATCGGTCAGCCGCGCCGATGCCGACCTGTCATGCATCGAGCTGCAACTCGTGAGCCAGAAGCTCGACAGCCGGGCTTCGACCCATAACCGATTGTCGAGCAACAACTTGCCAGCTGTCCTGTCGAGCGCGGCCAGGCCGGGAACCAGCCGATGTACGCGCGATTTCACGCGCCTGCGTAAAATCACGCACCCCGGCCCGGGCCGGCCTCAGCCGCCCGCCAGCGCGAAGACGGCCACGCCCCGCTTCCGCGCCTGCGTGACGTACACCCGGTCCCGGCTGTCGATCGACAGCTCGCTCGGCACGATCAGGTTCTCGCGGCCCAGCCCGCGGTAGCCGAACTCGGCCAGGAACGTGAAGTCGCGATCGAAGAGCATCACCACCGACTTCAGCTTGTCGGCCACGAGAATCCGCCCGCGGCTGTCGGCCACGATGCCCGCCACGACGCCGAAGCGGCCGGGCGCGGACCCGGGTCGGCCGAAGTCCTCCAGCTTCCGATCGGGCGAGAGCCGGTAGGCCCGGAACAGCACCGGGACCGTGAAGTAGATGTTGCCGGGCCGGTCCACGCTGAAGCCGGCGATCTCCACGTCGCCGGGGCGCCGATCCCCCAGATCCAGCAGCGGCAGGAGTTCGATCGCCTCGCGGAACTCGCCTGACGTGGTCGTGACGATGACACGGCCTGTGTTGAGGGCGGCGAAGTAGAGCAGCCCCTCCCGATGGATCATCCGGCCGGCCCCGAACGTCCATCCCTCCGGCAGGTTCCGGATGGCGATCTCTTCGCGTGGCACGCCCCGGTAGTCGCAGCGCGTCACCAGCGGCTGGCCCTGCCGGTAGGACAGCAGGATGACGTCGCCCCGATCGTCCACGGCGGCGTCGATGACGTGTCCCAGGTCGAGGCCGTCGCCGAAGGTGAAGGTCTCCATGCCCGCGGCGTTGAAGATCCGGACGAGATCCTGGTAGACGACGTAGATCTCGTCGCGCTCGGCGTCGACGGCCACCCTCGGCCAGTCGTAGGGGAGCCGGCCGTCGAAGTTCGACAGCGTGTAGAGGTAGGTGGCGCCACTCTGGGCCAGGGCGGCGATGCCAGCCCAGCCGGCGAGCAGGGCGACCAGCGCGAGCGTGGCCCGCAGGTGGGTGATTCCACGCAGTCCTGCGTGAGATGACGTAACGCGCGGGCGGCTGCTCAACATGCTTCGCTGGTCGGTTGCAGGCAGGACGACACGGCGGCGGCGACCGCTTCCAGGCAGAACGGTTTCTGCACCACCGTTGCCGTCGGGAAGTCCTTCCGCACGTCGTCGGGGTTCTCGCCCCCGTAGAGAATCACGAGGCCTGGACCAGGCGACTGAGCCACGAACGCCCCCAGCACATCGGCCATTGAATCATGGCCCAGCTCGTGCGCGACGATCGCCACCTGGAAGCGGCGCGAGCCGAGCAGTTGCATCACCTCGTCGCGCGAGGCCGCCAGCGTCACCTCGAAGCGGGCCGCCTCGAACGTCCGCATCAGCGCCCACCGCGTGAGCGGCTCGTCGTCGGCCACCAGGATCGCGGTCTCGGGATGTTGCGGCGCCATGAACGGCGATGTAACAAGTTCCGTGCCGGGGGCGGCGACATCGCGTGGCGGGCAGATCGCGCGGGCGCGAGTTCGATCGAACCCGCGCGCCTCGGCCGTGCGCGTCGCGTGCCCCGTCGGTCCGTGCAGCCCGCGCCGTGCGGGCGATGCGCACCGCGCCACCCGGGTGTTACGGGGATGGCCGCTCCTCGTCCTCGGCGTCGTGACCGAGCAGGCCGAACTTCTTCAGCTTGTACCGCAGGGCGTCGCGGCTGATCTCGAGCAGCTTCGCCGCCCGCGTCTGGTTGCCACCGGCCATCTGAATCGCCTGACGGACCAGGCTCTCCTCCATGCGCTCGAGCGAGACGCCGCCGGCCGGCAGCACGAAGGTCGCGGTCGCCGGCGCCGCGCCTGCCGCCGGCAACAGGAGCTGGGGCGGCAGGTACTCGGTGGTGATCGTGTCGCCGTCCTCGAGGATGATCGAGCGCTCCAGCGCATTGCGCAGTTCGCGCACGTTGCCCGGCCAGTCGTACTTCATGAAGGCGGCCAGCGCGTCCGGCGAGACGGTCATCGGGCGCCGCCGGAGCTTGGCCGCCAGGCGCGCGGTGAAGTGTGCGATGAGCTCCGGCAGGTCCTCACGGCGCTCGCGCAGCGGCGGCAGATGGATCTGGATCACGCCGAGCCGGTAGAAGAGATCGGCCCGGAAGGCTCCGGCCGCCACCGCCTGCTCGAGGTTGCGGTTGCTGGCGGCCACCACGCGGGTGTCGACGGTGATGTCGCGCAGGCCCCCGACCCGACGGAAGTTCATGGTTTCGAGCACGCGCAGCAGCTTGGCCTGCAGCGCCGGCTTCAGCTCGCCGATCTCGTCGAGGTAGAGCGTGCCGCCGTCGGCCAGCTCGACCACGCCCTTCTTGGCGGTCTTCGCGTCGGTGAAGGCGCCTCGTTCGTGCCCGAACAGTTCCGACTCGAGCAGGGCTTCGGGCAGCGCCGCGCAGTTCACCGCGATGAACGGCCCGCCGTGCCGCGCGCTGTGATCGTGCAGCGCCTTGGAGAAGAGATCCTTGCCGGTGCCGCTCTCGCCCTGCAGCAGCACGGTGGTGGCCTCGCTGGCCGCCACCTTGTGCATCACCTTCAGCGCGGCGGCGATGGCCGGCGACGTCCCGACGATCTCGGTGCTGCGCGCCCGCCGCGCGTGATCCACCTCCTGGCGCAGCCGCATCGCGTCGAAGCGGTAGCGCAGCGCCACGCGCAGCGCCTCGAAGTCCAGCGGCTTGCGGAAGAAGTCGATCAACCCCATCCGGAAGCCGTCGACGGCGTCCTCGAGGCCGCCGTGCGCGGTCACCATGATGACGGCCGCCGCCGGGTCGATCTCGCGCAGGCTGCGCAGCACGTCGAGGCCCGAATCGGCGCCCAGCCTCAGGTCGAGCAGCACGAGATCGGGCGCCACGCTGCGGTACGCGCTCAGGGCCGAGGCGGCGCTGTCGGCCTCCGACACCTCGTAGCCCCACGCCTGCAGGTGCTCGCGCACCGCCCACCGCTGGAGCGGCTCGTCGTCGACGATCAGGACGGAGGCGACGGCCATGGCTGGTTCAACTGCCGGCCGACGGGGCCACGGGCAGGGTGAAGGTGAAGGAGGCGCCGGGTTCGCCGGGGTTGTCGAGCGCGAGCCGCCCGCCGTGCAGTTCGACGATGCGGCGGCTGATGGAGAGGCCGAGGCCCGTGCCGCGGGTCTTGGTCGTCACGAAGGGCCGGAAGATCGTCTCGGCCTTCTCGGCCGGCACGCCCGCGCCGGTGTCGCGCACGCGGCACCAGAGCTGACCGTCGTGTCGTCCCGTGGAGATCACCACCTCGCCCGTCTCGCCCGAGGCGTGCTGCGCGTTGAGCAGCAGGTTCACGAGCACCTGGCGCACCTGGCCCGCATCGCCCATCGCGGCGGGCAGCGCGCCGTCGATCTCGCAGCGGATGCGCGGGGCGTCGGCGTCGGCGGGGACGGTGAGGGCGACGGCGTTGCGCACGAGCGCATCGAGATCGAAGGGCACCAGCGCGGGCGGCTTGGGGCGCGCGAACTGCAGCAGCTCCCTGAGGATCTGGTCGATGCGCACCAGCTCGCCCGAGGCATCGCGCAGCACGTCGCGGCGCGAGGGATCCCCGCTCTCGCGTTCCAGCACGTCGAGCACCGCCTTGACGCCCGACAGCGGGTTGCGCACTTCGTGCGCGAGCCCGGCCGCCAGTTCGCCCACCACCGCCAGTTGCTCCACACGCTCCAGTTGCAGGCGTCGCGCCTCCTCCTCCGACGCCCGCGCGTTGCGCAGGTCGACCACCATGCGGTTGAAGCCGCCCACCACGGTGTCGATCTCGCGCGTGCCCGCCGGTGCCACCGACACGGCCATGTCGCCGTCGCGCACCTGGCGCATCGCATCGGTGAGCCGCCTGAGCGGGCGCACCACGATGGCCGACAGCCCGGGCACGAGGATCGCGATGGCCGCCAGCAGGTAGAAGGCGCCCAGCGCGGCGCTCAGCGTGGTGAAGGTCGCAAAGCCGATGGCGTGCTCGTTGACGTCCACGTCGAGGTCGAGCCAGGCGATGACCGGCCCGCCGGTGCCATGGCACGACTGGCACCCGCTGTCGTTGAGAAACGGCCGGGTGACGTGGATCACCCCGCGCCGGTGCACGTCGGGCCCCGCGTCGCCGGGCAGGAGATCGCCGCCCGAACCGCGCTGCGCGAGGTGATCCCCGAGCACGCCACCCCGTTCCGCCGCCCGCGACGAGGCGAGAATCCTGCCGTCGGGTCCGAGCAGCCGGAGGGCGGCGACGTCGGGATTGCGGCCCAGCGGTTCGAGCGCGGCCTGCAGGTCGCGGTGATCGCCGCTCCGCATCAGCCGGAGGAGGCTGTCGTGCTCGCTGGCGGCCAGGCTGTCGGCGCGCCGCCTGGCGCGGTCGGTCAGCGCGACGTTCATCCGCACCGTCCCGACCCACGTGATGATGGCCGTCAGGATCCCGATGACCACCACCAGCGGCGGGATGAGTCGCCTGAAGAGGCTGTGCTTCGACATGTCGCGGATGTCGTGGCTGGCCGTCATGCCTCCGGTGCGGGGATCGAACCGCGACGATCGAGGGCGACGGGAGAACTCCGGCCGGTCCTGATCCCGGGCCAGCGCGTCCGGGAGGGGGCCGTCCGGAGCCCGCGTGCACCGGGCGGAGGATCCGGACCGCCGATTGTAGCAGACGGCACGGGTCCCGCGGGCCAGGCAGGCCAGGCGCGTCTCACGGGTCGAACGGCAGCCGCGGCGTCACCGTGAGGGACGTGGCGGCGGGCCGCTCCGGCGCGTCCGACAGCCCGTGCACGCTCACGCCGGCCAGCCGCACGGGGCGGAGGCCCGCCTCGGTGCGCGCCAGCAGCGCCACCGCGCGCCGCACCAGCGCCGCCTCCTCGCGCGTCGGCTGCGGCTCGGAGTGGCTGCGCGTGATCGTGGTGAAGTCGCCGTAGCGGATCTTGACCGTCACCGTGCGGCAGAAGATGTCGTGGCGCGCCAGCCACCCCGCGCAGGTGGCCGCCATCGACGCCACCCGCGCGCGCACCTCGTCGAACCTCGCCAGATCCTCCGCGAAGGTGCGCTCCACGCCGGCGGACTTCGTCTCGCGGCAGGGCCTCACCGGGCGCTCGTCGATGCCGAGCGCGAGCCGGTGCAGCCACTCGTAGTGGCTTCCCACGGCCTCACGCACCCGCCCGGCTTCGGCCGCCCGCAGGTCGATGAGCCGGCGGATTCCGATCGCGCGCAGTTTCCGTGAGGTGACCGGCCCGACGCCCGAGAGCGCCTCCACGGGCAGTTGCTGCAGGAAGCGCTCGACGCGCCCGGGGGCGATCACGGTGAGGCCGTCGGGCTTCTGCCAGCCCGACGCGATCTTCGCGAGGAACTTGTTGGGCGCCACGCCCGCCGACGCGGTGAGCCCGGTGGCCTCGCGAATCGCCTGCTTCAGCCGCTGCGCCACCACCATCCCGAGCGGTTCGCGCCACACGTTCTCGGTGACGTCGAGGTAGGCCTCGTCGAGCGAGACGCCCTCGACCAGCGGCGTGGCCGACCGGAAGATCTCGAACACCTGGCGCGAGACGGCCTGGTAGCGGGCGAAGTCGGGCGGGACGATCACCAGGCGAGGGCAGAGCCGCACGGCGCGCGACATGGGCATGGCCGACCGCACGCCGAACTTCCTGGCCTCGTAGCTGGCGGCGGCCACCACGCCGCGCTGCGTCGGCTGACCGCCGACGACGACGGGGCGGCCGCGCAACTCGGGGGCGTCGCGCTGCTCCACCGACGCGTAGAAGGCGTCCATGTCGACGTGGAGGATGCGACGGATCTCGCCGGACACCAGGTGATGGTACAACCGGGTGAGGAGGTTCCGCCCCGGGATTCCAGGCGCACGGGCCCTGGAGAACAGACCGCTCGCGCGCGACGCGGCACCGCTATACTGGATGGTCCGCGCACGTGGTCGCCGGGCCGGCATCCCATGCGTGCGGATGCCAGGAGCATCCATGGACATCGAGAGCCTCATCGGATCGGTCGTACGCGGCGCGCTCACCGGCAGGAAGAAGCGTCGCCGGGGCGTCGAGCGATACCTCTCCGGCGGAAGCGGATCGTTTCTCAACGCCAGCACGCTGATGGCGGCGGCAGGCCTGGCCTGGGGCGTCTACGAGACCATGACCAGGACCGAGCCGGTGTACGCGGGCCCCGGCCCGCAACCGTCCGCCGCCCCGCCGCCCGCGCCGGACGTGACGCCCGCCGCGCCGGCGCTGCCGGCGCCCGGTCCCGAGGTGCCGCCCGGAGTGCTGCGCCTGGTGCGTCTCGTGATCGCGGCCGCCCGCGCCGACGGCACGCTCAGCGACGCCGACCAGCAGACCGTCGTCGATCACGCCCGCGCCGCCGGGGCCGGTGACATCGTCGACCGCGAGCTGCGCTCGAGCTTCACGCTGGCGCAGGTCGTCGATGGCGTCAGCGACCCCGCGCAGCGGGAAGAGCTCTACACGCTGGCGTTCGCCATCGTGCGCGGTGACGAGCAGGTAACCGGCGGCGAGCGCATCTTCCTCGCCCAACTGGCCAATCACCTGCACCTGGATCCCGCCGCCACCGTGCGGCTCGAGCAGCAGGCCGCGGCGCGCATCGACGCCGCCGCGCGGCCGTGAGTCCGGCACGCCGTTGACAGGCAGGGCGACCGCGCCCGGGATGGAGGAGACGATGCCCTCAGCGCAGCAGTGGTGGACGGCCATCGGCGGCCACCAGGTGGGCCCGGTGACCGAGGAGGAACTGATCGGCAGCATTCGCGGCGGCAGCGTCGACGCGAGCACGCTCGTGTTCACCGCCGGCATGACGACCTGGACGCCGCTGCGCGAGGTGCCGTCGCTGGCGCAGCACCTGGCGGCCCGCGCCACCGCGTCCGCGTCGCAGGTGCCGCCGCCGCCCGGGCGCCGCGCCCACGAGATCGACTTCAGGATCGTCGGCAACGAGATGCAGTTCCTCGAGGTCGAGCTCGACCCCGGCGAGAGCGCCGTGGCCGAGGCCGGCGCGTTCATGTACATGACGCCAGGCATCGACATGGAGACGATCTTCGGCGACGGCTCCGGGCAGCAGCAGGGCGGGGTGATGGGCGCGCTGATCGGCGCGGGCAAGCGCGTGCTCACCGGCGAGAGCCTGTTCATGACGCTCTTCACCAACAAGGGCGCGGGCAAGCAGCAGGTCGCCTTCGCGGCGCCGTATGCCGGCAAGATCGTCCCGATGGATCTCTCCGCGCTGGGCGGCGAGCTGATCTGCCAGAAGGACGCGTTTCTCTGCGCGGCGCGCGGCGTGTCGCTCGGCATCGCCTTCCAGAAGAAGATCGGCACGGGGCTGTTCGGCGGCGAGGGGTTCATCATGCAGCGGCTGAAGGGCGACGGCCTCGCCTTCGTCCACGCCGGCGGCACCATCCACCAGCTCGAGCTGGCAGCGGGCCAGACGCTGCGCGTCGACACCGGGTGCCTCGTGGCGCTGCTGCCCACCGTCAGCTACGACATCCAGTTCGTCGGCAAGGTGAAGACGGCGCTGTTTGGTGGCGAGGGCATCTTCTTCGCCACCCTCACCGGTCCCGGCCGCGTGTGGCTGCAGTCGCTGCCCTTCAGCCGGCTCGCCGATCGCATCTTCAAGGCGGTACCGCGCGTGGGCAAGAGCCGCGTCGGAGAAGGCTCGGTCCTCGACCAGCTCGGGGGACTGGGCCGCATGATCGACGGCGACTGATCGTCGTGCGGCGCGCGCGCGCCGCGTTTCCGGGACGGGCCCCGGCCGCGGGGCCCGCCCCAGGCCCCAGGCCCCAGGCCCCAGGCCCCAAGCCCCTATGCCACCCCAATACATCTTCACGATGAAAGGCCTCGGGAAGGTCTACCCTCCCGACCACCAGGTCCTGAAGGACATCTGGCTCTCGTTCTTCCCCGGCGCGAAGATCGGCGTGCTGGGCTACAACGGCGCCGGCAAGAGCACGCTGCTGCGCATCATGGCCGGCCTGGAGACGTCGTTCATCGGCGAGGCGTTTCCGGCCGAGGGGACGCGCATAGGCATGCTGACGCAGGAGCCGCAGCTCGATCCGGCGAAGACCGTGCTCGGCAACGTCGAGGAGGGTGTGGCCGAGACCCGGGCCCTGCTCGAACGCTACGACGAGATCAACATGAAGCTCGGCGAGGATCTCTCGCCCGAGGACATGGACAGGGCGCTCGAGGAGCAGGGCCGCCTGCAGGATCGCATCGACGCCATCAACGCGTGGGATCTCGACAGCCAGCTCGAGCTGGCGATGGATTCGCTGCGGCTGCCGCCGCCCGACGCCGACGTGGCGAGGCTCTCGGGGGGCGAGCGGCGCCGCGTCGCGCTCTGCCGGCTGCTGCTGCAGAAGCCCGACCTGCTGCTGCTCGACGAGCCCACCAACCATCTCGACGCCGAGTCGGTGGCCTGGCTCGAGCACTTCCTGCAGGAATACCCGGGCACGGTGGTGGCGATCACCCACGACCGCTACTTCCTGGACAACGTGGCCGGCTGGATCCTCGAACTGGATCGGGGCACCGGCATCCCGTGGCAGGGCAACTACTCGTCGTGGCTCGATCAGAAGCAGAAGCGGCTCGAGGTCGAGCAGAAGGCCGAGACCCGGCGCCAGCGCACGCTGCAGCGCGAGCTGGAGTGGATTCGCATGTCGCCCCGCGCGCGCCAGGCCAAGGGCAAGGCACGGCTCAACGCCTACGAGGACCTGCTGAAGCAGGACACCGCGCAGAAGCTGGAGACGGCCGAGATCTACATCCCGCCGGGTCCGCGGCTGGGCGACGTGGTGGTGGAGGCGCGCGGCCTCACGAAAGGCTACGGCGACCGCCTCCTGATGGAGAACCTCGACTTCACCCTCCCGCGCGGCGGCATCGTCGGCGTGATCGGGCCCAACGGCGCCGGCAAGACGACGCTGTTCCGGATGATCGTGGGGCAGGAGGCGCCCGACGCGGGCACGCTGCGCGTGGGCGACACGGTGCAGATCGGCTACGTCGACCAGTCACGCGATGCGCTGGAGCCCGGCCAGACCGTCTGGGAGGCGATCTCCGGCGGCCACGACGAGGTGGAACTGGGCAGGCGCACCGTGGCCTCGCGCGCCTACGCGTCGTGGTTCAACTTCAAGGGACGCGACCAGCAGAAGAAGGTGGGCACGCTCTCGGGCGGCGAACGCAACCGCGTGCACCTGGCGCGGCTGCTCAAGGGCGGCGCCAACCTGCTGCTGCTCGACGAGCCGACCAACGACCTGGACGTCGACACGCTGCGCGCGCTCGAGGAGGCGCTGCTCGACTTCGCCGGCTGCGCCGTCGTGATCAGCCACGACCGCTGGTTCCTCGACCGCATCGCCACCCACATCCTCGCGTTCGAGGGCGAGAGCCGCGCCGTCTGGTTCGAGGGCAACTATCAGGACTACGAGGCGGATCGCCGGCGCCGCCTGGGGGCCGAGGCCGACCGCCCGCACCGCATCAGGTACCGCAAGCTCACCCGGTGAAACGGCCCCGCGTGGCGCGCGCCGGGCCGGACCGGACCGCGTGCCGGCCGTCGTGGTACGATTCGCGGGCCCGGCCGGGCCGTCAGCCCCGCCGGGATTCCCGCGTGGCCACCCTTCGCCCGTTTCCCTTCGCGGCGCTCGTGAGGCGGATGTTCCGCGAACTCGACGAGCGGCAGTCGATCTTCGACCTGCCGATTGCCCGCGCGTTCACGGGTGAGGCCACGCGCGACCTGTCGGTGGCGGTCCACGGCCGCCGCGCGGCCTCGCCGTTCGGCCCCGCCGCCGGGCCCCAGTCGCAGCTCGCCCAGAACATCGTCCTCGCCTGGCTGGGGGGCGGGCGCGTCATCGAGCTGAAGACGGTGCAGGTCAACGACCGCATCGAGGTCGCCCGCCCGTGCATCGACGTGCAGACCGTCGGCTACAACGTCGAGTGGTCGCAGGAGCTCACGCTCGAGCAGTCGCTCGCCGAGTACGTGAAGGCCGCGTTCCTGATCCGGCTGCTGGCGGCGAGCGGCCGCCTCCCGATCGCGCCCGGGTTCGACGCGACGCTGTTCGACATGAGCGTCGGCTACGATCTGGCCGGCATCACCAGCCCGCGCGTGCAGGCGTTCCTCGCGGGCATGCGCGACACGTCGGCGCTGGTCGAGGCGCTGCGCCGCGACGTGCCCCCCGAGTACCGGGCGTGGCGCGACGTCGACGTGCCGGCCCGCCTCTCCGACACGCTCACGCTCTCGACGTTCCACGGCTGCCCGCCCGACGAGATCGAGCGCATCGTGACGCACCTGCTCGAGCGCCACCGCCTGCACTGCACCGTGAAGCTGAACCCCACGCTGCTCGGGCCGGCCGACACGCGCGCGCTGCTCAACGACCAGCTCGGCTACGCCGACGTCCGTGTCCCGGAGGACGCCTTCGCGCACGACACCACCTGGCCGCAGATGACGGCCTTCGTCGTGCGCCTCGGCGAGCGCTCCGCCGCGCGCGGGCTCGGCTTCGGCGTGAAGTTCACCAACACGCTCGTGGTGGAGAACCACCGCGCGTTCTTCCCGCCCTCCGAGCGCCGGATGTACCTGTCGGGTGCGCCGCTGCACGTGCTGGCGATGACCCTCGTCGGGCGTTTCCGCCGGGAGTTCGGCGACCGGTTCCCGATCTCGTTCTCGGCGGGCATCGATCGCGGCAACTTCGCCGACACGGTGGCGCTCGGGCTGGCGCCGGTGACGGTGTGCACCGACCTGCTGAAGACGCGGGGCTACGCGCGCGCCCGCGGCTACTTCGACGAGCTGCTGTCGCGGATGGCGCGGGCCGGCGCGGCCACGATCGACGAGTTCGTCGTCAGCGGCCACGGCCAGGCGGCGGCGGCGCTGGCCACGCTCGGCCTGGAGCCAGATGCGCACCGCCGCGGGCTCGACGCCCTGGCGGCCGGCGCGCCGCTGCGCGCGGTCTACGACGAGGCGACGTGGCGGCGCTGGGTGTCGGCGGCGCGGCTCGCCAACACCACGGCGTACGTCGCGCGCGTGGCCGGCGACCCGCGCTACGGCCAGGCGGCCAACAGCCGGCCGCCGCGCAAGATCGGGCGCCACCTCTGGCTGCTGGACTGCATCAGCTGCGACAAGTGCGTGCCGGTCTGTCCCAACGACGCGAACTTCACCTTCGTCCTGCCCGCCATGACGATTCCGGTCCGCAGGCTGCGGCGCGAGGAGGGCCGGTGGGTGAGCCGCGAGGAGGGCGCCATCGCCGTCGCCGAGCCGCACCAGATCGGCAACGTCGCCGACCTGTGCAACGACTGCGGCAACTGCGACGTGTTCTGCCCCGAGGACGGCGGGCCCTACGTGATGAAGCCGCGCTTCTTCCGCACGCTCGAGGCGTGGGCCGCCGATCGTCCGCGCGACGGGCTGGTGCTGCGTCGTCAGGGCGAGGCCGCGCTGGTGTGGGGACGGCTCGGCGGGCAGGAGTACCATCTCCGCGTGGCCGGCGGCCGCGTGCGCTTCACCGGCGAGCGCTTCGACGTGGCCTTCGACGAGGCCCGCCCGGAAGCCTCCGTCTCGGGCCACGTGGAGGATGGCGCCGAGGTGGACCTCACCGTCTACCAGATCCTCGACTGGCTGCGCCGGGCCGTGCTCGACGGCGCCGCCGCCAACTTCATCAACTGCGCGGAGGCGCCCGCGGCGGACGACCCGCCGCCGGCGCCCCTGCCGGAGGTTCACGACCGATGAACGACGCTGTGACCCGCGTCGGCGCGCTCGCCGACCGCTACACCCCCGACATCGTGACGTTCCTGCGCGAGATGATCGCCATCCCCTCGGAGAGCGCCGGCGAGCGCGAGGTGATCGCGCGCGCCCGCGCCGAGATGGAGCGCCTCGGCTTCGACGAGATCAAGGTCGACGGCCTCGGCAACCTCCTGGGCCGCGTCGGCCACGGCCGCCACGTCGTGGCGCTCGACGGCCACCTCGACACGGTCGGCACCGGCGATCTCTCCACGTGGACGCGCGACCCCTATCGCGGCGAGCTGAAGGACGGCATCGTCTACGGCCGCGGGGCCGCCGACCAGGAGGGCGGCTTCGCCGCCGCCGTCTACGGCGCCCACATCGCGCGCGAGGCCGGCCTGCTCGACGACGTGCAGGTGTGGGTGACGGGGACGGTGATGGAGGAGGACTGCGACGGCCTGTGCTGGCAGTACATCCTGCGCGAAGGGGTGCTGAAGCCCGACGTGGTGGTGATCACCGAGCCCACCAACCTCGGCGTCTATCGCGGCCACCGCGGGCGCATGGAGATCGAGGTGCGGACGCAGGGCCGATCGGCGCACGGATCGATGCCCGATCGCGGCGTCAACGCCGTCTACCGGATGGCGCCGATCGTGGCCGACATCGAGCGGCTCAACCGCCGCCTGGGCGAGGCGCCCGACGCGTTCCTGGGCGCCGGCACCGTCACGATCTCCGACATCCGCGCCACCTCGCCCTCACTGTGCGCCGTGGCCGACAGCTGCACCATCCACCTCGATCGCCGCCTCACGCGCGGCGAGACGCTGGAGTCGGCCGTGGCCGAAATCGCCGCGCTCGACGGCGTGCGGGCGGCCGGCGCCACGGTTACCGTGCTCGACTACGCGCGCCAGGCCTACACCGGGCTCACCTACCCGACGAAGAAGTACTACCCGACGTGGGTGCTCGAGGAAGACGAGCCGGCGGTGGCCGCGGCGATCGCGGCGGCCGCCTCGGCCCTCGGCGGGCCGCCGCGCGTCTCGCGCTGGAACTTCTCGACCAACGGCATCGCCACCTGCGGATTGTTCGGCGTGCCGACGGTCGGCTTCGGGCCGGCCGACGAGATCCACGCGCACACCCCCGACGACCAGTGCCCGGTGGCGCACCTCACCGCCGCGGCCCGCTTCTATGCGCTGTATCCCGCCGCCTTCGCGCGCGGCGCCAGGGCCTGACCGCCCCGCGAGGACCCGATGGAGCACATCCGCCACAAGATCGAGCGCCTGCGCGCGCTGCGCCCCGGCCTCCACGACCGCGACTTCCTGCTCACGTGGCGCCAGCCCGACGAGGCGATCCGCTTCGTCCTGCTCGCCGCCGAGATCCTGCAGGACCTGACGCGCGCCGGCATCTCCACGCGCGTGTTCGAGACGGGCCTCGGCCTGTCGATCTTCCGCGACAAGTCGACGCGCACGCGCTACGCCTTCCGCTCGGGCTGCAACCTGCTCGGCCTGATGACCGAGGAGCTCGAGGAATCGACCTCGCAGATCGCCCACGGCGAGACCGTGCGCGAAACGGCCGCGATGATCGGCTTCCTCTCCGAGGTGATCGGCATCCGCGACGACATGTTCCTCGACGAGGGCCACGCCTACATGCGCGAGGTGGCCGCCAGCCTCGACGAGAGCTTCCGCGAGGGGGTGCTGCTCCAGCGCACGGCGGTGGTCAACCTCCAGTGCGACCTCGACCACCCCACGCAGAGCCTGGCCGACCTGCGCCACCTGATCGACACCTTCGGCGGCCTCGAGGCGCTGCGCGGCCGGCGGCTGGCGATGACCTGGGCGCATTCGCCGAGCTACGGCAAGCCGCTGTCGGTGCCGCAGGGCGTCGTCGCGCTGATGACGCGCCTCGGGATGGACGTGGTGCTCGCGCACCCCGAGGGCTACGAGCTGGCGGAGGAACCGATGGAGGCCGCGCGGCGCTTCGCCGCGGAATCCGGCGGCCGCTTCACGGTGACGCACTCGATGGCCGACGCCTTCGCCGGCGCCGACGTCGTCTACCCGAAGAGCTGGGCGCCGATGGCGGTCATGCGCGAGCGCACGCGGTTGCTGCGCGCGCGGGAGTCGGCGCGGCTCGCCGACCTCGAGCGCGAGGCGCTCGCGCACAACGCGCGCCATCGCGACTGGGAGTGCACCAGCGCGATGATGCGGCTCACGCGCGACGGCCGCGCGCTCTACATGCACTGCCTGCCGGCCGACGTCACCGGCGTCAGCTGCGCCGCGGGCGAGGTGAGCCGCGAGGTGTTCGAGCGCGCGCGCCTCGACACCTATCGCGAGGCGGGCCACAAGCCGCTGGTCGTCGCCGCGATGATCCTCGGCACGCGGTTCGCCGACCCCGCGGGCGTGCTGGCCGGCCTCGTCGATCGGTCCACGCCCAGACGACGGGGGTAGGCCGCCCACTCCTGCGATCACCGGCCCCGCGGCGCGAGTGCCGCGGGGCCGCGGAGCGATCCCGTGTCCGATCTCATCGTGCTCGCCATCGGCGGCAACTCGCTCATCAGGGACGAGGCGCACCGCACGGTGCCCGATCAGTGGAACCTGACGCGAGAAACCTGCCACCACATCGCGCGGATCGTGCAGGCGGGACACCGCGTCGTGATCACCCACGGCAACGGCCCCCAGGTGGGCTTCATCCTGCGCCGATCCGAGCTGGCCAGCCACGAGCTGCACACCGTCCCGCTCGATTCGTGCGACGCCGACACGCAGGGCGCCATCGGCTACATGATCCAGCAGGCGCTCGAGAACGAGTTCAGGCGCCTGGGCATCGCGCGCCGGGCCGTCACCGTCGTGACGCAGGTGGAGGTGGACCCCGACAGCCCGGCCTTCGCCCATCCCGCCAAGCCCATCGGCTCCTTCATGGACGAGGCCACCGCCCGCGCCCACGCCGAAGGCGACGGCTGGCGCGTGGCCGAGGACGCCGGGCGCGGCTGGCGCCGCGTGGTCCCCAGCCCCCTGCCGCTGGCCATCGTCGAGATCGACGCGATCCGCCACCTCGTCGACGGCGGCTTCATCGTCATCGCGGTCGGCGGCGGCGGCATCCCGGTCGCGCGCGGGCCCGGCGGCGACCTGCGCGGCGTGGAGGCCGTGATCGACAAGGATCTGGCCTCGTCGCTGCTGGCCACCATCCTGAAGGCCGACCAGCTCGTGATCTCCACGGGGGTGCCGCGGGTGATGATCGACTTCGGCACGCCCGCCGCGCGCCCCCTCGATCGCATGACGCTGGCCGAGGCGCGGCAGTACCTCGCCGCGGGCCACTTCGGCGAGGGCAGCATGGCGCCCAAGATCCGCGCCGTCGCCGGCTATCTCGAGCGGGGCGGATCGCGCGCCGTCATCACCTGCCCCGAACAGCTGGAGCTGGCCGTGGAAGGCAGGGCGGGGACCGTCGTGGAACCATAGCCTCGCGCCGCGGCCGGGAGGCGCGGCGCCTCACTCGGCCTCGGTCAGCCACGGCTCCAGCGGGGTGAGGACGTAGTAGCCCGACAGGCGCCCGGCCACGGTGGGGCCGTACTGGGCGCCGCCGAACGACAGCGTGCGGCGCGCCATCGGCGTCGCGAGCACCGCCGCGTAGTCGAAGTCGGGAATCGTCATCACGTGCGCGCCGGCGCCGCGCAGCCACGCGGTGGCCATCTCCACGTAACGCTGCGCCATGGGGATGACGCCCTCCCAGGGCGGCGCCTCGTCCTTCATCTCTTCCCACACGGTGCGGAGATCGCCCGACGGATCGATCTCTTTCGCCAGCGCCCGCATCTCCGCCGTCAACTGCGCCGCCTCGCGATCGGCGATGCGCAGCATCTCGTCCACGCCGTAGCCATCCAGCTGCTCGAACTGCAGCTGGTAGAAGTCGATCTGCGCCGGCGTCCAGGTGGGCGGCCGTGTGGATCGGGGCAGCAGGTCGCGCTGCATCCACTGCGAGAACTCCTCGGTGGCGCGCGAGGCCGCCTGCGCTGCCGCGACCAGGTCGCGTTCGAGCGCCGGGTCGTCGACCATCGCCCGCGGGACGTACTCGTCGAGGAGCACCCTCGCATAGCGCGCCTGCACGATGGCGTTCTCCGTCCAGGTGCGTGCCGGTGTCTTCAGGTTGGCGCGCGCGTTGGCCAGCACCGTGG
>WBZO01000759.1_pt1 | contig 60905 bp, 52 predicted proteins | sample 5204261 | NCBI WGS metagenome assembly WBZO01 (sample SAMN12412400, study PRJNA552823) | activated sludge metagenome | isolation source: activated sludge from anammox sidestream of wastewater treatment plant... | place: USA: North Carolina | collected 2017-09
TGCAATGCCTGTAGGAGCATGGCCCACTGCCGCAACATCGGCAGCGGCTGCAGGGTCAAACTCTGACACCCTAGAAACCACCTACCGAACTCCGGCGCCGAGGATCTCGGCGCCGGAGTTTGTCTTATGTCGCGCAGCCCGCTGCCAACGGCACACCCAGGGAGGCGGATTCAGGGCAAACAGTGACGAGCGCGACACGACGGAGCGCCAGGCCACGGTTCGGCGTACGGCACGCTAGGCACAGAGCCGTGGCGGCCGTGCGCACCCGCCGGTTCCGGCGGGTGTCGCCGGTCTGCTGCCGGCCCGGACGTTCGGCCGCGCCCGGATCTATCTGCTCGGCGGCGGCGCCGTCTACCTGGCAGCTGTGGCTGTACGGGTTGCTGAGTGAGGTGCTGATTCCGAGTGAGCTTCGCGGGCTCAGGGGATCGACAGGGCAATGCCGTCGAGAATGTCGTGTTCGCTGACGATCAGTTCGCTGATGCCCGCCCGCTTCCCCAGTGCCGCGGCCAGTTCCTCGACGACGATGGCGCCACCGCCGATCACGTCGACCCGGCCTTCGTGCATCGGTCCGAGGGCGGCGCGCTGGGTGCGCGTCATCGAGATCAGTTGTTCGCAGACCTCCAACAGCTCGGGGAAACGGACCCGGGAAAGGTGGATCGCCTCGGAGTCGTACGTCGTCATCCCCTGCGCCAATGCGGCCAGGGTGGTGAACGTCCCGGCGACGCCGACCCACGTCCTCGCCTGCTCCACCGGAACGGCCTCCAGCGCTTCGGCGAGCCGCTGCCGCACCACCTCCCGTGCCGCGGCCACCTCATCGGTGGTCGGCGGATCCGAATGCAGGCAGCGTTCGGTCATCCGGACACAACCGATGTCGGCCGAGTAGCTGGCCTGCACGCCCGGGGCGCCGCCATGGGGGCTGCCGCCCAACACCACCTCCGTCGACCCGCCGCCGAGATCCACCACGACGAAAGGCGCTGCAGCAGAATCCAGTTCACCGACTGCGCCGATGAAGGACAGTTCGGCCTCCTCCACCCCGCTGATCACCTCGGCGATCGCTCCCGGCACCACCGATCCCAGTACGGTGGCCGTCATCGCGAAGAACTCCTCCCGGTTGGCAGCATCCCGGGTGGCCGAGGTCGCAACCATGCGGACCTTGCCCACCTGGTATCCGGCCAGCAGGGCGGCGTAGTCCTCCAGAGCCGCGCGGGTGCGGGCCAGCGCTTCGGGGGCGAATCTGCCGGTGGCGTCCACGCCTTCGCCGAGCCGTACGATGCGCATCTCACGGTGCAGGTCGCGCAGCGGGACGGCGCCGGGTGACCGGTCCCGGTCGGCGATCAGCAGCCGAATCGAGTTGGTGCCGCAGTCGATCGCGCCCACCCGTTCAGTGCCACCAACGGCGCTCATGTCCACTCCTGTCTCGCAAGGATCCCGGCCATCCCCGGTTCGACCGCCAGCAGCGCCAGCGCCTCGTCACCGAACGGGTTGACGCCGCGGCCCTTGGCCAGGGCGTGGGCGATCAGCACATGCAGGCATTTGACGCGGTCCGGCATCCCCCCACCGGAGAATGCCGTACCCAATGGTTCGATGGCGTCCCGCTCGGCCAGATAGGAGTCGTGCGCGCGCCGGTATGCCTCGGCCAGGTCGGGATCCTGCGCCAGCCGGGTGGTCATCTCCCGCATCAGGCCCTCGGATTCCAGGCGACTTGCGGCCGCGGTCAACGCCGGGTGTGTCAGGTAGAAGAGCGTCGGGAACGGGGTGCCGTCGGGTAGCCGCGGCGCGGTCTTGACCACTGCGGGTTCGCCGTTGGGGCAGCGATAGGCGATCTCGAGCACGCCGCGGGGGTGCCGGCCGAGCTGCTGGGCGACCGCCTCGAGATCGGCGGGATCAACCACCGGGCGCGGGCGGTGGTGGTGGCGAACCGGGCGGGAGCGGCGCACCGGGCGCCGGCGGTCCGGGCGGTGCGGGCTGCTCCGGCTCGGCCGCAGGCGGGCCGTGCGGAGTGTCGGCGATGGTGTGCCACAGGGCGGTGTACCACGGGTCGTTGCTGCGCGCGGTCTGCTGCTGCGGCCCGGGCTCGGCCGGGCGCTGCTGCCAAGGCGGCAGCTGAACCTGGTACGGGATGTCTCCGGGCTTGACGAAACCGAGCCGCTCCCGCGCCTGCGCGGCGATGTACACCGGGTCGGCGAGTTTGGCCTTCTGCGTTTCCAATTCGGCGATCTGGGCGCGCAGGGCCTTTTCGCTGGCGGCGAGTTGCTTCATCTCGGTGCGCTGGGCGAAATAGGTCCGCACGGGTCCGGCGATGGTGAGGGTGAGCACGCAGATCACCGCCGCGAGGATGGCCGCACGGCGCGCGGTGAACCCCAGTCGTTCCTCGTTCTGCTGCTCGACCGAGGCTGCGATGGCCCGGCGGATCGGCTCGGTGAGTCCGCGGCCCACCGACTCGGCCTGCTCGCGCAGTCCGCTGGGACGGGACTCCCGGGCGTTGATCTTGACCGGTCGCGAACGGCCGCGGCCCGAGGCGCCGGGCCGGGACGCCGGCCCACGGCGCTTCGGGTCGCCCCGTTTGCCTTCTGCCACGGTCTTTTTCGTCTACTCCGGTCCGACGAACCTCGGGAAGGCGAGATCGCCCGCGTAACGGGCCGCGTCGCCGAGGGCCTCTTCGATGCGCATCAGCTGGTTGTACTTGGCCACCCGCTCGCTGCGCGCCGGCGCACCGGTCTTGATCTGGCCGCTGCCCACGGCCACGGCCAGGTCGGCGATGGTGGTGTCCTCGGTTTCGCCGCTGCGGTGGCTCATCATGGTGCGGTAGCCGCTGTTGTGGGCCAGCGCGACGGCGTCGAGAGTCTCGGTGAGCGTGCCGATCTGGTTGACCTTCACCAGCAGCGCGTTGGCCACCCCGCGCTCGATGCCCTCTTCCAGACGCTCGGGGTTGGTGACGAAAAGGTCGTCGCCGACGATCTGGACCCGGTCGCCGATGGCGGCGGTCAGTTCCGCCCAACCGTCCCACTCGTCCTCGCTCAGCGGATCCTCGATGGAGACCAGTGGATAGGCGTCGAGCAGTTTGGCGTAGAACTCCGTCATCTGGGCGGTGTTCTGGGACTGCTTCTCGAACTGGTAGGCACCGTCGCGGAAGAACTCGGTGGCGGCGACGTCGAGTGCCAGCGCCACGTCGGTTCCCGGCTTGAAGCCGGCGGCTTCGATGGCCGAGCAGATCAGGTCCAGCGCGGCGTGGGTGCCGGCGACGTCGGGGGCGAAGCCGCCCTCGTCACCCAGGCCGGTGTTGAGGCCCTGCTTCTTGAGCACCGACTTCAGCGAGTGGTAGACCTCGGCGCCCCACCGGACCGCCTCCTTGAAGTTGGGGGCGCCGATCGGGGCCACCATGAACTCCTGGACGTCGACGCCGGTGTCGGCGTGCGCGCCGCCGTTGAGGATGTTGAACATCGGCACCGGCAGGATGTGGGCGTTCGGGCCGCCCAGGTACCGGAACAGGGGCAGGCCGGCCGACTCGGCCGCGGCCCTGGCCACCGCCAGGGAGACACCGAGGATGGCGTTGGCGCCCAGCCGGGACTTGCCGGATGTGCCGTCGAGGTCCAGCAGCGTCTGGTCCACCAGGCGCTGTTCGTCGGCCGAGAGTCCGATGACCGCGGGCGCGATCTCGTCGAGCACGCCCTCGACCGCCTTCTGGACGCCCTTCCCGCCGTAGCGGCTTCCGCCGTCGCGCAGTTCGACCGCCTCGTGTTCACCGGTGGACGCACCGGAGGGGACGGCGGCGCGGGCCACGGTGCCGTCGATGAGGGCCACTTCGACCTCGACGGTCGGATTGCCGCGCGAGTCGAGGATTTCGCGCGCGGCGATCTGCTCGATGATGGGCACGGTGCTTCTCCTTGCTGAGCGGGACGGCTGACTGTCCGACAGCCTAGATGGTCGACGCCCCCGTGGGGCCGCACTGAAACTTCTCCATCAGAGTGGATGGCCGGACGCGTAGGCCGTCGCCCAGTCGCGCACGGTGCGGGCGTAGAGGTCGGAGTGGTTGTAGGCGCGCAGCGCGTTCATCCATCCGCGCGGGGTCTGCATGTCCTTGCCCCGGTAACAGAGGTATCCGGCCGCCGCGAGCGTGGCGTCGTCGATGTTGTCGGGGCTTACCACGCCGTCGTTGTTGGCGTCGACGCCGTAGAGCCGCCAGGTTTCCGGGATGAACTGCATGGGGCCCATCGCGCGCGCATAGACGGGGGCGTCGTCGACGGGCGCTGAGTTCTCCAGAATCTCCAGGTTGCCGTTGGTGCCGTCGAGGCGGACGCCGCGGATGGGCGGGCTGACGTCGCCGTTGGGTGCGATCTCGGCCCCCCGGTAGGTGCCGTGGTGGCTCTCCACCATGCCGATGCCGGCCAGCGTGGTCCAGGCCAGGTGGCACTCCGGGTTTTCCACCTGCGCCACCCGCGCGGCATAGGCGTAGGCCTCCAGCGCAGAGAGCGGGATGCCCAGCCCTCCGGCACGTTGTTCGGCCCATTCGCGCAGTTGGTCGGCGGGACGGCCGGCGGCATGGGTGTCGATCTCCGGCACGGGGTCACCGGCAGGCGGTGGGACTCCGTCCGGAATCGGCTCACCACCCTGCCACGAGCAGCTCGAGGCCAGCAGCATCGCCGTCGCCGCGACGACCACGATCGGACGCAGCCAGCGCGACGTCGTTGATCCGGCAGGCCGACCAGACGACACGAACTCCCCCAACCAACGGTGTTTGACCGGTCAATCGTCCCACGGGCGGTCCCGCGTTAGCCGTTACGAATCTCGCCGGGTTTTCCGCCTGTTCAGCCCGAGTGCGACTCGCGCCACTTCTCGATGGCGGGCCGGGCGTCCCCGTGGGCGGCCAGCAGTACGACCAGGTCGCCGGGCCGGCCCCGGTCCAGTGCGAGACGGATCGCGGTCTCGCAGTCGGCCTCGCAGGTGATCCGGCCGCCGTCGACACCCTGCTGTTGCAGGGCTTTTCGGTATCGGGCCAACATCGCTCCCGCCGGGTCATCGGCCAGGTAGTCGGGGCTTGCGTCGACATTGACGAAATCGCAGCTGAGGACGAAGTCGTCGAAACTCGAGGCGAGCTGAGGTGTCAACTCGTCGAGGAACGCCGAGTGACGGGTGCCGAACAACAGGCTGCATAACACACGCCTGCCGGAGACCGGCAGAGCGCCTACGACCTCACACACCCCGCGGACACCGTCGGGGTTGTGGGCGTAGTCCACCATCAATTGGAACGGGAGGCCGTCGACGAAATTGAAGCGGCCCGGGTTCGCATCGACCGTGTTGCGGAACGAGCCGAGGGCAATGCGGATGGTGTCGGTGTCGATGCCCTGTGCCCAGGCGAGCGCGGCGGCGAACATCGCGTTGGTTTCGTTGAACGCCAGCAGCCCGTTCATCGTCGCGGGGATGTCATCGACCGGCATCAAAGGGTTCTCGGCGTCGCCGGTGGCCAGGATGATCCACGTCCTTCGGGCACGCTGGTCGAGGAACACCGCCTCACCGCCCTGCTGGCGATGTTCGACCACCGCCTCCACAGCAGGTGTGCGCGAGACGAGGATGTGCCGGTCGGTTCCGGCCCGGGAGCGCATCGCCAGACACAGCGGATCCTCGGCATTGACCACGACCGCCCCGGTGGCCCGCTCCAGGACCTCGGCCTTGAGCTCGGCCATCGCCTCCAGCGTCTCGATCCCGTCGGCGCCGATGTGATCGTCCTGCACATTGAGCAACGCCGCCACGTCGTAGCGATCACACGGATGGCCCAAGTAGATCAATCCCTTGCGGGGCATCTCCAGCACCGCGGCCTGCACAGCGGGATCGTTCAGAATGATCCGCGCCCCCGGCTGACCGGACAGGTTGTCGGTGCTGACAATCTCCTCCCCGATACGCAACCGCTCGGTGGTGCAAACCCCGGTGACCTTGCCGGCATGCGTCCAGATCCGATGCAGCATCTCCGAAGTCGTCGTCTTGCCGTTGGTGCCGGTGATCGCCGCGGTCGGTATCCGCGCGGGCCGGCCGTCGAACAGGACGTCGAGGATCTCCGCGTTGATGTCCCGCCCCGGATCGGCCAGCCAATGCGGACGCAACCCGGGCTGTCCGTTCACCTCACAGATCACCCCACCGACCTCGAGCCAGGACCGACTGATATCCGGCGACAACACATCCACCCCGGCGATATCGAGTCCGATGATGCGCGCAGCCCGCGCGGCGAGCGCGATGTTGTCCGGATGGGCGATCTCCGTTACGTCCTCCGCCGTGCCGCCCGCGCTGATGTTCGCAATCCGCGTCAACCGCACGGTCTGCCCGCCGGCCGGTACCGAGTCCGGCTCCAGGCCCTGCTCCGCCAGAAGATCGCGCACCTCGTTGTCCAAGCGCACAACCTTGAGCAGGCTGAACTTCTCCGTTCCCCGTAAGGGATCACTGTTCAGTTGATCCAAAAGCTGACGCACCGTCAGCACGCCGTCGCCAACCACGTGCGCCGGTCTGCGCCGCACGACCTGCAGGACGCGACCGTCGACCACCAGCAGGCGGTAATCCTCGCCGGGGACATGCCGCTCCACGATCACCGGGCCGGGGCTGATCTGCTGGGCCTGCTCAAAGGCGCGCACCAACCGATCGGAGTCGGTGATCCCGACGACCACTCCCTCACCGCCATCGCGACTGGGCGGCTTGATCACCAACGGCCACCCGATCTCCTCAACGGCACCCAACACCTCCTCCACGCTGCCGACCAGCCGCCCATGCGCAACCGGCACCAAGGAAGCGCTCAGAGTAGGGGCCGCCTTGCTCTTGTCCTTGGAAAGGCCCATCCCCATCCAGCTGGTCCGCCCCGTCGCCGCCCAGTCGAATCGCTCGGCATTGGCCCCCCACCCGATCCGCACCCAAAAGCTCTGTACGTCAAAAGGCATCCCACGCCGCACCGCCGCCCCGACAAAGCGCAACTGGATAAGGCCCAATCCCCCCGACTGAATCTCCGCCAGCCGTCCGTGCAACACCTCATCCAAAGTCTGCTCCGCAGGCCTCTGCGGAACTGGAACCTCAACCCTCCCCGGCGAATCATCCTCCGCCCCATCGCCTTTCAGCCACCCCAGCCACGGCGCCGGGCTCAGCGGCGCCGCCGGCTGCCCAGACCCCAGCCAACCCGAAACCAACCGCAAAGCGGCCGACAACGCCTGGTCGAAAAACCCCTCACGACACCACGGAATCGCAAGACGCAACCGGCCCCGCTCGACACCGCACACCCGACCCCGGAAAACCGGATCACGACCCCACCGGAGAATCGCCACCGTCACCGCGACAATCCACTCACCCAGCCACCGCAAGTCATCGGCGCCCGGAGACTCACCACCCACCAAAAAGACGGCCGGCCAATCCCCCTCGGCAACACCGAACAACGGCTCCGCCCGATACAACCCCGACGCCGCGGTCCGAAACCGACTGTCCGACGAAGAATCCCGGCCGAGGTCCCCACGAACCGACACCTCAACCAACGCAGTCCGCTCCGACAACCCCGCACCACAGGCAGGCAGAAATTGACGATGCTCGACGCGAAGTTCCAACCCAGCCACCGAAAACCTTCCCGTCAGTCCGAGTCAGGCTGCCAACGCACCGCGGCGCGCGGAATCCCGGCGGCGTCGTCATCGACCTCGAACGGCCAGTGTTCGCGCCACTCCTCGGGGCTGATCGACCCGACCGTCGTGGCGTCGAGTTCGCCGCCACCCCGGCTGGCCACAACGGCCTTCTCCGCGAAACGCACCGCAGCCATTAACTCCAAAACCTTTGTGCGAAGTTCATTTTCGGCATCGCCGCCCGCGTTGACCGTGATGGTGACGAGGTCCGCGGGGATCAGGTCGTCGGGCACGCCAGCGGCGCTGAGCCGGTCGATGACCTTCTGAGCCAGCGCCAGCGCGGGCTGCCCCGTCGGCACGCCGTCGACGCAGGAGGAGCGCTCTTTGCCCTCGAGGGCCTTGCGCTGTTCCCATTGGGCGAGTTGGTCTTCCATCGTGATGGGCTGGCCCGCGAGCACCGCCGGGACCCGGTTTCCGAGTTTGCGCACCAACGCGTCGGCGACGTCGTCGATCCCGAAGGCGTGAGCCGGCGCCTCCTCGGCGATGCGGGCGTGGAAGAGAACCTGCAGCAGCACATCGCCGAGTTCGTCCCGAAGCTCGTGCGGATCACCATTGTGGACGGCGTCGAACACCTCATACGTCTCCTCGAGGAGGTACCGGCGCAGCGAGTCGTGGGTCTGTTCGCTCTCCCACGGTCCGGACGTTCGCAGGCGGTCCATGATCTCCACGGCCTCGACGAGCCGCTCCCCCGGGCGTGGTGCGGGCGCGGAGATCAGCCGCTCGCCGGCGGCCAGCCTCGCCTTCACCTCGGGGTGGTCCGGGTCGGAGGAGAGCAACACCGGCGCCGCATCGCCGATCAGGGCCGGCCGCGCCGACGGCAGCGACCACGGCACCCGGATCGGCATCTCCTCGGTGAACTGGACGTCCCCGCCGAGCAGTTCGACGGCTTCGATCGGCACGACGGCGGGACGCCTCGGATCGACCAGGATGACCGTCATCGGCTTGCGCCCCTCTCGCCGGGTACGAACGTCGTTATATCAACGTCGCCTTTGGGTCGCCCGTCAAGAGCGAGCAGGAGATCGGCCACCATCTGCAGCAGTTCGGTGTCGCGGATCCGCGGGGCGCCCACCGAATCGGCGGCGCGCGGCACCGGGACCTGCACCGTGGCGGTGGTGGCACGGTAGCGCGCCGACGGGTAGAGCCTGATCAGGCGGACCTGCGCGGAGTCCGGCAGCGCCAGCGGCGACACGCGCAGCGTGGTTGCCGACCCGGTTCCGGTGGCGGCGAGTTCGGTGACGCCGTAGTGCCGACACAGCAGGCGCAGCCGGGCGACGGCCACCAGGCGCTCGGCGGGCTCGGGCAGGGGTCCGTACCGGTCGATGAGTTCGTCGACCACCGCGGCGACGCCGGCCTCGTCGGCCGCCGCCGCCAGCCGCCGGTAGGCCTCCAGACGAAGCCGGTCGCTGCCGATGTAGTCCGGCGGCAGATGCGCGTCCACCGGCAGGTCGATACGGACGTCCTTGGGTTCCTCCGGTGTCGTCACCATCTTGCCGTCGGCTGCCGCGCGGTAGGCCTCCACCGCCTCGCCCACCAGCCGGACGTAGAGATCGAAGCCCACCCCGGCGACGTGGCCGGACTGCTCGACGCCGAGCACGTTGCCCGCTCCGCGAATCTCCAAGTCCTTCAACGCAACCGCCATGCCGGCGCCGAGCTCGTTGTTCTGGGCGATAGTGGCCAGCCGGTCGTGTGCGGTCTCGGTCAGCGGGGTGTCGCGGGGATAGAGGAAGTAGGCGTAGCCGCGTTCGCGGCTGCGGCCCACGCGCCCCCGAAGCTGGTGTAGCTGGGAGAGGCCAAAGGTGTCGGCGCGCTCCACGATGAGGGTGTTGGCGTTGGAGATGTCCAGGCCGGTCTCGACGATCGTGGTGCAGACCAGGATGTCGAACTCGCGGTTCCAGAAACCCTGGACGGTGCTCTCGAGCTGTTCCTCGGGCATCTGGCCGTGCGCGACGGCCACCCTGGCCTCGGGCACCAGTGCCGACACCCGCGCGGCGGCCTCGTCGATGGTCCGCACCCGGTTGTGCACGTAGAACACCTGGCCGTCGCGCAGCAGCTCCCGGCGCAGGGCGGCGGCGACCTGCTTGTCGTCATGCGGGCCGACGTAGGTGAGCACCGGGTAGCGCTCCTCGGGCGGAGTGAGGATGGTCGACATCTCGCGGATGCCCGCCAGGCTCATCTCCAGGGTGCGCGGGATCGGGGTGGCGCTCATGGTCAGCACGTCGACGTGGCTGCGCAGCGCCTTGATGTGCTCCTTGTGTTCGACGCCGAAGCGCTGCTCCTCGTCGACGATCACCAGGCCGAGGTCCTTCCAGCGCACGCCGGTCTGCAGCAGCCGGTGGGTGCCGATGACGATGTCGACGCTGCCGTCGGCCATCCCCTCCAACACCTTTCGGGACTCGGCGCCGTCGGTGAACCGGGACAGCCCCTTGACCGTGACGGGAAAGCCGGCCATCCGTTCGGTGAAGGTCTGCAGGTGCTGGTCGGCGAGCAGCGTGGTGGGCACCAGCACCGCAACCTGTTTGCCGTCCTGTACCGCCTTGAACGCCGCCCGCACGGCGATCTCGGTCTTGCCGTAACCCACATCGCCGCAGATGACCCGGTCCATCGGGACGGGCTTCTCCATGTCCGCCTTGACCTCGCTGATGGCGGTCAGCTGGTCGACCGTCTCGGTGAAGCCGAAGGCGTCCTCCATCTCCGCCTGCCACGGGGTGTCGGGTGCGAACGCGTGCCCGGGGGCCGCCTGCCGTTTGGCGTAGAGCGCCACCAGTTCGCCGGCGATCTCGCGAACGGCCTTGCGCGCCTTGGTCTTCGTGTTGGCCCAGTCGCTACCGCCCAGCCGGCTCAGGCTGGGCTGTTCACCGCCGACGTAGCGGGACAGCTGGTCGAGGGAGTCCATCGGGACGAACAGCTTGTCGGCCGCATGGCCTTTCTTGCCGGCGTACTCCAGCACGAGGTATTCGCGGCGCGCTCCGCCGACGGTGCGCTCCACCATCTCCACGAACCGGCCGATCCCGTGCTGATCGTGGACCACCAGGTCGCCGGCCGTCAGCGCCAGCGGGTCGACGGTGTTGCGGCGACGGGCGGCCAGGCGCTTGCCCTCCGGGCCGGTGACACGGTTGCCGGTCAGGTCGGTCTCGGTGATGACCACCAACTGAGCGCCCGGTACCACGATGCCGTTGTGCAGTGGGCCTTTCAGTACACCGACGACGCCTGGCTTGGGCGCCTGCCCGGGCTCGAGGAGGCCGGCGGGGGTGTCGCGCTCGCCGAGTTGCTCGACCACCCGGTTCGCGGTGCCGGTGCCCGGTGCCACGACGACGCCCAGCCCGCCGGTCAGCACGTGGGCACGCAGCATCGCGAAGATCTCCTCGACGCCCGACTGCTGTCCGCGAGCCGACGGCGCCGCGCGCACGTCCAGCTCGACGGCATCCGGGGCGGACAACTGGCTCACCGTCCACCACGGATGGCCGCCGGACTTCGCCGCTTCCCGCACCTCATCGAGTTCGCGGAAGCCCGAGCCGCCCAGTTGCTCGACGTCGATGGGGGCGTCCCCACCGACGGCCGCCACCGACCAGGACGCCTCCAGGAACTCGCGGCCGGTCCGGATCAGGTCGGCCGATCGGGTGCGGATCTTCTCCGGGTCGCACAGCAGCAGTGGGGAGCCGGCCGGGAGGTGGTCGACGAGCGAGCCGAGCGCTTGGGGCCGCAGCACCGGTTGGAGAGCCTCCATTCCGTCGACCGGGATGCCTTCGGCGATCTTGTCGAGCATCTCGGCGACGCCGCCGGTGACGCGGTTGTCGTCACGGGGCGCGTCGGCGACCAATTCTGCTGCGCGGGAGCGGACTTCGTCGCTGAGCAGGAGCTCCCGGCACGGCACGGCGACCACCACGTCGGCGTCGAGTTCCGGAATGGAGCGCTGATCGGCCACCGAGAACATCCGCATCTCGGTGATCTCGTCGCCCCAGAACTCGACGCGGACGGGATGCTCGGCGGTGGGCGGGAAGAGGTCGAGGATGCCGCCGCGCACCGCGAACTCGCCGCGCCGTCCGACCATGTCGACCCGGTTGTAGGCCAGTTCGGCCAGCCGCACGACGAGGGCGTCGAAGTCGACCTCGGCGCCCATCCGCAGGGTGACCGGTTCGATGTCGGCCAGGTCGGCGGCCATCGGCTGCAGCAGCGAGCGCGCGGTGGTCACCACCACCCGCAGTGGCGGGCCGAGCACCGCGTCGTCGGGGCGGGCGAGGCGGCGCAGCAGCATCATCCGGGCGCCGACGGTGTCGACTCCGGGGGACAGCCGCTCGTGCGGCAGCGTCTCCCAGGACGGGAACAGCGCGGCGGCGTCGCCGTAGACCCCGCGCAGTTCGGCGGTCAGGTCGTCGGCCTCGCGCCCGGTGGCCGTCACCACCAGCAGTGGACCGCCGCGCGCCAGGGCGCAGGCGACGAACAACTGTGCGCTGGCCGGGCCGACGACCGCCAGGTGGTGCGGGCGTGGCCCAGCCTGTTCGATCAGTTCGCCGAACGGGGCCGCGGCGAGCGCGGTGTCGACCAGGCCGGCCAGTGGGGCCTGGGCATGATGTCGCCCCGTCAAGATGGCAACACCCTCATGATGGGGCACAGTCTAGGCCTCTCAGACGGTCGTCCCACCGGGGGCAAACGGATCGACGAGCGAAACGCTGCTCAGGCCTGCGGTGGCGTCATACGTCGACCAGGTGGGGATGTCGAAGAGCGGGGTGAGGAACTTGAAGGAGACTTTGGTGCCCGAGGGCGAGGGCAGGGCCGAGTAGTAGGTCCCGAACCCGCTGTTGCCGAAGTGGACCAGATTGATCAGCGAGCCGACCGGCGGGACGTCCCCGGCAGCGGTGCCGGGGGTGCCACCGGTATTGCCGGTGACGAGGATCGCCTGGCTGTGGATCCCGAACATGTCCAGTTGGTTGGACACGTCGGCGTCGAAGCTTCCGCGCTGAACACCGGCCGAGTCGTACACACCGAACTGCTGGTACCCCTGCACTTGAATCTCCCTGGGCGGCAACCCGTTCACCCCGGACGGCAGCAACGGGGAGATCGGCAGGTAGCTGTACCCCTTCCCGGCCGGCACCCGTGTGACGACCGGGAGCGCCGAGGCGTCGAGCCGATCGAGTGGGAATGTCCGGATGTTCCGCGTACGGTCGCCGTCCACGGAGATCAGCGACACCACGTCACCGGAGGGCGAGGGCAGCGAGGAGTACAGCACGTACTTGCTGTCGCTGCCCTCGTACATGGCGTTGAACACCGACCCGACCGGCGGGACGTCCCCGGCCGTTGTCCCGGCGGTTCCGCCGGTGACCGCGGTGACCAGGATGGCTTGGGTGTAGACACCCGCCACGTCTGCCGTGGGCGTGACGACTCCCTCGAAACTCCCCACGGTTTTGCCCGACGGATCGCGAACCTCGAAGACCTCACGGCCCTGCACGGTTGTGTAATACGGCAGGAATCCACTTGTGCCGGTGATGATTTCGCCGGCGGGCGAAGCAGGCGCGATGCTGTAGCCGTTGCCCAGACGGACGGGCCGGTTGTCCACCGTGTGATCCGCGATGCCGTTGGCCGCGTTGAACTTGAACGGAATGGGGATGTTGCCGAACGGCGTCAACAGCGCAAATGCGACCACGCCTGCGGGTGACGCGGGAGTGGGGGGCATGGCCGAGTAGGACCACCCGAATCCGCCGATCAGGTGGAAGCTCGAGATCAGCGAACCGACCGGCGGTATCTGACCCGCTCCGGCGCCGACGTTGGTCCCGTCGTTCGCGGTGACGAGCAGTTCGACGTACTTGCTGCGGACGTTGAAGGGGCTTCCGGTACTCACCAGTGCGTCGAAATTCCCGGCACTGGCCTTGGTGACGGGGTCCACGACGCTGTACTGCTGCTGCCCCTGCATCAGGGTGGGGCCGCCCGGCCAGTACGTCCACTGACCGTAGAACGAGGTGACCCGTTCGGTGGAGGACGGAACCAGCTGGTACCCGTTGAGGTCGAGGGTCTGGTTCAGCGTGGACTGGGTCGGACCCAGATACCCCGCGATCCCCGCCGTGCGAAGCCCGGCCTGCGCGACGCCCGTCACGGCCGAGGCGAATGACACCCACGCCGCCCGAAGGTCCGGTTTCGGCGGCATCGCGTCGGGGTTGACCGCCGATGCATGCGGCGACGTCTGCGCCGCGAGCGCGTCGGCGGCCATCGCCGGAGCGTGGCGCACGACCGAGGCCGACCGGGGCGGCCGCGCCGCAGTCGCCTTGGCTGAAGTGGCGGTGGAGACCGACGCGGCCGCGGCGGAGACGTGCTGGTCCCCGATTGGGCGCTGCGCCGGGGAGCGGGCCGGGCGTGCCGGGCCGCGGGCCGGCGAGCCGCTGACCGACGCGCCCGACGAATCGCGGCCTGCGGAGTCCGCCGAGGCGATTGCGCATCCGGTGAACATCGCGGTCCCGACACCGAGTGCGGCTGCCAGACCCGCGACCCGACCAATCCGACTCGGGTTCGTCATGCTCGTCCTCCCCACCGAATACCGTTCCCCAGGACCCCGAAAAAGCCTAGGCGATCAGTCGCCCTGCAGTTCGGGATCGGGTTCCAGGTGGCTCAGGCCGTTCCACATCAGATTCACCAGGTGTGCGGCCACGACACCTTTCTTGGGCTCCCGCGCGTCGAGCCACCACTGGGCGGTCATCGACACCGACCCCACCAACGCCTGCGCGTACAAAGGCGCAAGCTCGGGGTCCAGTCCACGGCGGGCGAAGTCGCCGGCCAGGATCGAGGCCACCTGATTCACTGCGTCGTTGAACAGCGTGGAGTAGGTGGTGGGCGCCAGCGACGGTGGCGAGTCGCGGATGAGCACGCGGTAGCCGTCGGTGCGCTCCTCGATGTAAGTCAGCAGGGCCAGCGTCACGGCCTCCACCCGGGGCCGGTGCTTGTTGTTGGTCAAAGACGCGGTGACGCCGTCCAGCAGCGCGGACATCTCCCGGTCCACCACCACCGCGTAGAGGCCTTCCTTGCCGCCGAAGTGTTCATAGACCACCGGCTTGGAGACGTTCGCCCGCCTGGCGATGTCCTCGATGGCGGTGCCCTCGTAGCCGCGCTCGGCGAACAGCGAGCGGGCGATGTCGATCAGTTGGTGGCGCCGTTCGCTGCCCGTCATTCGGGCCCTCGGTGGGCGCGCAGGGCGGTCGGCAGTTGCCACGTAGGAAGCTTAGTGCGGCTGGCACTAAAGTCTTGGGCGGACCGTTCGCCGTGGTGTAATTGGCAGCACCTCTGATTTTGGTTCAGATAGTTCAGGTTCGAGTCCTGGCGGCGAAGCTCTGAGCGCGACTGTGCGGCCTATGCACACGCAAAAGGCGTATCTCGTGCATAAGCCACACACTGGAGGAGTCCGGCATGACAACTAGCAGCGAGTCCGCCGTCCTGGTTCTGGCGGCTGGTGCAGGCACCCGGATGCGGTCGGACACCCCGAAGGTGCTGCACAGCCTGGGCGGGCGCAGCATGCTCTCGCACGCACTGCACGCCGTCGCCAAGGTTGCGCCGGACCACCTGGTGGCCGTCCTGGGCAAGGACCGCGAACGGATCGCCCCCGTCGTGACCGATCTCGCCACCGAGCTCGGCCGCCCCATCGAGATCGCCGTTCAGGACGAGCAACTCGGCACCGGCCACGCCGCGCTGTGCGGGTTGTCGGCACTGCCGGAGGGGTTCGACGGCACGGTCGTCATCACCTCCGGGGACATCCCGCTGCTCGACGCCGAGACGCTGGCCGATCTGATCGCCGCCCACCGAGCCGAGCCGGCGGCGGTGACGGTGCTGACCACCACGGTGCCGGACGCCCGCGGATACGGCCGGATCCTGCGCACCCAGGACGGCGAGGTCATCGCGATCGTCGAGGAGGCCGACGCCACCCCGCAGCAGCGCGCGATCCGTGAGATCAACGCCGGCATCTACGCCTTCGACATCGCCGCGCTGCGGTCGGCATTGAGCCGGCTGTCGTCCAACAACGCCCAGCACGAGCTCTACCTCACGGACGCGATTGCGATCGTGCGCGCCGACGGACAACTCGTGCACGCCAAGCACATCGACGACGCAGCGCTGGTCGCCGGGGTGAACGACCGCGTGCAACTGGCCGCCATGGGCGCCGAGTTGAACCGCCGGATCGTGCAGGCCCACCAGCGGGCCGGGGTCACCGTGGTGGATCCGCTCAGCACCTGGATCGACGTCGAGGTGGAGATCGGCCGCGACACCGTGATCGCCCCGGGAACGCAGTTGCTGGGCGCCACCCGGATCGGCGGCCGCTGCGCGATCGGCCCGGACACCACCCTGACCGACGTGCGGGTGGGCGACGGCGCCCGCGTGGTCCGCACGCACGGCAGCGAGGCGGTCGTCGGCGACGGCGCCGACGTCGGACCGTTCACCTTCCTGCGGCCCGGCACCCACCTCGGTGCGCAGGGCAAGCTCGGCGCGTTCGTCGAGACCAAGAACGCCACGATCGGCACCGGGACCAAGGTGCCGCACCTGACTTACGTTGGCGACGCCGACATCGGTGAGCACAGCAACATCGGCGCCTCCAGCGTTTTCGTCAACTACGACGGGGTGCACAAGAGCCGCACCACCGTGGGGTCGCACGTGCGCACCGGAAGCGACACCATGTTCGTCGCGCCCGTCACCGTCGGGGACGGCGCCTACACCGGTGCCGGCACGGTGCTGCGGGACGACGTTCCGCCCGGCGCGCTGGCGGTGTCGGCAGGGACCCAGCGCAACATCGAGGACTGGGTGCTGCGCAACCGTCCGGACAGCGAGTCCGCCAGGGCGGCGGCCCGCGCCAAAGCCGACCGCGAGTCCGCCCCGCAGGCTTCAGCCGACTCGGGGACCGGCGACCCCGAACAGCGGTGACGGCCGCCCAACCCCGTACGATGACCGCGTATCAATCCCCGACCTAAGGCAGCGCTGTGGGCACCGAGTGGATGGACAACCGCAAGAACCTCATGCTCTTCTCGGGTCGGGCGCACCCTGAGCTTGCCGACGAAGTCGCGAAGGAACTCGACATCAGCGTCACCGCGACGACTGCGCGCGACTTCGCCAACGGCGAGATCTTCGTCCGGTTCGACGAGTCGGTGCGCGGCTCGGACGCCTTTGTCCTGCAGTCGACTCCGGCGCCGCTGAACAAGTGGTTGATGGAACAGCTGCTGATGATCGACGCGCTCAAGCGCGGCAGCGCCAAGCGGATCACCGCGATCATGCCGTTCTATCCGTACGCCCGGCAGGACAAGAAGCACCGCGGCCGCGAGCCGATCTCCGCGCGTCTGGTCGCCGATCTGCTCAAGACAGCCGGGGCGGACCGGATCGTCTCGGTCGACCTGCACACCGACCAGATCCAGGGCTTCTTCGACGGCCCCGTCGATCACATGCGCGCCCAGCCGCTGCTCACCGGCTACATCAAGGACAACTACGCGACCGAGGACATCGTGGTGGTCTCCCCCGACTCCGGCCGCGTGCGGGTGGCCGAGAAGTGGGCCGACTCCCTCGGCGGCTCCCCGCTGGCATTCATCCACAAGACCCGCGATCCGCGGGTGCCCAACCAGGTGGTGTCCAACCGCGTGGTGGGCGAGGTCGAGGGCAAGACCTGTGTGCTCACCGACGACATGATCGACACCGGCGGGACCATCGCCGGCGCGGTGAAGCTGCTGCGCGAGGACGGCGCCAAGGACGTCATCATCGCCGCCACCCACGGCGTGCTGTCCGACCCGGCCGCCGAGCGGCTGGCCGCGTGCGGCGCCCGCGAGGTCATCGTCACCAACACCCTGCCGATCGAGGAGTCCAAGCGCTTCCCGCAGCTGACCGTGCTGTCGATCGCCCCGCTGCTGTCCAGCACCATCCGCGCGGTATTCGAAAACGGTTCTGTCACAGGCCTTTTCGATGGGGACGCGTAGCACCCTGAGCATGCATCCGAAAAAGCTGTTCCGGTTCGCCGTGGCGCTCGTCGCGGCCGCGACGGCGACGGCCTGCAGCGCCCACACGGCCGACTACACCTCCCTGCTGCCGTCCAGCCCGTCGTCGGCGGCGGCACCGACCACGTCGGCCACCCCGACGCCGATCGCGCAGTACCTCGACAGCGTCGGCGTCACCGGTCAGCAGGTTCCGCTGGACAAGTTGACGAACCTGACCGTCACGCTGCCCCGGCCGGCGGGCTGGACGAAGTACTCGAACGCCAACTTCTCCCCCGGCACCGAGGCGATCGCGAAGAACAACACCTATCCCACGGCGATGGTGATGGTGTTCAAACTCAGCGGCAACTTCGATGTGCCGGCCGCGATGACGCACGCCAACGACGACGCCCTGCTGGCCAAGGGATTCACCCGGCTGAACTACTCGAACGACGACTTCGACGGGTTCCCGTCGTCGATGATCGAGGGCTCCTACGACCACCTCGGCACCCGTCTGCACACCTACAACCGGGTCGTGATCCCGGTGACGCCGGACTTCCAGCGCTACCTCGTGCAGTTCACCGTGACGACGCTGGCCGACCAGGCCGCCGCGGCGGCGCCGGACGTCCAGAAGATCATCGAGGGCTTCTCGGTCTCGGTGAAGTAGGCGTCGATCCGGCGGCTCAAGCCGTGACGACCTTTTCCCGCCGCAGTGCTTCCCGGGCCAGCATGCGGTCCCGTTGCTCCTCGAACTTGCCGACCTGGCCTTCCAGTTCCACGAGGTAGGCGGCGAGTTGCTCGCGGCGAAACTCGCCGCGGGCGGTGAAGTCGTTGCGTTCGAAGATGCGCCACTTCCGGAGCACAGGCATCACGACCTCCTCCAGATGCTGGCGCAGGTCGTAGATCCCGTGTTTGGCCATGATCATTCCGTTCCGGCGGAAGTTCGGCATGCCCTGCCCGGGCATCCGGAAGTTCTCGACGACGGCACCGACAGCCTCCAGGGCCTGGTCAGGCACGAGATCGAGGGCCTCGCCGCACATGTTTCGGTAGAAGATCATGTGCAGGTTCTCGTCCGCGGCCACACGGGCCAGCATCCGGTCGGCGATCGGGTCGTTGCACACCTTGCCGGTGTTGCGGTGACTCACCCGGGTGGCCAACTCCTGGAAGGAGACATAGGCGATCGAGAGCAGGAAGTCGGTCCTGTGTCGCGCTTCTTCTTCGGGTGAAGCCTGGAATCCGTTGGTCATGTGGACCATCCGGGCCTGCTCCAGTGCGACTGGGTCGACACCTCTGGTCACGACGAGATAGTCACGGATCACGATGCTGTGCCGGGCCTCCTCGGCCGTCCAGCGTCCCACCCATGTGCCCCACGGTCCGTCCAGCGAGAAGTACTCCGCGGCCTGGTCATGGTAGGAGGGGAGATTGTCCTCGGTCAGAAGGTTCGTGATCATCGCCGCCTTGGCGACCTCGCTGAGCTGTGACTGTTCCGGATCCCAATCCTGGCCACCCATGGCCGCGAAGTTCCGGCCCTGATCCCAAGGCACGTAGTCATGCGGATGCCACTCGACGGCCATGGCCAGATGTCGATTGAGATTGGCCTCAGCAGCAGGCTCCAACTCGGCGAGCAGGTCCTTGTCGGACAACAGCCGCGTCATAACACCTCGTCCGGCTTGATGAGTCGGGGGCAAGTCGCCCGTGCCGACATATCCGAGTCGTTGGGAGATGTCCGATCGAATTGAATAATAAAAGTTAATCTACCAGGTGAAACGATGCCCGCCGAAAAGCGCTGCCGCGATCACCCGGTTTAAGGGGGCGGCGTGGGGACACGCTGGGAGGCAAACGCAGCCCACCTCGGCCTGGACAATTCGCTCCGGAGTTCGAATGTCCGGTCATGCTCATCAACCTTCGCCCGGTCGGACTCCGAACCCTTACCCCGCCGCGATCGCCGACCGCAAATGACAGGATTCGGGACTTGATGAAGTTGGTGCTGGGTAGGTTCACGCCATGAGTTGGAGCCCAGCAGTTCTCCCGTCATTCGCCGACCGGACCGCCATCGTGACGGGCGCCAACAGCGGCCTCGGTCTGGTGACCGCCCGTGAACTGGCCCGCGCCGGCGCCCGGGTGATCCTCGCCTGCCGCAATGTGGACAAGGGCAACGCCGCCGCGGCCGACATGGCCGGCGAGGTCGAGGTGCGCCGGCTGGACCTGCAGGATCTGGCCTCGGTCCGCGACTTCGCCGAGGGCATCGCGATGGTCGACGTCCTGGTCAACAACGCCGGCATCATGGCGGTTCCCTACGCGCTGACGAAAGACGGGTTCGAGAGCCAGATCGGCACCAACCACCTCGGCCACTTCGCGCTGACCAACCTGTTGCTGCCCAAGATCACCGACCGTGTGGTCACCGTGTCCTCGATGATGCACTGGACCGGCGTGATCAGCCTCAAGGATCTGAACTGGAAGGCCCGGCCGTACTCGGCGTGGCTGGCCTACGGGCAATCCAAGCTGGCCAACCTGCTCTTCACCAGCGAGCTGCAGCGGCGGTTGAGCGCGGCCGGTTCGGCGGTCAAGGCGCACGCCGCCCACCCCGGCTACTCGGCCACCAACCTGCAGGGGCACACCGGAAACCGGTTCGGCACCCCGGTGTGGAACGCCGGCAACCGGCTCTTCGCCACCAGCGCGGAGTTCGGCGCCAATCCCACCCTGTACGCGGCGTCGCAGGACCTGCCGCCGGACAGCTTCATCGGCCCGAAGTTCGGGGCGCGCGGCCCGATCGGCCCGGTCGGCCGCAGCCCGCTGGCGCGCAGCGGCACCACCGCCAGGGAGCTGTGGCGGCTCTCCGAGCAACTCACGCAAGTCGGATTTCCGCTGTAGCGGGGGAAGTCGGATTTCCGCTGTAGGCGGCCTGTCGGCTACCCTTGGACCCGCGTCACGGCGAGGGTGGTCCGTCCACCGTTATCGGCGAGGCTTTCCGCGGACCCGGACTTTCCGGGAGCGCACGCCCCCTTCGTCGTGCAGACACCACCGATGAAGGCAGGAGCATTCCCATGGCCAAAGGCGCCACCACCAACAAGCTCGACGTCGAGGTCCGCACCCGGACCGGCAAGGGCGCGTCGCGTCAGGCCCGCCGCGAGGGCAAGGTCCCCGCGGTGCTCTACGGCCACGGCGCCGAGCCTCAGCACATCAACCTCAACGCACACGACTTCGCCGCGGTGCTGCGCCACTCCGGAACCAACGCGGTGCTGAGCCTGCAGATCGACGGCAAGGAGGCGCTGGCGCTGCCCAAGGCCATCACGATCCACCCGGTTCGCCGCAACCTCGAGCACATCGACCTGATCATCGTCAAGCGCGGCGAGAAGGTCACCGTCGAGGTGCCGGTGCACCTCGAGGGCGAGGCCGCCTCTGGGACGCTGGTGACCCAGGACGCCACCACCATCGAGATCGAGGCCGAGGCGCTGTCGATTCCGGAAGGCCTGACCGTGTCGATCGAGGACGCCGAGGAGGGCACCCAGATCCTCGCCGGCCAGGTCAGCCTTCCCTCCGGCGTGACCCTGGTCAGCGATCCGGAGATGCTCGTGGTCAACATCGTCGCCGCCCCGACCGAAGAGGATCTCGCCGAGGAGGGCTCCGGCGAAGAGGGCGAGGAGCCGGCCGCCGAGGCCGCGGCCGAGGGCGGCGAGGGCGAAGGCGAATCGGCCGAGGCCGAGTAAGCCACCCTGGCCGAGGCACGAATGTCGTCAGCGGCCGAGCCACTCCTCATCGTCGGCCTGGGCAACCCCGGACCGGTGTACGCCAAGACCCGGCACAACATCGGGTTCATGGTCGCCGACCTGCTGGCGGCTCGGATGGGCGAGTCGTTCAAGGTGCACAAGAAGTCCGGCGCCGAGGTGGTGACCGGCCGTCTGGGCGGCCGCCCGGTGGTGATCGCCAAACCGCGCACCTACATGAACGAGTCGGGGCGCCACGTCGGGCCGCTGGCGAAGTTCTATTCCGTCGCCCCGGCTCGCGTGATCGTCATCCACGACGAACTCGACATCGACTTCGGCCGTGTGCGGCTCAAGCTGGGCGGCGGCGAGGGCGGCCACAACGGGCTGCGCTCGATCGCCAGCTCGCTGGGCACCAAGGATTTTCAGCGGGTCCGCATCGGGATAGGCCGTCCACCCGGGCGCAAGGATCCGGCGGCGTTCGTGCTGGAGCCGTTCAACGCGGCCGAGCGGGCGGAGGTGCCGACGCTGTGCGAGTTGGCCGCCGACGCCACCGAGTTGCTGGTGGCGCAGGGGCTGGAGCCGGCACAGAACCAGGTGCACGCCTGGTAGCCGCACCGAGCGTGAACACAGATCGGGAATCAGCGAAAATCGCTACCTGTGTTCACATTCGGCGAAGGTCAGTTGACCAGCGTCACCGAGGTCGAACGGCGCAGCTTGCCCGACGGCGTCTTCGGGATGGTGCCGGGGCCGAGCACCACGACGTTGCGCGGACGGACGCCGACCTCGGCGACGACCTCGTGGGCCACCTGGTGCTCGAGACGGCGGCACTCGGCCGGGTCCTCCCAGGCGTTGGACTCCACGGCCACCGCGAAGGTCTCGCGGGAGTGTCCGGCATCGAGGCGCACGGCCACCGCGCAGCCGGGGCGAACCCCCTCGACGCGTCCGGCGGCCCGCTCGATATCGGTCGGGTAGATGTTGCGGCCGGCCATGATGATGACGTCCTTCACACGGCCGCACACCACGACGTGGCCCTCCTCGGTGAGGTAGCCGAGGTCGCCGGTGTCATACCAGCCGTTCTCGTCCTGGGCGGCGACGAATCCACCCATGGTCAGGTAGCCCGGCGTCAGGGACTCCCCACGCAGTTCGATCACGCCGACGCCGCGGGCCGGCAACACGTTGCCGTCCTCGTCGACGATGCGGGCCTCGAGGTCCTGCAGCAGCGGGCCGAGGGTCGCCAGCCGGCGGACGTTGCCCTTGCTCGCCGGCACTGCCCGGCGCAGCGCGGCCAGCAGGTCGGCGTCCACCTCGTCGACCACCAGACCGGCGCCGCACTTGGAGAACGACACCGCCAGCGTCGTCTCGGCCATGCCGTAGGCCGGGAGGATCGCGTCGGGCCGCAGGCCGAACGGCTTCCCGGCGTCGATCAGGTCTTCGACGTCGGCGGGCTCCACCGGCTCGGCGCCGGACAGCGCGAAACGCAGTGTGGACAAATCGAATTCACCGGGCTTGGACTGCCGGCGCAGCCGCTTGGCGAACAGCGCGTAGGCGAAGTTGGGCGCCGCGGTCATGGTGCCCTTGTACTTGTCGATGAGCTTGGCCCAGAGCAGGGTGTCGCGCAGGAAGTCCAGCGGGGTGACCTTGACCAGTTCCGCGCCGAAGTACATCGGGATGGTGAGAAAGCCGACCATGCCCATGTCGTGGAAACAGGGCAGCCAGCTGACCATGACGTCCTTGTCGACGTCGTACTCAGCCCCGATGAACATCGCCTCGGCGTTGGAGTAGATGTTGCGGTGGGTGATGATCACCGCTTTGGGAGATCCGGTCGAGCCGCTCGTCAATTGCATCAGTGCGACGTCGTCCTCGCCGGTCTCGACCGGTTCGATCGGTTCGGCGGTCAGCAAGTCCTGCACGGTCAGCACCTTCACGCCGCGCTCCTCAAGGACCGGCGCGGCGGCCAGGAACGGGTCGGAGATGACGACCGCCTGGGCCTCGATCATGTCGATCACGTTGGTGGTGTCCTGCGCCCACAACACCAGGTCGGTGCGCGGAGTGGGCTGGTGCAGCATGGTCAGGCTGGCGCCGCGCATCCACAGCGCCTGGGCGGTCGGGGCGATCTCGACCGGCGCACCGGCCAGCACACCGACGGCATCGCCCGGGCCGACGCCGGCCGCGGCCAGTCCGCCCGCGATGCGCCGGGCCTGCTGGTGGACCTCGGCCCACGTGTGCCGCACCGGGTCGCTCGGCTCGCCCGTGACCATGCCCTTCGGGCTCGTGCGGGCGTTGTGGAACATCTTGTCGGTGAACCGGCTCACGGCGACCTCCTCGGGGTCCGGTGCGGCTTCGTCGGCGCAAACAACCCGGCCTAATGTTCCGCCCATCGGGGGATGACGCCTAGGCGGCGCGCCCGCCGATCATCTTAAACTTCCCTTAAGTTTCGAGCTAGTCGGCCCGGTGATTCGCCCCGCGTGTCGTCCTCAGCCCCGCCCGGGCGTCGGCACCACCCGCGCCCCGTGCACCGGACCGCTGGCGACCCGGACGGTCCGGCAGACACCGGCGCCCGCCAGTTCGCCGGCGACGGCGATCGCAGCCTCGGCGGACGCGCAGAGGAAGGCACACGTAGGCCCCGAGCCCGACACGATTCCGGCCAGCGCCCCGGCCTCGGTCCCCGCCCGCAGGGTGCGGCGCAGGTTGGGCTGCAGGCTCAACGCGGCAGGTTGCAGGTCATTGCCCAGCAGCGGGGCGAGCGCACGCGGGTCACCGGTGGACAGCGCCGTCAGCAGCGGCTCGGGGTCACCGAGCCGCGGCGGGGAACCCGCCTCGCGAAGCCGGTCGATTTCGGAGTACACGGAGGCGGTCGAGAGCCCTCCGGTCCCGAAGGCCAGAACCCAGTGAAAGGTGTTGCGCGACAGCACCGTTGCCAGTTCCTCACCGCGGCCGGTGCCCAGCGCGGTGCCGCCGTGCAGGGCGAACGGGACGTCGCTGCCCAACTCGGCGGCCATCGCGTGCAGATCGCGGCGGGGCACCCCGAGTTCCCACAGCGCGTTCATTCCCACCAGCACGGCCGCCGCGTCCGCGCTGCCCCCGGCCATGCCGCCGGCGACCGGGATGGACTTGTCGATGGTGATCTCCACATCCGGGGCGCGGCCTACGTGCTCGGCCATCAGTTCAGCCGCCCGCCAGGCCAGGTTGCGCTCGTCGAGGGGGATCTCGCCCGACCCCTCACCGACCATCTGCAGCGAGAGCAGGTCCGCGGTGCGCAGGGTCACCTCGTCGGACAGCGAGACGGCGTGGAAGACCGTCGTCAGTTCGTGGTAGCCGTCGCCGCGTCGGTCACCGACACCCAGGAAGAGGTTCACCTTGCCCGGAACCCGGACGGTCACCGACCCGGTCGTCACCCATTCCGCAGCGGTGTTGCCGTTGGTGTTGGGCACGGCACGAGGGTAGCGGCTGGTTGGCCCGGCCGGTTAGTGCGCGTCCGCCGGCTGACGAGTCTCGGTGGCTGCGGTCCCGGAGCGCTGCAGCAGACGCACGAAGTCCGCCACGGTCAGGGTCTCGCCGCGACGGGCCGGGTCGATGCTGGCCGACAGCAGCCGCGACGCGGACTCGTTGCCCGAGCCGGCCCACTCCAGGAAAGCGTTGCGCACCGTCTTGCGCCGCTGAGCGAAGGCGATGTCGACGAGATCGAAGACCTGCTGGCGGAAGGCGTCGTCCTGGGGCCACGACGTGGTCTCGTAGCGATCGATACGCACCAGACCGGAGTACACCCGGGGAATCGGCCAGAACACCGTCGGAGACACCATCCCGTAGCGGCGGACGGTGCCGAAGAAGCGGATCTTGACGCTGGGGACGCCGTACTCCTTGCCACCGGGCTCGGCGGCCAGCCGCTCGGCGACCTCGGACTGCACCATCACCATGGCCGTCCGGATGGTCGGGAACTCGGAGAAGAGGTGGAGCAGCGCCGGAACGGCGATGTTGTAGGGCAGGTTGGCCACCACGGCGGTGGGCTGCTCGGTCAGGTCCGAGCGGCGCAGCGTCAGTACGTCGTGGTTGACGACGGTGAGCCGGTGGATCTCGCTGTGCGAGTGCTCGGCGATGGTCTTGGGCAGCCGGCTCGCGAGCAGCGGATCGATTTCGACGGCGGTGACCGCCGCGCCGCGATCCAGCAGGGCCAGCGTCAGCGAGCCCATGCCGGGTCCGACCTCGAGGACGTGGTCGCTCTTGTTGATGCCGGAGGAGGACACGATGCGGCGCAAGGTGTTCGCGTCATGGACGAAGTTCTGTCCCAGCGCTTTCCGGGGCCGGAAATCCAACTCCCTGGCGATGTTCCGGATCTCCGTGCGGGTCAGTAGCCGGATTGTCATCATCACCCTCCACCGCAAACGGGCCAGGCTCCCCAACCTTGCCGCGCCCGTGTCACTTCAGCGATCGCGATCTGTTCTTCCCTGGATGCCAAGTCGGCCCTTGCAGCGTAACGCAGACCCCCGTTGCGCTCCCAGGTGTTCTGGTCGAACTGTAAACCGCCGAAATACCCGTTTCCGGTGTTGATGGCCCAATTGCCGCTCGACTCACAGCGCGCGATGGCGTCCCAGCGGGCGCCGTTGGTGACCTCGGGCACGGCGGTTCCGGGCTTTGTTCCGACCCGCAGCACCGCTTGGCGTGCCGGAGTGATGACGGTATTGGCAACGGGCAGTCGTCCGGTTTCGGCGCCGTTGACGCGTGCGACAGCAAAAGTCACGTCTTGCTCGCCGGGTGCGCCAGGATCGTCGATCACCTGCCGGCCTTCGTTCATGGTCGGGTCCTCGATGCGCCGCGCGGGCGGCTCCATGGGCAGCCGCTGGGTCACCTTGTCGATGCGCACCCGGGTGACGTCGATCTCCATACCGTCGACCACGGGCGCCGACGCCGCCGGCACGCTGCTGTCCTGTTGCAGCAGCGGCACCCCCGCCTCGGCGAGCAGGCTGCCGACATCGGGTGCCGCCACCCGTACGGTGCGCACCGCTCCTCCGCCGTCCCCGGCCGGATTGACGGCACCGCCGTCGACGATGTGAACCGTCTTGGCGCTGACGACCGGCAGCGCCATCCCGGCCAGCGGCACCCGGCTGCCGCGGGACGCCGCGGACGGGGCGGTGTCGGTCAGCTTCAGTTGGGCCAGCGCCTGATCGACGGTGGCGGCCGTGGTCCACACCTGCTGAGGGGCCCGGCCGTCCAGCGAAATCTCCAGCAGGCGGCTGCGGTGCAGGACGATCGTGGCGTCGTCGCCGACGCGGGTGCGGGCGTCCGGGGACACCTCGTCGCGGTCGCCGATCGCGAAGCCGTTCTCCTCGACGATGTCGGCCACCCGGGACTTCATCGTCGTCACCGTCATCGCGGTGCCGTCGACGTCGAGGGTGACGGTCTTGCGGGAGTCGATCGCGATCGCGCCGGCCCCGGCCAGCGTGATCAGCAGGGCCCCCAGAGTGAGGCGCATGGCCGGTGACGACGACTGTTGAAGTCTCGTCAGCACGTTCATGCAATTCCTTTCGCGTATGGAAAACATAGATTTCCTACGGTCACAGCAAGGTAACGAGGTCCTGCGCTCCCGGCAACCCTTCTGCGTCGATCTCAGCCGATCCTTAGTCGAATCCGTAGATCCGGCGGGCTGTGGTCGCGGAATCCGCAGCGACCTCCTCAGCGGGACGGTCCAGCAGCTCGGCGAGGGCCCGCACGGTGTAGGGCAGGCAGTACGGCTCGTTGGGCGCACCGCGGAACGGGTGCGGGGTGAGGAACGGCGCGTCGGTCTCCACCAGAAGCTGCCCGGGCGGGATCAGCGCGGCCGCCTCGCGAACGTCGTGGGCGTTTTTGAAGCTGACCGTGCCGGACAGGCTGAGCACCCAGCCGGCGTCCAGGCAGGTTCGGGCCATCTGCGGTCCGGAGGAGAAACAGTGGAAGATCACCGTTTCGGGCGCGCCCTCCGCACGCAGCACCTCGAGGACCTCGGCGTCGGCGTCCCGGTTGTGAATCATCAGCGGCTTGCCGGTCCGCTTGGCCAGGTCGATGTGCCAGGCGAACGCCTCCCGCTGGACGTCGGGTTCGGCGCAGCCGTCGATCTTGCCCGGCCAGTACAGGTCCATGCCGGTCTCGCCGATGGCGACGACGCGGGGCTGTCGCGCGAGCCGCTCGATCTCCGTGCGCGCCGACTCGGTGAGGGTGTTGGCCCGGGTCGGGTGCAACGCGACCGCGGCGTAGACGCGGTCGTCCCATTCGCTGGCCCCGGCCGCCCAACGCGCCGAGTCCAGGTGGTCGGCGATCGTCACCATCGCCTGCACGCCGACCGCCTCGGCACGGTCGGCGATGGCCCGCACATCCCCGGCCGTGCGCGCACCGCAGGCGTCGAGATGGGTGTGGGCGTCGACCAGTGGCGCCAGCGGTGCGGGGGGCGGCGGTGCCGGACGCTTACTCACGCCCACACCATAAGGTGAAGCTGACATGAGCCAGCCGCCGTTCTATGTGACCACCGCGATCGCCTACCCCAACGGTGCACCGCACGTCGGGCATGCCTACGAGTACATCGCCACCGACGCGATCGCCCGCTTCAAGCGGCTCGACGGGTTCGACGTTCGGTTCCTCACCGGGACCGACGAGCACGGTCTGAAGATGGCGCAGACCGCCGCCGCCGAAGGACTCCCGACGGCTGACTTCGCCCGCCGCAACTCCGACGCGTTCCAGCGCCTGCAGGAGATGCTGAACATCTCCTTCGACCGGTTCATCCGGACCACAGATCCGGACCACTACGCGGCTTCGACGGCGATCTGGCAGCGGATGTCGGACAACGGCGACATCTACCTGGACTCCTACTCCGGCTGGTACTCGGTGCGCGACGAGCGGTTCTTCACCGAGGCCGAAACCACCGTGGGAGACGACGGAACCCGGGTGGCCACCGAGACCGGCACACCGGTCACCTGGACCGAGGAGCAGACGTACTTCTTCCGGTTGTCGGCCTACGCGGGGAAGCTGCTCGCGCACTACGCCCAGAACCCTGACTTCATCGCCCCCGAGGTCCGCCGCAACGAGGTGGTCAGCTTCGTCTCCGGTGGCCTGCGGGACCTGTCGATCTCCCGGACGTCCTTCGACTGGGGTGTCCCGGTGCCCGGCGATCCGTCGCACGTGATGTACGTGTGGGTCGACGCACTGACCAACTACCTCACCGGCGTCGGATTTCCGGACACCGAATCGGTTCTCTACCAACGGTATTGGCCGGCCGATCTGCACATGATCGGGAAGGACATCATCCGGTTCCACACGGTGTACTGGCCGGCGTTTCTCATGTCGGCGGGAATCCCGTTGCCGCGCAGGGTTTTCGCGCACGGCTTCCTGTACAACCGCGGCGAGAAGATGAGCAAGTCGATCGGAAACGTCGTCGACCCGGTGGCACTGGTGGAGACCTTCGGTGTCGACCAGGTGCGCTACTTCCTGCTGCGCGAGGTGCCGTTCGGCCAGGACGGGAGCTACAGCGAGGACGGCATCGTCGGCCGGATCAACGCCGACCTCGCCAACGAATTCGGCAACCTGGCGCAGCGCTCACTGTCAATGGTCAACAAGAACCTCGGCGGCGTGGTCCCCGAGCCCGGCGAGTTCAGCGCCGAGGACACCGAACTGCTGGATCTTGCCGACGGGCTGCTGCCGCGGGTGCGAGCCGCCTTCGACGAGCAGGCGATGCACCAAGGGCTGGAGGCGATCTGGCTGATGCTCGGCGCGGCCAACCGCTACTTCTCCGCCCAGGAGCCGTGGGTGCTGCGCAAGTCGGAATCGGAGGCTGATCAGGCGCGGTTCCACACGGTGCTGTACGTGACGCTCGAGGTGGTGCGGATCGCCGCGGTGCTGGTGCAGCCGGTGATGCCGGAATCGGCGGCCAAGCTGCTCGAGCTGCTCGGGCAGGCCGCCGACGCGCGCGACTTCGCCGCGCTGGGGACCCGGCTGGCGCCGGGCACCTCACTGCCCGCACCTGCCGGGGTGTTCCCCCGCTACGAGACCCCCGCTCGCTAGGCGCCTCGAGCTCGCCGCGAGGGTGCATAAACTCACCCTTTTCACGCGGCTTTCGGGTGACTTTGCGCCCGCTCGCGGGTGCCTTCGACGTGATCCAGCTCACGTACCGTCACATTGGGGGGCCCGGCGGTGTCTAGAGGTCGAACGGTTCCAACCGACCTCGAAGGAGAGATGTGATGACCGAGCAGAACACCCGCGTCGTGGTGATCGGCGGCGGATACGCCGGCGTGATCGGCGCCAACCATCTGCGACTGAATTCCGCCCTTGACATCACGCTGGTCAATCCGCGGCCGGAGTTCGTCGAGCGGATCCGGCTGCATCAACTCATCACCGGTTCCGACGATGCTGTGGTCGAGTACGCCGAGATCCTGGGGCCGGGGATCACACTGGTCACCGGTGCGGCCACCCGGATCGACGCCGACGCCCGCCGGGTTCACCTGCAGCAGGGAGCGCCGCTGCCCTATGACTTCCTGATCTACGCGGTGGGCAGTGGCTCCGGTGGTCCGGGGGTTCCCGGCGCCGACGAATTCGCCTATCCCATAACGAGTCTCGAGGAGGCGCGACGGCTGTCGACGGTGCTCGGGGCGCTTCCCAACGGTGCGCCGATCTGCGTGGTCGGCGCCGGCCCGACCGGTATCGAGGCCGCCGCCGAGCTTGCCGAGCAGGGCCGCAGCGTCGCACTGGTGTGCGGGCGCGTGCTGGGTCCGTACCTCAACCACCGCAGCCGCCGCTCGGTGGCCCGGCGGCTGCGGGCAATCGGCGTGGACATCATCGAGGGACCCGCCGCCACCGCCGTCGGCGTGGCAGCCGAGGCCGTCACGCTCGCCGACGCCCGGGTGCTGCCGAGCGCGGTGACGATCTGGACCGCCGGGTTCGGCGTCCCGGATCTGGCCACGCGATCGGGCTTGCGAACCGACGCGATCGGCCGGCTGCTCACCGACGAGACGCTCACGAGCCTCGACGACCCGCGCATCGTGGCGGCCGGCGATGCGGCGGCACCATCGGGAATGCCACTGCGGATGAGCTGCCAGGCCGCGATCCCATTGGGCGCTCAGGCCGCGAACACCGTCCTGGCCCGCGTCGCGGGCGAGACGCCTGCCGTGATCGATCAGGCCTTCACCGGCCAGTGCATCAGCCTGGGACGCGGGGCCGGCATCGTCCAACTCGCACGCCGCGACGACACGGCGCTGCCGCTGTATCTCGGCGGCCGCGCCGCAGCCGCGGTGAAGGAGGCGGTGTGCAAGTACACGGTTGGCACCCTGCGCAAGGAGGCGCGCAAGCCGGGCTCGGTGTTCTGGCTCAAGGGTGGACGCCGCGATGTCGCCGACGCGGTGAGCGCACCATGACCGACCATGCGGAGCGGTTCACCCTGTTGCGGCCGCTGCTGTTCACGATCGCCTACGAGATCCTCGGCTCGGCGACCGACGCCGACGACGTGCTGCAGGAGAGCTACCTGAGATGGGCCGAGGTCGACCTGTCCACGGTGCGCGACACCAAGGCCTATCTGGCCCAGCTGGTGACCCGGCAGGCTCTCAATACCCTGCGCACGCAGGTCCGGCGCCGTGAGGACTACATCGGGCCGTGGCTGCCCGAGCCGCTGCTGGTCGACGACCGCGACGGCGCCGCGGACGTGGTGCTGGCCGAATCGGTGTCGGTGGCCATGCTTGTGGTGCTCGAGACGCTCAGCCCGGACGAACGCGCCGTGTTCGTGCTGCGCGAGGTGTTCGGTTTCAGCCACGACGAAATCGCCGCCGCCATCGGCAGATCGGCGGTCGCGGTCCGTCAGATGGCGCACCGCGCCCGCGAGCACGTCCACTCCCGGCGTCGACGGTACGACCCGGTCGACGCCCGTCAGTCCGAAAAAATCACCACCGAGTTCCTGATCGCGGCGGTAACCGGGGATCTCGACGGACTGATGTCGATGCTGGCCCCCGACGTGGTGTTCACCGCCGACAGCGACGGCAAGGCCAGCGCCGCGCGGCGGCCGGTGCTCGGCGCGGAGAAGGTCGCCAGGCTCATGATTGGGCTGATGACCCGCGCCGGTGACGAATACCGCCTGGAACTCACCACCTACAACGGCGCACCGGCGATGATCGCGTACCGCCACGAGCGGCCCGACAGCGTGTTCACCATCGAGGTGTCCGACGGACTCATCAGCCACTTCTACGTGATCCGCAACCCCGAGAAGCTCGCGGCGGCAACGGTCGCCCGGCAGATCAGCCGGTAGGGCAAGCTTGTCCGATGCGGACCGAGCGGCTGGGGAACCTGGGCTCCGCCGCCGACGTCCTGCGCCGGGTCGACGCCGGCGCACGGGCGGAGGGTCTGCCGCCGCCGGCCGCACTGATCGGTGAGTGGTTCGGCTCCCACGCTGTGATCGCGCCGACGGTGGACCTCCGTCCGGTGCGGCCGACCGAGGTCTTCGACGTCCGCCCGGGCGACGGCACCGAAGCTGTAGGCGGCGGCTGGATCGGCTACCTCTCCTACCCGGACCCCGGCGCCGACGGTACGCCACCCCGCATTCCGGAAGCAGCCGGCGGGTGGACGGACTGCGTGCTGCGCCTGGACCGGAACGGCGCATGGTGGTTCGAAAGCCTTTCCGGCGCAATGGTTCCCGCCTGGCTCGACGCGGCGCTGAAGGCCGGAACGGTCGCCGGCCACTGCGCGATCGCCTGGCAGATGCCCGACGGGCAGTCACACCGCGCAGGTGTGCTGTCCTGCCTGGCTGCGATCGGTGCCGGTGAGGTGTATCAGGCGTGTGTGTGCACCCAATTCTTCGGTGCGACAACCGGTTCGCCGCTGCAGTTCTTCGCGGACGCCGTGGATCGCACGGCGCCGGCCCGGGCGGCGTTCGTGGCCGGGGACTGGGGCGCGGTGGCGTCACTGTCGCCGGAACTGTTCCTGCGCCGGGTCGGCGAAGAGGTGAGTTCCAGCCCGATCAAGGGCACCCTGCCCCTGGATGCCGACCCCGCGGAACTACGGGCCTCGGCCAAGGACGTGGCCGAGAACATCATGATCGTCGACCTGGTTCGCCATGACCTCGGCCGCGTCGCCCGCACCGGCTCGGTCACCGTGCCGGAACTGCTCGCCGTGCGGCCCGCGCCCGGGGTGTGGCATCTGGTGTCGACGGTGGCGGCGCAGGTTCCGGAAGACCTGCCGGCCGCCGAACTGCTGGCCGCCACCTTTCCGCCCGCGTCGGTCACCGGAACGCCCAAAGACCGCGCACGGCAATTACTTTCGCTGTGGGAGCCGCATCGGCGCGGCGTCTACTGCGGCACGGTGGGCCTGGCCTCGCCGGTGGCCGGGTGGGAGCTCAACGTCGCGATCCGCACCGTGGAGTTCGATCCCGAGGGACGAGCGGTGCTCGGCGTCGGCGGCGGCATCACCGCCGACTCCGACCCCGACGCCGAATGGCAGGAATGTCTGCACAAGGCCGCGCCCATCGTGGCGGTTCTTTCTCAGGAATCCCGCGAACGCAGCACCGCGTCGTAAAGCTCGCGCCGCGACGGCGCGCCGGGATGTGCGTCGACCACCATCCCACAGGCGTCCTTGACCCGCATCCCGCCCTCAACGAGCACACCGACCTCGGCCACCAAGGACGCCAGGTCCACCTGGGGCGTGGCCCCGGCAAGGACGACGGTGATCTCCCCCAGCACGCCCCCGGCGGCCCAGTCCGCGAGCTCCCCGAGCGTCCCGCGCCGGATCTCCTCGTGGGTCTTGGTGAGTTCCCGGCACACCACCGCACGCCGGTCCGCACCCAGTTCGGTCACCGCGTCGCGCAGGGTGTCGGCCAGCCGTCGCGGCGACTCGAAGAAAACCGTCGTGCGGGTCTCGCCGCCCAGAGCGGCCAGCCAGGTGCGCCGTGCCGAGGACTTCCGCGGCGCGAACCCCTCGAAGCAGAACCGGTCGGACGGCAGGCCGGAGACGGCGAGCGCGGTGGTCACCGCCGAGGGACCGGGTAGGCAGGACACCGGCAACCCCGACTCGACGCACGCCGTCACCAGCCGGTAGCCGGGGTCGTTGATCAGCGGCATGCCGGCGTCGCTGACCAACAGCACGGTCGCGCCGCCGGCGATGTCGGCCACCAGCGCGGGCACCCGCGTCGCCTCGTTCTGGTCGAACACGCTGACCACCCGGCCCCGGATCGTCACCCCGAGCGCGGTGGCCAGGCTGCGGACACGGCGGGTGTCCTCGGCGGCGACGACGTCGGCGCTCGCCAATGCGTCGATCAGGCGTTTCGAGGCGTCGGAGGGCTGGCCGAGCGGTGTGGCACCCAGGAGCAGACGGGCTGTGCCAAACCCCGGATCGCTGCGCTCCTGCCCGCCGGTCGACATGCCCACACCCTACGATTGACGGCGATGACCATCACGGCTGACGACCTCGAGGCGCATTCGCGCTCCGTACCCGTCATCAGCCCCGGACCGCTGATCCCGGCGGCCGACTTCGGGCCCACCGACCGGGCAGCGGGCTGGGCGGCCACCGTGGTCATCGGCTCCCTCGCCGCGCTCACCCGGTTCATGAACCTCGGTTTCCCGACCGATGCGGGCACCCCGATCTTCGACGAGAAGCACTACGCCCCGCAGGCCTGGCAGCTGTTGCACAACTTCGGCGTCGAGGACAACCCAGGCTTCGGACTGGTGGTGCACCCTCCACTGGGCAAGCAGCTGATCGCCATCGGCGAGGTGATGTTCGGCTACACCGGGCTGGGCTGGCGGCTGATGGCTGCGGCGTTCGGTGTGGTCCTGGCGGTGCTGGTGACCCGCATCGTCCGGCGGATCAGCCGCTCCACCCTGGTGGGCGCCATGGCCGGCCTGCTCGTCGTTGCCGACGGGGTCAGCTTCGTGGCCAGCCGCACCGCACTGCTCGACATCTTCATGACGGTGTTCGTGGTGGCCGCGTTCGGCGCGCTGATGGTCGATCGCGACCAGGTCCGGATGCGCCTGCAGAACGCGTGGCTCGAAGACCGCATCGACGAAACCCCCTGGGGCCCAAGGCTTGGTGTGCGGTGGTGGCGATTCGGCGCCGGGGTGCTGCTGGGCCTGTCCTGCGCGACGAAATGGTCGGGCCTGTACTACGTGATCTTCTTCGGCCTGATGTCGCTGGGCCTGGACGTCGCCGCCCGGCGGGCCTACCGGGTGCAGCGGCCCTGGGCGGGGGTGCTGCGTCGCGACGCCGGGCCGGCCGCCTACGTTTTCGGCGTCATCCCGCCGGCGTTGTATCTGCTGTCGTACTGGGCGTGGTTCGCTTCGGAGACGGCCGTCAACCGTTACGAAGTCGGGCAGTCGATCGGCCCGCGCGGTCACTGGTGGCAGCCGCCGGATGCCATCCGCTCGCTGTGGCACTACACCTACAAGGCGTTCCACTTCCATTCCACGCTGACCAACTCGGCGGGCAACCATCACCCCTGGGAGTCCAAGCCGTGGACGTGGCCGATGTCGCTTCGGCCGGTGCTCTACGCCATCGACAACAACGACGTGCCCGGTTGCGGGGCGTCGTCCTGCGTCAAGGCGGTGATGCTGGTCGGGACGCCGACGATGTGGTTCGTCGCGGTGCCGGTGCTGCTGTACGCGGCGTGGCGGGCCGTGGTCCGCAGGGACTGGCGCGACGCGGTGGTGCTGGTGGGATATCTGGCCGGCTGGCTGCCCTGGCTGGCGAACATCGACCGGCAGATGTACTTCTTCTACGCGGTGCCCCTGGCGCCGTTCCTGATGATGGCGATCGCCCTGATCCTCGGCGACATCCTGTATCAGCCGAACGGTTCGGAGGGCAGGAGCGAAGCGACTCGGGAATTCGCCGGGTCCGAGCGCCGCACGTTGGGCGTCCTGGTTGTCTGCTTCTACCTCGCGCTGGCGATCACGAACTTCGCCTGGCTGTTCCCGGTGCTGACCGGCATCCCGGTGTCCCAGTCCACGTGGAACCTGGAGATGTGGCTACCGAGCTGGCGATAGGCCGCTATTTGCGCCCGACGCCGGAGAGCGCGGTCTGCACCGCCGGGGTCACCAGCCGGACGACCTCGTCCTCGGAGGCCGACGCCAGCGGCTCCATGTTCATCACATAGCGGGTGGTGGCCACGCCGACCACATAGGAGGTGGCGAGGGTCACCCGCATCCGGGCATCGGGCACCCCGAGCACACCGGCGACCCGGTCGATGATCAGCGATTCGAGGAATTCCCGAAGCGAGGCAGCGACTTTCGCGGCCCCGACGCCGTCGCGGACCATCAGCGCGATCTGCTCCCGGGTCTCCTTCTCGGAGAGCATCTTCAGCGTAGTGCGCACCATGCGCTCGGCCAGGCCCTCGACGCCCGGCGCCAGGATCGCCGTGATGGCCGAGACCGGGTCGAACGGCAGTTTGAGCACCGCGGCGAAGAGTTCGTCGCGGTTCTTGTAATACCGCCTGACCATGTCGGGCGCCACACCGGCGGCGGTGGCCACACCTTTGATGGTGACGTCGAAGTAGCCCTGCCGCGCGTACACCCCCCGGGCGGCATCGAGCACCAGCCGCTTGACGTCGTCGGGATTCTTGGGCAGGTCGGTTGCCATAGGTTTCATTGTCCCCGCATCAGGTCGTTTGCATTCGCACATCTACAGCGGGTCACGCGCCACCGGGCACGACATGCACCTCGGGCCGCCCCGTCCGGTGCCCAGTTCGGCCGCGGCGATGGGCAGCACCGCGACGCCGGCCGCGGTCAGCCGGTCATTGGTCTCGGTGTTGCGCTCGTAGGCAACCACCACGCCCGGCGCCAGCGCCAGGGTGTTGTTGCCGTCGTCCCACTGTTCGCGCTCGGCGGTCACCGGGTCGCGGCCGGTGTCGATGACCCGCAACCGGTCTATCCCCATCGCCGCCGCGGCGGCCGCGACGAACGGCTGCTCATCGAGGATCCGCACCCCGCCCAGCCGCCTGGTCATGGTGAACGCCGACAGCGAGTGCCGCACCGCGGGATACATCACCACCGCGTCGACGTCGACCATCGTGCACACGGTGTCCAGGTGCATGGTGGCCCGCTCCTGGGCGATCGGAACGGCCAGGACCGTGTGCGCAAGGTCATCGTCAAACAGGCTGCGCGCCAGGGCCTCCGCCCCCGCTGGAGTGGTTCGCTCCCCCACTCCCACGGCCAGCACGCCGGGCGCGAGCAACAACACGTCGCCGCCTTCCACCGGAGCGGTGTGCGACTCGTAGGCGCGCCGCACCCCGAGGAACCGCGGATGGTGGGCGTAGATCAGGTCGGTCAGGGAGGTTTCGCGACTGCGGGCCGGCAGGGCCAGCGAGGTGATGGCGAACCGGGGACCGATCCAGAACGAGGAGTCCCTGGTGAACATCAGGTTCGGCAGCGGCGGGATGACGAAGTCGCCGCCATGGTGCATGCGGCGCACCAGCGATGTCTCCGCGGCGCTCTCGGCGGCGGCGCCGAACTCGGTGAATGTCATTCCGGCCATCAGGACGTGGGCCAGGTCGGCAGCCTCCAGCGAGCGCAGGAAGGCCGAAAGCTCTTGGGAGAGATACGGTCCCAGGCGGCGGCCGTCCACCGCGGCGGCGATGCCCTGGATGCGGGCGGCGCCACTGGCCAGCGCCTCGGTGAGCAGGTCGGCCAGCAGCAGGACCTCCACACCGTGTGAACGCAACAGGGCCGCGAAGGCGTCGTGCTCGTCCTGGGCGCGCGCCACCCACGGCAATCCGTCGAAGAGCAGGGTGTCGTTGTTGCGCGGTGTCAGCCGGGTCAACTCGGCGCCGGGGCGGTGCAGGATCACGGTGCGTAGCGTCCCGACTTCGGAGTCGACGCCGAACTGGGTGCCCGCCACGGATAAACCGTATCGCCCGGCGCGGCGGACCTGGCTTCATCGAACACCTGTGCGATATCGTGGTGGGGTGTCCGTGGTGGTTCAGGGCTCGCTTTTCGATCACAGCGAGCGACGCGACCTGGGGTCCGGCGCTTGGATCGAGGCCCGCTCTGGCTGGCTCGGTGAAACCGGTTCGCTGTTCGAGGAATTGCTCGCCACCGTCCCGTGGCGGGCCGAGCGGCGCCGGATGTACGACCGGGTGCTCGACGTGCCGCGATTGGTCCACTTCTGCGACCTGACCGCGGAACCGGCGCCGCACCCGGCGGTGGCGAGGCTGCGCCGTCGGCTCAACGACGTTTACGCCGGCGAACTCGGCGAGCCGTTCACCAGCGCGGGTTTCTGCCTCTACCGGGACGGCTCGGACAGTGTCGCCTGGCACGGCGACACGATCGGGCGGAGCAGCACCGAGGACACCATGGTCGCCATCGTCAGCCTCGGGGCGACCCGGATGTTCACGATGCGGCCCCGGGGCGGGGGTGCTTCGCTACGGTTGCCGCAGGCTCATGGGGACCTTCTGGTGATGGGCGGGAGCTGCCAACGCAGCTGGGAGCACGCGGTTCCCAAGACGAATGCCCGCGTCGGCCCGCGGATGAGCATCCAGTTCCGGCCGCGGAACGTGCGTTAGCCCATCGACTCTGCGCACGGATCGCAATTTCGCCTTGAGGGGCGATCTACACGCAGAGTCGATGCGCGCGAACTATTTGCGGATCGCGTTCACCCCGGCGATCAGCAGATCCCGGGCCCGTTGCGTGTTGACCGGAACCGTCGGCTTGTCCGGCAGCACAAGGGGATTCGCCGACACGATCACCTGGTAGTTGCCGAAGTGGGCGGAGTAGTTGAAAACCTCACCGGTGCGCGGCTTTCCGTTGACCGTGGTCTGCACCACCCGGTGCACGCCGATGGTGGTGGTTCCGTCGATCTTCGGCACCTCCACCGACTCGACGGTCCCGCGCACCAGGCCACCGTCGAAGGCGACCTTGCCGCAGTCCTTACCGGGCTCCGCCACCGGGACGGGTTCGTTGGTCTCCACCGCGATGACGATGAAGCGGTTGCCCTCGCCCTCGGCCGAGACCGCCGCCATGTTGCCCTCGGTCCCGCTGGGCACCAGTTGTCCGGCCGCGAACTGCGCGCAGTTGGGCGGCTGGAACTTCAAGCCTTCGGGCAACTTCTGGCCGGTGAGGAACTTCGGGTCGATGCCGGTTGGGGGAACCTCGGTGACGGCGAACTGCTTGCCGAAGCTGGACTTCAGGCCGGAGATCTTCGCGATGTCGGCCGTCGGACCCGACTTGGCGTGGCAACCGGCCACCGCGGCGGCACACGCCACCACAGTCGCCACCGTTCGGATCAACATCGCCGCCAATGTACCGGCCGGCCGCTGCGGGCCGGCGGATCGCCACAGCGTCAGCGGTTGAGCCGCCAGATGTCGGCCGACATCACCGTCGCGAAGGTGCACCACGCCGGGTACGGGGCCAGCGCCGCCCCGTACTTGAGGTCGGCGTCTGCGGCGCGGCGGGCCAGGTCGGCACTGCTGGCAGCCAGTGCGGCAGCCACCACCACCGACGGAAAAAGCTGCCGCTTGGCGAAGAACAGCCAACTCCAGCCCGCATTGAGAACCAAATTGGCTCCGAGTGCGGCGATGTACGAGTTGGCCTTACCGGCCTGCTGGTCGGCGCGGAACCGGTCGATGACCGCCGCCGACGTGGCGGCGATGTCGACGTAGAGGGCCGTCCAGGCGATCGGGAAGACCGCGTTGGGCGGGACGTAGTCCGGCTTGCGGATCCTGGTGTACCAGCCCTGTACGCCGTCGCGGCTCGCCACGCTGCCCACCACGGCCGCCGCGGCGGTCGCCAACCCCGTTCCGATCAGTGCTTTGCGCATCACCCCAACCTACCGGCTGACTCAGCCGATGGAGGCGCGCACGACCTGTCTTGTCATGGAACGGATTTCGTCGGCCAGAGTGGGATCGATCCGGAGTGCTTCGAGCCCCGGAACGTCGAATTCGGTGATCACCACACCGGGCTCCTCCCGTTCCCACTCGACGTCATAGCGGTCGAGGATGGAACGCATCCGCGCGTTCTCGGCCAGCAGCCTTGCGGTGAAGCGCTGCACCCCGCAGACGCGGGCGGCGATCGTCAGCGCATCCATCAGGAAACTGCCGATCCCCCGGCCCTGATAGTCGTCTCCGACGATGAACGCGATCTCGGCCACCGCCGGATCCTCGGTGTCGCGGACGAACCGGACGTCGGCCACCACCGGACCGTCGAAGCCGTCGACGAGCACCCAGACGAAGTGATCGACGTAGTCCACGTGAAACAGGTAGTTCATCAATGCCGGACTGGGGCCGCGGGTCGACATGAAGCGCCGGTACAGGGTCTCCGGGGAGAATTCGACCGCGTGGCTGGACCGTTCGCTGTCGCCGGGAAGCACCGGGCGCAGAAGCAGTTCGGTGTCCTCCTTGAACCGCACCGGGATCGGAGTGATGAACGCCGCCAGCCGCTGACGCAGGGTGCGCAGCAGACGCTCGCTGACACCCGGCAGGTCGGCCATCGCGGCGAACGCCTTCTCGTCGCCGATGAATCCGGACAGCGGTTCGGCGGCGGTAACGGTCGCGGTGCGGGGCTTGTCGCGCAGCAGCGCGATCTCACCGACGATGGCGCCGGCGGGCACCTCGTCGACGACTACCACACCGTCGTCGCCGATATGGCTGACCTGGGCCCGGCCGGACTGGATCAGGACGAAGGAGACCGCGTCCTCGCCCTGCCGCATCAGCACCTGTCCGGGATCGGCCACCAGCGGACGCAGCCGTTCGGCCACGGCCAACAGCTGATCGGCCGGGCAGTCCTCGAAGAGCGCCATGCCGGCGAGCGCCGCGGTCCGCAGCGTCACCAACTCGGGGCTCTCGCCCAACGCGGCGGAGATCCCGTGCTTGTTCTGCTGGGCGGGGTCGCCCGGCTCGACGGTCATTGACCGATCTTAGTAAGCCAGCAGGTTGACGATGCGCCCGAATACGGCAGGAAGCGCATCGGCTCCGGGACCATGGCCGCGCGGACGACAGCGTCGATCATCCCAGCCTCGCCAGCGCGGCGTTCTCGATCGAGATCCGGGTGGTCAGTAGCGCGGCGTTGAGAACGGTGAAGACCAGCGCGGTGATCCAGGCGGTGTGCACCAGCGGCAAGGCGATGCCCTCGGCGACGACCGCGACATAGTTGGGATGCGGCACCAGACGGTAGGGCCCACCGCTGATCCGCTCCGCACCCGGGATGACGACGACCCGGGTGTTCCACTGGCGCCCCAGGGTTCTGATACACCACCACCGAAGTCCCTGTGCCGCAACCACGATGGCGAGCATCGGCCAGCCGAGCCACGGCAGGAACGGCCGGTTCAGCAGGTAGACCTCGGCGAGGCACCCGACCAGCAGGCCGGTGTGCAGCACGACCATCACCGGGTAGTGGCCCGCACCGAACTCGACGCCGCCGCGCGCGCGGCTCCACGCCAGGTTCCGCCGGGCGACGACGAGTTCGGCCAGCCGTTCGACGGCGACCGCCGCGACCAACAGCACGTACCAGGTCATCGGATCAGTTCCATTGCAGCAAAAGGAGTTCCGCGCAGAACCCCGGTCTGGCGGGTTTGCTCACCGCAGACGAATGGCGACCGGACATTCACCCAGTATGACGCGTTTCCGGCGACTCGCTGATTCCGAACCTCTGGTGCAATGTACGCAACGGCCCGGGCGCCCACCAGTTCCACCTACCCGCCACATGCATGAACGCCGGCACCAGAACCAGGCGCACCAAAGTGGCGTCTACCAGCACCGCAAGCGTCAGACCGACACCGAAGAGGCGCATCACCGCTACCTTCGCGGCAATCAGCGCGGAGAAGGTGATCGCCATGATGAGGGCCGCGGCGGTGATCACCCGACCGGTTCGCGCCAGTCCCAGCGCCACACTTTCGTCATTATCCTCGGCAGTTTGCTGTGAGCGCAGCCAGAATTCGCGGATCCGTGAGACGAGGAACACTTCGTAATCCATCGACAGACCGAACGCCACGCAGAACAGCAGCACCGGCATGTTGGCGACGAGTGTTCCGGTGGGCGTGGTGCCCAACGCGCCCAGGTGACCCTCCTGGAAGATCCAGACCGTCGCGCCGAACGCCGCCGACAGCGACAACATGTTGAGGATCAGCGCCTTGACCGGAAGCACCACGCTGCCGGTCAGCAGGAACAGCAGCACCAGCATGATCGCGGCGATGAGTCCGAGCACCAATGGCAGGCGCGAGGTGATGGCGTACACGCTGTCGCGGTTGGTCTGGGCCAGACCGCCGAACTCCACCGCCCGCCCGCCCGGAGGGGGCACCTCGTGCAGACGGGTGAGTTGGTTCTCGGAGTCCTTCGAGAACAGCGGCAGCGAACTGGCCACGGTCAACAGCGTGCTGCCGGCGGAATCACCCGTCGCCGCCACCGGGGGACCGCTCAGCGTGCCGCCGACGAAGGTTCCCGACGGGGCCGACACCGAGTTGACCCCGGGGACCTTGGACAACTCGGCGGCGTAGCGGTCGACCTCGCCCCGTGGGAGGCCGGCCGACTCGACGATCACGATCGGCACTTCCGAATCGGTGTCGATGGCAAAATCGTTGCGCAGCATCTCGCCGACCTGATGGGCTGAAGCCGACTTGGGCAGGACCCGGTCATCGGGGAAGCCGGGCTTCACCCCAAAGAACGGGGCGCCCAGCACGGACAGGAGCGCCACTCCGGCCAGCCCGATGGGCACCGCGCGGCGCATAACGAATTTCGTTGAGCGGTACCAGAACTGTTCGTGGATCGGCAGTGGCGCCGGGTCGGGGCGTCCGAGTACCCGACGGAGAGCCCGCCGGACGTCCAGGGAGTCCAGCCGCGGACCGAGCAGCATGATGGCCGCCGGGGTGACGACGATCGCCGACATCGCGGCGAAGGCCACGGTGGCCACCCCGGCGTAGGCGAACGAGCGCAGGAAGTTCATCGGGAACAGCACCATCACCGCCATCGACAACGCGACGGTCACCGACGAGAACAGCACGGTGCGTCCGGCGGTGAGCATCATGGTGGTGACGGCCTGTGCCCGATCCGCGCCGCCCACCAGTTCGTCGCGGTAGCGGCTGATCATCAGCAGGGTGTAGTCGATGGCCAGAGCCAAACCCATTGCGGTGGTGAGGTTCAGCGCGAAGATCGACACGTCGGTGAAGAACGTGACCGTGCGGAGCACGGCCAACGACCCAAGGATGGCCATCACCCCGACCACGATCGGCAGCGCGGCGGCGAACACCCCGCCGAATACCCAGATCAACACCAGAAAGCTGAGCGGGACCACGATGGCCTCGAGCAGTAAGAGGTCCTGTTTGGATTGCTCGGTTATCTGCAGATTGACCATGGCCGTTCCGCCGGCCCGCACCGCGATGCCGTCACGGTCTCCGACGATCGCGTCGGCGAGTTCCTTGGTGTAGCGCTGTTGTACGGCCTCTGGCCCGACGATGCCGGTGACGATGAGACCGGATTTCTTGTCCGCGCTGACCAGAGCCGACGCGGCCGCCGGGGGCGCGGTCCACGCGGAATTGATGGCGGCGACATGTCCGGATCTCTTGAGGGTGTCCATCACGTCCGCGGCGACCGCCCGGGCCTGCGGAGTGTCGTAACGGTCAGGAGCGGTGACCACGATGACCAGCGGGACATCGCCCTGTCCGAACTTGTCGGTGAGGATCTGTGACACCCTCGACGATTCCGCGGTGGGATCCTGAAAGCCGCTCGGGGACAACTTGTCGGCGATCGGAACCCCGAACGCGCCGATGAGTATCGCCAGCAGCGCCGCCGCGACGATGATCCGCCGCGGTGATTCGACGGCGAGCCGGGCGATTCGGTACAGCACTGTCGGTCCTCACCTTTCGCCGGAGTGCCCGGTCGTGTCCACGCTAGATCGTGGCCTGCTCGGCCGCTGCCCGTCCACTCAACCACGCCCCGTGCACGGTGGAGTGCAGCTCCGGATGGACGGCCTCACCGGCCAGCCAGAGTCGGCCTCCGACCGGTTCGGCCAGCTTCTCCCGGTCCTTGGGGCCCGACCCCACCGCGGTGAACGAGTATGAGCCCCTGCTGAATTCGTCGGCCCACCATCCGGAGGCCTGGCCGGCCACGGGTTGGCGGAAGCGGCCCGGATAGATTCCGGCCAGCACCTCGGTGGCCAGCGCGGTCTGCTGGTCCAGCGGCATGCCGTCGATGGCGGCGGCCGCCGCCCCGCCGTTGATCGCCATCAGCGCGGGCCGCCCGGCCACCCGGTTGAGGTTGTACCACCCGCTGAACGGCTGCCCCGGCCGGCCGGCGACCTGAATCTGGTCGACGTCGTCCCAGAAGGCGGTGTCGAAGCGCAGCACGAGTTTCTCGAACCGTCCGAAGCCCAAAGCTTTGATCGCCTGTTGATGCCCCACGGGAAGCGGCGGGTCGAATCGTATTACGCCGCTTTTCAACACCCCGAGCGGAACGGTGACGATCGCCTTCGCGGCCCGCCACTGTCCATCCGAGGTGTCGACCACGACGCGGCCGGGATTGCGCATCGAGACACTCGTGACGCGGGCCCTCAGCCGAACCGGCACGCTCTCGGCGAGCCGTTGGGTCAGTTGGCCGTAGCCGGCGGGAAAGACGCGCTGGGCGCCGGCGAAGGAGTCCTCCTCGTCGAGGGCGCGGAGGGCGAGGTCGTCCAGGGTTGCCCCGTAGTCGCCGGCGTAGTCGCTGACCGCCGCCTCCACCACCGGATCCCGGTAGAGCTCACCGAGACGCGGCGGCAGGTCGCCGAGAGCGCTGCGCAGCGAGCGACGCCCGGCGTCGTCGGAGTCGGCGGTGTTCTCCAGGTAGCCGATCACCTGGTGGGAGTTGGCCTCAACCTCGTCGCCGTCCAACTCGGTTCCGTTGCCGGCGTAGTAGACGGCCGAGCCGCCGCCGTCGAAGGAGCCGACATCGAAGACCTTGGTCGCGACGCCGAGCCGGTTGGCCTCCTCGTATACCGGGTTGCCCTCCGTTCCGTGAATCCACGACGCGCCCAGATCGACGGGCAGATCGCCCCACGCGCTCGACGTCCAGATCCGCCCGCCGACCCGGTCGCGCGCCTCCAGCACCACGCAGCGCAGCCCGGCCGCGGCGGCCGCCCCCGCGGCGGCAAGCCCGGCGATGCCGGCGCCGATCACGGCAACGTCGACATCCCGATCCGCGGCCGCGGACGGCTGTTTCGGGACGTCCCGGCCGCACGCCGCGAGCGCCGCGGACAGCCCCAGCGTGCCGACGATCACATCCCTTCGAGAGATCACCAACGTTCACCCTCCAGTTACCCGAACCGCAGGTAAGCACCCCGCGCCGGTGCCATACTCGCAGCCACACACCGGGGCCGGACTTTATCGGGGAGCGCACATGGTTGAGGTCATTTATTCGTCGGCCGCGGCGGGGGACGGCGGGAGACACGCCAAGGACGACGACGTTCGCACCGGGATGACGGCGACGTCACTGCGGCAGGCGATCGAAGACCACCTGCGCTACACCCTCGGCCGGCCATTCCAGCTGCTCGAACCGCAGCACTACTACCACGCGCTGGCCCTGGCGGTGCGTGACCGCATGCAGGAGCGGTGGACCGACACCACGCAGACCTACCTGGACCTCTCCCGCAAGGTCGCCGTCTATCTGTCGGCGGAATTCCTGCTGGGCCCGCACCTGGGCAACAACCTGCTGAACCTGGGCCTGGAGGACGAGGCCCGGGCGGCGCTGGCCGAACTGGGCCAGGACTACGACGTCGTGCTGGACTGCGAGGAGGAGCCCGGCCTGGGCAATGGCGGGCTGGGCCGACTGGCGGCGTGCTATCTCGAGTCGCTGGCCACCCTGCAGCGGCCCGCGGTGGGCTACGGAATCCGCTATGAGTTCGGCATCTTCGATCAGGAGATCCGCGATGGCTGGCAGGTGGAGCGCACCGACAACTGGCTGGCGCCGGGAAACCCATGGGAGATCGCCAAGCCGGAGGTGAACTATCAGGTCGGCTGGGGTGGGCACATCGAGCGCTACGTCGACGAACACGGCCACTCCCGCGCCCGCTGGGTGCCCGAGCGTGTCGTCAAGGGCGTCTACTACGGCACACCGATCCAGGGGTACGGGGTCAACACCTGCAACACCCTGACGCTGTGGAGCGCCAACGCCGTCAACGCGCTGGCCCTGGAGGCGTTCAACGCCGGCGACTACTACCGTGCCGTCGAGGACCAGGTGGTCTCGGAGAACGTCACCAAGGTGCTCTACCCCAACGACGAGCCCGAAGTCGGCAAGCAGCTGCGGCTGCTGCAGCAGTACTTCTTCGTGTCCTGCTCGCTGCAGGACATCCTGCGTCTGCTCGAGAAGTTCGCGGGGATGACTGCCCACAAGTTGCCTGACCGGGTTGCCGTGCAGCTCAACGACACTCACCCCTCGATCGCCGTCGCGGAGCTGATGCGGCTGCTGATCGACGAGCGCGACTTCGCCTGGGACGAGGCCTGGCGGATCACCGTGGCCACCTTCGGCTACACCAACCACACACTGCTGCCCGAGGCGCTGGAGACCTGGCCGCTGGGAATGTTCGAGAAGTTCCTCCCCCGCCACCTCGAGATTATCTACGAGATCAACAGCCGCTTCCTCGACGAGGTCCGCGCCCGCTTCCCCGGCGACGAAGCCCGGGTGCGCCGGATGTCGCTGATCGGCGAGGACGGCGGCCGCAGCATCAGGATGGCACATCTGGCCACCGTCGGCAGCCACGCCATCAACGGTGTGGCCTACATGCACTCCGAACTGGTCAAGACCACCATCCTCAAGGACTTCTACGAGATGTGGCCGGAGCGCTTCAGCAACAAGACCAACGGGGTGACCCCGCGCCGCTTCGTCGGCCTGGCCAACCCCGGATTGCGCAAGCTGCTCGACGAGACCATCGGCGACGGCTGGATGGTCGATCTGCAGAAGCTGCGCGGCCTGGAGCGCTACGCCGACGACCCGTCCTTCCAGCAGCGGTGGCGGGACGTCAAGCGGGGAAACAAGGCCCGGCTGGCCGACTACGTCGCCGACCGGACCGGCATCGGCCTCAACCCCGACTGGATGTTCGACGTCCAGGTCAAGCGCATCCACGAGTACAAGCGCCAGCACCTCAACGCGCTGCACATCATCACGCTCTACAACCGGCTGAAGGCAGACCCAAGTCTCGAAATCGCTCCGCGCGCATTCGTTTTCGGCGGCAAGGCGGCGCCCGGCTACTTCATCGCCAAGCTGATCATCAAACTGATCAACTCGGTAGGCGAGACGATCAACAACGATCCCGAGGTCAACAGCAAACTCAAAGTGGCCTTCGTGCCGAACTTCAACGTGCAGAACGGCCAGCTGATCTACCCGGCGGCGGACCTGTCCGAGCAGATCTCCACCGCGGGTAAGGAGGCGTCGGGAACCGGGAACATGAAGTTCATGATGAACGGCGCGCTGACCATCGGCACCCTCGACGGCGCCAACGTCGAGATGCGCGAGGAGGCCGGGCCGGAGAACTTCTTCCTCTTCGGGCTCACCGTGGACGAGGTCCACGAACTGCAGGCCAAGGGTTACCGGCCGCGCGACTACGTCGACCGCAATGCAGAACTGGCGGAGGCGATCTCGGCGATCGCCGACGGCCACTTCTCGCACGGAGACACCTCGGTTTTCGCACCACTGGTGTCCAACCTCGTCGACCACGACCCGTTCCTGGTGCTGGCCGACTACGCCGACTACATCCGGTGCCAGGGTGAGGTCGACCAGACCTGGCGTAATGCGAGCGCATGGTCGCGGATGTCGATTCTCAACAGTGCCCGCAGCGGCAAGTTCTCCTCGGACAGGTCGATCGCCGAGTACTGCGACGACATCTGGAACGTCCAGCCCGTCACTATCAAGGGATAGCGGAGAAGATGACCCAGACCGCCGAAACAAGTTGGCGCACAGGCTCGCACGGGGAGCTGACCGATGACGCGCTCAAGCAGATCGACGCCTGGTTCCGCGCCGCGAACTACCTCTCGGTCGGCCAGATCTACCTGCTCAACAACCCGCTGCTGCGCACGCCGCTCAGCCGTGACGATGTCAAGCCACGACTGCTCGGGCACTGGGGCACCACCCCGGGCCTGAACTTCCTCTACGCACACCTCAACCGGGCCATCAAGGACCGCAGTCAGTCCACGATCTACATCACCGGACCCGGCCACGGCGGCCCCGGCCTGGTGGCCAACGCCTACCTCGACGGCACCTACACCGAGTACTACCCCGACATCACCGGAGACACCGAGGGGCTGCGCCGGCTGTTCCGCCAGTTCTCGTTCCCCGGCGGCATCCCCTCGCACGTGGCGCCGGAAACCCCGGGCTCCATCCACGAGGGCGGCGAACTGGGATACGCACTGTCGCACGCCTACGGCGCGGCGTTCGACAACCCCGGCCTGCTGGTGGCTGCGGTGGTCGGCGACGGCGAGGCCGAGACCGGTGCGCTGGCCACCAGCTGGCACTCGAACAAGTTCATGCACCCGGCCAAGGACGGCGTGGTTCTGCCGATCCTGCACCTGAACGGGTACAAGATCGCCAATCCCACTGTGCTGGATCGCATCTCGCAGGACGAGTTGCGCAGCCTGATGGTGGGTTACGGGCACAACCCGCACTTCTTCGAGGTGAAGGAGGACGACGATCACTTCGACGCCCACCGCCGCTTCGCCCGTCTGCTCGACGACGTCCTCGACGAGATCGCGGCGATCAAGGCCCGGGCGGCCGGCGGTGACGAGGAGCGTCCGCGCTGGCCGATGATCATCTTCCGCCACCCCAAGGGCTGGACCGGTCCGGCCTACATCGACGGCAAGAAGACCACGGGTTCCTGGCGAGCGCACCAGGTTCCGCTGGCCAGCGCCCGGGACACCCCCGAGCATCTGCAGGTCCTGTCCGACTGGCTGGGCTCCTATCGCGCCGGCGAACTGTTCGACGAGAACGGCACACTGCACGACTGGATCGCCGAGCTGGCGCCGGCCGGCACGTTGCGGATGAGCGACAACCCGCACGCCAACGGCGGACTGCTGCTGAAGGATCTGCGGCTGCCCGACTTCCGGGACTACGGCGTCGACGTACCCGCTCCCGGGGCCACCGTCGCGGAGGCCACCCGGGTGCTGGGTCAGTGGCTGACCGACGTCGTGCGCCTCAACCCGGAGAATTTCCGCATCTTCGGCCCCGACGAGACGGCGTCGAACCGCCTGCAGGCGGTCTTCGACGTCACCGACAAGCAGTGGAACGCCGAGTTCTTCGGCCCCGAGGTCGACGACCACCTGGCCCGGATGGGCCGCGTGGTGGAGATGCTCTCCGAGCACCAGATGCAGGGCTGGCTGGAGGGCTACCTGCTGACCGGCCGGCACGGGCTGTTCGACTGTTACGAGGCCTTCATCCACATCATCGACTCGATGTTCAATCAACACGCCAAATGGCTGAAGGTCACCAACGACATCCCGTGGCGCCGACCCATCGCGAGCTTGAATTATCTTCTCTCCAGCCATGTTTGGCGCCAGGACCACAACGGCTTCTCCCATCAGGATCCGGGGTTCATCGACCACGTCGTCAACAAGAGCGCCACCGTGGTCCGGGTGTACCTGCCGCCGGACGCCAACACCCTGCTGTCGACCTACGACCACTGCCTGCGCTCGCGCCAGTACGTCAACGTGGTGGTCGCCGGAAAGCAGCCGCACCCGAACTTCCTCACCATGGACGAAGCGGTCGCACACTGCACGCGGGGGCTGGGTATCTGGGACTGGGCCGGAACCGAGGAGGACGGCAGTGACCCCGACGTCGTGCTCGCGGCGGCCGGCGACGTCCCCACCCTGGAGGCCCTGGCCGCCGCAGACCTGCTCCGCCGGCACATCCCCGATCTGAAGGTGCGCTTCGTCAACGTGGTCGACCTCATGCGGCTGCAGGACGAGAGCGAGCATCCGCACGGCATGTCCAACCGCGAGTTCGACATGGTGTTCACCGCGGACAAGCCGGTGATCTTCGCCTACCACGGCTACCCGTGGCTGATCCACCGTCTGGTGTACCGCCGCTCCGACGACGCCCGGATCCACGTCCGCGGCTACAAGGAGGAGGGCACCACCACCACGCCGTTCGACATGGTGATGCTCAACGACCTGGACCGCTACCACCTGGTCATCGACGTCATCGACCGGGTGCCGAGCCTGGGGTCGCGCTACGCCGGCCTGCGCCAGAAGATGCAGGACAAGCGAATCGAGGCCCGCGAATACACCCGCGAGCACGGCGACGACCTCCCCGAGGTGCGGGATTGGGTCTGGCCCGGCGCCCGCGACGTCGCAGGTGACACGGCTGTCGCGGCCACGTTGGCGACGGGCGGGGACAACGAATGACTCCGCCGAAGGCGGGCGGGTAGCGCGTCAGGTGGTGGCGGCGCGTAACCACCCTTATGATCCTGATACCGCTGGAGGACAGCCCGCCTGGATCCGAGGATGGACATGGGACTGCGCAAGGTCGAATCGGAGCCGGTGACGGTCTCGAAGGACATCGTCGATCCCACCCCTGAACTGCAGTTCCGCACCGTCCACGGCTACCGGCGGGCCTTCCGGATCGCCGGCTCAGGTCCGGTGCTGCTGCTGATCCACGGAATCGGCGACAACTCGATGGCCTGGGAGCCGGTGCACTCCAAACTCGCGCGCCGATTCACCGTCATCGCCCCGGACCTGCTCGGACACGGGCAATCCGACAAGCCCCGCGCGGACTACTCCGTCGCCGCCTATGCCAACGGGATGCGGGACCTACTGAGCGTCCTGGACATCGATCAGGTGACGGTGGTGGGGCACTCCCTCGGGGGCGGCGTGGCGATGCAGTTCGCCTACCAGTTCCCGCAGATGGTCGAGCGCCTCGTCCTCGTCGGCGCCGGCGGGGTCACCAAGGACGTCAACATCGCCCTGCGGCTGGCCTCGCTGCCCGGCGGCAGCGAGGCGCTGAGCCTGCTGCGACTTCCCCTGGTCTTGCCCACCCTGCAATTGGCGGGCGCACTGCTCGGCATCGTGATCGGCTCGACCGGCGTCGGACGCGACATCCCCAACGCGTTGCGCATCCTCGCCGACCTTCCCGAACCCACCGCCTCGGCGGCCTTCGGCCGCACACTGCGCGCCGTCGTGGACTGGCGTGGTCAGGTGGTGACCATGCTGGATCGATGTTATTTGACGGAATCCGTTCCTGTACAACTTGTTTGGGGCGAGCAGGACGCCATGATCCCGGTCAGCCACGCTCACATGGCGCATGCCGCGATGCCCGGCTCGCGGCTGGAGATCTTCCCCGACTCCGGGCACTACCCCTTCCACCAACATCCCGACCGGTTCGTCGACCTGGTCGAGCACTTCATCGACACCACCCCGCCGGCACAACACGATCAAGAGCTGCTCCGCGAACTGCTGCGTCAGGGCCGGATGGACAGCGCGATCACCGGCACCAAAGAGGCCCGCATCCTGGTGCTCGATGCCCTCGAGAGCGACGAGCGCAGCGCCACCTAGCCAGCCCCATCGCCGAAATCGCGCATAGATCGCGATTTCGGCCATATTTGCGATCTGTGCGCATTCTCGCCGTGTTCCCGGACCCGGAACCGCCCCGCAGCGCGCCGGGTAATGAGAAGGTGTTGTTCACCTTTCGTTAACTTTGGTGTAGAGGGAGTCGGGCGTGCTTGAGGTCTGCGAAGTCGGCAACAGCGTCAGCAGGGAGGATTACAAGGCGGCCATCCCCGACCTGCGGGTCGGCCTGATCAACGCCCAGTACGACCTGCGTGAGGCAGACTTCCCGGTGATCATCTGGATCGCGGGGGATGACCGGCTCGCCGCCAACGAACTGGTCAACAGGCTCAACGAATGGATGGACTCGCGGTTCGCCGACACCCGGGTTTTCGCCGACCCCACCGAGGAGGAGCACCAACGCCCACAACTGTGGCGGCTGTGGCGCTCCCTGCCACCGAAGGGGCGGGCAGCGTTCTTCGTCGGCGGCCTGATGCGAGCAGCCATCCAGCGCGCAGCGGGCGAGATCGACGAGCCGCAGTTCTCAATCTGGCTGCGCCACATCGCGAATATGCAGAACGAGCTCGTCGCCGACGGCGCATTGATCCTCAAATTCTTTCTGCACACCCCGGCCAGGGAACAGAAGAAGAAGCTCAAGAAGGCGAAGAAGGATCCGCACGCCGGTTGGCAGATCGACGAGCGCGACTGGATCGCGCTCGACTCGCTGGGCCCGGTGCTGCCCATCGCCGAGCGCATCCTCCGCGAGACCAGCGGGCCGGGCGCCCCGTGGACCATCGTGGAGGCCACCGACTCCCGCTATCGCGACCTGACCGTCGCCAACACGATCCTTGCGGCGTTGACGGCGCGCCTCAAGGACAGCTCCCCCCACCACGCTCTGGCGCTGGCCGAGTCGGTGTTCGGCGACTACGACTCGGGGGCAAACGTCCTATCCGGGGTGGACCTGACGCAGTCGCTGAGCCGGCAGGACTACCGCGAGCAGTTGGGCAAGGAACAGGCTCGGCTCAAGAAGCTGTCCCTGGCGGCCCGCGAGCGGGGTATCAGCACCGTGCTGGCGTTCGAGGGCTGGGATGCAGCCGGCAAGGGCGGGGTGATTCGGCGTGTCACCAGCGCGCTGGAGGCAGGCGACTACCGGGTGATCCCGGTGGCGGCCCCCACCGAAGAGGAACGCAAGTACCACTATCTGTGGCGGTTCTGGCGTGATCTCCCGGCCGCGGGCAAGGTCGTCATCTTCGACCGCACCTGGTACGGCCGGGTTCTCGTCGAGAGGCTGGAGGGCTTTGCGACCCCGGCGGAATGGCAGCGGGCATTCGACGAGATCAACGACTTCGAGTCCCAGATGGTGGAGCACGGGTACTACGTCGCGAAGTTCTGGATGCACATCTCCCCCGAGGAACAACTCGCCCGGTTCAAGGCACGCGAGGACACCCCGTACAAGAAGCACAAGATCACCGAGGAGGACTACCGCAACCGGGAGCGGTGGGACGAGTACGTCATGGCCGTCGACCAGAAGATTCTGCGCACGACTTCTGAGGGCGCCCGCTGGCATGTGATTCCGGCCAACAACAAGCAGTTCGCCCGGGTGGCGACACTCAAGGCGATCAACAAGGGGTTGTCGCGCCGGTTACGCGAGGTCGACTAAATCTCCCAGGCGACACCCAGCCGGGTAGGGGTATACACGTCTCATGAGTGAGAACCCCGAATCCACAACACCTTCGATCATCACCTCACCGGTCTACGACGATTCCGACCATCGGGACCGCCGGCTGAGGCGCGTACTGGCCTGGGTGGGCATCATCGCCGGCATCGTGTTCATCGTGGCGGTGGTGTTCTTCTCCGGCTTCGCACTCGGCCGCGGGGCGGGCTATCACGGGTGGCATCGCGGCTACCAGGGCCAGATGGGGCCAGGCGGCGGGATGAACGGGTGCCCGATGATGCGCAATGGAGGCATGGGAGGCGGGATGGGGCCCGGGATGATGGACCCCGACGAGATGGGGCCGGGCATGATGCGGCCGAGTCAGTCACCCACGTCGCCGAGCCCGGCGCCCGCGCCGCGCTGACGCGCGGGTCAGTTCTCGGAGAGGTATTCCTCGCCGCCGCTGGGATAGCCACCACCGAAGGTGGTGATGTGCACGTGGTCGTAGTGGCCGTACCCGCTTCCGCTGGGGCCGGCGGGCGTGTAGTACGTGCCGCGCCAGATGACGTCCATGATCCCGAGATCGGCGGCGTGGCTGAGCGCGTAATCGCGGATCGCGTTGCCGAGCGCGATGCCGGATTCGCTTTCGGGGTCGGGGATCATGATGTCGATGGCGCGGCCCGACGGATGCCAGGGCTTGGAGTCCGGCCGCACGCCGATGATGGTGTGAATCTGGGGGAATTCGGCGCAAACATTCCGCTCGACGCGGATGGTTTCGAGCTGCAGGCCCGCTTCCGAACCCACGCCGGGCGGAAGGGCCCGCGGGTTGACGTCGATGTGGGCCGCGGGGACCACCATGGTCTGGCCGGCGGCGTCGTGCACAGGTGCGGCGTCGGGAGCCGGAGCGGCCTCGGGGGCCGGAGCGGGAGCGGCCTCGGGGGCCGGAGCGGGAGCGGCCTCGGGAGCGGGCGCGAGCACAGCCTCAGGAGCAGGCAGAGCTTCAGGAGCCGGAGCCGGTGCCACCTCCGGAGCGGGCACGGCTTCCGGAGCGGGCGCAGGAACCGCGTCAGGGGCTGGGGCGGGCACGGCATCCGGAACCGGAGCGGCCTCGGCAGCGGGCATGGCTTCCGGAGCGGGCGCAGGAGCCGCGCCAGGGGCTGGGGCGGGCACGGCATTCGGAACCGGAGCGGCCTCGGGAGCGGGTACGGCATCGGCAGCCGGAGCGGCCTCCGGCGCCGGCGCAGGGGCGGCCTCGACGATCGGTGCTGCCTGCACAGCGGGAACCCCTGGCTGTTCGGCCTGACTCGGATCGGCATCGGCACCGGGGGCATGCAGGACCGACGCGGCGAGGACCGCGCCCGCCGCCAGTGCCGACAACTTGATGCTCAGATCACGCGATGGACGCCAAAACATCACGAAACCATAACGGAGATTTCTTCACAGGAGGCGATTACGAACCGCCGGGTTGACGTGGAATAGGTCACAGAACTTCGGCACGCGCGTGAACTGCGCTTTCAGTCGACGCCGCTCAAGTCCTCGGCCGACCAGCGCACCGCGGTCACCGGCTTAGCGGTCATCACGCTGGCCGATGCCGTCTCGCCGCTCCAGACCGACGGTGGCCCCCAAACCGGCCCCGCCGGCGATACCCGGATCTCACAGCACCGGTGACCAAGAGTCGCGCGCGGAAACCGCCGCCAATGGCGCGACGTAAACGCGTGACGCGGGTAGAGATCTGTGGAGCTAAGGGGAATCGAACCCCTGACCTACTCGATGCGAACGAGTCGCGCTACCAACTGCGCCATAGCCCCGTGGTCGCTAGCAGGTTACCAGCCCGGCCGCGTGAGCGTCCCTACTGCCCCGACGCTCTCGGCAGGTCCCCGGGCATCCCGTAACCGCTCCCGGTGTACGCCATCTCCTCGAGGTGCTCGAACACCGGATCCTCGTCGTCGATCTCCAGCACCACTGCTCCCGGGCGCTGGAGCCGGGTAGGGAACTCGTCGAGGTCCACCTCCGGCCTCCTGGGCGCGAAGCCCTCGTCGGCGAAACTGCGCGAGCGCGCCGTGCGCTGCTGGCGCCGCCGGCGCACCTGCGCCTCGATCCGGGTCTGCCGGCGCAGATAGGCAAGGTAGAGAACCAGCACGCCGGCGACCGCGCCGCATGACCACCACAGGGTCGGGCTGACCGTGAACGACAGCACCGCCGCCAGCACCATGAGTGCGACCATCGCCGTCAGCACACGCTTACGGAACTTGTACTTGCGTGCGCTCACCGCGGCCGCGGCCGTGCTCTGCATGCGGCGCTGCCGGTTCGCCGAGCGCGGCGACGCCGGCGTGAAGGTGTCCTCGTCGGCCTCCAACTCCGAGGAGTCGTCGAGGTACTCGTATTCGTCGGCGAGGGGATCGGCCGGAAGCGGCTGTTCGGCCGGAGGTGCGTCGGCGACCTGCTCGGCGACCGGCTGCTCGGCGACGGGCTGCTCGGCGACCGGCTGCTCGGAGACAGGCTGCTCGGAGACAGGCTCCGACTCACGTTGCGGCTCAAGCTCTTTGACCTCTGCCGCGAGAGGCTCGGGCTTCTCCTGCTGCGGCGGGTCGAACAGGCTGGCCTGCACACCCCCGCCCACCGGCAGCGCGCCGGAGTTCTCGTCCACGATGTCGACGTCGAGATAGTCCGACTCCTCGAGAGTCTGTTCGGACACCGCGGCGAACACCGCGACCGACCGGACGCGGCCGCCCATCCGGGCCTGCCGCACGGCGTCGTCGTACTCCCTGATCACGTCGCGCTCCTTGGCGAACACATCGGCGTCATCGGGATAGTCCTCGACGAATTCGCCGACGAGCTCTTCGTCGTGCTGCCAGTCCGGGTCGTGCCGGTGACCGGCGGCCGGGCCGCGCCGCTTGATCAGCCGGGACTTGACGCCACCGTTGAGGACGCGGGTCGCCAGCGCGACATCACTGGTCCGGCGGACGGTGTCGCGCTTGTTGATGAGCATCGGCACCAGGACGAAGAGCCACAGCACCACCAGTGAAATCCAGAGAAGAGACTGCGGGATGCTTGGCATGAGGCCTGCTCCTTTCCCGACCAGGCTAGGTCCGTGACGTCCGCTTTCACCGGCGGCGCGCCGAGCCAATTACACACGTGTAATTCCTGGATGACAAGCACCAACAGCCTCAAATGTCACATTTGCAACAACCGGGCCGGCGGTCAGTGCCAGTGCGCGAGCCCCCGGCGCACCAGTCCGGCCGCGACGGAGCCGTCGACCTCCTCGACGGTGATGGCCACCAGGTAGTGGTCACGCCACGCGCCGTCGACGTTGAGATACCGCTTGAGCAGGCCTTCTTCCCGGAAACCGGCCTTCTCCAGCACCCGGCGGCTCGCGGCGTTCTCGGGCCGCACGGTGGCCTCGACCCGGTGCAGCCCAACGGGGCCGAAGCAGTGATCCAGGCCCAGCGCGAGCGCGCCGGTCGCCACGCCGGTGCCGGTGACCTCGCTGGCCACCCAGTAGCCGATCCATGCCGATCGCAGCGCGCCGTGGGTGACGTTGCCGATCGTCAGCTGGCCGCAGAACCGCCCGTCGAGTTCGATCACATAGGGCAGCATCCGGCCGCGGCGGGCCTCCCCCCGAAGACCGGAGAACATCGCCGGCCACGCCGAAAATCCGTGTCGATCAGCCCAATTCAGTTCCGCCGACGGTTCCCACGGCTCGAGGTTCTGCTGCTCGGCCAGCCGCATGCGGCTCCAGGCCGATCCGTCGCGCATGCGCGCGGGGCGCAGGCGCACCACGCCGCCGCGCACCCGCAGCGGACCGACCGAACCAGGCCACCCCGGATGCGCCGAGTTCCGCCCCCACAGGTTCACGCCGTCACCACCGGGGCCGTCAGCCCCGCTGGGCCAGGAACGCAACCTCGACGAAGTCCCCGGCGGCGATCTCGGTGACCTCCGCCGGGACGACCACCAGACAGTTCGCCTCGGCGAGCGACGCCAGCAGGTGCGACGACCCCCCGGGGGACTCGCCGATGGCTTCCACCAGGTAGTCGCCGCTGTCCTGGTCACGCAACAACTGACCGCGCAGAAAGCCGGTGCGCCCGGCCACCGAGGTGATCGGCATCAGGGTGCGCGCCCGGATCGTCCGCCGCATCGGCTGACGCTTGCCCAGCGACAGCCGGATCAGCGGGCGCACCATCACCTCGAAGACCACCAGAGCGCTGACGGGGTTGGCCGGCAGCAGGAACGTCGGAACACCCTCCGGTCCGAGTTGGCCGAAGCCCTGAACCGATCCGGGATGCATCGCGATGCGGGTCACCTCCATGCCGCCGAGTTCGGACAGCACGGCACGAAGATTCTCGCCGGCCGCGCCCCCGACCGGACCGGCGATGACCACCACCTCGCTGCGCTTGAGGTGGCTCTGGACCACGTCGCGCAGTTCCTCGGGATCGGAGCTGACGATGCCCGCCCGGGTGGCCTCAGCACCGGCGTCGCGGGCGGCGGCTGCCAGCGCATAGGAGTTGACGTCGTACACCTGCCCGTTGCCCGGCGTGCGGGAGATGTCGACGAGTTCGCCGCCCACGCTCATCACCGATACCCGGGGCCGGGGGTGCACCAACACCCGCTCACGACCCACGGCGGCCAGCAGCCCGACCTGGGCCGGGCCGATGATCGCTCCGGCCCGCACCGCGACGTCACCGGGCTGGACATCGTCGCCGACATGGCGGACATACGCACCGGGGCGAACCGCGCGAAGCACGCGGACCCTGGTCTGCCCGCCGTCCGACCAGCGCAGCGGCAACACGGCGTCGGCCAGCGTCGGCATCGGCGCGCCGGTCTCGATCCGCGCGGCCTGCTTGGGCTGCAGACGGCTGGGAGTGCGTGAACCGGCCCCGATCACACCGGTCACCGGCAGCACGATCTCGGCGTCCTCGGCTGCGGTGATGTCCACGCTGCGCACCGCGTAGCCGTCGATGGCGGCTTGGTCGAACCCGGGCATCGGCTGCTCGGTCACGACCTCCTCGGCGCACATCAGGCCCTGGGCCTCCGCGATGGGCAGACGGACCGGCCGGGGCGCCACCGCCGCTGCGGTCACCCTGGCCTGCTGTTCCTCCACCGAACGCACGAGCGTGCCTTTCTCACCTGACGATTGCCCGCCGCAGAATTTACTGGTCGGTCAGGCCCAGCCGCTCAACCAGCCACCGACGCAACTCGGGCCCGCAATCGTCACGATCCAACGCAAAGTCAACCGCAGCCTTCAGATAGCCGCCGGGATTTCCCAAGTCGTGTCGAGAACCGCGGTGCACGACCACGCGAACCGGATGCCCCTCGGCGATCAGCAGAGCGATCGCATCGGTCAGCTGGATCTCCCCGCCCGCGCCGCGCGGCACCCGGCGCAGGGCATCGAAGATCGCGCGATCCAGGATGTAGCGCCCGGCCGCGGCGTAGCGCGACGGGGCCTTGTCCGGGTCGGGCTTCTCGACCATGCCCTTGACCGTGAGGACGTTGGGGTTCTCCGCGTCCGGGAGGGGTTCGACATCGAAAACGCCGTACGAGCTGACCTCTTCCGGCCCCACCTCGATGGCGCAGAGAACCGTTCCCCCACGTTCGGCGCGCACCTTGGCCATGGTCACCAGCACACCGGTGGGCAGTACGAGGTCGTCGGGCAGCAGCACCGCGACGGCGTCCTCATCGGGCGAGAGCACGGACTCGACGCACCCGACGGCATGGCCGAGGCCCAGGGGCTCGGCCTGGATCACCGACTCCACCTTGATCAGCGCCGGCGCCCGCCGAACCTTGGCGAGCATGGCCTTCTTGCCGCGGGCCTCCAGGGTGCCCTCGAGCACCAGGTCCTCGACGAAGTGCGCGACGACACCGTCCTTGCCCTCGGAGGTGACGATCACGAGGCGCTCGGCGCCGGCTTCGGCGGCCTCCTCGGCGACGAGTTCGATGCCGGGGGTGTCCACGACGGGCAGCAACTCCTTCGGCACCCTCTTGGTCGCCGGGAGAAACCGGGTCCCGAGGCCGGCCGCCGGCACGATGGCCGTGCGCGGAATCGGTACCCGTTCGCTGAGCATGGAACGAACCCTAACGCGAAGGACCCCTGGCGTCGCACGGGTACCGCTGTCAGGGTGTACTCATGGCTGCCGCAGGCAAAACCCGATTACGCAGCGAACTGCTGGCGGCTCGGCGGGCGATCCCGGAGCCCCTGCGCCGCAAGGAGTCCGAGCAAATTCGCGACCGGATGGTCGAGGCGGCGGCAGACGCGGAGATCGTCTGCGCCTACGTTCCGATGGGCACCGAGCCGGGCTCACCCGAGATCCTGGACGCCCTGTCCCGGGTATGCCCGAGGGTGTTACTGCCCGTCGCACTCGCCGGGCCGGACGGCGAGCACCTGCCGCTGCAGTGGGGCCGCTACGTTCCCGGGCAGCTGACCAAGGGCCGTTTCGGCGCACAGGAGCCGCCCGAGCCGTGGCTGCCGGCACGGGCGATCTCGACCGCGCAGGTGGTCCTGGTTCCCGCTCTGGCCGTCGACCGCGACGGAGTGCGACTGGGCCGGGGTGGAGGCTTTTATGACCGCTCCCTGCCTCTCTGCGCGCCCGACGCCAGGCTGGTCGCGGTGGTCCGCGACAGCGAGGTGCTCGACGCGTTGCCGGCCGAACCGCACGACGTCCGGATGACCCACGCCCTCACCCCGGACGGGGGCCTGATCACACTCGGGAATGCCCGTTAGCGGATGGCGGTTCTAGCACTTGGCGCGGTAGAGTGCTAACCCACCCCAGTCTTTCGGAGGTTGATGTGCCGACCTACAGCTACGCGTGTACCGAGTGCGACAACCGGTTCGACGCGGTGCAGGCGTTCACCGACGATGCGCTGACCACCTGCCCGCAGTGCTCGGGCCGGCTGCGCAAGCTGTTCAACTCGGTGGGCGTGGTCTTCAAGGGCAGCGGCTTCTACCGCACCGACAGTCGGGATTCGGCGTCGAAGAGTTCGGGCGCGAGTTCGTCCGGCGAGAAGTCGGGCGGCTCGGAGAAGTCATCGAGCGGCGACTCCGGGTCCGGATCGTCGTCGTCGGGCTCCAGCACGCCGTCTTCGAGCAGCTCGGCTCCGGCAACCACCTCGAGCTAGGGGTTATCCACAGGCCCCACCCGGCCCGTCGGCCCCAGGCCCCGCGCCGCCCTAACCTGTCGGCATGGCCGAATCGCTCAATCCGACTCTGTTGGAACGCTTTTCGCGCGCCCTGAGACCGGATTTCGCGCGCACGGTCATGGCCCGGCGCGCGGCGGCCGGATTCCTGGTTCTGCTCGCCGCGGTCAGCTCCTTGCGGCCCGACGCGGAGCACCAGTGGCGCGACGTCGTCGTCGCCGTCCGCGACCTGAGTCCGGGCGTGACGCTCACCGCCGGGGACGTGGCGCTGCGCACGCGGCCGGTTGCGGCCATCCCCGATGGCGCCGCCACCGGGGTAGACGCCCTGATCGGAGCTACCCTGGCGGGTCCGTCACGGCGCGGCGAAGTGCTGACCGACGCCCGCGTCCTGGGGTCGCGGCTGGCGAATCTGGCGGCCGGACCGGACGCACGCGTGGTTCCACTGCATCTGGCCGACGCCGCGGTTCTGGACCTGATCCGGCCTGGCGATGTCGTCGATGTCCTCGGAGCCCCCTCCGCCGACACCGATGCGCACCCCCGAGTGGTCGCGGCCAATGCGGTGGTGGTGCTGGTGTCGACGCCGGACAAGGCGCCGGGCGCGAACAGTGATCGTGTGGTGCTGGTCGCCCTTCCCGCTGCGGCAGCCAACACCCTGGCGGGTGCGACGCTGGTGCAGTCGGTGACGTTGACGATTCACTGACTCAGATTTCTGGGACTGGTCGTCCACCCAGCCAGATCTGTTGACCAGAGGTCGAATATTGCTCTTGCGCTAGGCTTTTCCACGCCAACGGCAGATTCAGCAAAGAAAGGCACACCCCGTGTTCAAGGGATTCAGGGATTTCATCGCACAAGGCAACATCGTCGACCTCGCCGTCGCGGTGGCCATTGGCGCGGCCTTCACCGGTCTTGTCACCAAGTTCACCGACAGCGTCATCCAGCCGTTGATCAACCGGGTCGGGGCGGGCAAGGAGTCGTCGTACGGCATCCTCAAGATCGACATCGGCGGTGGCCAGACCATCGACCTCAACGTCTTGCTGTCGGCGGCCATCAACTTCCTCATCGTCGCCGCCGCGATCTACTTCTTTGTGGTGGTTCCCTACAACCGGATCCGCGGCAAGCAGGTGGCCGACGCGGCCGAGGCGGCCGACGCGGCCGAGGCGGCCGAGGACAAGGAACTGCGTCTGCTGACCGAGATCCGCGACGCCCTCAGAGGCAAGGACACCGGGCCGGACGCCACAGCAGTCGCGACGGAGCGCAGGCTGCAGAAGTAATCACGCCTAACGAAAACGCCCCGGGCGGTTATCGGCCCGGGGCGTTTCCAGTATCTGGAGGGTCAGTTCATGTTCCAGGGTTCGCCGTAGGTGGTGACGGAGTCACCGGCCTTGGAGATCAGCCGGGCGAAGGGACGCAGCAGCACACCGCCGGCCGCGCCGGTCACCGTGCCGTGGGCGTTGGCCACGGC